>OWJP01000072.1_pt1 | contig 53808 bp, 96 predicted proteins | sample 1732561 | NCBI WGS metagenome assembly OWJP01 (sample SAMN05065729, study PRJEB22554) | human gut metagenome | biome: ENVO:2100002; feature: ENVO:00000062; material: ENVO:00002003 | host: Homo sapiens | place: USA
GTCGATAGCCTCCGTAGAAAAAATTCAAAAAAGGCGTTTTCATGTATCCCACCCCCTCTTTTCTGCTCAAAATATCCCTACCCCCTATTGCCAATCTCAAAAATTTCCCGCAAAAACAAAAAGACCCCTACAAAGGGTCTGTGTTCTGTGTTATACTTGTTTTACAAGCCTTGAAAGGGAGGAATCTGTAATGAACCAAAAGAATGACAAGAACAAAGAAAAGAGAGAAAAAAACGAAAAGATTGCCGCTTCAATATGGGAAATAATCATTGCAGTGGCTGTTATGGCTTGTGGCGCATATCTTATGATACATGGCATTGCAAGTGCCATATAAATAGAAAATGGAGGAATCTACAATGGCTAAAAGCAAAATGACAACGTGCAAGCACTGTGGGGCAGAGATTGCCGCAAGTGCAAAGGTCTGCCCTCAGTGTGGCGGTAAGAACAAGCCGCCCATCTACAAGCGCTGGTGGTTCATTGCCATCATTGTTTTGATTGTCTTGTCTGCTATTGGTGGCTCTAGCGATAGCGGCAAGAAGGGCTTTGAAGAAGGTTACAAGGACGCTACGTCTGGCAAGGCAAGTGCATCGACCGCTTCTTCTGTTGCGTCTGTGCCGGAAATCAGCGAGGACGATTACAAGGCAGAGTGCCAGAATGTGGACTATAAGGAACTGTGCCGTTATCCTGAAAAGTATGAAGGAACTAAGATTGTAGTCAAGGTAAAGGTCTCGCAGATTATTGATGCAAACTTCTCCGGTAGCGAAAAAGCGTGGAGAACCTACACTGACAACAGCGGATACGGATTCTATGCCGATGACGAATATTATATGCTGGATAAGCGTGGTGGCGATGCCGTGAAGATTCTGGAAGATGACATTATCAACGTCTATGGTGAGTTTACCGGGCTTGAGAAAATCACAAGAGCATTGACCAGCACCACTGATGAACTCCCTCGCATTGAAGTCAAGTACGCAGACCTCGTGGATGAATAAGGAGAACATAATGGAAAACAAAACGCCTAAGAGCGATTTGATTCCTTGCGAACACTGCGGTCACATGATTTCTAAAACGGCTAAGACCTGTCCTGAATGTGGCGGCAAAAACAGAAAATATATAAGTGCTGGCAAAGTTGTGCTTATAGTTGTCATGCTTATTATCTTCGCTTACCTTGAATTTATGCTTTCCGCTTCGTTCGTAGCGGGTTGACCTAAACGAAAAAAGCCAGCGGCTAGATATTTTCTAACCACTGGCTTTTCTTATTGGTTATTTACGATTTAAGTGTTGGGAACATGATAGGAGCGCTTACTTCTTCCTTTTCCCTGAGAATGTCGAGCAAACAATCATTGTATCCCATTGAATAGCTGTCCTCGCAAAAATGTTGTACGGACGTTGCTAGCGCTACACTTACAACTTCTCTTGACCGCTTATCCTCTGGCATGATGATTTCTAATGCCTGATTAAGGATTTCATGGCTTTTTTCTAAAACAGCTTTGTGCTCTTCATTCTCAGCTTGTAGCCGAAACATTTCTTCCGAGTAGTCCATCAGCACGTCTCCATTCTAATCTGCTCACCAACAGGCAGATAGCCCGCTTCTTTAAGCTTGCTATAAATGAACTTCTGACCGGCTCTCGTCCAGCGGGTGACCTCTTTCGTCTTGCCGTTCGGCAACTCGATCGGATGACCAACAACGTATCCGTTGCCAAGATACTTCTTGTATGGAATCCACTGCTTGTTCACAACGTGCTGGATGCCCATTTCTTCAAGAATCTTGTTCAGTTTCCGAGCGGTCAGGCCGTAGTTCATTGCAATTTGCGTGGTGGTCAGGCTTTCATCGGAGAGTAGCATCGCCTTTGCGTAGTCGGAATCAGGCTTCATCTTGGCGTTTTCCGCTTCAAGAGCCTTTACCTTCTTGCGCTCCGTGTCGATAACACTGTTAGCGGCGATCAGAGCGCGGCTCAACAGCATTTCCGTGGATTCAGGCTCCGGGTTGGTCAACTTCTGCTCCATCTGATTGAAAGCGTCAATGTACTTGAGTTTCCATTCAAGGGCTTCCTTGCCGGTGAATCCCATAGCAAGGAGCGTGAAGCCGTCACGGTTCATCAGATACATGGGATAAGACTTGCCAGTACCGGCAGTGTAAGTGGTTTTGAAGAACATCTGGGTCACGGCTGAATTTTCAGCGCTGATGTTTTCGATGCTCTGAATAACGTTGCGGTGCTCCTTTCCGAAGTTCTCTGCCACTTCACGGCTGGAAACGACAACTTGTCCGTTTTCGCTAATAAGATTGATAGCATATTTAACCTTTTGTTCCATAAAAACTCCTATGGTTCTTGCGGAACAAGCCAATTCCTGCTATAATAAGGCTGGAACAGCTTGTTCCAGTGTTGTTTATGATACGTTCGCTGTGGCTGGTAACTTTAGCGAGCGTATCATTTTTCGTTTTCATCGGTCTCCGGGATGGGATGCACCTCAAAGAACGTGTCACGGATGGCTGCGGCCTGTGCGACCTTGTGTTCGGTGCAATAGGCTTTCAGCCACTGGAACTGCCGTTCGGTCAGCGCAACAGTGAACGTGTGATTGTGGCGTTCGAGATAAGGACTGTACATAAACTCACCTCCCTTCATGTGGGTGCAACCAGTATACGCAATATGTTGTGGCTTGTCAATTACGCAAACGCTTAATGTAGTACTGGTATCTGTACAAAATCTAAAAGTTTGTAGATTTGCACAAAACTCAGCCCTTATTTTTGGCTACTCCCGCTTCGTACCCTGCCCGGTAGTTCAGTTCGGACAGCTTGCCCAGTGCTTCTGCGTACTCCCTGTCCTCGCTGGTCGGCTCTTTTCCGTGTGCGAAGGCTTTCAGAAATTCTTCGGTTTTCGTTGGAAAGTTCATGTTTTTTGCTCCTAACTCTTGCGGAGAACAGCCCTTTTTGGTATAATAGATTCCGAAAAGGGAGACTGCCCCCTTGGTGGTGCAGTACCTTCTTTTTGTAACGGATAAGCTATCAGCTAAACTTTGGTAGGTGGGTGCTGATAGCTTATTTTTTTATGCGTTCTGCAACGTTGAAGATTAGATCAATCCCCATTCTTACAACATCGCTCTTGGTTCCATCCAGAGCATTGGCGCAAAATGTGATTTTTTCGATATCCTCTTCGCTAAGTCTGAACGAAACCATACGCATAGATTCGTTTTTAGATGGCTCTGCTACTTTCTGCAACTTCATCACCTCGCTTTGTTGCTGATGATAGTATATACCAGATATTGAACACTTGTCAATATGGAAGTTTGAAGAAAATATACTTTACAGATTCAGAATGGCTCAAAAATAAAGCGTATACACGTTTTCGTGTAAAATGATTAACGTTCTTATACTACTATACTCTGTATTTACAGAGTATAGTATATTTATATATACATAGAACGTAAATTTACGCTTGACGTATAAATACGTTTGTGGTATACTGAAGCCAGCAAAAAGAAAGAGGGAGCAAAAAATGAGAGCCGCAGAAATTATTAAAGACATGGTTGTAAATTCTCATCCGAAAATAACTTACAAGGTTCTCGCAAAAAAACTTGGTTATAAAGCAGCAACGAGCGTCACGGATAGGCTGAATCGTGGAGAACTGAGCGCAGAGAAATTTGCACAATTTGCAGATGAACTTGGCTACGAAATTATCATTCGTCCTAAAACCATCAAAAAGGACAAAGAAGATTTTTACCGGTTGGAATACCCCAAAAGAGCAAAGGACGGCGGTTCTGAATGAATGTAGCGTATGTTCGTGTATCTACTGTCGAACAGAATGAGGCACGACAGGTAGAAGCGTTGAAGCGGCATAACATTGACCGTTGGTTTATCGAAAAGGTCTCTGGCAAGAATATGGATAGACCGGAGTTGCAGAAGATGCTTAAATCGGTTCAGCCGGGCGATACCGTGTTTATCCACGATTTCAGCCGCCTTGCCCGTAGCACGAAGGACTTGCTTGAAATGGTTGAAACGCTGCAAGCTAACGGCGTACACCTCGCCAGTGATAAAGAGAACCTAGATACAGGCACACCCACCGGTAAGCTGATGCTCACGATGATTGCAGCCATCAACGAATTTGAACGACAGAATATGCTCGACCGCCAGCAAGAGGGCATCGAAGTGGCAAAGCAGAAAGGCGTTTATAAAGGCCGCAAGCCCACCGAGTATGACCGCAACCTCTTTGACGTTCTCCATGAGCAGGTTGAGAAGCGCATTCTCACGGTCACAGATGCCGCAAAACAGCTTGGCGTGACCCGCCAGACATGGTATCGGATTGCTGAACAGAACAGGTGAAAGGAGCAAGAGCCTATGGATAAGTGGAACAACAGAAACTCGTATGACTGGCTTGCAGGAGCGGTCGTTGGACTGCTTACCGGGTTCTTCATCGTGGTTGTGGTTGCGAGGTGCGTTCTGTGATACTTAGTGACAACATGAAGCACCTGATCGACACGCTAAACACCTATGAGCCTGACCTCCCGAATGGTTTTTATTCCGTAAAAGCCCTGCAAGACAAGCTGGACTTTACGGCGCAGTTCGTTCTTGAATCCCTTGCCAACGATGGGCTGATACGCTGGGGCGACACGCAGCACACAGCATTCTGGCTGTTGGAACGTGCGAGGAACTACAAGAAAATCCATAGGTTGGAAAAGATTGAACAGTGGAAAGAACGTGGGATAGGATTTGCTTGCGGCGTCCTGACCAGCGTTGTTGCAGGGCTGATTAGCATTGTGCTAGCTGGCGTTTTCAGTTGACGTTGTTCGCAACCTAGAATAAAAACCGAATATTTGATTTTTGTGCAGTTGTAGGCACTCTTTACATTTTCAGGTAGGGGGTGCCTATTTTTTTATGCAGCCAAAGCAGTGTATCGCCATCATCGACAGCATCAAAGCGTATGCAAAGCAGAATCCGACCGAAGCACAGGTCTACGAGGACTGGTTTCAGGCGGTGGTGAATCTAAGAGATGCCCTGCCGCAGGATAAGCGGTTCGATGCCTACAAATACTCTGGTGAGTTGCGCTCCGTATGTGCATCCATGATGGGCAAGATGAAAACAGGCGAGGACGTGGCGAAGGTCTATGATATTATCAGCCGAACGTACCTGTTTGAAGCAAAGGATGTGTTTGACAGCTATTGCATCTACCTCGAATGGAATCGTGCGCCTGAGAAGAAGTTCTATCAGCCACGCAGACGTATTCTCCACACGCTTGTTAATGACCTAGAGGATTTGTTTTTCCATCGTGTAGATTTCTTGGGAATTTCTATGGCTCCGAGAACAGGAAAATCAACTCTTTGTATATTTTTCATCACATGGCTGATGGGCAATCGTCCTGACGTTGCATCGGTTATGAGCGGACATTCCGACAAACTGACCAATGGCTTCTACGGCGAAGTGCTGTCCATCATCACCGACCCCGTTACCTACAACTGGGGCAAAATCTTCCCTGACGTTCAGCTTGTGGATAAGAGCGCAAAGGACGAAAGCGTTGACCTGAACCGAAAGAAGCGCTTCCCCACCCTGACCTGCCGCTCTATTGGAGGTACGCTGACTGGTGCTGTTGAAATCGGTGAGGGCGGCGTTCTGTACAGCGATGACTTGATTGAAGACTTGGAGGAAAGCCTGAACGTTGAGCGTCTGAACAACAAATACGATGCCTATCTGAACCAGTTGAAAGACCGCAAAAAGCAAGGTGCATTAGAGCTGATGGTCGGCACACGCTGGAATGTGCTTGACCCTCTGGGACGCATCCAGAACCAGTATGCAGACAACCCGAAGTACAGATTCCGTGTGATTCCTGCGGTGGATGAGAACGGACACAGCAACTTCAATTATGACTATGGCGTTGGCTTTGACGATGCCTACTATGCCGACATGAAAGCCAGCATTGACGATGCAACATGGTGGGCAAAGTACATGGGCAAGCCTTATGTGCGTGAAGGTCTGCTGTTTCCTGCCGATGAACTGCGGCATTTCAACGGTGTTCTGCCTGACGGAGAGCCTGATCGCAAGCTCATGGTCATGGATATTGCATGGGGCGGCGGCGACTTCACAGCTTGCCCTATCGCCTATGTGTATGGAGATGCCGTGTTCATCCCTGACCTTGTGTTCAGCAACGGCGATAAGACCGTGACCAGACCGGAAGTCGTGGGTAAAATCATCCAGCACAAAATCAACGTGGTGCGTGGCGAAGCTAACAACGGCGGCGATGAATATTGTGACGTGGTAGACAGCCAGCTCCGACAACAAGGCTATCACTGCTCTGTTCGTAGCCAGCGTGCGCCAAGTGGCCAAAGCAAACTGTCAAGAATCATCCAGTATGCGCCGGACATCAAACGGTTCTATTTCCTTGACGAGAAACACCAGTCGAAAGAGTACAAGGCGTTCATGGAACAGGTGACGATGTTCACACAGCTTGGCAAAGTTCCGCACGATGATGCACCGGACAGTCTGGCACAGCTTGCCGATGAATTGTATAACGGAATCAGTAAAATTGAGCCTGTCAAGAGGCCATTTTGATTAAAAACACAATATATTGTGTTCGCTGGGTCTATTTATTTGATTTTACCACTTGACAAGGCTTATAATGTACACAGGAAGTTTTGCGGCTTCCCTTAAAGGAATAGCTTGCACGCGGGGTTTTGTCATTTTACTCGCGTGCGTGTCAACAAGCATATTCCTCCTTTCACCGGCGAAGGTTTTCTTACTCTTTCGCCTTCGCCGGACTTTATATGTTGCGTTTCCTGTTGGTTGGGAATGTCAGCCTGTCTCCCCCACGGCTGGCAAGCAACGGTTCGATTCCGTTACGCAGCACAACGATTCCTCAAGGATTGCATGGAAAAATTCTCCTTATGACAACCTCCCCCGTTATTCCCGGCTCTCGATGAAATGAGTTTTAGGCTATTTCTCATTTCAAAGAGCAACGGTAAATCAAGCCGGGTACATGACACAGAGTGGAGCAGTCTGGTAGCTCGTCGGGTTCATAGCCCGAAGGTCGGTGGTTTAAATCCATCCTCTGTATCCATCAGCGATTTGCCCTGGATGGAGCAAATCGTGGCTCTCGACACCCGACAAGTCAGAGCCTAGCATGACTGGTAGTGCGAACAGTTTCCCAGTAGCTTCCAACAGGTCTGTGCTCAACAGCCTGTTTCCAGAAATCCAACGAAAGGAGCGTTTATGCTAGTTAGAATCTGTTGCCCTTGTATCAGGCAGAATCCCATCTATAAGAACGTCCGTTGCAACCGCTATCTTGGCGAAGTAGACGGACGATACCATTTCAAGTGCGACAGATGCAAGGGTGTTATTGAAGGAGACACAAGGGAAGGATGGGTGAAAATCATCCATCCGCCGGAAAAGTAAATAGCTTTTGAAGCGCAGTTTTGGCGCAGTGAGATAGACCTTAACAGGTTTGTCTTGCTGCGCTTTTTATTTTGCCAGAAAGGAGGAACGCATGGCTGAGTATCAGATGGTCGTTGGCGGCTTTTTGAATGAGCCGCTGACTGGACGTAGACCGATTGAAACGCCGGAGACAGAAATCAATCGGGCAAACGTGCTGAAAGTGGTCATGGGCAAGGCAGAACCTATTCATCTGCTGAACAAGAACGAGATTCGCTTTCTACACAACTACTATTTGGGTAGTCAGCCTGTCCTCAATCGCACGAAGGAGTATCACGCTGAAATTACCAATCGCATTGTAGAGAACCACGCCAATGAGTGCGTGGGCTTCTACACAGGCTACATGAGCGGCACTCCCTGCTCTTATGTGCGGTCTGAAACGGCAACAGGTGACGGTGAGGAAATCGCCCGCCTGTCCAACGCTTTGCAGTATGAGGGCAAAGATGCGCTTGATCGGCGGCTCTGGCAGTGGATGCTGGAGTGCGGACAGGGATACCGCATTGTTCTCCCTGATAAGGGGTACAACGGCAACTACCCGGACGAAACGCCCCTACTGGTGGATGTTCCCGACCCGGATATGGCGTATGTGATTTACAACTCCGGCATCGGTCACAAGCCCATCGCTAACATTCTGCACATCCCACGCAATTATCAGAATGACCTGAACGACCTAATTTGCGTGTATACACCAAACCAGTACTTTGAAATCGACAACGGCAAGGTTACGAAATCGGAGAACCATTCTCTTGGAATGCTGCCGATGGTCGAATACAAGCTGAACCCGGAGCGAATGGGCTTGTTTGAACCGGCTATCCCTGTGCTGGATGCCATCAACGACCTTGAAAGCAACCGTTTGGACGGCGTGGCGCAATTCATCCAATCCATCATGGTGTTTACCAACTGCCTTGTGGACAAGGACGCTCTCGACCAAGTGAAGGAACTTGGCGCAATGTGCCTGAAATCCACTTCTGGTCTGCCCGCTTCTGTGTCGCAGATTGCAAACGAGCTTGACCAGCAGCAGAGCCAGACCTTGCTTGATTCTATGCTGAACGTGTACCGCAGTCTGACTGCCATGCCTAGTGCCACTGGAAGCGAGAACGCGACATCTGACAACGTGGGCGCAGTCATTGTCCGTAATGGCTGGAATCACACCGAAGCAAGGGCGCAGCAGTACGAGAATATGTTCAAGTATGCTGAGCGTCAGAGCCTGTCTGTAATGCTGAAAATCTTGCGTGATACGGCTGGTTCTAAGCTGATGGCAAGTGACATCAACATCAAGCTGCCCCGCCGCCAGTATGACAACCAGCAGAGCAAGGTTCAGATTTTTGCGCAGATGATTCAGCAGCCAATTGACCCGCAGTTGGCGTTCACTACACCCGGTCTGTTCCCTGACCCACAGGCTGCTTACGAAATGAGCAAGCCGTTCCTGATTGTCGCTGGCAAGCTGGGAGAGGACGGGAAAGCACCGAAGCCGCAGAAACAGCCCACAGACCATATTGCTGACAACGACAAAATGGTTGGAGAACAGGCTAATGCAAAGGAAGGAGAGCAAAAATGAAGAAGCTGTTTATTTCCTGCCCGATGAAGAATCGGTCGGAAGAAAATATTCGGATGACGTTTGACCGTTTGCACAAGATTGCCGAAGCAGTGTACGGCGAAAGCCTTGAGATTATCCCAACTTATATCGAAGATAACCCACCTAAGTGCAGAACTGAAGGACTTTGGTATCTTGGCAAGAGCATTGAGCTTCTCGCACAGGCTGATTATTTTATCGGCATTTGCGGCGATAACGCCTTTCAGTATAACGGCTGCACTGTAGAAATTGACGCTGCAAAGTTGTATGGCGTTCCGGTCTATCTTGTTCCGACCGTTTTCGCTGCTCCTGATGTTGCGAAAGCAGAACTGGTTTACAACGGCGCAGGGGAACTAATCAACTAAAAATCAATCCGCATAAGCGGGCTGATATATTCCGGCAGGGAAGCCGGGTTACAAATTTCGCAGCGTTGCAGGGAAGCAACGGTAAAAAAACGCAGGAGGAAATTAACGATATGAAACTCAATGTGTTGCTTGGTGATGCCTACAAAGAGGGCATGACCGCCGATGAAATCATTTCTGCGCTTGAAAAGGTTGCAGACCCTAACGCAGAAGTCGAGAAGCTACGCAACGCCGTGACGAAAGCCAATGGCGAAGCTGCTGAGTACAAGAAGCAGCTCAAGGCAAAGCGTACCGATGACGAGAATGCCGCACAGGAACAGGCTGACAAGCTGGCAGAGATGCAGAAGCAGATTGAAGCCCTGACTGCCGACAAGGAGAACCTCGTCAAGGAAAAGACCCTTGCATCTTACCGTGAGAAGTTCGTTGCGCAGGGTTATGACGCTGAACTTGCCAACAAGGCTGCATCTGCACTGGCTGACGGTGACATGGACAAGGTTTTTAAGTTCCAGTCGGAGTTTATGACCGCCCACGACACCGCATACAAGGCTTCTCTGCTGAAGGATATGCCTACACCTCCGGGTGCGGATGGGAAAGGCGACTCTGACAGCGAAGGCGTGGCGTTTGCTAAGAGCCTTGCACAGCAGAACGCAAATACTTCTAAGGCATCGAGTGACGCAATGAGTGCTTTCCATTAACAAGGAGGAAAACATGAAGTTTATCCGAAATACGGTCAACGGAATCAACGATACCATCCTTGCTTCCAATGACTACACCGCCATTCCTTTTACCGTGACCGAAACTGCTGCGGTTAAGGCTGGCTATCCTATGACGCTGGCTGGCAAGAAAGCTGTTACTGCTGGCGAGACTGGTTCTAAGACCATCAACGCTGACGGCATCCTGCTGTACGACGTTGACCCGGCAGAGAACCCCAATGCTTCCCTGCTGATTCGTGGCGTTATCGACACCAAGAAGGCGGCAGCAAGTTCCAGCTTCACCTTTGACGCTGACGCAATCAAGGCACTCAAGACCGCCGTCCCCGGCATCTTCTGCCGTGACAACATCAGCGTAAACGCTTGATAGGAGGCAAAACAACATGGCACTGAATCTTAAGGAAGTCTTTGCCCCGGCTGCGATTGCCGCCTATTGGACGAACGACCCCGCCAACGCGATGCCTTTTGCATCGGACGCACTGTTCCCCGCAAAGAAGAAGGCCGGTCTCGACCTGAAGTGGCTGCGTGGTCACAAGGGCGTGGGCGTTTCCCTGATGCCCAGCGCATTTGACGCAAAGGCTACGTTCCGCACCCGTGAGGGCTTCAAGTTTGATGAGACTGAGATGCCGTTCTTCCGTGAGGGCTATCATCTGGGCGAGAAAGACCGTCAGGAAATCCTGCGTGTTCTGGACAGCAACGACCCCTATGCTCGTGATGTGATGAATCGCCTGTACGATGATACTGCACAGCTTATCACTGGCGCACGCATCGTTCCTGAGCGCATGATTTGGCAGCTGCTGGCTCCCATCAATGGCGTTCCCGGCATCACCATTAAGGCAAACGGCGTGAACTACACCTACAACTACGACCCGGACGGCACTTGGAAGTCTACCAACTACAAGGAAGTCTCTGTCGCGAAGTCTAAGTGGAACGTCACCACCGCTACCCCCATTGCTGACCTGAACGCCGCAAAGGACGCTGTTCTGGCAAGCGTGGGCGAGGTCGTGACTGAGGTGTACATGAACACCGCTACCTTCCGCAACATGATTGCTGCGGACGAGGTGAAGAATCGGTTCATGACCGTCACCGCAAAGGCGAACGCCGTTCTGCTGGATACCGAAGCACGGCAGATTATCGAGTCCGCAACCGGTCTGAAGATTCATCTGTACGACAAGATGTTCAAGGCAGACCAGTACAGCGCAAGCGAGAAGTATCTGCCTGACGGCATGGTGGTCGTTACCCCTGCTGGCGCACTGGGCAATGTCTGGTACGGCACTACTCCTGAGGAAGCCGACCTGCTGTCCGGCCAGTCTGGTGCATCCGTGTCCATCGTGAACACCGGCGTTGCCATCACCACTGAGCTAACCGTTCATCCGGTCAACGCCAACGTCTATGCTTCTGAGATTGTCCTGCCGTCCTTTGAGCGCATGGACGCTGTGTACTGCATCAAGGCTTACTAAGGCGAAAGGAGGAAAGCAGTATGGGAGACCAGTATTCCGAAGCGGCAGTCAAGCTGGGGCAGTACATCGCCCCTGCACTTGACCGTGAAATCACGGACGAGGACTACCCACTCTTCGACCTGCTGCTTGATTTCGCCAAAGACAAGATATTTGCGCAGGGTTATCCTTTCGGCAACAGACCGGACGAGCTGCCCTCGCAGTATCAGTCGTTGCAAATACGCATTGCAGCGGAACTGTACAACCACATCGGCGCAAACGGACAGACGAGCTATACCAACAACGGCATTACTCGTGTGTGGGAAAGCTCCGATGTGGCGCAGTCCCTGCTGAATGAAGTGGTTCCGAGAGTAGGTGTTATCGGCTGATGTTCAATGGAAGCCCGCTGGATAAACGCCCGCTGTGGTACTCAAACCCGGTCGGCGAAAAAACGCCTGTTGTGGACGAGTGGGGAAACGAAACCGGCGAAACATCGCAGACGTGGAGTGACCCCGCAAAGCTGATGCTGAATGTCAGCCCGCCTACTGGCGCTGCGGAAGCAAGCCCTTTTGGAGCGTTCACGGATTACAGTTACGTTGTCAGTTCGTCCAGCAAGAAGCGCAACACACCGCTTTATGAAGGTACGCGCGTCTGGTTTCAGACGGACGTTTCAAAGCCCTTCAATTACACTGTGGTCAAGGTCGCAGAGCATATTACGGACACGTTGTATGCGCTGAAAGAGGTGGCTGCAAGTGAAAATTAAAGTGAGGTTGAGCGATGCCGGACTTCGCGATGCGGAACGTCAGATACGGGAGTACGAGACCACCCTGAACAAAAAGGCGCAAGAGTTTGCAAAGTCATTGGCTGACAAAGGGCTTGATGTAGCGAAAGTTCGCTTTGCAAATGCAGAATATGCCGGTAGCAACGATGTCTCTTGTCGTGTTGAGCAGAACGGAAACATTTGCACCATCATTGCAGAGGGCAAGTCAGTCGCCTTTATCGAGTTTGGTACCGGTGCACATCACAACGGATATGGCGGCGAACTGCCGCCCGGTGTTGGTGCGCATGGCTCCTATGGTCAAGGCAAGGGTGCTGGCAGACGTTGGTACTACTACGGTGACCCCGGTAATGCCGGAACCTATGTGGATACCGTTCCCGGCAAGGGACAGTTGAATTACACCAGCGGTAACGAACCAGCTATGGCTATGTGGGGAGCTGTTGAAGAAATGGCTTCTCAGGTAGAAGCAACGTGGAGGGAGGTTTGGAATAGTTGATTGATTATTTCAATTCTATCTTTACAGCTGTTGCCAAGGAACTGCGAAAGCAAGTGCCTGGTATCTTCGTCACTGGCGAAATCAATGACAGCAACGTCAAAAAGTTTCCATGTGTGCAGATAGAGGAAAACAGCAATCTCCCGGTTCATCGTGATTCTGCCAGCCGAAGCAAGTATGCTGCCATTTCCCTGCGCGTGCGGGTCTATTCCAACAAAACCAGCGGACGCATTGCAGAAGCCCGCTCCATTGTGGACATCGTGGATTCTGTATTGGAACCGCTCAATTTCTATCGAAAATCGTTTGCCCCGTTGAATGGGCTGTACAACAATTCCGTCTATCGGATTGATTGCAGCTATGGGGCAACAATCGGAGAGGACGGAATGATTTACCGAAAATAAGGAGGTAAACATTCTATGAGTACTGCTATCTCCGGTCTGAATACCACCCTATATTGTGGCGACAGCGCAACCGCTCTGACGAAGCTGTGCGACATCAAGGATGTACCCGACCTGATCTCTGAGCCGAACCTTCTGGATGCCACCACTTTGTCTGACCCCATGCAGGTCAACATCTTTGGCATTATCCAGAGTGACACCAAGTCCTTTACTGCCAACTACAACAAGACTGACTACAAGAAGGTCAAGGAAGCTGGCTACGATGAGACTTCCGAGAGCAACACCGTGAAGTACTACGCCCTGAAGATGCAGGACGGCTCCGGCTTTACTTGGCAGGGTATGCATCAGGTTGGCTTGTCCGGCTTTGGCGTGGACGAGGTTGTTGAAATGACCATCAACTGCATCTTCACCAAGAAGCCTGAGTTCAGCGAGACCCTGACTGTCAATGGCGGCTAAACCGCAAAAATCGAATCAATCAAACCGGGCAGAACTGAACAACGGATTTGGTTCTGCCCCTATTTATAAAGGAGAGCATTTATTATGGCTGCTAAGGTTATCAACTTTCATTCCCCCGATGGCAAAAACACTTACGAGCTGACCTTCACCCGTGACAGCGTGGAAGCCACCGAGCGTGCAGGTTTTCAGATTGGCCAGTACACCCAGATGACCAATCTGCTGTCTAACTCTCGTGCCCTGTTCTACGGCGCTTTCATCGCACGGAACAAGGGCATCAAGCGCAAGGTCGTGGACGAAATGTTCCAGCACATCGAGGATAAGGAAGACCTGATGGGCGTTCTGCTTGAGATGTTCATGGACGCTTCTAAGTCTCTGCTGGCAACTGACACTGAGGACAAGACCGCAAAAAACGCAACGTGGGAGATTGTGTAACCGCACAATCTCAGGGATCAGACGGAGAGGGGGAGTCATTTTCCTTCTCCAAGCTGTTCCATGATGTAGAAGCCTATTACATCTCCATTGGCATGACCTACGACCAGTTCTGGTACGGCGATGTCTGGCTGGCGAAGATCTACCGTGACGCAGAGGAGCTGCGAGAACGCAGAGCCAACACGGAAGCGTGGAGAAATGGCTTTTACATGGCATCTGCGCTTTCCTCTACGGTTGGCAATATGTTCCGAAAGAAAGGGTCTAGCCCCATCAAGTACATGGATAGACCGATTCCCCTTACCCAAAAGGAGAAAGACGAGTATGAATACCAACGCGCAGTTGAGGCGCAGGAGCGAATCAAGAGAATGATGTTCTCTATGATGGAAAGTGATGGTGGTAGTGATGGCTGATGTTGATATTACGAGCTTATCCGTAGAGATTTCTGCGGAATCGCAGGGTGCAGAGCTTAATATCGACAAGCTCGCTACCGCCATTTCTAATTTGCGAACAAAAGGAAATGTCACGAAGGTTGTAAACAGCCTTGACAAGCTGGCCGGTTCCATTGCAACGCTGAAACAGGCGTCCGCTGGAATGTCTGGGCTGGACAAAATCACCAGTTTTCTAAATGTACTTTCCAACGTAAACCCGACCGCAAGCGCAAAAAGTATCAACACGGTCGTGAACGCCATCAAGAAGATTCCTGCGGCTGTGTCTAGCTTGAACGGAGTGGACTTTTACTCCATGTCTGGAAGCATTACTCAGCTCACTAACGCTTTGGCTCCGCTGTCCATTCTGGACGCATCGAACCTTAAAGCTCTTGGCAGTGCTTTCAATGCGATTGGAAAGGTTCCTGACCTGACCGACAAGCTGAAAGCGACTGACCTTGATTCTTTTGCAAGCTCTTGTCAGAAGATTTCTGCTGCTCTTGCTCCCCTTGCATCTCAGCTTGACAAGGTGGGCAATGCATTTGCAAAGCTCCCTCCGCAGTTGAGCAAGGTGGTTACACAGGCAAATCGTGTGACTGCTGCAAACGAGAAGCAGCGCAAGAGCTATCTCAGTCTGTCCAATCAGATGAATGGTTTCATGCGGAACATGGCAAAGCTGGTTTCGTTGAAAGCTATCGCCGAGTATCTTGGCAACGCTGTTGCGAAGTTCAATGACTTCTACGAAGCAACAGACCTGTTCCATAATGCTATGGGCAATTTGAGCGGTGAAGCCGATACGCTCATTAGCAAGATGCAGGGTTTGCTTGACGTTGACCCGACCAAAGCGATGACCTACATGGCTACCATCCAGAGCTTGGGTACTTCGTTTGGTCTGACCAGCGACAAGGCATACATTCTGTCTAAGAACCTGACCCAGCTTGCCTATGATGAAGGTTCCTATTGGAACAAGGACGTTGCAGAGACCTTTACCGCAATGTCTTCCGCAATCTCTGGTGAGATTGAGCCTATTCGCCGTTTGGGCATTGACCTAACTCAGGCACGGTTACAGCAAGAACTTCTTGCTTTGGGCTTTAACAAGCAGGTTTCTAGTCTGTCTCAGGCAGACAAGGCGGTTCTTCGTTACATTGCCATTATGAAGCAGACTGCCAACGTACAGGGCAACCTTGCACAGACCATCCAAAGCCCCGCAAACCAGATTAAGATTTTGAAAGCGCAGCTGGATATGTTGGCGAAGTCTGTTGGTTCTCTGCTCTACCCCGCCCTGAAATCCATTCTTCCCCCGCTGATTGCCGCTGTTCAGCTCATTCGAGAGTTTGTCGAGTGGGTGGCAAAGCTGATGGGCGTGAAGGTCGTGTTCACTGATTTCACCAAGAGTGCTGACAGCGTTGGTGGCATCGGTGACGCAATGGATGACACGGCAGACTCCACCAAGAAAGCTGCCAAAGCCCTCAATGACTACACGATGGGCTTTGATGAGCTGAACATCATTGACCCCACACAGGGAAGCTCTGGCTCTGGCGGCGGCGCATCTGCTGGCAACATCTTGGGCGATGTAGACCTGTCCGGCTACGATATGTTCAAGAACTATGTTGGCAACACTGTGGATGAAATCAAGGAAAAACTTCGCAAACTTGCTCCTATTGTTGCTGCTATCGGCGCCGGTTTTGCCGCATGGGCTATCGGGAATGCGCTCCTTACTGCGTTGAAAGACACTCATGATTGGGCATACAAGCTCGGGAAAATCGTTGGTGGTCTTAATCCAGAGCTACTTCTAGTAGCCGGGACGGTCGCCCTTATCGTTGGTCGATTTGTTCAACTTTATCAAAATAGCGAAAATTTCCGGCAAGGTTTGACCCGTATCAAGGATTTGATTTACCTTGCGGGTCTTGGGTTTACGCAAGGCTGGAACATCTCTTTGACTGATGGGAAACTTGGCGAGTCTATCAAATGGCTAAAAGAAGCTCTTTCTAATCTCGGTCAAGCAATTTGGAATTTGATTCCTGAGGAATGGCAGGGGAAAATCTCTACTGCATTCGAGACAATTCAAAAAGTCGTCAAAGACCTTGACCTCGATTTGGGCGATTTGGTCATGACGCTTATCGGAATCGGTTTGACTATTAGCGGGCATCCCGTTGCTGGTCTTGCCGTTCTTGGTTTCGAAGCCGTCTCTGTCGCCGTGCGTGGTCTTGGCAGTGAAAGCGAAGCAGAAGCATTTCAGCTGAAATCTGATTGGCATGATGCTTTCGTGAATTTCGGCACGATTGCGGCCGAAACAGTGGCAGACATCATAACTGCTCTCGGAAATCTTATCAATGATTTTGCAATTCTTATCGGATGGATTCAAAATGGCGTTTCTGAAACGGAAATGCTCGACATCCAGATGAATGGAAATTTTCTTGAAGGTGCAATCGCGTCTCTTGCGCAAGTTATCCACGACATGGGCGTGTTCATTGGATGGATTATTAAAGGCGTAGACGAATCAGACCGCCTTGCCATCGCCGCCAATGGAAACTTTGCGGAAAAATTTGTTCTCTTGATTGCTGATGTAATCAATGGAATCAAAGACGCTGTAACGTGGTTCGGAAAACTGATTGATAAAGTTTCTAAGTTTAATCCGTTAAGCGTCGGAAAAAACATTATTGATGGCATCACGAAGGGCATCACGGGGAACACCAATGTGTCAAATGACGCGACCAAACAGTTGACCGATGAAATCAAGAAAACCGCTCAAGATGAACTTGATATTCACTCTCCCTCTAAGTGGTTTGAATGGATTGGCAGCTACGTCGTTCAAGGCCTTGCCAACGGCATTACTGGTGCTCTCGGTTACGTCAACGATGCTATGAATAAACTCGTAGACGCCACCAAGCTCAAGGGCGAAGAGATGGCGAACTATGGCATTGACTGCGGCACAAGCTACGTCAACGGCATCATTTCCGGGCTAGACTCTAAGTGGGCCGAACTCGATAACAACCTTAAAACCAACTTCTTAGGTACGGTGCAAACTTTCATTCAGGCCGCACAGAGCGGAGATTGGAAAACGGTTGGCACTACTATTGCTGCCGGCATTTGGGGTGCTATGGGCGATGAGCAGCGTAAACGCGTCAAGTCCGTTGCAAGCGATTTGCTTGGCAGACTGAGTAAAGAACTGAAAAATCAAGCTTCTTCTCTGCTGAATACAGCCGCTACCATTGGCAAAAATCTGGTAAGCGCACTGACTCAGAACTTCGGAAAGGTTTCCTCTGAAACTCAGACGATGCTTTCTGGTATTACGCAGGCTTTCGGAAACGTGAAGTCTCCTCTCGCAACGGCAGCTAAAGCCATCAGTGCGGCGCTCTCTGGTGGTTTACTCAGCTCTTTCCCGACGATTTTTGCCGGGTTTGCAAGTCTGGTAAGCACCATCGGAACCGCAGTGGCAGGAATGCTTTCTGCTGTGGGTGCTGCCCTCAGTGCTACGATTTTTGGCATTCCAGCTGGCATCGTGGCCCTTGCCGCCGCCGCAACCCTTGGAGTTGCGATTGCTGGCATCGTGTCGAAACTTGGCGGCAGCCGGTCTACCGGCAGTTACAGCGATACATCTCAGTACGTCGGAAGCTCCAGCTATAATTCCTCGACGTCTAGCTCTTCTTACAGCGGAACCTATTCTGCGGCCGGAGGAAACTCCGAAGAGATGAGGGATGCTGTGTACAACGGCTGCTACAATGCATTCCTCGATATATGGCAGCGCTACGGAGAGGAAATTTCTGATGGCAGGGACGTGAAAGTTTACCTTGATGGCAAGCAGCTCACTGCTTCCGTTGAAAAAACGCAGAAAGAACGCGGCATGTCCATTATGGGTACTGAAGTTTACTCTTACTAAGAAAGGGTGGTTCAGATGGCCAATATTCCTGCACTGGTTACGGTGAATGGCGTAGAGCTGCCGGAACCATCCTCTTATGAGGGAACGACTAGCACGATCGTGGACTCTGGACGAAATGTTCAGGGTAAAGTTGTTGGCGCTGTCGTGCGACATGATGTAGCAAAAGTCTCCATGTCATGGAACTACCTCACTGCGCGGCAGTGGGCCGACATCTTGAGCCTTTTCACTACAAATTTTTACTGCACCGTTAAGTTTTACAATCAAGCCACAGCCGGTTATACAACCCGCCAGATGTATGTCTCCGACCGCACCGGCGGTATGTGGCGTAGAGGACCGAAAACCGGTGGCGTGATGGGATGGACAGGGTGCAAACTTTCTCTTGTGGAGGTATGATACATGGTTGAAGTCTCCGATAAGTGGAAAGAAGAATTTAACGAAACCCTTGTCCCGGAATCTTTTGTAGAGATTACTTGCGGAATCACCGAGCCGGGCATCAATAAAAAAGCTACCATCGTCACGTCATCGGCGGCCCCGTTCTCCACATTTCACAATATTGCACTTTCCGATAACGCTTCCATTTCGAGGTATTCCACAGGAGAGCCCAATCTCACTGTTCTTGATGGAAGCTGTAGCATCGTCCCTTCTTCTCCTCCGTATGGAACTACTGGTTTTTTGAGTGCCGAGATTTTTGACGATTCAAACCATCCTGTTATCCGGCTTGAACTTCCAAGTGAAAACAAGTCCTCCGTTCCTGGCGTTTCGATTTGCTGGTCTACAGTATTCGGGGAGTACGCTACGGATTTTTCGGTCAGTGCATATCTTGGAACTAGCAAGCTAAAAACTGTGACCGTGAACGGGAACAAATCCGTCCGTTCCGATGTTGAAGCTGAACTTTCCGGGTTTGATGCCGTAGAGATTGAAGTTCTGAAGTGGTGTCTCCCCGACCGAAGAGTAAGGGTTGAGCAAGTGAAAATCGGAAGGTATCTGGTGTTTGACAAGACCAAAATCTTGTCCTACAGCCATTCTTCTGCAAGAGACCCTATCTCCGGGCAGCTTTCTCAGGAGTCGATCTCCTTTAGTTTAGACAACAGTGACCGCACATGGGACTCCGTAAACCCTCAAGGGATTTACAAGTACATCTATGAGCGCCAGCCTGTCACCGTTCGTTATGGAATGGATGTTGATGGAAAGACTGAATGGGTGAGCGGAGGAATGTTCTTCCTGTCGGAGTGGAGCGTCCCTGCCAACAGTATTGAGGCGTCCTTTCAGGCGCGAGACGCTTTCCTGTATCTATCCAGCACGAAGTACACCGGAAGAAAATACGGCACGCTCTATGAGATGTGCTACGATGCCTTGGAGCTGTTGGAAGCGGATGAAATTACCTTCGATATTTCGGATGAACTGAAAGATTACTCCACCGACATTACAAGCGATGAGTCTACTTATCACAATTCCGATATTTTGCAGCTTGCGGCAAACGCTGCTGGAATGGCTTTGTACCAGACTCGTGATGGCGTGATAAAAATTAACAGAGTCTACGGAGCCGATACATCCAATCCCGTGTTGGACATTCCAGTACTGAACAATTATTCTTGGCCGGAAATCACCTTTGCCCAGAATATGCTTAACGTAGTGACTACCGTAGGAAATGCCACCTACGCTTATCCTGAAAATCCTTCGGGTAAAGGCGTGAGCCAGACTCTGAGCAATGTTATGCTCACAAAGGACATCCTTACAAAATCCAGGAATGCCCTTACGGAGTCTTATGGAGTCCTTTCCAACCGCCGCAAGGCTTCTCTCACATATCGGGCAAGCCCTACTATTGACGCCCTTGATATGGTAAAGATTCACCATCAGTTCAATTACGATGCTGTCTTGCTGGCGACCAATGTAAAGTACACTTTCAATGGGTGTTTCAAAGGTACTGTAGAGGGGTACATGATGGCAGATGCTCAGGCTATGTCTCTTGACCATACCAGCGAACAGCTCGATTGGGGCGAGTCCGTTATTTTGTCTGCTACCCTCTCCCCTGCTTCTATTGACTCTCCTAAAATCAACTGGGCAGCTTCTCCCGAAGGAATCGTTTCCCTTCACGTTCTGACGAATGCAGAAGGAAAGTCCACCTGCCAAGTCAAGTGGAATTCTCCGGGCAAGGCTGTTGTCACAGCCTCGGCAGGCGGCGTCTCCGCAGAATGCTCCTTCGCTACGGCAGCGTACAATCTGTTTGATGTTGCAGAGGGCAGCACCGTCCTTATGGATGAAGGCAGTAGCGTGGCTGAGTTCATCGTTGCAAAGCATGACTACGAAAGCGAGCTGAATGGAGTCGGGCGAACTCTTCTGGTTCGAAAACACTACGCGGCTATCATGGCTTGGAGCTCTACATGGTCTACTTACGCCAGCAGCAGCGTAAACAGCTGGCTCAACGGAGAGTACTTCAACTCGTTCAGCTCCGCCCAGAAGCAAGCTATCGACAAGACGACTATCTATTATACTCCCGGTTTTTCTGACTCTTATTGCAATTCTGGCAGTAGCAAAGTGACTACGATGGCAAAAAGCATTTTTCTGCTTTCTCACCACGAGTTTGGATACGACACGGAAGGCTCTGATGCTCCGAATTGGACAACTAGCAGCCCGAGCTATAAGCACAACGAGGGCACTCCCCTGCAAAATGCATCTGGAATCCTGAAAACGATGCTTGCCTCTGACATGGAGGGCTCCAGCAGAGGACGATCTATTTGGACGAGAACTCCTTACCTGTACTCGCTTCAGATGCTTCGTGATATTGCTGGCACAAGTTCAAGCGCCAACAAGTACTGGCGGCCTCTGTTAGTTAGCAAACTTGTAAATGCATACGCCGTGTATGATTCTACGTTACAAGTGAATACCAACGCAGAGACAATTTCCTACGCCACCAATGATGAAACCCCTCGTAAGTACGATAATGTTGTTCACCCTGCATTTACCGTCCCAAAGTCTCTTGCTATTGATGCTGAGGGAAAACTGATTTTTTAAGAGGCGAAATATGGCAACATGGATAACCGACCGAACGCAGGCGGATATAGACCGGGTCAAAGAGCTGACCGCAAAGGCAAGAACCGGCACATGGACAGAAGAGGAGCAGCAAGAATGGGCTTCTGGCATGAAAGGTGCGCTCAGCTACACCGATTACAACCGCATTGAAAACGGAATCAAAGAACTTGCTGAAATCGTTGGCGCATCTTATTCTGCAAGGATTGTACAGCAAAACATTCAAGTTGTTACTGCGAAAAATGAAAGCGGCGACATCCCCGCGTGGGACACTTATCCCGCCAAGTACGAGTTCTTCATGCCGCTGACTGCCAAGAAAGCGGGCCTGCGACTCCGCTCGCTGGAGTTCCGCGTCAAGGGCTATGTGCCGGGCACGATGCGCACCGTCCTGCGCAAGTACGGCTCCACGACCGCCCTAGTGGATAAGTTCATCGACATTATCCGCGGCTACAACGACGTGGCGCTGGACATGGGCGATTTCGCGCTGGAAAAGGGCGTCGAATACCAGCTCTATTTCGCCGCCTCCAACAACTTCTACCCGCCCTCTGTCGAGCCATCATGGGTTGTCGCAAACGACTACGTCAACATTACAAATGGAAGCGCTTATTACGGCGACGACAGCAAGCTTATTTTTTCAGGGACGGTCGGTTTAACTGTTCCTGTGGAAGCTGGTTGGACAATCAATGATTATCTGACCGTTGCGGATGCCACTCGGTGGATTGATAACGTGAAAGCCATTCGTTCCAAATGCAGTGGCAAAAGTTCTACCCCGGAAACTCCCGAGGCGCTGAGTTATCATTTTGCGATTATCAATCAAGTAGAAAAAGTTTTGTCTGACATTGAAGCGATGGCAAAAGACCACTTACTTTATTGTTCAGATACAATATGCGGAGGTGAACCCTATTATGCACTTTGTTGACCGAAAGGCAAAATATCCCGGGCGTTGGACTATGATGAAATCTGATGGCACATCAGAAATCATCACTTTGATTCGTAATGACGAACCTGTTGTCGAGGGGACTCCAATGAACGCCAACACCCTCAACACTCTGAGTGATGTTGCAGGGGCTGACATCGCAAGGGAAAAGGCGGAAGCCGCCGCAACCGTTGCGTCAACCGCAAAAGACGCTGCTGAATTAGCCGCAAACTCTTCGGAAGAAAGCAAAGACGCTGCGGCGAAGAGTGAAGCTGCGGCGAAGCAGTATGCGGACAATGCAGCGGCTATCGTCACCACCGACCCCACCCTAACCGTCAAGGGCGCTCCCGCAGACGCCAAAGCCACCGGCGACCGTATCAACGCCATCAAAATCGAGACCGACAAGACCCTCACCATCTCCGGCGCTGCGGCGGACGCTGCGGCAGCGGGCGTAAGAATTAAAATGCTCGAGATGCAGTTCGGCTCTGGCATTGATGGGTCTAGTTTCGTTACTGCCTTTGACACGCTTGACGGCGTAGAGCTGACGGGTGTGTGGAACAAGAAAGCGAGCCGCATTGATTTTTAAGGGAAGGAGGATCAGAAATATGCAGATCAAAGACCTGGCCATCGGGGACGGATACGTCTATCTGATGGAAGACGGCGCCAAAGTCAAGTTTTACGCGCTGTGCCACAACTATGAGTCTGTCCTGAACGGCAAGGGACGGACACTGTTTTGTAGAGAGAGTCCGGCGGGGAGTGGAACACATACTACGTCCGCAAAAGAGAATTACAGAGTCGATAGCAATAATGAAGACGCCTGGTACAAAAATACCTATGTGAATAAGTTTTCCGGCGAAGTACGAAAATTGATTGGTATGACAAAATATATCGGCCAATATGTTTATATGACTTATACGCAGAGCGGCAATCCGACTGGCAACGCAGAAATTGATAGTAAAACATACGAATCAAGCTTTTTTCCCCTTTCGACAGCAGAAGTCGCGCTAAGGGCCTTCGCCGATGGCTCTGCGCTTTCCTCAGCCGCAATCAGCAGGATCGCCAGCATTCAAACCCGCTACGGAAGCGGTATTTGGACGAGAAGTCCATCTAGGGTCCTTACGGGTACTAACTCGACAGGCTTTCCGAAATACTACTATGCCAACAGCCAATACATATCCGGTGCAAGTGGCTCCAGTCTTTCGACTGCCGAAGGAACTCCCGGCAGTTCTTACGGCTACCTTCCCTGTTTCACCCTGCCGGAGACGCTGTACATCGACAAGGACGGCTTCGCCACGGAAAACCAGCTGCCGGAAGTGAGCAGCGATGCAGGCGAGAGCGGCGTAGCGCTGGGAGAGAAAAATGCACCCTTTACGGTGGGGTACACCGTGACCGACGGCGACGGAGACCCCATGACCATCACCGAAAAGGTGAACGGCGTGGAGCTGGCCGTCCGTGAGAGCGTGGCTACCGGCACCGAACTCACAGTGCAGTGTCTGAGCGAGAAGGCCCTGTTCCAGCAGATTCTCAACGGAGAAAACACCCTGACTTTGGAAGTTGACGACGGCAAGACCACGACAGAGTGGACCGCTACCTTTACCAAAAATGTGACCCGTGCCGTCCTCTCGCTGACCCAGCCCCTAACGGCGGACGACACCATCACCGTGGCTGCGCTGACGCTGGAGGGCAGTTTTCCGGCAGACATGAGCCTGACCGTGGAGCTGACCAACAACGGACTGGACGACAGCCCTGCGTGGGAGAACTGCACCGACATCCAGCGCGGCGAGAGCCGGGCATTTGTACACCACGCCTTTGCCAACAAGACCGCCGCCAAGGGAGCGGCCTTTAACTACAAGGTGACGATCACTCGGGGAGCTTCCGGCGTCGGCGGCACTATCACCATGATCGGAGGTGTTATCGGATGAGCCTGCGTAAGGTAGAAAAGAGTCTGAAAGAGCTCCACAAGAAGCTGGAAGAGGAGCGGATGCTCAGAGAGCTGCCCGGCCTCGTGGCGGGAATTGAGGACGCCATGTGTGAACAGGACATGGCATCGCAGGAGCGGCTGGCGACTATCGAGGACTCGCTGTGCGAGCTGGACGCCGCTATCAACAACAAGTAAGGAGGTAGCATATGGATAAAATCTGGGCAAACAGGTTGATCGCCGGTACTAAGGTGTGGGCAGAGATGCCCGCATCCCGCCGCGCCGGGGTCAAGCGGGAGTTGACCAAGCGGGTGGCCAACGGCGAGATCACCGCAGAACAGTACAAAGAGATCACGGGGGAGGACTACGATGGGTAAGCTGCTGGAACTGCTGGAAAAGCTGGTGCGGGCCATCTTTGGCCCGGGGGACGAGCAGGACATGGGCGAACCTGAGCCTGCGCCCCAAGCCCCCAAGGCAGAGGCTGTCGCCGGCTGGGAGGGCGGCCCGCCCTACCGGTACATCGACGTGAGCCGGTATCAGGGCCTTATCGACTGGGCGCAGGTGGCAGCGGCGGGCTACAAGGGAGCGATGCTCAAGACGGTATCTACCAACTACAAGCTCTCCAAGCGGGCAGATGGCCTGTACATCGACCCAACCTTTGAGACCAACTACCGCAACGCCCGGGCTGCCGGGCTGGACGTGGGCGTCTATTACTACACCTACGCCACCAGCGAAGCGATGGCCGATGCAGAGCTTGCCCTTGTGCGGAAAGCTGTCTACGGCAAGGAGCTTACCATGCCCCTCGCGGTGGACGTGGAGGAAAACAAGCTCAAGCCTATGAGCACCCTCGACCTCACCAACCTTACCGCCTACGCGCTGGAACAGGTGGAGAAGATGGGCTTTTACGCCCAGCTGTACACCTACACCCACTACTCCAACATGGAGCTGGATATGGGCCGTCTGGCAAGCCGCTGGGACGTCTGGCTGTCCGATACAACCGGGCACACTCCCGCCGTTGGCTACCACTACAACGCTCACCAGCACACCAGCAAGGGCCGCGTGCCGGGCATCTCCGGCAACGTTGACCTCAACGTGACAGAGATCGACTACCCCCGTATCATCCGCAAGAAGGGTCTGACCCGTCTTCGGGAGGGCAAATGACCGAAAAAGAAGCTTTGCTGTGGGTGGTGGGCATCCTGGGCAGCCTGTGCGCTGCGGCCATCACCATTGACAAGGTGCTGGAAATCATCCACAAGTACATCAAAAAGGCACAGGCCCCCGACGATGCGCAGAATAAGCGGATGGATGAGTTGGACAAGCGCATTGGCACCTTAGAGCAGGGCCAGCTTCAGCACACGCAAGCCCTCGCTCGCGACCTGCGCCGCTTTGAAGGAATCGACGAGGTAAGCCGTCTTACCCTCAACGGGGTGCGCAACCTTTTGGACGCGCAGCTGTCCGGCAACAACCGTGAGGGGATGCAGAAGAGCCGCACCGACATCGACAACTATCTTTTGAAAGGAGTCACCAATCATGGAAGCGATTCGTAACCTTTTGACCGCACTTCCCGCCCCTGTGGCCCTCATGCTTATGCTGGGCGGCTTTGCGTTCTACGCCTTGGGCTGCATCCGGCTGGGCTATGGTGCGGCGGTAAAGCCGCTGGTGCTGGACCTCATCGAGCGGGCAGAGCAGGAGATTCAGGGGACGAAACGTGGCGCAGAGCGCAAGGCGTGGGTCGTCAAGATGCTTCGCGCCGCCCTGAGTACCAGCAAATACGGCAGGCTCATCAGCTGGGCCATCACCGATGAGACCATCGGTGCGGTCATCCAGTTTTTCTTTGACCGCGCCCGAGCGGCGCTGGAAAAGCAGTAAGGAGATTATTATGGCAAGCACTACATACGAGCAAACACCGCGCTATTATTATGATCGGCGTGCGTACCCGATTTTGTGGCCCGCAGCGCGTGACCATTTTGCCGACGTTGGCAAAATAGGACATTGCTGTGCCGTGACCGCTCGAGTGCGCAACGCCGGACAGCTGCCGCAGCCTTTTTGGCTCGGTGCTGCCTGTGGCGGCGGCTCGCGTAGTGCTGCCCGCTGCGCTGCAAGGACTTGACCGACAGCAGATGACCGCCGCCATCAAAAACGCACCGCTTGGGAGGGTAGACCGTAAGATAGCCTTACTGCGGTACGTTGAGCGGCTCCCGCTGCCGGACATTGCAGCACAGACACATTACAGCCGGACGGCGATAGGCTACCGGCTGAAAGGTATTGATAAAATACTTGGATAGGCAAATCCCCCGGTGTTCCGTTTGGAGCATCGGGGGATTTTTTTATTTTTGGGGACATGGAAGCCCGGCAGTCTTTTTTGCTGAGATAGATTTGGAAGGGCTTGCCGCAAATGGTGCATCTTTTCTTTATCGCGCGGCTCATCCCTGTAAATCAGCGATGGTAACGCCGCAAGCGGCTGCGATATTTTCGAGGGTAGACATCCTCGAGACTGCCTTGCCAGACTCTGCATGTTGAATGGTTGCAGTGGACAGCCCGGTTTTTTCTGCCAAGGCCCTGATGGTTAATCCTGCGCTTTCTCTGGCTGCCTTGATTTTGACGGCAGACACGCCAAGCGTCTTGTAATCGGGCGAGTTATACCCAATTAAAAACAGCCCTTGCTGTCCCATCGGCAATGCTTTGAGGGAATAGCTCTTCTCTACGTCCTCAAGGTCTACATCCTTCAGGACGTAGGAGCAGGCATTGTCCAGCTCCGGGGTCATTTTATGGAGCTTGTGCGCCAGCGTGATCTTCATCGTCACGCCACGCACAGGGAACCTCGCTGCGTTGTCAAAGTCTGCCTGATTTACATGGTCAGGGGTGCAGGCTTCGTCCAGTAAGTGGTACAGCTTGCCGAGATTACGGATGGTAGTGTTTTCCATATTCGTTTCCTCCGTACGTTTTTGTTGTACTGATTATACCACAAAACTAATACAAGTGATACAGGCATAGTCACCAAACCATGCCTTACTTTTTTGTCCATTTTGTATTAGTTGTATTAGTTCTAATCAAGCTTTAATCAAGTTTTAATCAAGCTTTTTGTCCTTCGTTGTGTCTTCGTTGTCTCTCGTTTTCTCCCGGTGCGGTACACTGAGCGCAATAGGAGGGATGTATTATGAGCTATTATCAGACACCCGGAACACCATACGTTCCACAGCAGCCTGTCAATCCTTACGGCGGCATGGGAACGGTAGGGCTTGCCACTCCCCTGCCGAACACGCAGATGCCACAGGCACAGCAGCAGCGTCCGCAGCCGATGAATGGGCAGCAGCCTGTTCAGCAGTCGGTACAGGACGGCGGTTGGCTGCTGGGCAGACCTGTTTCCAGCAGAGAGGAATTTTTGGCAATACCGTCTGACCTGTACGGCAGACCGACCTACTGCCCAGACTTGCGCAGCGGCGTGATCTACTGCAAGCGGCTGAACCCGGACACCTGTGAATCCTATGTGCAGGAGTTTTACAGCCCGGAAGCGTGGCGGCAGATACAGGCGCAACAGGCACAGCAGACCGCTGCACCGACACAGCAGTATGTGCCTATTGAAGAGTATAACGCCCTCGTCCACAGGCTGGATGAACTGGAAAAGTGGCAGAAGAGCTTTTCAAAGCCCGCTGCCGCTGCGAAGAAAGGAGAATAACAATGTCCTCTCCGTTTGATGTGATTACGCACAGCCCCATCATGCAGCTTGCAAATCTGGCTCGTGCCGGGCAGAACCCGATGGGGCTTATCCAGCAGTTGAGCGGGCAGAACGCACCCATCATGCAAGGCTTGAACCTGATTCAGGGCAAAAACGAAACGCAGCTCCGAACGATGGCACAGAACCTCGCCAAAGAGCGCGGCATCGACCTGAACCAGCTGGCAAGCGTCCTGAACCTGACGCTGCCCCGGTAAAGCATCCCTCTAAGCGAAACGCTTCTCAGTTTTGCGGACTTGATAAAAACCGCTTTTGTTTGGCTTCGCCCACCGCACACGGCGGTGGGATGGCATAACGCAAAACTGAAAGGAGTTTTGTTATGGACGATTTTGCAACTGGTTATCTGGCTGGGCAGGACGGCGGCAATAACAACGGCGGATTTTTCGGCAACGAAGGTCTGTGGGCGGTTATCATCCTCGCCATCATCTTCGGCTGGGGTACAAACGGCTACGGTCGAAACGGTGGTGACAACGGCATGAACAGCTACATCCCCTATCTGGTCGGCACTGGCGCAACTGGTCAGGGCGGCGCAGATACTCGTGCGGCGCTGTCGGAGGGCTTCTATCAGCAGGACACTTCCCGTTCTCTGGCTGGCATCCAAAGCGGCATCTGCTCTCTGGGCTATGACCAGCTGGTGCAGATTAACGGCGTGAACGCCAACATCGCAAACGGCTTTGCGGGCGTGAACAGCGCCATCTGTCAGCTCGGCTACCAGAACGCACAGCTCGTGAACGGTCTGGAACGCAGCATGTCCAACGGCGACAACGCCATCAGCCTCGCCATCATGCAGGAGGGCAACGCACGGCAGGCGGGTCAGACCGCACTTTCCACGCAGCTTGCATCTTGCTGCTGCGAGAACAAGCAGCTCATCGGCGACCTGAAGTACACCATTGCGCAGCAGGACTGCGCTACCCGTCAGGCTATCGCAGACAATGCCCGCGCCATCGTGGACAACTGCAACGCCAATTTCCGCAGCATGATGGACTACTTCACGCAGGATAAGATTGCCACTCTGACCGCTGAGAATCAGAACTTGAAGTTCGCCGCTTCTCAGGATCGTCAGAATGCGCTTCTGACCACTGTGATGTCCCAGCAGACCGATACCATCCTGAACCGGGTAAATCCTCGCCCGATTCCCGCTTATCAGGTGGCAAACCCCAACGTGGGCGTGAACTGCTGCGGCTGCTGCTAACCTACACACTCCCCGATAACACCGGGTGAACCATCGGGGCAGGGGTAAGACACCTCTGCCCCTGATTTTTTAGGAGGAAACTACTATGGCTTGCAAAACAAGCTGCAAACTCTGCCCGCACTTGGTCATCAGTCAGGCAGTCACGTTTGCCGACGATACCCTGACCATCAACATCCCTGCCGGGTCTTACGCAGCGGGCGAAAAATATTGCATTGTTGTTGCCCAGAGCTTGCCGGACACGACCACCATCAACGCCCCTGTGGTCATTACCATAGGTGCAGGCACGACCGCATACCCTCTGACCGACTGCAACTGCGCTCAGGCAACCGCCGAGAGCATCCACACCCGCACCCGTTACGCTACCCGTGTAGCAACGTCTGCGACCGGCACCGGCACGTTCAAGTATCTTGGCTGCTTCTGCCGTTCCCACGCCGGTGCGCCTGCGTCCATTTCTTGAGGAGGTATAGATTATGGGCAAGACTAATTTTCGCCGCATGATGATGCTCCGTGACCACGACAAAGACCGTGAGCCGGAACGTGACCGCCTTGAGGAAGAGCGTGACCGCAGGGAGCGTGAGCTGGAACGCCGTCTGCGTAAGCTGGAAGACGGCAGCGACCGTTATCCTTACTATCCGCAGGAAGAGAACCGCTACATTGACCCCCACCCTATCCCCCGCTACCCTGACGTAGAGTATGGGCGCAAGATGCCGCAGATTGGCTTCTCGCAGAGCGGAGACTGGGACAAGCGGTCTGGACAGTATGAGCATGGCGGTGCAGACAGTCGTTCCATCAAGATGCCACGCAAGCACCTCACCCACGATGAAGCGGAGGAATGGTGCGACAGCATGGTGAACGCTGACGGCACAAAGGGCTGTCACTGGACGCTGGAACAGACACAGGATGTTGCCAAACAGCGCAACATCAACTGTGATCCGAACGATTTCTGGGCTGTCATGAACATGATGTACTCGGATTATTGTCAGGTCGCAAAGCGTCAGTCCGTTGACACTCCGGGCTTCTACGCTGATATGGCAAAGGCGTTCCTTGAGGACGCGGATGCCGCAGATGGCAAGGCATATCTCTACTGGGATTGCATTGCTGATAAGTAAAACAAACCCCTGTGTAGTCGGTAAAAACTACGCAGGGGTTCTTTACGTTCATTTTATGGTTTTTGCCCCTCTGTCTTTCATGTACTCGGCAAATTCAGGGGCGTTCATGTTCCTAAAAAGGAAATCCGCAGTGTACTTGCTTTCATCGTCTGCAACCCAATAGCGATTTTCTTCAATCACCGAAAGCTTATGCACCGTGTACCAAGGCGTGAGCTTTGAATCTAATCCATTGGAAAGAAATCTCACCTTGAACCAGTGCGGATTTACATGACCAAAAATCTTGTCAGCAAGATTAACATTTTTGAAGTCTGCATAAAACAAATCTTTGAACCAACCTAGTTTCGTTCCTTTACTTTCAAAAGCATCCCTAACATTATTTAGATAAAAACTTCTGATTTCTTTGCAGTGGCTAGGAAGATAATGAAACATTTTATCTCTGGTACGAAAAACCATCTTGCCCTCATTTTCACCACCTGTTCCATACAAACACCATTCCGATTCATGATGACCTAACATTTTTTGTCCCATGTGTTTCCTTTCTCCCCTGTGCGGTCGTTGTGACTACACAGGGGCATCTTGTTATCTCCAAATCATAAAGCACTTATTGTCTACGCAATCTTGAAGGATTTCTTTGAAGTCTTTGAACTTTGCGGGATTTTCTCTACCAGCATATCCGTAAATAATGCTATCGTCATAATCGCCTATGACTTTCAAAATTTCCTTGCAAGCACCGTACCGAATTTTCCCGTCACAGTCTGATTGATAAAGAAAATCTGCAATTTTGATTGGAAGTTCCTTGTCTTCAACCAATCGCTCCGTTTCGTCATCGTACGATTCAAGAGCGTGTTCTTTTTCGGGAGATGGCATATCGAAAATGCCATCAAGCTTTTTATAGTGTTCTCCGACTTCCGAACCAACAAGTTCTGCAACTTTCGTTCTCAACTTGAAAAAGCCGAAATAGCCCACATCCATTTCACGCCCAGTCTTTTTGCATTTGATGGTTACGCCCATTCGTCAATCCTCCAACGAACCTGTGTAGTACAATTCCATATCTGCCTTGTACATATCAAGTTGTCTTTTGCTATCTACAAGCGTGTTAAAGCTAAATCCCGCCGCAAAAGACACAGCAATGGACAAAATCAAGCGTGCTGCAGCCCATTTACCAGCAAAGATAAACGGATTCTGAACTGCTACGGCAAAAGCATCGAACAAAAGAACGCAAACTCCATGTTTGACCATTTTCTGTAAACGGCTAATGCTTTCTTCGTAAAATTCCTTCGACCTCATCATACGTCAATCCTCCAAGAAATCCTCTTGATTCAGAACTTGATTTACAATTCGTTCTGTACATTCTTTGATAACAGTAGATGCGGGGACGTGGTCTTCATAAGCTATGTTTTCATATTGTGCTCCTGCATATTCAAAGAACCTTTTGGAAAGTATTTCTGCATCCGCACGGCACAACGGCTTTAATTCGTATTGCAACGGAAATCTTCTTGTAAGCGCAGGGTCAATCCTATCAAATCGGTTTGTCGTTCCGATAATGATGACATTATTCGGCAATCTATCCATTTCTTGCATAATCGCAATAACCACACGGTTCATTTTCCCAACGTCATCGTTTTGCCCACGAGCCATTCCGACCGCATCTATTTCATCAAAACAAAGAACGCAAGGAGCGGTTCTCACATAACCAAAAATTCTCGCAAGGTTAGATTGAGTTTGCCCTAAGTGCGAATCAACTAGACTTGAAAATTGAATCCTCAAAAACGGAAGTTTTGCTTTATGAGCGATATACCTAGCCAGCATGGTTTTTCCGCATCCGCTTTGTCCATAAAGCATCAATGCTGGCAAATAAGGAATGCCCATTTCGTTCAATTTTTCAGATGCTCGATAAATAGCAATGATTTTCTGCGTTATACTTTTTTCTTCGTTCCTAAGAAGGAATCTTGCTTCTGGAAATTCTTCTGTATCCTCTGCGATCAAAAGATGCTGTAAGTTATATGGCAATTCAATAAATTCTCTTTTGCTTTCCAACTTGCGAAGCATATTTTCTTTGAACTGCTCATCTTTTTTGGATGATATGGAATTCAAAATGATTTTAACAGCTTTTTGCGCGTTTCGCATATCACCATCGCAAACAAATCGAATAAGGCGTCGTTCACTATCATTCATCTAAGAAATCCTCCAACTCAGTTTTTTTACCTAATACGAACTTTACGAGTTCTTCAATTTCTTCCAAATTGATGATTATTTCATACCATCCTGCTGAATGCCCTCTATCGTAAGCGTACCCCCAAATTTTTGCCGCTTTCTTTTCTGAAATCCCAAAACCGACTTCTTCTTGAATCGTCTTATAAATCTCTGCGTAGATTTCATCCCTGCGCTTCATTTTTTCTTGATTCAGTCGCTTAACTTCATTGTCGTAATCATCGTTGTTCTTTTGCGCTTGTTCTTTGTTCCACTTCACCGACTTATCTTCATCAAACACAAAATTTAATGGAACTCGCTTGAAACCATAAGGCTTGCATCCCATATTTGCCATTGCTTCATATTTCTGCCCAATATCAGTCCACACGTCATTCATCTAAAAAATCCTCCAATTCAATCTTTCCGTCTGCCGCAGCAGCAGCCAGAGCGTACACATACTGCCCGATGGTCATTCCGTGCCGTCTTGCTTCACGGTTGATGTACTTGCGTTCTTCCTCGCTCATAAGGATGGTAATGCGCTTAGAACGCTTGCCATCACCGCTTGCAACACCCTGATGCGATTCCGGCATCGGGAATTTTTTCTTTGTCAAACCAGCTTCAGCCAGTGCGCCGGGTACATCGCCCTGTTCAATCAAACGCTGCACTTCTTTTGCCTGTTTCAGATTCTTCGGCTTACCTCTGCCTAACACGGCATCACTTGGCTTGCTTTCGCTGTCTTTGGCTTGCTTCGGCTTAATACTGCTTAATTCTGCTTCATTTGGCTGTGCATGGCTGTCTGTGGCATCACTAGGCTTAATCAGTGCTTGCTCGGCTTCGTTCGGCTTTGCTTGGCTTACTTCTTCTTCCTTTGGCTCACTTCGGCTTAATGGCTGTTCCGAAAAAATAGGCTGAAAATCAAACCCGCCAAGCAAACCTGTGGATTTTTTGCTGGTTGACTTCATCAGCCTTCACCCCCAACAATATGCTGCGCCAACGCCTTGAAATCCTCTGCGCTAGTACTCTTTGCCGTGTCACCGCTAAACAGGCTGTGCCGCTCTGCCTGTGCCTTACGAACACCCATGGCCGCTCTAATCTTCACGTCCAGCAGTCTTGTTCCCATGCTTTGTGCAATCACAGGGAGCTGCTCTACAACCTCTTTGGACAGGTTCTCACGGCTCTTGTACTGGTTTAGAAGCAGACCTTCAATCTTTAAAGTCGGGTTGAAGTATCTGCGAACGTCACCGATGGTCTGTAAAAGCTGGCTCAATCCGGCAAGCGCATATCGGTCTGCTGTAATAGGCACGATGATGCTATTAGCGGCGATCAGAGCGTTTACAAGCGCAAGACCGAGCTGCGGGGGAGTGTCCAGAACGATGTAATCGTACCGTTCTGACACGGATTCCAGTGCTTCACGCAGCCGGAAGTTCTTGCCAATGTCCCGGACAAGCTGCTCGTCAATGTCCTTCAATGCGTTGTCTGACGGCAGAATGTCACCGGCTTCGCAGTGCTGGATTCCTTCCTCTACCGTGCCCTGCCGGGTCATTACATCGAACAAAGTACATACGTCCTCTGTCTGTGCGCCGTATGTGTCCGTTGCGTTGCACTGTGCATCGCAGTCCACCAGCAACACTTTCTTTCCAAGCAACTGCAACGCACCAGCCAGACAGGTGCTTGTTGTGGTCTTTCCTGTGCCGCCCTTCTGGTTGGCGACAGCTATAATTTTTGCCATTTTATCACTCTTTCTTTATTCGTATATCGGCATTTCTGCCCACGCTTCCACTCTTGCAATAAAGCAATCGCACGAAGAAATGTTCAACCTCTGAAACGATGTGCTTACAAACTCGCCCTTTTCAATAAACGCTGCGACTGTGTTTGTTGCCGTTATAGATTCATCTTTCAGATAGACCGTTTTTACCGAACACAAGAACAGACCTTTCGTTCTTTCAATGATTTCTGTTTTTGGCATCCCATCATCTTTAACGGAATACCACACAATTTCCTGCTTCTTCATACCGCTCCTTTCTGCTTAATGTGCTGCATCTGGCTACTTTTGCAATGCTTCGATGGAATAGAACGCCGGCATATACCTATCCACAACGCCAGCCTTGTCCACGCTTCTAATCAGATAGCCAACAGGTCTGTCCGGGAACGGAGACCTATCCAAAGACAAAATATCCTTATACGCTGCCTTCACCGTGTCGTAAACCGCTTCTCTGCGTCTTGGTAGCTTGATTTCTGGATGCTCTTTCTTCATCCACTTCTCAACCACTTTTGCCACGTCAACGCAGTCCTGCTTTTCCAGTTCGTCACACACAGACCAGTCAAAATCCTCGTATCCGCTTCTGCGGGGCTTTCTGGTAGCTTTTTGAGGTTCAGCCGATACTTCGCTTGCCTGAGCTTCAATCAACGTCTCAGACGCTTTAATTTTGGGCTTAAACTTGACTGCCACAGCCTTTCGTGCCACAAGAACCGGTTCATAGGTCACCACGATGTCAGACACAGCATTGATCTCGTCTACTGCAACGTCAAGCACTCTTTTGCGAAGGTTCTTGTAAACATCGTAGCTCGCTTCCATTGCACCGAGCTGTTCTCTCAGTTTTTTCAGACTGATTTCATGCGGCTTGCTGTCCATGTTCATCCAGTCCCGAAGAATCGAATAAAGCAGAATACTGTACTGTGATTTCATCCGTGATGTGTAGCGTAGACGATACCGAACGTACCCGCTTTCAGCAATGTCAAAAAAGATAGGGCGAAGGTCAGGGTTGCAAGTGATTGCCACAACATAAGACCTTGTTTCTGGCACATAGTCCAGCTTTGCCCTTGTGAATAAAACAAAACTTTCAAACGTGCCCTTCTCTTTGTCAATGGGAATCGACACCGTATTGCCTAAGAAGTGCTTGATCTGCGGTTCAATCCTTCGTGCATCAAGGCTTTTCAGTCCAAGAAGCTCCCTGTATTCCGCCAAAGTGAACTCCACACGGCTGCTGCTTGGGTCTCTCGGATTTATTCTTGACAAGTAAACCTCTAGCAACCGAAGTTCGCCTGCCGTATAGTCCCTGAACTTCGCCCACACAAGGGATTTGCTTTTTTCAACAAGGTTGTTGTCGGATATTTTTTGCATCTGTTCGCCTCCTTTTCTAGCTTAAAAGCAGTATATCACAGATTGGGGGACAAGTCAACACATTCTGTCCCCCGTGGCTTGTCTTTTTGTCCCCCATAGGGTCGTCAAAACGTCCCCCATGACTTGTCAAAACGTCCCCCATGCTTTGTCATTTCGTCCCCCATCTACCTATTATATATTAAACAAGAAATAAACAAGAGGTTAAATATCATCGTTAAATAAGCGATGACGATAATTTTCAACAATTTCTTTGTTTTTCCATTCCAGCTTGTGGATAACTAAACCTTTCATTTGCTGAATAAAGTCTTTCCGGCAATGATTAGTCTTATCTAACGTGTACAAAATGTGGATGAAAAACTTTTGAGCCGGTATTATGGGGGACGGATTGACAAGTTGTTTAATCGCAAACGATAAATTAGCGCTAATTCGTTGTTTATTATGCGCAAATATTGTCGGTTCATAGCCTATGGGGGACGGAATGACAAGGTAGATTTGCCCGATAGGTGTACAAAAAGTGGACAGAATGTTCCTTAAAAACTTTGATAATTCGACAATCAGCCGCTTATATTATTCGGATTCACGGTATAAGAATCGTTGGACTTCATAGCGGCTTCCGTCCCGGCATCTTGCGCCTGATAGAGTATTTCCATCTTCGGGGCGGTTCCATTCGGGTCTGGGTCTGTTCCGGTAGCTTGCGCTATCTCGTAATTGCCCGATACCATCCGGCAAACAGAGACCCTGTCCTTCAATGGCGTATGGAGGTTTGCCAGAACCTCCGTCAGCACGCCCATGTGGTCTGAACCGTGATCTCCGTACCGGATGTACAACAAAGCATCTATCTCGTAGGAAGAACATTCCATCATGGCATCTATGAGAATCTGACGCTTTTCCATGTTGGAAAGGTCGTCTTCCAGATGCTCCAGCAGTCCAGGATAAATGCAAGCGTCCATGTATCGAGCCGCCGATACGCCGCAACAGGTGAACCAGCGCATAGCCATTGGCAGGGAAATGGCTGCCAGACCTTGCTCCCAGTTGGCAATCGTGCCACGATTCACGCCCATTCGTGCTGCTAATTTCTGTTGGCTTAAGCCGGAACGCATCCGTGCCATCTCTAATGCTTTGGCCGTTTTTACCAAATACTCATCCATAAATTCACGCCCTTTCAACAAAATTCTGCAAAACTGCTGGATTCGACAAGCCAAAAAATGGAAAAAGCTGCTATGGAGAACCAACAGCAGCCTGTGTTATAACTGTATTGTCAAAAAATTCCAAATAGAAAGGAAACACAAAATGAAAGAAACTGCAATCTGGAACCATGAACGTATGCCGATCATCGACGGAATGCCCGCCAGCGTTACCGACGGGCAGCCACACACACCTGAACCATGGGAGGAAAGCTAATGAACCGAACTGTAGATGCACTGATTGTCCCATACGCCCGCAGACGGACGCTGGAGCTTGTCCTGAGCCTTTCTGGATACGAAGCTGATAAAGATGCTTACCTCGAAGCAAAAGGCATCCTGGAACGTGCCGTAGCCGCCTTAGACGATGGGCGCGACCCGGGAGATAGCATCGAACGCATTGACGGGCAGCTCGTAGAGCTGTGATTGGAGGAAAGATGGATAGGCGTTGTCCCTTTTGACTTGAACGCTCGTGGCTTCCCCGATGTAAAGTAACGGATGTGAAGAAAACATTCGATTTTTACGAAGTTGTTAAAATTGTATTGACTATACAACTGAAAGATGTATAATCATATCAAATGAACAATCGTATTTACTGATCGGGAGGATATGCCACAATGAGCGAACAAGAAAGAGCTAAGATTGACAGGTTTATCGCATGGCTGTTGGAACACCCTGATAAGATTCCGGCAGCGGAGCAAGCCTTAGGCCTAGAATAACAGAAAACCCCTTGCGCAGAGCTACACCAGCCCGGCACAAGGGGTTTTTATTTTACCGGGTCAGAACCATTTCTTTTTTCGGTTTCTACGGTAACGATATTTTCTGCTGTTGCCATATAGTACACGGTCATTGCTTTTTAACAAGGCCTGCATAAACCAGAAGCAGAAGGCACAGCCGCACAACAAGTAATACACGGGCTTACCTCACATCTTCTCGATCAGGTTCATCAGCGCTTCACGCTGCGCTGTCGGCATAGATTCAAGCTTTTTTCTAATCCGCTCCACTGCTGCATCGACTTCACTTTGCGGCTGCTGGGGCGGGTTTTCTTTTTGTACGCCAGTGAGAAGGTAGTCTACCGATACGTTGAAGTAAGACGCAATTTTAGAAAGAACCTCTGTGGACAGGCTTTTGGTTCTTCCAGCTTTCAATTCGGAAAGAAAACTGCGGCGAATCCCAATGTTGCCGCAAAGGGTTCCGTCTTTGATGCCCTCTTTTTCGCAGAGTGCGTGGATGTTGCTGTACAAGTCCGACATAAGAACACTCCCATATTTGTGCAAGTATACAAATGCACAGAATTTTGTACAAAAGAGTTGACTTGTACAGATGCCTGTACTATAATACAGACATGGGCAGTACAGAACACTGTACAATATAAACTCTCTACACCCTTATATTAGTACAGCTTTCCGTACTTGTCAATAGATTTTAGCAAATGGAGGTGGAATTTTGAAAGAAAACTTCCGTTCTGGCTTTGAGCTGGAAGTGAAGATGAAGCTGTTGCAGCGAGGTATGAAGCAAACGGAGCTGATTCAGGCGGTTCAAAGCGATACTGGATTGTTCCTTGATGATTCGTACCTCTACAAGATTCTTCGCGGTGAGCGAAAGCCGGAGAAGATTATTCAGAGCATCTGCAAGATTCTGGATATTGAGCAGAAGGAGGGCTGAACATGGAACAGATTTTGACATTGAAGGTAGACCTTGAGCACCCGGACGATGCGAAGTTTGCCATTGACGCTGCGGCCAAGACCTACTCGGATTTCAAGCGTGAACAGGCGACAAGACGTTTTGTAGAAAATGGTTGTACTCCGGAAGATGCAGAGAAAATCGCAAAGTTCATCCAGTTTCTTGACCAGTGTTTTTCTGAACACAATGAAAGAGCCTTAAGAAAGGCAAGTGAAGTGGATGGAGATTAAATATTGTGAGCGGTGCGGCTGTCTTCTTGGCAAAGTTCTCAAAACCAAACGGTATTGCAAAGAATGTGCAATGTTGGTTAAAAAGGAAAACCAGGTAGCGCGACGCGCTCCATATGGCGTCGTTCCGTGCGAATGGTGCAAAAGGCCGATGCGTAAAGTATACGAAAATCAAAAGTACCACCATAAATGCGCGAACGCTGTAAGGCAAAAACAGGTAGCAGACTGGTGGAAAGAACACCCGGATTACATCAAAACACCTTCTCGTAAAGCCAGACCGGAAGGAAACCGGACGGAAGAAAAGCCTAAGCCGAAGTACACCATCAAACAGATGAACGATAAAGCAAAAGAGCTTGGAATGAGCTACGGCCATTACAGCACTTTGTTTGCGCAAGGAAAGGTAGACCCTCCTGATGAACGGTAAGTACTACGGTAAGCGCGAAATCCGCTGGCGCAGCCGGGAGAAAGAGCGGCTGGAGCATATCGAGAAAGAAAGAGTGAGCAAAAATGAAAAAAATCAAAGTCAGAATCACATTCACCGAAGCGGTTCTCGGCACATGGCCTAGCAACCAGAACATCGCGCGAGAGTTCATCGCTAGCAAGTCCCCTAATGCAAACACTATCGAGGCCGAGGTAGCCGCTCTGGGTGCTGATGCTGTGGCAGATAAGGGCATGACCGTGTTTCCTCGCAACGAGAACGGCGAGCCTATCTTGTATGATTACCAGATTAAGGGCTTCTTCAAGGATTCTTGCGGTATGCTGGGACGTATCGGTGGAAAGACCGAGACCGGCAAGAAGAAAGCCGTAAACGAATCCGGCAAGCTGACGGCCTACAAGAAGGTCATTGATGGTCTGATTTTCGTTCAGCCCCGCATGATTCCCATTCATGTGAACGGCGAGATTACCGAGTGCCAGCGCCCACTCCGCGCCCAGACTGCGCAGGGCGAGCGGGTGAGCCTTGCCAACAGCGAGCAGATTCCTGCTGGTTCGACCTGCGAGTTTGAAATCGTTCTTCTGGACGATTCTCACGAGAAGGCCGTGCGTGAGTGGCTGGACTACGGTGCTCTGCGTGGCATTGGCCAGTGGAGAAACAGCTCGAAGGGGCGGTTTGAGTATGAGGTTTTGGAGGCTAAATGACGCTTCGGCAAAAGAACATAGAAATCTATTGGGCTTGGAAATCCATGAAGCAGCGAACGCAAAACCCTAAATGTTCTGCCTACAAAAACTACGGAGCAAGAGGCATCCGAGTGTGTAAAGAATGGCAAATATTTGAGCCGTTTTGTAAATGGGCTTTATCTGCTGGCTGGAACAAAGGACTTGATTTAGACCGAATTAACAATGATGGAAACTACTGTCCTGAAAATTGTAGATGGGCTACACGGCAAGACAATGTAAACAATAGACGCGTGACAATTTTAATTACAGTTGATGGCGTAACAAAATCTTGTAGCGATTGGGCAAAAGAGTCTGGAATCCCAAGAGGTTCAATAAAAACTTGGTATGAAACAAAAGGCGACCAATATGTGCAAAAAAGGATAAAAGAAGCGATAAGGAACGGATATACGCCAAAAGACTATTCATATTCGCACGGAACCCCAGTAAAAGACGCAGAAAACGGATGCATTTATAAATCCATAAATGAAGCGGTGCGAAAAACTGGAATTTCAATTCATTTAATCCGAAAAAGCTTGAAATCTGGCAAAGGCCGTTATACCTACGAAGTTCTTGACTGAGTGCAATGGAATCGCATAGGCAAGCCATGATTTGCTTTGCAATGGCACAGCTCGGAATTGCTGATAACAGCATGGCTATGGCACGGCTTTGAGACGTGGCGCAAAGGCATGGAGGAGCAAAGCTCAGACGAGCAATGGAATGGCAAGGAAAAGCTTGGAAAAGCAATGGCTATGGATGCAAGGTGTAGCTTTGATATGCAAAGGCAATGCGGGGCAACGGCAAAGAATAGAAACAATAGGCTAAGGCATTGAGTAGCTAGGAGCAGAACAACAAGGCATGGCAAGGATTAGTTTAGCTTAGCAACGGCATTGACAAGCCCAGCATGGCATTACGACGGCGCAGCGCTGATTAGAGAAGCAAAGGCAAGGCGGGACAATGTACAGCGCAGCGAAGGCAACGTATGGCATCGACATGACTCGCAACGGTAAAAAAACGAAAGGAGACAAGATGAAAGCATTTATTGAAGTTGCCCTTATGTGGGGCATAGCACTGGCAGTGGTTTTGGCAGTATTCCTGCTGAACTTCTGGATGGTGCATCACATCGGTATTCTGGTAGGTGCATCAGCTGCCCGTGGAATCATTACGGTATCTGTGGCAATGGCTACGGCATGGATACTGAGTTTTGGAGGTAATAAGAGTGAAAAGCCTGAAAGCTAATGTCCTTTGTACGCTTGGAATCGCGTTAGCAATCTTTTCGGTAGGATGTGGCGATGCAATCCAGAAAAGCCAAAGCATGGCAGCAATGTTTTGGTACGTTTTCCTTTCGTGTAGCTTCCTCGCCGCAGCACTCGTCTTGTGTGCCATTGGGGTCAGCTCTGAAAACGAACGCATTGAGCAGGAAAATCGCAAGGTAAAACGCATTCCTCACCACACCAACGAGTGGAGGGATGTACGATGAAATGCCCGATGTGCGGTAGCGAAAACATCACAACCGTGGACAGCCGACCTGACCATGACAGTATTGTTCGCCGCAAAAAGTGCCTTACCTGTAACCATCGGTGGTCTACCATCGAAATTGACAAAGACCAGTGGTACAGTGCATTGCAAATCAAAGAGGGACGCAAGAGAGGGAGACCAAAAGATGATTAACCTTGACAGATTCGGTGGCGTGACCGAACCGGAGGACGGCGTGTACTTTATGACCAACGAGCAGATGGCGCAAGCGAAGGAAGCCGACCGGCTGGCAGCGATTGAGGACTTGCAGTCTGAAATTGAAGATAGGGAAGCGGAGCTGAAAGACCTCCGCGCACAGTTTGCAGACCTGATGGCTGGTTGATTTTGTACAGCCGAGTTAAGCCGAAGTAAGAACAATGAAGCCTAATGAAGTCGAAGAAAGGAAACGTATGGATAACAGCAAAATCCATGAAGCTCTGATGGCTGTTCAGTCAGAGTTGAAAGCCCCGAAGGGGCAGATGAACACATTTGGCGGTTACAAGTATCGCTCTTGCGAGGACATTTTGGAAGCAGTCAAACCAATTTTGAAAGAACACGGTTTGCTTCTTACCCTTTCTGATGAACCTAAAGTGTTAGAGGGATGGCATTACATCGAAGCGACCGCAAAGGTGGAAAGTCTGGATGGTGGATGCGTAACTGTTACTGCTTACGCAAGAGAACCGGAGCAAAAAACCAAGATGGATGCAGCGCAGGTGACTGGAACGTCTAGTAGCTACGCCAGAAAGTACGCCTTGAACGGTTTGTTCTGCATTGACGATACGAAGGACGCTGACACGGACGAGTACCAGAAGCAGACCACAAGCAGGTCAAACAAGCCTGCGCAGAAGCAAACGGAAGCGGAAACCATTCCCCCATGCGCTTGCTGCGGAAAGCAGTTGCAGCCTATTCAGTACAACAACCGCACAGTCACTCCGCTGGAAACTGCAAGAAGCACGAAGAAACGCTTTGGGCGTGTCCTGTGTTGGGACTGTGCCCAGAAACAGCCGAAGGAGGGCTAAACAATGCTTAACTCTATCGCAATTCAGGGGCGTCTGGTTCACACGCCCGAAGCTAAGGTTACGAAATCCGGCAAGGATGTTTGTACGTTCAGCATTGCTTGTGACCGTCAGAGTGGCGGTCAGAAGGAAACCGACTTCTTCAACTGCACCGCATTTGGAAATACGGCACTGTTCGTTTCCAAGTGGTTCCAGAAGGGCAGCCTGATTCTGGTGACTGGTAGCATCCAGACCCGGAAATATATCGACAAGCAGGGAAACAACCGCACCGCAACAGAAATTATGGCGAACAAGGTTGACTTCTGCGGTGGCAAGTCTGACAGCAAATCCGCCGATCGGGCGCAGGATGCACCACAGAACTATTCTCAGGGTAACGCAGACGACTTCTCTGTGATTGACGATTCATCGGATTTGCCCTTTTAGGACATAAACCCTGACCGCCTACCTTATATAAGAGCTGCGCTATCTGGCTGGACGGGCGTTTGGAAATATGAAAGTGTTGATTGCCTGCGAGGAATCGCAAGAAGTGTGCAAAGCGTTTCGCGCAAAAGGCCACGAAGCCTATTCCTGCGACCTGATTGAGCCGTCCGGCGGACATCCAGAATGGCATATTCTCGGTGACTGCCTAAAGGCTATCGAGGGAGGGCAGGTCGTGACCATGGACGGAACCGTGCATGACGTGCCCCGCTGGGACATGATTATCGCATTTGTCCCCTGCACAAAGACGAGCAACGCGGGAGCAAGACACCTGTACAAGGGAGGAAAGCTCAATCTTTCCCGGTATTATGAGGGATTGTGCGGCAAGGCGCTTTTTCTTGCCGTGTGGGCGGCAGATTGCGAAAAAGTGGTGATTGAGAATCCTACCCCCAGCAAGATTTTTGATTACCCAAAGCCTACGCAGGAAATCCAGCCCTACGAGTACGGACATCCTTACAGCAAGAAAACGCTACTGTGGGAACGCGGTGTACCGCCGCTGCACCCGACAAACATCGTAGAACCTACCGCGACATGGTGCCCGTCTGGTTCCTACTCGCACAAGCATAGTGAACAGCACAAGGGCATGTTTACCACTGACCGCGCAAAGAGCCGTGCAAAAACTTTTCCGGGCGTTGCAAAAGCTATGGCAGATACTTGGGGGTGAATTGGAATGATTACCTGTTGTCTCAACTGCACATCACGCCACCAAGCTTGCCACGACACTTGCGAGAAGTACAAGGCAGAGAAGAAAGACTTCGAGGAGCGCAAGGCCTTCGTGTATGAGCTGAACCACAGCCAGAGCGTATACCACCGTGACTACGAGGATAAGCACCGGGAGCGTGGTAGGAAGCGGTATCTCGGAAGTGAATTTAGAGGTGAACGAGGATGAGACTTGTTGACGTAGAGCCGATTATTGAAGGGTGGAAGGAAACCGGGAACAGTAAAAAAGCCAAAGCTAAAGCGCTTATGAACAGCGGAATTTACTCTGAATACAATAAAGGTGTTGCCCTTGACGCCGCTTCTGACCTTGTTTTGACACTTGCCGAACAGCTTGAAAACGCTCCATCAATTGCGTGGACAAATGTAAAAGACAAACAACCGAAAGAAGATGGAATTTATCTTGCTGTTTACGATTCTTTGATCTGGGAAAATCTGATTGGGAAAAGGAAGTTTGTAAACGGAAAGTGGATTGACAATAAAAACCCAGTCAAGTTCTGGATGCTAATTCCTAAAATTCCGGGAGACAACGAATGAACACCGGGAAACAGTTTGAAGCAGACTTCAAAGCATCCGTTCCATCCGATGCGTGGTGCTACCGCCTGAAGGACAGTGCTGCCACCTACTACGGTGGCAACGAGAACCTGTCTTTTTCCATCGACAACATCTGCGACTTCCTTGTGTACCGATACCCGATGAACCACCTGTTTGAGCTAAAAACCATTGAAACGCCCTCTATCCCTCTGGAAAAGGTGCTCGGCAAGTACGACAAGGCAAAGTGCAAATACCACAAGGAAAAACACATCACGGACATGGTGGATGCAATGGGGTACAGCGGTCAGACCGCCCATGTGATAGTCAATTACAGAGCGGTCAACCGCACATTTGCAATCCCTGCCAGCAAGGTTTTGACGTTCCGTTACAACGAGAGCCGCAAGAGCATCCCTTGGCAGTGGGCAGAGCAAGAGGGGATAGAGGTCAAAGCAAAAAGGCTGCGTGTCCATTGGCGGTATGACGTGGATGCGCTATTAAAGAGATTGGAGAAAGAAAATGACAATGGTATGCGATAGGTGTGGCGAAACGTATACGCTTGAAGAATGGAACAAATGGAACAAAATGAATGGAAAAATTGAAGTTCGGCCAATAATTGGCGGGAAAGAAGGGTGGAGTATTCTTCTTTGCCCTTCTTGCATGGCAAAGCTGAACGACTGGCTGAAAGGAGAGCAGAAGTGAACAAGAAAATTTCAGACATTCTGCCCAAGACGGAAATCTTGGCACAGTTGGCAGAAGAAGCATCTGAGTTGGCACAGGCTGCGTTGAAGTTGCGCCGGGCACTGGATTGAACGAACCCGACACCGAAGAGCGTTGAGGAGTGCGAAGAAAATCTGCTAGAGGAACTAGCAGACATTAAAGTTGCGTTTACGGTCTATTTATCTGATTCAAAACCATGTATCAAGGCAAGGGTTTCGGAGGAAATCAATAAGACCACCGAGATAAAGCTCGACCGTTGGCTCTCTCGTCTTGAAGCAAAGGAGAATAAAAATGACTGAATATCATGTTGGGTGTGGGCCATTCGGAACCATCTATGCCGGAACGCTGATGAAGCAGCGGAAAGATGGATTACAGTTATGGAGAAGCAAGTCTAATGTGACCGATGAAGCAGTTTCCGCTGCTCTGTCTCATTTTATTACTGAAATGGAACGTTCTGACAAAACGAAGCTCGAAAAGGTGTGGGGCGTTATTGGAAACAAGAAACTAAAAGTTACATTCGAGCTTTCCACCGATAAGGAGCAGTCGGATGAATAAATTCGGAAACTGCCCCCTCTGCGGCAAACAGATCAAGCAGACCAACCTCCGCAAAATCGCACGGCAGAACCAGTTGTACGGCTTTCGCATGGCTTTAGATGGCATCGCCACCACATGGGGCGCACTGATTCAGAACCTTCGGTGCGATGCAGACCTAACCGGATGAACAGGTGTAGAAAATCATCCGCATTGGTGATAGGTACTGGGAGATGGTCGGGCAGTTCAAGAACGAGGACATGACCCCTGAAGAGTTTGCGGATTACATCACCGCAAAGTCAGAACAGGTCGAAAAAGAGCTGAGGGAAAGGTGGAGCTAATGGATAAGGAACAGCTTGCAATCGCACGGTTGCAGGACGCTGCAAAGCTATCAGAGCATCGGTACAAGAAACCGTTGATGGTCACATACTCTGGTGGCAAGGATTCGCAGGTGCTTGTGGCACTGGCTGAACGTGCCGGAATCAACTTCGAGGTGGTCAACAGCCACACCACAGCAGATGCGCCGGAAACGGTCTATTTCATTCGTGAGCAGTTCAAAGCGATGAAAGAACGTGGAATCAAATGTTCCATTGTTATACCACGATACAAGGACAAGCCCGTGTCCATGTGGACGCTGATTCCGCAAAAGCTGATGCCGCCCACACGGCTTGTGAGGTATTGCTGTGACGTTTTGAAAGAAAACACAGGGAAAAATCGGTTCATTGCCACTGGCGTTCGGTGGGCAGAATCTGCACGGCGCAAAAACAGTCGTGGCGTGATGGAGCTGATGCACAAAGACAAAGAGAAGCGCATCATCCTTATGGGAGACAATGATGAAAAAAGGCAGCTGTTCGAGACCTGCAACCTTAAGGGCAAGATGACTGTAAATCCTATCGTGGACTGGTCTGACGATGATGTATGGGACTACACGCACAGCGAACACTTGCCTATCAATCCGTTGTATTGCGAAGGGCAAAAACGTGTTGGCTGCATCGGCTGCCCTATGGCTGGTAGGGGGGGGGCAGACAGCGCGAGTTTATGCGCTGGCCTTCTTATGAAAAAATGTACATTTCTGCGTTTGAAAGAATGCTTGATGTCAGAAAAGCAAAAGGTCTGCCGTGCGATTGGCAAACTGGAATGGACGTTTTTCGCTGGTGGATGGAAGATGACAACATCAGCGGTCAGTTGAACATGGACGATTTGATGGAGGATAACAATGTTTGAATTTGCAACTCGCTGGCTGGTCTGCTTAGTCCTGATGGCGGTAGTAGTTCAGTCCGAACGGACAATCAAGAACATGGCGAACAGCCTGTTTGAGCAACGGCAGGCAATGCTTGTCTGGCTGTTTATCAACGTGTGTCTGGTCGTTTGTACGGCTGTTGTGATGGGGTGGAAATGATGATTCAGGATATCAACATGGTAGGGCGTGAAAGACTGGCTTTTCTGTATGGTCTTTATAGCGGCTGTGCGAAATCAGAAACTGAGCCCAATATCAAAGGCATTTATCAGGAAATGGCTTCCGAGTTAGCTTGGTGTTTGGGATTTAACGAGAACTACAGCAAATGTTATGAGATGAACGGGGAATAACTAATGGACAACGAACTTTATTGCCCGATAAAGATGGCCAGCAATCCGCTTGGTCGGTGCGTGTGCGAGAAAGAAAAGTGCGCTTGGTGGCGGCAGTTGGACAGCTGCTGCTCCATCTGGTGGATTGCAACCGAGCTGGATAAAATCGAAACGAAAATGAAGAGGTGAGAGTGTGAAAAAGCGGATTTACCTTGTTCTCGAAACCGAAGCGGACGAGGATGACAAGAGCATCCTAAACGATATTGAACAAGAACTTGGGATGGCTACGCACTATTTTGAAACGGTTTCTTATAGTGAGAACGGTTTTCCTGACAAATGGATTAGCGTAAAAAATAAACTTCCGAATGCTGAATATGGCGAATCTAAAGATGTGCTGACAATAAATTCTATGGGTGTTATGCGAGTAATGAACTTTGATGGTGGATGTTGGTGCTATCCGACTATGGAGCCTTATGCCAGCGCATTCAAAATTACGCACTGGATGCCACTTCCTGAACCGCCAAAGGAGGTTTGATACATGGCAACACCCCCGAAGCGTGGTCGTGGCAGACCGCCGTTGACCGAAGCGGAAAAGAAAAAGCGTGAGAAGCGAGCGCAAAAGGCAAAAGAAGAAGCCGCTGCGAAACGTGAAAAAGAGCGTGAGAAGAAGAAACAACAGATGCTTAACAAACGGAAATCTATCCGCTCACAGGTGAGTAAAAAGGTGAAAGAACAGCAGGAGTTAGCGATTACGAGGTCTAAGATGATGAACACAGGCGATTTGCAGTCAAGAATCGGCAATGAAGAGGACAAGAAAGTTGTCGGCATGATTGCGGCAAAGTATTTTGGCGAACTTCCGAGTGTGGACATGAACAACCCGATTGAAGTGCAGCAGCGCCTTGATTTCTTTTTTGACGCTTGCATCGAAGCCAGAATCTCCCCTGTGGTGGAATGGATTGCGCTGGTACTAGGCATCGAATGGCCTAGCCTGAGACAGATTATGACAGGCAAGCGCCGTGACGACAGCTTGCAGCAGAAGTACATTCTGAAGCTGATTCTGCAAATGCAGTCCATGTGGGCGTACAACGGTATGTATGGTCAGGAGAACCCGGCAGAGTGGATTTTCCGAGCCAAGAACTACTTTGGTATGCGTGACAACGTGGAAGTTACCGTTGCACCGCCTGAACAGCCGTTGGGCGATGCCCAGAGCGTAGAGCAGCTTGCCCAGAAGTATCAGACGACTTTGCCGAAGGAGATTGACGTGGAGTACAGAGAGGTGGACGACTAATGCAAACTGACAGAGGAATTTACCACAAGCGAGTATGCGACCGCTGCGGAGCTGTTCTAGGCGGTAGAATGATGAACCCTGACGAATACTTCAAGGACTGGGCGTGGCGCAGGGGCACAGGCGACCTTTGCCCTGAGTGCTATGAGGAGTACAAGCGAGTGATCAGGCGGTTCAATGCCAACAGAAAGAGAAAGAGAGGGCAGAGATTATGAAAAAGTGCGCTCTTTATAGATGCAAACAGTGCTTTGCGACCATGGCGGACGAAAGCGATGTCAGAATCGACAAAGACATTGTTGATTGGATGTTTGAAAACGAAATGGAAGAAAGTAAAATTGGGTTTATCGCAAAATTCAAAATAAGCGATAAAGTTCTCATTCATCGTTGCGCCAATAACACTGTTGGCTTATGCGAGTTTATCGGATGGAAGGAGATAGAGGAATGAACTTCTACTGCACCACCGAACACTGCTCTTGCATGGGCATCAAGCAGTTCTCCGCTGGCAAGGCTATCCGATGCACAGCAGAATCCTGTAAGAACAAATCCGAGCCGTCCTGTGGCTCTTGCAAATGGTACGCAGAGCCGGAGGGAGTGTGCGTGAACGACCAGTCAGAACACGTTGCAGACTTCGTGTGGGATGAACGTGGATGCAAGGAATGGGAGAAGAAAGATGAAACGTCAGCAGACCTATAAAGGACTTATTGGCAAGGGCTGGTACGACCAAAGCGAATTTAGCCACAGATACGCTTGCTGGGCAAATCATCGCAACAACTGGGCTATCCGCAAAGCTGACAACCGCAAGCTGGCAAAGGCAAGATTGAAGCAGATTGAACGTCAGCAAATCAGAAAGGAGCTAGACGAATATGAGCTATGATATTTCACTTTGCGACCCTGTAACGCATGAAACGCTTGAAGCGGATAGTGCACATTTTATAGCAGGCGGCACGAGAGCTATCGGTGGAACAACAGAACTGTCCCTCAAACGTCACAGGGAATTATGGAAAGTTCTATCGCCGTGATGATGTGTTCGGCAAAAACGGAATTCGTTCTGTCTATGGCAAAACAGGCACAGAAAGCATCCCGATGCTTGAAAATGCCATCTCCGCACTAGGTGACGATGTAGACGATAGCGACTACTGGCACGCCACAGAGGGCAACGCCAAACGCGCTTTGTATGGTTTGCTGGCGTTTGCAAAGATGCGCCCTGATGGTGTATGGGAGGGCGATTAAGTGAATAACATGGTCTGGCATCCGGCAAGCGAACAGCCACGAGAGCGGACGCAGCCTTTGTTGCTTGCAACTAAGACAACGTGGCGTGATAAAGATGGAAAAATGTTGCAAGGATTCTCGCCGACAGCGTATTTTCTAGGCTGTTACGCAGACGGTCAGTTCTGGGACGAGATAGGCGAGAGACTGCCGGAAGATGTGACTGTGACGCATTGGATGGCGTTTCCGATGGTGTGAGGTGATGGATATGGACAAATATCTATGGCACTCCGTGCGAGACGAGTTGCCGCCAGACAACGCGCCGTTGCTGATTCTTCTGACGGAAGAAAAGTGGAGAGATAACGAAGGAAAAATCGTTGACGACTGGACTGTGCGTGACTTCCGGTTCGGATATTATGCACCTAAGAGCAGAACGAGCGTATGGCGTGACGATGACGATGACCCGATTTACGAAAGCGAAGACTTTAAGGTCACGCATTGGATGTTTGCACCTGATATGCCGGAGGAACAAATATGACGAACAAGAAGTTTGGCATCATCATTATGGACTTGATCCTTTTTGATTTCGGGCCGAAGCCGCCTTGCGGGTACATCAAGGCAAAACATATCCGCCCAGCGTACGGCAAAGGCGCAAGGCCTGTCAAGGCGCATAAGCGAATTACGAGAACGAGAGAGGGATTCAGGAAATGACGCTTGACGAAAAAATTGTGGTGTCCGCTTACACTGGATATTTGATGTGTGACTTCAACGAAGTTCACAGGTACATTGAAAATCTGCTAGGCAGACCTGTATTTACACATGAGCTTGCGCTCGGCATGATTCAGGATGAAATCAGGGAGAAATCCAAAGATGATTTTCTGAAAATTTGTGCGGACAAGGAAGTCCGTCTTGGCTTGAAGAAAGGGTAAAAAATGGAAGAACTCAAAAGATGCCCGTTCTGCGGCAAGAACGCAGTTTACATTGGTGTGTGTGACGATGAAGGCAACTTTCATGGTCATTTGGGATGCGAGTACGAACAAGACCCGTGGAGCGGGCTTTCTTATGACTTGCATCACGAAGGATGGGGCAAATGTATCCTTTGCACGGATGGAGACAATCAAAGCATGGGTGGCGCACTGTTTGACACGGCAGAGGATGCTGTCGAAGCATGGAACAAACGCTACAAAGAGGATTGAATATGGAGCAGGAACACAAGCCTAGAACATCAATGATTCTTCTGTTGGAACACGTTCATGCGATGGACGAATTGACGAACGAGGAATTTGGAGCGTTTGTCCGCAACTATGCACAATACGTTGAGACCAGACTTGAGCCAGCATACGACAACGACCGTGCTATGCGGATGCTCTGGAAAGTCGTTAAAGCGTTTGATGATATGAACGTGCAGAAGATGGAAGAACGTGATAAGCGTAGACGAGAAGCAAACAAGAAAAATATAAACAAGCGTTGGAACGATAAAAAATACAAAAGCATACCAATGGTATCACAGGATACGAATGGTATAAATGGTATACCAAACATACCAACTGATACGAATGGTAGCTTATCTGTATCTGATTCTGTATCTGAATCTGATAAAAAAGAAAAATGTGAAAAGAAAAATACCAACGAAGTCAAACGCTTCAAAGCACCGACTGTCGAGCAGGCCAAAGCATACTTTGCCGATAAGGGCTACATGGAATCAGAAGCAGAGCGGTTTGTTGACCACTTCACGGCAAATGGCTGGAAGGTCAGCAAATCGCCTATGAAGGACTGGAAAGCTGCTGCACGGAACTGGATGCGTAACGTGAAGGACTGGAACGGTGGCTATCAGCAAACAATGACTGAATTGCCTGACGAGGGAGACTTTCTGCGGTGAATATTGAAAATAAGACCCAATACATCCTGCTGGGAGCGGTCCTTACGTTTTCGGAATACGCTGATGTTTTGCAGGACTTGGAGATTGAAGATTTTTGCCCTGAACTGCAAAGCGCATTCGCTGCCATTCGTGGTTATTGGGAACACAACGACAAATGGAACCCGGTAGAAGTCATGGGGCGGTACGATAACTGCAAGAAAGCAATGGGTGAATGTCTGGATGCCTTCGGCGCAGAGTTCATCCGAAACGTCACCCATGATATGATGCTTGGATGGGCTGGAATCGTCAAGGAACAGGCAGCATTGACCAGAGCCAGAGGGCTTGCGTTCAAAATCGTTGATGGCTCGACCAGATACGCAGACCTGACAGGCATCTATGAACAGCTAGGCGAAGCTATCAACCTGCACAACGAGAGAAGCGATTTCATCCCGATGTGTGACGGCATAGACAATTACATCCGCAAGCTAGACGATAAACCGGAGTATATCAGCACAGGGCTTAAAGTGCTGGACAACAATTTGCACCTTGTGCCGGGCAACTTCGTTGTGATCGGTGGCAGACCGTCTGCTGGCAAGACCGCTCTATCACTGCAACTTGCCTGTGAAATAGCCAAGAACGGACGCAAAGTGGCGTATTTCAGCCTAGAGACAGACCCTGACACACTCTACGCCCGTATTATTGCAAACCAGCTAGGCGTACCGCTGCATACGGTAAAAAACAAGACCGTCAGCATTGACGAGCTTGACCGACTGGCTGCCATCAAGAAATATCCGTTGTTCGTCCGCTCTGCTGCCGGAAAGGGCGTTGGATGGATTAGAACGCAGTCCATCAGGATGCAGGCAAAAGTGGTGTTCATCGACTATTTGCAGCTTATCCATCAAGCCGGAGCGAAAGACCGATACAGTGCCGTCACGGAAATCAGCATGGCACTGCATGAGTTCGCACAGTCCACAGGAACGCTGGTGATAGCTCTTGCGCAACTTAATCGAGAGACAGCAAGAGCAGGAATCCCACCGACTGCCGCAGACCTGCGAGAGAGCGGACAGATTGAACAGGACGCAGATGCAATCATCTTGCTGGCGCAGAACGTGACCACGAAAAAGAGACCGGAGCAGCATTATCACTTTGCGCTTGAAAAAAACAAAGAGGGCAACGTAGGGTCACTGGACATCACGTTTCAGATGGAGACTCAGCAGTTCAAAGAATGCGTGTGGATGTGAGGTGATAACTTGTGGCAGAAAATATAGGATATTTACAATCTGACAGTTCAAAAAACGGAGATGAACAGTATACTCCAAGCTATGCCGTAAGACCTCTTTTGGAATTTATTCCGAACGAAAAAATTATTTGGTGTCCGTTTGACAAAGAATGGTCTGCGTTTGTCAGTGTTTTGGAAAACAATGGGAATAAAGTGATTTATAGCCATATTGACTATGGGCAGAACTTTTTTGATTACGAACCTCAAAAATGGGACATTCTTGTTTCAAATCCGCCGTTTAGCAAAAAAGACGCTGTTCTTCGTAGAGCATACGAGTTAAATAAACCATTTGCATTACTTCTTCCGGCAAATAGCATTCAAGGGAAAACAAGATTTGAGATTTTCAAAAATGACGTTCAAATGCTTTGTTTTGACCAGAGAATAGATTTTATGAATCCAAAACACATGGATAGCCCAGTAAAAGGAACTCCTTTTGGGAGCGCATACTTTTGCCGTGGTTTGCTTCCAACTAGACTTGAATTGCGCAGATTGGACAAAAGAGCATATAACATCGCGTCTGCGCTCCAATCGTCACAGTAGAATAGGCAAGAAAAACAGATAACAGGGTCAAGGCGATAAAGTTATCGTCTGAACCTCACAAATGTTTTTCACTACACAAAATACAGGAGAAAAACAACTATGGCACTTACCAACATCGAACGTGAGACTATCATCAACTTCAACGCAGCGGAGGATACCGCAGAAGTCTACACGGCTGACCCGGTTTACATTCGCAAGCTGGACAAGCTCTGTGAGCAGTTCCCCGATACATACAAGTTTATGGCGGAGCTGTCTGCCAAGCGGTGCAAGGAATCTAAGACCTATTTGATGCCGAAGCGTCTTGTGAAGTTCCGGTCACCTGTCACTCGTAAGATCAGCGAAGAGCAGCGTGAAGCACTGGCAGAGCGTCTGCGCAAGGCAAGAGAAGCCAAGAATATCTAATCTTAGCTCATACGACTACAAAACTGCTGTATCAGAAAGCATGGAATGGTGTCAGGTGGTAAAACTACCCTCTGCGGCTATTCCGTGTTTTTTCGTCTGTTATTTATCGAGAGAAAACGGCAAGGTCTGATTTTGAGCAGGAGCCGTCTTGAACGAGTGGCGTTTGGGCTGATATGGCTGCGACTATCAGTGTGATGCATTTGAATGCAAATGGATGCGACTATTGCATACCAAGTGATACGAATCGTACCAGTTGATACGAATGGTATGCGTTGGTATCATGGTATACCAATCTTCCCCCCTTTCTTCCCCCTCTTTCCCCTACAACTGTCTCTTATACACATCTCCGCGCCCACGAGACT
>OWJP01000119.1_pt1 | contig 41085 bp, 41 predicted proteins | sample 1732561 | NCBI WGS metagenome assembly OWJP01 (sample SAMN05065729, study PRJEB22554) | human gut metagenome | biome: ENVO:2100002; feature: ENVO:00000062; material: ENVO:00002003 | host: Homo sapiens | place: USA
TGGACTACGTCAGCTGCTCTCCCTTCCGTGTGCCTATCGCACGTCTGGCTGCTGCTCAGGCTGCTATCAAGAATCCCCGCAAGTGATTGCGTGAGCGCTTGAAAAAGCACCAATAAAACAAACGAACCGCCCCGGTTTCCGCAATGGAAGCCGGGGCGGTTTTTTATACAAAAAAGAAATCGTTTTTTTGTAGCTTTGATGAATTGGCGCAGAGTCATTGACAGCAGAAGGGCAGAAGCGTATCTTTGAAACAGAAAACGGAACCGGGCTATAAATAGCATGTTTCTTTACCTTGCGAGGACACTTTCGTTTCGATGAGGCACGACCCGGTGTGCCGCTTTTTTCATTTGCGGAGATAAAATACAAAAAGTACGGATTATAGTACACATTATCTGTTATGCTCGGTACATGGAAGGCACACACCGGAAAAGGAGCAAAAATGCGAAGGACGTTGAATAAAACAAGGTTTTTGGCCGGTAAAACGGACCCAGAAAATACCAGCCTGTGGCTGCCGCTCTGGATGCATCTGTGGGATACGGCGGGCATCATGGAGCGGCTAGTCCGGCAGTGGCTCCCCGAAAGCGTAAAACGGGCCATGGGCTTTGAGTGCGAGGAAGCGTTGCTCGCGCATGCCCGGTTTTTGGGTGGAATCCATGATATAGGCAAGGCTACGGTAGCCTTTCAGGCAAATATCCTGCGCACCCTGCCGGAGGCGCGGCAGCGGCTGGAAACGTTGACGCCGCTGGACTGTCCTGAACAGAACCGCCGGGAGTCGCCGCATGCCCGGGCGGGCGAGGCAGTCCTGCTGTGGGATGACTGCCCCGGCGGGATCGCCTCCATTGTGGGGGCGCACCACGGCAAGCCACAGAGCTGCGCGGCGGTCGATGATCAGTTAGAGGGTTGGGAGAGCAACTACTACCCCAAGGGACAGAAAAAGGTCTGGGAGGACTTCTGGACAGAACTGCTCATGACTGTTTTGCAGGACTGTGGCTTTGACGACACAGCGGAGTTGGATGATCTGAATCCGCAGGAGGAAGTGCTTCTGACCGGGCTTCTGATCATGGCAGACTGGATCGCCAGCAATACGGAATACTTTCCCTTGATCCCGGTAGAGGAGTTGGGCAGCATGGAGGATTACCCGGCGCGGGTGGACAGGGCTTGGGAAAAGCTGGCGCTGCCCTTCCCTTGGGAGGCACAGCCGGGCATCGCAGACCCGCAGGAGTTTGCGGTGCGGTTCGGCTTTGCGCCCAATGCGGTGCAGAGGGCTGTTCTGGAGGCTGTGGATACCGCAGCGGAACCGGGCATCCTGATTTTGGAAGCACAGATGGGCGTGGGTAAAACCGAGGCGGCGCTGGCCGCTGCGGAGGTCATGGCCAGCCGGTTCGGGTTGGGTGGTGTCTTTTTCGGGCTGCCCACACAGGCCACGGCAAACGGCATCTTTCCCCGGCTGCTTGGCTGGGCAGACACACAGTCTGAGGAGACGCTGCCGCAGGCTATAAAGCTGGCACACGGCATGGCAGAACTGAACGAGTGCTATCTGCGGCTGCAGGGGCGCGGGGTGCAGTTGGAGGAGGACGCGCAGGAAGCGCATCAGGTGCAGGTACACCAGTGGTTTCGGGGAAACAAGCAGGCACTGCTGGCAAACTTTGTGATTGGCACAGTGGATCAGTTGCTGCTGGCGGCACTTGCCCAGAAGCACGTTATGCTGCGGCATCTGGGGCTTGCAGGCAAGGTGGTAATTATTGACGAGTGCCACGCCTACGATACCTACATGAACTGCTACCTGGACCGGGCACTGGAATGGCTGGGCTGGTACAAGGTGCCGGTCATCCTGCTGTCAGCCACCCTGCCTGCCCGGCGGCGCGCGGAACTGGTCGAGGCTTACCAGCAGAAAAAGGCTGTCCCGGACGCCCCATGGAAAACCAGCTGCGGCTATCCGCTGCTGACATGGACGGACGGCGCAGAGGTAAAGCAGACGGCCATCCCACCAGACGCACCCGGTAAAACGGTGCAGCTGACCACGCTCATAGAGCCGGAGCTGCCCGCGCTGCTGCGCCGGAAGCTGGCAGAGGGCGGCTGCGCGGGAGTGATCGTCAACACGGTCAAAAAAGCGCAGAAGATCGCGCAGCTGCTGCGGGAAAGCCTGCCGGACAAAGAGGTGCAGCTGTTCCATGCGCAGTTCCTGATGCCGGACCGCGCAGCGCGGGAAAACCAGCTGATGGCACGCATTGGCAAGGGCTCTGAACCGGAGCGCCGGAACGACCTGATCGTGGTGGGCACGCAGGTGATGGAGCAGTCGCTGGACATTGATCTGGACGTTCTTGTTACAGAGCTTTGCCCCATGGATCTGCTGTTGCAGCGCATCGGACGGTTGCACCGTCACCGCCGCAGCCGCCCCGCCCCATTGCAGCAGGCCTGCTGCGCGGTGCTGGACACCGGGGAAGATGCCTTTGATGCGGGCAGCGAGGCGGTATATGGACAGTGGTTGCTCTGGCGCACCCGGAAGTTTCTGCCCCGGAGCATCCGGCTGCCGGAGGAAATCTCTCCGCTGGTGCAGCAGGTCTACGGCTGGGAACGGGAAGCTCCCGGTGGAGCGCAGGGGGAGAAAATGCGCTGCGTATATGAGCAGACGCAGGAGAAAAAGAAAGCGCGCGCCGAGGTGTACCTTGTGCCGCAGCCGGAAACGCACCGGCTGGCGCAGTTGAATACGCTGGACGACTGGATGCAGAACGAGGGTGCCCGCTCCGACCCGGCGGCGCGGGCAGCAGTGCGGGACGGCGACCCCTCGGTAGAGGTGCTTGTAATGCAGTGTCGGGCAGACGGCAGCATCCACTTTCTGCCGTGGCAGGAGGGTGGCAGCGCCGTAGCTGCTGACAGCCCGCCCCCGCCGGAAACGGCACTGAAGATTGCCCGGCAGAAGCTGCGTCTCCCGGCGGTGTTCGGCAAAGCGTGGAAGGTGGATAGGGTCATCCGGGAGTTGGAAGCGGATAACCGCAGCCGCCTTGCGGCGTGGCAGCTGTCGCCGCTGCTGCACGGAGAACTGATCCTGCTGCTGGATGAAAACCTGACTGCCCGGCTTGCGGGCATGGAACTTTGTTATGACCGTGAAAACGGCCTGACCTACCAAAAGGAGGAAACGGATGAAGGAAATTGAATTCAACCTGCTGACCGAACCGTGGATACGGGTGCGGCTGCGGGACAACACGGTGCGGGAGGTGTCCCTGACCGAGGCGCTGGTGTCGGCGCAGGATTATGTGGACCTTGCGGGCGAGATGCCCACCCAGAACGCCGCCGTGCTGCGGCTGTTGCTGGCGGTGCTGTTCACCGTGTTCTCCCGGGTGGATGCAAAGGGGAAACCCCAACCGCTGGCACAGAGCGATGATGCACTGGAGCGCTGGAGCGAGCTGTGGCAGCTTGGGCGTTTCCCGGCAGAGCCTGTCCGGGACTATCTGGAGCAGTGGAAGGACCGCTTCTGGCTGTTTCACCCGACACACCCCTTCTGGCAGGTGCCGCAGGCAAAGATCGGCACGGAATACGGCGCGGCCAAACTCAACGGTGAAATGTCGGAAAGCAGCAATAAACTCCGGCTCTTTCCACTGTATGCGGGGCAGAGCAAGGAGCAGCTGAGCTATCCGCAGGCGGCGCGGTGGCTGCTGTGCGTGAACGGCTATGATGACACCTCCGCGAAGCCAAAAGGAAAAGGACTTCCGTCAGTAGGAGCCGGGTGGCTGGGCAAAATCGGTTTTATTCAGGCACAGGGCGATAATCTGTACGAGACCCTGATGCTGAACCTGACGCTGCTGCGCGACAGCCGGGAATGCTGGGGCGAAAGCAAGCCCTGTTGGGAATTGGAAGCACCAAAGAGCGCGGAACGGACAGAAATTTGCTGCCCGGACAACCCGGCACAGCTGCTCACCCTGCAATCCAGAAGGCTGTTGCTGCACAGGACAGGGGAGAATGTGGATGGGTTCTGTCTGCTGGGAGGAGATTTCTTCCCCAGAGAAAACGTCTTTGCCGAACAGATGACCATCTGGCGCACGATGCCAATCAAGAAAAATGAACCGGTGGTGTTTGTGCCCTGTCGTCATGACCCGGCTAAACAATTCTGGCGGGAGTTCCCGGCGGTCTTTTGTCAGGGCAGCGGGCATCGCCCGGGCGTTGTATGCTGGATCGAAAAGTTACAGGAAAAGAGATTGAAACTTCTGGATCCCCGCAGAAAGGTACATTTCCGCATCTCCGGTGTCCAATATGGCGATAAGGACTTCTTTGTAAATGATTCTTTCAGCGACAGCCTGACCTTTCAGGCAGGGATTCTGGATGAGATAGGGCGTCCATGGCAGAGTCGGATCGTCAGAGAAATCGAGCGCTGTGAACAGACGGCGGCGCTGGTCGGACATTTTGCGCAGGAACTGGCAATTGCCGCCGGTGACCGGAATGAAAATGCAGGCGGCGCGGTTCGTGCACAATTCTACTTTGCAGTGGATCAGCCTTTTCGGCAGTGGCTGCAGGCGATCGACCCGGAGCAGGACGACCCGGATGAGGCAGCGCTGCGCTGGCAGGCGCAGGCGCGAAACATCGCGGAAAAGCTGGGAAAACAGATGGTGATGGAGGCCGGAAATGCCGCCCTGAAGGGACACCGCATTGTGGTGGATAAGGATAAAAAGACCGAGCGCACCATCCTGTATACCTCGCCAAAGGCCTATAACCGTTTCCGCGCAGAGCTTTGGAAAATCTATCCCAAAACGGAACTATAAAGGGGGAATTGGATGAAAACACAGGACGTCAAACTATATGCGGCGCAGCAGTTGCACAGGCTTCAGGCTCTGCCGGACAACCAGCGGCGGGCTGAGCTGGCAAAGCTGCGTCGGGGCATCGGCCACGTACCCGGAGAGCTGCCGGAACTGTGGGGAAGCTTTTTGCTGGAAATGCCGGAAAGCTTTCAGGGCCGCAGTGCTCCCTCGGCGGCAGAGTGGGCGGTTTACCTCGCCCTGACCCTGTATGCTATGCATCAGCAGGGGAACGACCAGCCCATGAACCGCCCGGGCAATACGCTGGGCCGGGCGGTGCGGCAGCTGGCAGAGCGGAACACCCCTGCCGGACAGGACTGGACCGAGGCCAGCGTGCTGCGGCGGTTCAATGCACTGGCCACCGCAGAAGAAATCACCGAGATCAGCCACCATCTGCGGGGCATGATCCAGCTGTTGAGCGCGGCAAAGGATGGCGGCATCCCGCTGGACTATCCGCAGCTTGCGGCAGACTTGTATGAATTGCAATGCGCCGACCCGCGATATGCGCAGACCCCCGCCAATGTCCGTCTGCGGTGGGGACAGGACCTGTACCGCGACCCGAAGCCTGCACCGGATGAGAAAGAAAAGGAGAATTGATCATGAATAAGCGCCTGTATGTTGATTTCCACATTTTGCAGACCGTACCGCCCAGCTGCATCAACCGGGACGATACCGGCAGCCCAAAAACGGCAGTGTACGGCGGTGTGCTCCGCGCCCGGGTATCCTCGCAGGCATGGAAGCATGCCATGCGCGCAGCCTTTGCGGAGAATGCTCAGCTGGACGTGGGCAAGCGCACTAAAAAGGCCGCAGAACTGGTAAAGAAGCAGATCCTTGCACTGGCCCCGGAACTGGATGCAGCAGACAAGCTGGCAAAGAAAGCGCTGGAGAATGCGGGCATCAAGTTCGATGAAAAGAGCAAGAAGGATGATACGGTCACCAAGGCGCTGTTCTTCATGAGCACTGCGCAGGCAAAGGCGTTGGCAGAGCTGGCTGTGGAGGGCTCTGCGGATAAAAAGCAGTATCGGGATGCCCTGAGAGCAGCGCCCTCGATGGACATGGCGCTGTTTGGCCGCATGGTAGCAGATGAGCCTTCTCTGAACTATGACGCCGCTGCGCAGGTGGCGCACAGCATCTCTACCCATGCCGTGCAGAACGAGTACGATTACTTTACCGCCGTGGATGACTGTCAAGCAGAGGACAACGCCGGTGCAGGCCATCTGGGCACGGTGGAGTACAACTCCTCCACCCTGTACCGCTATGCCACAGTGAACGTGATGGAGCTGGCCGGGCAGCTGGGTGCAGCACAGGCCGCGGAAACGGTGCGGGCTTTTGGTGAGGCGTTCCTCTTCTCCATGCCCACCGGCAAGCAGAACACCTTTGCAAACCGCACTCTTCCGGATGCGGTATATGTGACCCTGCGGGAGGATCAGCCGGTGAACCTGTGCGGCGCATTCGAGCGTGCCGTGCCCCGCAGTGCGCAGGGGTATGCCGCGCCTTCCAAGGAGGCACTGGCACAGTATGCGCAGCAGATGTACAGCAGCTTTGCCGAGGCCCCGGCGCAAAGCTTTACCGTGGGCAGCGGGCTGGAGGAACTGGCTCCGGCGCAGACGGCAAAGGCGATGCTGGACGCACTGGAAAAGGCTGTCCGGGATGCACTTGCCGGAAATGAGGTGAGGTAATGGCAACGCTGTTGCTTCGGCTGGCAGCGCCTTTACAGGCGTGGGGCGCAGACTCTAAATTTGAGACCCGCAAGACGGGCCGTGAACCCACCAGGAGCGGCGTGATCGGCCTTTTGGCGGCAGCTCTTGGGCTGCGGCGGGACGAGCGCGAAGCACTGCTCCGATTGACCGGGATGCGGTTCGGCGTCCGCGTGGAGCGGGAAGGGCAGCTGCTGGTGGACTACCACACGGCAAAGACGCAGGATGAAAAGACCTCTTATGTGACCTACCGCCATTATTTGCAGGACGCCGTGTTTCTGGCCGGTATTGAAAGCGAGGATGCCGCCCTTTTGCAGCAGCTGCAGCAGGCGCTGCTACACCCGGTGTTTCCGCTGTATCTCGGCCGCCGCTGCTGCCCGCCTACCCTGCCGCTCTGTCTGGGAGTACGCCCGGGCAGCTTGCAGGAGGTGCTGCAAGCGGAACCGCCCCTGTGTCCGGGACGGCAGAGCCGGATCTTGTTGGACGCCGACCCGCTGGAGCCGGGCACGGCTCCGCAGCGGGATGTGCCGGTGAGCTTTGACCCGCATCATCGGCAGTACGGCTACCGCTCGGTACGGGAGCTTTGGCAGAAAGTGCCGGACAGCCCGGAGACTACGGAGCACGATCCGTTCCGGGAATTGTAAAAAGGGGGCGAGAGAATGTATTTATCACGGGTAGAACTAGATCCCACCCGCCGCAGCACCATGGCTGCGCTGTCGGCACCGCAAAAACTGCATGGCGCAGTGGAAAGCGCTTTTGCAGGGGAGCGCCGCCGCAGACTGTGGCGGCTGGATCGTCTGGGAGAGCGGCTATATCTGCTGCTGCTCAGCGAAGATGCGCCAGAGCTGTCCGGCGTGGTGGAGCAGTTTGGCACCGGAGCGGCTGTGGAGACCCGCAGCTACGACCCGCTTTTGCAGCGGGTGGAGCCGGGCAGCTGCTGGCAGTTTCGGCTGACCGCAAACCCCACCAAAAGCTGCAAAGACCCCCAAAACCCCGCAGCGCGGGGAACTGTAGCCGCACATTGCACGACACAGTACCAGAAGCAGTGGCTGTTGGAGCGCGCCGCAAAGCACGGCTTTGCCCTGCGGGAGGAGGGATTTACCGTGACCCGGGTGCAGTGGCAGCACTTTGCCAAGCACGGCACCCGGCCGGTGACCCTGTTGGCAGTGACCTATGAGGGCATTTTGCAGGTGACCGATGCAGAGCAGTTCCGGGCACTGCTGTGTCAGGGCATAGGGCGCGGCAAGGCCTATGGCCTTGGACTGATGACCGTTATGCGCGGAGGAAACTGAGATGGACGAGATGCCGGGCATGATCCGGCCGGACCTGCAGGCGCTGCCGCAGGTGAAAGACCGGATGACCTTTCTGTATCTGGAACACTGCACCCTTGGCCGACAGGACGGCGCAATCACCGTTACAGACGAAAAAGGGATCGTTCAGATCCCGGCGGCGGGCATCTCGGTGCTGCTGCTGGGGCCGGGTACACGGGTGACCCACCGTGCCATGGAACTTATGGGTGACATGGGCGTGGGTGCTGTCTGGGTAGGTGAGCACGGTGTGCGGTATTACGCCCATGGCCGTCCCCTGACCACCCACTCGCAGCTGTTGCTGCGGCAGGCAGAACTGGTCAGCAACACCCGCAAGCATCTGGATGTGGTGCGCAGGATGTATCAGCTCCGCTTCCCGGACGAGGATATCTCCCACCTGACCATGCAGCAGCTGCGGGGACGCGAGGGCAGCCGTGTGCGGCAGGTATACCGCAAAGCTTCCAAGGATACCGGTGTTCCGTGGAGCGGCCGACTGTACCGCCCGGAGGATTTTGCATCGGGAGATGCCGTCAATCAGGCGCTTTCTGCCGGGCACGCCTGTTTGTACGGTCTGGCGCACGCGGTGATCGTGGCATTGGGCTGCGCCCCGGGTCTTGGCTTTGTTCATGTGGGGCACGAGTGCTCCTTTGTGTACGATATTGCCGACCTGTACAAGGCCGAGGTGACCATTCCCATCGCCTTTGAAGTGGCGGCACAGGCTCCGGACGACCTGCCGGCCGTAGTGCGCCGCCGGGTGCGGGATGCCATGGTAGAGCATCATATTCTGGAGCGCATGGTGCACGATATCCGGTATCTGCTCCTGAATGCGGATGAGCGGGAACAGGAGCCGGAAGCTGTTTATCTGTGGGACAACAAAGTGGGCACTGTGGCCAACGGCATCAATTATTTTGAAGAAGAGGGTGATGAAACATCGTAGTTCTCACCATGACGAACTGCCCGCCAAAACTGCGCGGGGATCTGTCCAAATGGTTGTGCGAGATCAACACGGGCGTTTATGTGGGCAATGTGAGCAGCCGCGTGCGGGATGCCTTGTGGGAGCGGGTGTGTCAGAACCTGAAAAACGGACAGGCAACACTGGTGTTCACCACGGCGGGAGAGCAGCGGATGGATTTTCGCACCCACAATACCGCATGGGAAACCGTGGACTTTGACGGGATCAAACTGATGCGACGACCGCTGCCGCAGGCCGAACAAAACCAAATCGACCTGAAACCCGGGTTCAGCAAAGCGGCACAGCAGCAAATGGCGCGGAAAGCGGGCAGAACAAAGCCGAGCACAGGCAATTACACCGTGATCGATCTGGAAACCACCGGCCTGAAAGCCGCGTCCGATTCCATCATCGAATATGGAGCGCTGCGGGTCCGGGACGGTGTACCGGTGGAGGAGCTGACCATGCTGGTCTGCGTGGAAGAAAACGTTCCGGCAGAGATCACAGCCCTGACAGGACTCAGCGCTGCGGAATTGCAGCAGGGAACAGAACCACGGGAAGCGCTGAATAGCTTTTTGTTGTTTATTGGCAAAGACCCACTGGTGGGACATAATATTGCCTTTGATCTGGAGTTTCTGCGCATGACCTGCAAACGATATGGCTTTCCGGCACCGACCAACCGCCAGATCGACCTTGCACAACTTGCCCGCCGAAACCTTACAAGGATCGCAAATTACAAGCTGGTGACGCTGGCACAGCATTTTCAGCTGGCAGAAAAAGTGGAGCATCGCGCCCTGCCGGACTGCCGTCTGATACAACAGGTTTATTGCAAACTGAAGGAAACAGCGGTACAATAGCAACAGGAGGCACGGTGCTACGGGATCTTTTTAGTCTTTTCCCCGCATACGCGGGGGTGATCCTAAATGATTTCGTGCAAAACAATTTCTTCTGCTCTTTTCCCCGCATACGCGGGGGTGATCCTGCAGAACCGGTAACGCTGCCAATGACAGGAGCACTTTTCCCCGCATACGCGGGGGTGATCCCGAACTTTCAACAATTCAACAAGTTTTCAACAACTTTTCCCCGCATACGCGGGGGTGATCCCACAAACGACGAGCGCCGCACGTTCTATGCCTTCTTTTCCCCGCATACGCGGGGGTGATCCCACCCGAACACGCAACGTCACGAACAAAGGAGCCTTTTCCCCGCATACGCGGGGGTGATCCTATGTGTCCATGTAGCAGTTATCCATGATGGGACTTTTCCCCGCATACGCGGGGGTGATCCTCTGTGTTGAGCCAATTTGTTGCGGTGCTGTCACTTTTCCCCGCATACGCGGGGGTGATCCTACCGTGGTAGTGTGGCCTTTTTGTTCTGTCTCCTTTTCCCCGCATACGCGGGGGTGATCCTAAAACAAAGCGCCTGCAGCGGGCAAGTGTGCGCTTTTCCCCGCATACGCGGGGGTGATCCCATGTCTCAGGTCGTACAGACGAGCAGCACAACCTTTTCCCCGCATACGCGGGGGTGATCCCGGCGAAGGTAAGCACGATGTGAAATAATCGTGCTTTTCCCCGCATACGCGGGGGTGATCCTTTCGCCGTATGGTACGTGTTCTTCATCGTAGGCTTTTCCCCGCATACGCGGGGGTGATCCCGTGGCGCGGAACAGGCCCGGACACCGGCCCGCCTTTTCCCCGCATACGCGGGGGTGATCCCTTCTGCCGGAACCGCCTGTGCCCGATGTGCGGCTTTTCCCCGCATACGCGGGGGTGATCCCAAGATGGAACAGACAGATATTAAGCTTGAAAGCTTTTCCCCGCATACGCGGGGGTGATCCTAGCAAAGTACAATCTGCGCACGCTGCCGCGTGCTTTTCCCCGCATACGCGGGGGTGATCCCAGGTGCCCGCGGCAGGCGTTTTTAACATTTTCCTTTTCCCCGCATACGCGGGGGTGATCCTCCCGACAGGCGTAAGCGGCCTGAAGGTGAACACTTTTCCCCGCATACGCGGGGGTGATCCTTGTTGATATCGGATTTACTTTTTTGCATACCTCTTTTCCCCGCATACGCGGGGGTGATCCCAACTGCGAGTTGTCAATTTTGGGATTGTCAAACTTTTCCCCGCACATGCGGGGGTGATCCCGGGGGCAGGATTGCCCACCGTGCCAGCGGTCGCTTTTCCCCGCACATGCGGGGGTGATCCCTCGGGGCCGTTTTTCCAGCCGGAAACAAATCCCTTTTCCCCGCATACGCGGGGGTGATCCCCACACAATCACGCTGCACGCATTGCGCACGAACTTTTCCCCGCATACGCGGGGGTGATCCCGAGTGGTTCCGGGACCAGAATGTGGACAACCCCTTTTCCCCGCACATGCGGGGGTGATCCCCTCGTAGCAAACGGCTTGAACCTTGCAAGCCACTTTTCCCCGCACATGCGGGGGTGATCCCTCGACGGCGCGCCCGCCATGCCGCAGAACTTCCTTTTCCCCGCACATGCGGGGGTGATCCCAGAGAATGGCAAGAACACATGTCAAACACAGCCTTTTCCCCGCACATGCGGGGGTGATCCTATGCCTGAACTGAAAGGCATGAGTGTGTTTCGCTTTTCCCCGCATACGCGGGGGTGATCCCTATACCGTCACCGATGCCGACGGCGATACTCTCTTTTCCCCGCACATGCGGGGGTGATCCCAGTCGCTTTGCCTATGCTGCCATCGCCAAAGACTTTTCCCCGCACATGCGGGGGTGATCCTTGTTACGTCTGGCCCTCTCTGCGGATATGGCACTTTTCCCCGCACATGCGGGGGTGATCCCAACGCCAAGGACGCGGCCCCGGTCTGGCAGGACTTTTCCCGCACATGCGGGGGTGATCCCGCCGCAAGATTCACCGCGCCGTCTTCTCGCATCTTTTCCCCGCATACGCGGGGCTTACAAAAAAGAACCACGGGCGCAACGGAAAGTGAAATGATATTTCTGGAAAGGAGAACTCTGCAATTTTATCGCCCGCCCAGGCTGCGATCAAGAATCCCCGCAAGTGATCGCGTAAGGGCTTGAACCGACACAAATAACACAAATAAAGCATAACAAATACCCCTCGGTTTCCTGCTGCGGAAGCCGAGGGGTGTTTTGCGTATTAAGGGTGGAACGAATGCGCACTGTGATTTTATTCTGCCTTCAGGCGGAGCAAGGTGCCGGACTTTTCAATGCGGTAAAAGCCTGCGCTGCCGTCCACGCCGAAGTGCAGCTGCAGCTTGAGCGAAGAGTGCGACAGCGCGCGCACCGAAGGCGCGATCCAGTGCACCAGTGCCAGCAGCAGCGGCAGGGTGACGACCAGCTCAGTGGCATCCTGCAGTGCGGCCCAGCACTTCACAGTAGAGCAGCTGGTCCAGATCGATGCGGGAGATGCCGGTCTTGCAGCGCAGGATCAGGCTGCGCTGGTCGGCGCGGCGGCACTCGGCGATCACCGAATCCGTCAGACGGAAAAAGCTGTCCTCCCAGATGGGCTTGAGCTGGTAGAAGTAGGCACCCACCACATAGGATTCCACTGCAAACTCGGCGGAAGAAGTGAGAAAGATGATCTTGACGACATTATCGTACTGCCGGATCTCCTTGGCGGCGGTAATGCCGTTTTCGGCCGGCATGATGACATCCAGAAACAGGATATCGTACCGGGTGCCCTTTTCGATCTCGGCCAGCAGATCCAGCGGGCTGTGAAAGGCTGTGCACTGGATCTGGACACAGCGCTGGGCGCGATATTTTTCCAGCAGGGCAGAGAGCTGGTCCAGAATTGTTTGGTCATCGTCGCAGAAGGCGATCTGGATCATAACGGGTTTACCACATCCTTTGTTCGCGTCAGCCAGAAATTACAGCTGGGCCTTGCCCATGCAGTAGGTCTGCAGCACATCGTAGTTGTCGTCCAGCACCACAAGGTCGGCATCCTTGCCGATCTGGATGGAACCCTTGCGGTCGTCCAGATGCAGGCAGCGTGCCGGGTTGATGGTGCAGGCGTTCAGTGCATAGTTGAAGGGCACCATGGCCTCCTCCACCAGAATGCGCAGGCCCTTGTTGATGTTCAAAGTGGAACCGGCCAGCGTGCCGTTGTCCAGATGGGCACTGCCGTCCGGGTAGATGGTGATATGGTTGCCGCCAAAGATGTACTCGCTGCCAATGGGGGTGCCCTTGGCCATCAGTGCATCCGAGATCATGATGGCGTAATCCGGGCCTTTGCTCATGAAGTAGTTGTTCAGGGCAGCAGGGGTGGAGTGGCAGCCGTCGCAGATGATCTCGCCGTACATGGTGCGGATGCGGTAGGCTGCGCCCACCAGACCGTTGGCGCGGTGGGCGAAGGGGGACATGCCGTTGTACACGTGGGTCATGGAGCGGGCACCGTTGGCATAGGCCATCACGGCCTGCTCATAGGTGGCGGCACTATGGCCGATGCTGACCACCACGCCGTGCTCGGTCAGGTAATGGGTCAGTGCAAACCCTTCGTCGTGTTCCGGTGCAAGGGTCACATAGCGGATGTGGCCGCGTGCTGCCTGCTGGTAGTGCTTGAACTGCTCCACGCTGGGCTTTGCGATGTACTCCGGAGGCTGTGCGCCCTTGTACTTCATATCGAGGTAGGGGCCTTCAAAGTGGATGCCAAGGATCTCGGCACCTTCGTAGCTGCCCTCCATCACGTCGGCCACATTGGCCACGGCGTTGGTCAGCACCTCCACGCTCTGGGTGACGGTAGTGGCCAGAAAGCTGGTCACACCCTCAGAGACGATATGCTTTGCCCAGTAGCGCAGGCCCTCCGGCTTTGCGTCGTTGGTGTCGAACTCGTAGGCACCATGGCAGTGGATATCCATAAAACCGGGCACGATGCGCTTGGAGCCATAGTCCACATCGGCCTGCTTTTCACCATAGGGGAAGATGCCGGTGATCTTGCCCTGCTCCAGCTCGACTGCGGCAGAAATGAACTGGTCGGCGATCCATACTTTTTTGCTCTGGATGATCATATAATCAGTCCTCCGATATCATCATAAAACCTGCATATGCTGCACACGACAGCACAACCATTCTGCAGAAAAGTATAGCATTTTCTGGCGGGAATAACCAGCCTTCGCGCGCCTTTTCAAAAAAATTAAGCTGGAAAATGAAAAAACGATCACAGTTTGCACAAAGAAACAGCGTAAAATCAGAAACCCGGAGCCTTTTTGAGCCGTTTTGGCCGAAAAAAGGTTCCGGGTTTTGTGCATGATCTTTTCAGAGAGCTGTTTTGCAACAGCCCCTTAATATGAAGTAAGCCCCAGGCTTACATCCAAAGCCTGATCCACACGTTTCTGATCTTCCGGCGTGATCTGCCCGGCCCGCTCCCGCAGGCGGTGCTTATCCAGCGTGCGGATCTGCTCCAGCAGCACCACGCTGTCCTTGGCAAGGCCGGTATCCGCTGCCCGGATATTGATGTGGGTGGGCAGGCGGGCTTTGTCCAGCCGGGATGTAATGGCCGCAGCGATCACGGTAGGGCTGTGCCGGTTGCCGATCTCGTTCTGCACGATCAGTACCGGGCGCACGCCGCCCTGCTCCGACCCCACCACCGGCGAAAGATCTGCGTAAAAAACTTCTCCTCTGTGTACCTCCATGGAATCTCCCTCCCTGCATTTGGAGGATGCGCCCCGCTTATGTGATGCGTCCGGCGCATCTTCGTCTGATCTCAGTATGAGCCGGCTGCGCGCCGGTTATGCAGCGCAGGGGATATTCCATTGTATGCACAAAGGCTTACAGAGTTTCCAGTGTGCAGAAGGCCAGCGCCATGCCGCCCTCGTGGCTCAGAGAAAGCCGGGCGGCAAGGCCATGGGCCTGCATCCATTCCGCCGTCTGGCCGGAAAAATGATAGGCAGGTGCACCGCTTTCCAGCCGGACAGCCTCGATCTCACACAGGGAGAATGGCTCCCGCAGGCCGGTGCCTGCCGCCTTTAAAAAGGCTTCCTTGGCGGCAAAGTTGGCTGCGGCGCTGGCAAGCCGGTGGGCGGCGCTGCGCCCGGCGGGCAGCGGTTCGTCAAGGCTCAGCGCAGCGCGTTCGGCCTCGCCGTACACCCGGCGGATAAAGGCTGCAGCGTGTGCGCCGGTAAGGCTTTTTTCCAGATGCGCGATCTCGCACAGGTCGCAGCCGATGCCATACAGCATAAAGGCCCTCCTTCTGCCGCATTTGCGGCGGTGCAGGCCGTCAGCCTGCAAAATCAGGACCGGAAATTTTATGCAAACTGTGCAAATCCGGTCTGTTTAGCTTGAAGTTTCCTCGCAATTCGTGTACAATGAATGTAGTTCTTCCTAAGGGGGTGTATTCCGTGAGTGGCGAGACCGCTATTTTTTCGATCCACGACAAAAAGGACTATGAGATCCATGAGATCGTACAGCAGGTGTACGATGCTTTAAAGGAAAAAGGCTATAATCCGGTCAATCAGCTGGTGGGCTATATCCTGTCCGAAGACCCCACCTACATCACGACCTATAAGAATGCCCGTTCCATGATCCGCAAGGTGGATCGTGACGATCTGCTGCAGGCCATGCTGCGCAGTTATCTGAACGTCTGATATCGCTTGTCTGCTCATGCCCCGCCGTCGCTATGATGGCGGGGCTTTTTCATAATAGAATGCAGATGCCGTTTACCGTTACAGCCTCTCCGGTGAAAACGCAATTCAGAAAAATCCGCAGATCTTTCTGAATTGCAACTATATAAAATAAAATTTTCGCTGAAGATGGCCAGAGCGAAACGGAGGCCATTCCAACCGTTACGGCCGGAACGGCAGCGTAAAGATCTGGTTTACGACGACCTCATATTCCCACGGTTCCCGCGCCTTGCGCAGCTGCTTTTCCAGCTTTTCGGCTCCCTCAAACTTGTGAATGAGGTAGAACCAGTGTCCCTTCATGCGGCTCACCGCGCACCCGGCGCTGCCGAACAGTTCGGAGTATCCGTGGTAGAGGTCGTCAAGGTATCCGCGCAGCTCTTCCCGTGCGGCCGGTGCGCCGCCGCGTGCTTCACGGAAGAGCGCCGGGTCCGCAATGATGCCGCGCCCCACCATGATGCCGGACAGCTGCGGATACTGCGCTTCCAACGTGTGCAGGTCCGCAGCGGTGGTCACATCGCCGTTGTAGCACACGGGCATCCGGCACCCGGGCAGGGAGGCAGCAAAAGCGGCACGGTCGGCCTGCCCGCGGTAGAGCTGGCGCATCACACGCGGGTGGATGGTCAGCTCACAGATGGGATACCGGTTATAGATGTCCAGAATGGCAGTAAATTCTTCCGGCTTTTCCACGCCCAGCCGGGTCTTGACCGAGATAGGCCCTTCCGCATTGGCAAATACGGCGGCAAGAAAAGCGTCCAGCTTGACGGGGTCGCGCAGCATCCCGGAACCCTTGCCTTTGGCGGTGACGGTGCCGGAAGGACAGCCGAGGTTCAGGTTCACCTCGGTGTAGCCAAGGCCGCGCAGCTCGCCGATCATCCATGCGGCAAGTTCGCCGTCCTTTGCCAGCAGCTGCGGGATCACCGGCGCGCCGGGGTTTGCCGCAGGGGCAAGCTCGGCCATCTTCTTTTTAATGAGCACCCGGTTCTCCGGCGGGGAGATGAAAGGGGCATAGTAGCGGTCGGCATTGCCAGCAGGGCCGAACCATTTCTGGTGTGCCTGCCGCCACACCCGGTCGGTCAGGCCCTCCATGGGGGCAGCATAGTAATTCATGAGCAAATCTCCAAAGTGTTTGATAGGGATATTGTAACAAAAAACTCCCGCCCTGTGAAGTCACAGAACGGGAGAAGCGAGCTTTTTGAAAGATCAGTCTGCAAACAGCGGGGTGGACAGGTAGCGGTCGCCGGTATCGGGCAGCAGGACCACGATGTTCTTACCGGCATTCTCCGGGCGTTTTGCCAGCTGCAGAGCAGCATAAACAGCAGCACCGGAGGAGATACCCACCAGCACGCCTTCCTTGTGGCCGATCAGACGGCCGGTGGCAAAGGCATCGTCGTTCTCCACGGCGATGATTTCGTCATACACCTTGGTGTCCAGTACGTCCGGCACAAAGCCCGCGCCGATGCCCTGAATCTTGTGTGCGCCTGCGGTGCCCTTGCTCAGCACAGGAGAGGAAGCAGGCTCTACAGCCACCACCTTGACGTTCGGGTTCTTGCTCTTCAGGTACTGGCCCACGCCGGTCACGGTGCCGCCGGTGCCCACGCCTGCCACAAAGATATCCACCTTGCCATCAGTATCCTCCCAGATCTCGGGGCCGGTGGTCTCGATGTGGGCCTGAGGGTTGGCCGGGTTCACGAACTGGCCGGGGATGAAGGAATTCGGGATCTCCTTTGCCAGCTCGTCGGCCTTGGCAATGGCACCCTTCATGCCCTTGGCACCCTCGCTCAGCACCAGCTCTGCACCGTAAGCCTTCATCAGCTGGCGGCGCTCCACGCTCATGGTCTCGGGCATCACGATGATGATGCGGTAGCCCTTGGCGGCTGCCACAGCGGCCAGACCGATGCCAGTATTGCCAGAGGTAGGCTCAATGATCACGGAACCTTCCTTCAGCAGGCCCTTTTCCTCGGCATCATCGATCATCTTTTTGGCGATGCGATCCTTGACAGAACCGGCCGGATTGAAGTATTCCAGCTTGGCAATGATGTGGGCAGGCAGCTCCTGCTCCTTTTCAATGTGGGTCAGCTCCAGCAACGGAGTATGACCGATCAGCTGATCTGCGGCAGTATAAATCTTGCTCATTGTAGTTTCCTCCCTGATACAGTTATGGGCACATGTGCCCTGCCGGACGACCTGGTTCAAAAACCTTTATACCAACATTGTTTGTGGGTTTAATGGTATTATAGACCCGTTCTGTGCGGTTGTCAATGGATTTTTTGAAAAAAGTGGGATTGAAATATTATTTACCCTGTTGTATAATAGGTTAAAAACTCAATCTATAACCAACAAAGGAAGTACACTATTATGATCGTGTCCACCAAAGGGCGCTATGCACTGCGCGTGATGATCGACCTTTCCGAGCATCAGTCTGAAAAATATGTCCCTCTCAAGGAGATCGCTGCCCGGCAGGAGATCTCGGAAAAATATCTGGAAAACATCCTTAAGGTGCTGGTGCAGAACGGCTTTCTGGAGGGCTTGCGCGGCAAGGGCGGCGGCTACCGGCTCACCCGCAGCCCGGATCAGTACACCGTGGGCGAGATCCTGATGCTGACCGAGGGCAGCCTTGCGCCGGTGAGCTGCCTGACCCCCAATACGACCCCCTGCTCCCGCATGGCAAACTGCCGCACCTACGAGATGTGGAAGGGGCTGAACGATCTGATCTCCAACTACTTTGGCAATATCACGCTGGCCGATCTCGCCCGGCCTGATCAGGCCGGGAATGACTATGTAATCTGAGAATTGATTTTCTATGAGGTCTATATATAATGATTTCGTGAGTCCAGAGGAAAAAGGCGAAATTGGAGAAGATATCATATATCGTGATTTAGCCCGCATTAAGGGCCGAAAAGCATTTCTGCCCAATTGCTATATTCCAAAGCATAATGGCGGAACGACAGAAATTGATTTGATTTTTCTTCATGAATCAGGTGTTTATGTGATTGAGTCCAAGAATTACAGTGGCTGGATTTTTGGAGATGAAGAACAGGAGTATTGGACGCAATGCCTGCAAAGTGTAGGAGGCATTGCAGCAAAAAAACAATTTTATAATCCGCTGTGGCAAAATGAAATCCACATTTATGCACTGATGGAGTTGCTTCAGGATGATACATTTCCGTACTATTCTTATATAGTGTTCGGAGATAACTGCGAATTAAAGAATATCCGACTGACGAGCGGGAATCATCATGTGACCTACTATGAATATCTTTTGCAGGATATTTCAGGAAATGCGCAACAGATGGGAAGATGCCTGTCAAATGAAAAAATGGATGAGCTTTATTCGCTTCTTGTTAAGTTTACAGACGCATCAGCTGAACAGAAAGCAAGACATATAGAAGAGGTTCGCGCAAAACACTACCCCATTATCCAACCAGATGGAACATGGACATGTCCGCAATGCGGAGGACGGTTGGTTCCTCGGGTAGCCAGACAGGGTTCTGGAGCCGGAAAAACATTTTGGGGCTGTTCGAACTATCCAAAGTGCCATTTCATCTATAATGAATAGTCTTTTGACGCACCGGAAAACCGGTGCGCCTTTTTTTGCACAGTTCTCGGCGAAATGTGCAAATTTTCTTATCCAGAATCACGGTTGATGGATTGGGGCTCCTGCGGTATACTTTACCCTTGATGTGTCCATTTACGCTTTTGATCGAGGAAAGGGGAACTTTACTACGAAATATATTTTTCAGTTCGCGCGCATTCTTGCGTTTTGTTTTTTGGGCGAGATCCTTCATGTAGTGCTGCCGCTGCCGGTCCCGGCCAGCGTCTACGGTCTGGTGCTGCTGCTGGCAGCGCTGAACTTCAAGCTGGTAAAGCTGGACGATGTGAAAGAGGTGGGAACCTATCTCACAGGCATCTTCCCGCTGTTGTTCGTGCCCGCTGCCGCCGGTGTGATGGAACTGTGGGCAGAGATGGGCGAGATGCTGCTGCCCATCCTCATTGCCATTATCCCGGTCACTGTGCTGGTGATGGTGAGTGCAGGCAAGACCACGCAGGCCCTGACCGGCCGCAAGAAAAAGGAGGCTGACAATGACGCAGCTGCTGAATGATTTTTTGTCCGGCTCCGCAGCATGGGGCGTTCTGCTTACGCTGGCCGCGTTTGCACTGGGCACCCTTATCAATAAGGTGACAGGCAAAGCCATTTTTAACCCGCTGCTGCTGGGCAGTATCTTTGTGATCATCTTTCTGTCGGTGTGCAGCATCCCGTATGCGGACTACAAGGCCAGCGCGGCACCGGTGAACTATCTGCTGCTGCCCGCCACCGTGGCACTGGCCATTCCGCTGTATGAAAAGATCGACCTGCTGAAAGAGAACGCCGCCGCCATCATTGCGGGTATCTCGGTGGGCACGCTGGTGAGCCTTGGCAGCGCACTGGCGCTGGCACTGGCGCTGGACCTGACCCGTGAGCAGTATGCCACCCTGCTGCCCAAATCCGTGACCACCGCCATCAGCATGGATGTGGCCGCTGAGCTGGGCGGCATTGCTGCCCTGACCGGTGCGATCGTCATTGTTACCGGCATCGTGGGAGCGCTGCTGGCTGAGACGGTGTGCAAGATGTTCCACATCACCGACCCCATCGCCAAGGGCGTGGGCATCGGAACTTCGGCCCATGCCGTGGGCACCAGCAAAGCCCTGCAGATGGGCGAGGTGGAAGGCGCCATGAGCGGCCTTTCCATTGCGGTGGCCGGTGTGCTGACCGCAGTGCTCTGCCCGGTGTTTGTGAACCTGATCCGGTAAAGGATTTAAAATAGCCGCTCTGGCTTTTTTCAGTAGAATTTATTTGTTGATCCGGGAACCTCAGTTTACAACAAAAAATGAGATAGGCAACCCCTTTCGGGGAAGTCTATCTCATTTTTTTGTTGAGGTTGTTTTTATACGCCGCTGCGTTCCCGTTCATCCTTCAGGATGGCCGTCACGCTCTGCATGGTGCTTACTGCACGATGCAGTTCTTCGTCGCCAAGCTCTGCACGCAGGCGGGCGTAACAGCGCTGCATGAACGCGCGCTCCTCCGCCATCAGCTCCACAGCCTTGCTGGAAAGCTCCACATAGGTGCGGCCCGCTTCACGGTCGGTCTTCCATGCCACAAAGCCATTGTCCTGCAGCTTTTCAACGGCCTTGGAAAGCTCTGTCACCTTCAGGCCCATAACGGCAGCAAGGTCAGCCAGATAAACCTTACTGTCCGGGTGCTGTTCGGCCTGCATCTTGATGTAATATAAGATCAGGTAATCCGCCCGCTGGATGGTGCTGAACACCTTGTCGATATCAAAATTGTGCAGGAAGAACCATTCTTCCGGGTGATGTTTCAGTTCCACGCTCATCATGAATCCTCCCTGTTATTCCCGCTCATTGCGGCGGATATATTCGTGGGTGCCGCCAAGGCTCTTGTAGGCCGGGCGGATGATCTTGTTTGCGCTGAGCAGCTCTTCAATGCGGTGGGCGCTCCAGCCCATCACGCGGGCCACGGCGAACAGCGGCGTGTACAGCTCCATGGGGATGCCCAGCATATCGTACACAAAGCCGCTGTAGAAGTCCACATTGGGGCTGACACCCTTGAAAATTTTGCGCTCCTCCGCGATCAGCTGCGGGGCCATGTGCTCGATCTTGTTGTAAAGGGCAAGGTCCTTGTCGCGGCCCTTCTCGTGGGCCAGCTGTTCCACATAGCCCTTGAATACCACCTCACGGGGGTCACTGAGGGAGTACACCGCGTGGCCCATGCCGTAGATCAGGCCTTTGCGGTCAAATGCTTCGCCGTGCAGCAGTTTTTTCAGGTAGGCTTCCAGCTCTTCATCGTCCTCGGTGTCGTGCAGGTTTTCGCGGATGTTCTGCATCATCTGCATCACCATCAGGTTGGCACCGCCGTGGCGCGGGCCTTTGAGGGAGCACAGGGCAGCCGCCATGGCCGAGTAGGTATCGGTGCCAGACGAAGTGACCACGCGGGTGGTAAAGGTGGAGTTGTTGCCGCCGCCGTGCTCGGCGTGCAGCAGCAATGCCACATCCAGCACGCGGGCTTCCAGCTCGGTGTACTTCATATCCGGGCGCAGCATCCGCAAAAAGTTCTCTGCGGTGGAAAGCTCCGGGTCCGGCCGGTGGATGTACATGCTGCCGTCTTTTTCGTAGTGGTTATAGGCATGGTAGCTGTACACGGCCAGCATGGGGAAGATGCCGGCCAGCTGGATGCTCTGGCGCAGCACATTGGAAATTTCCAGATCACCGGCCTTGGGGTCGTAGGATGCCAGTGTGAGCACGCTGCGGGCCATGGAGTTCATGATATCGTGGCTGGGGGCCTTCATGATCACATCACGGGTAAAGTTGGTGGGCATGGTGCGGCACTCGCCCAGCACGCGGCAGAACTCTTCCAGCTTTTCCTGTGTGGGCAGCTCACCGAACAGTAGCAGATAGCCCGCTTCCTCAAAGGCAAAGCGGCTGCCGGACGACCCGCGGATCAGGTCTTTCACGTCGTAGCCGCGGTAGAGCAGCTGACCGTCGGCAGGCTTTTTCACCCCGTCCACATACTGGAAGGCGCGGATATCGGAGATATTGGTCAGACCTGCCAGCACGCCCTTGCCGTTTTCGTCGCGCAGGCCCGCTTTAACGCCAAACTCCTTGTACAGGTCCTTGCTGATGCGGTCGTGTTCGGCGCACAGCGGCTGCTGCTGGTCGAAGTATCCCATTACGTTCTGCAGATGATCCATTGGTAGTTGCTCCTTTCCCATTGCCGTCAGCTTGCGCTCACTTGGCAGGCCATCAGGAAGCTTTCTCTGCGAACAGCCCGGAACTCCAGTCCCGCCCTACTGCCTGTGGCAGCAGGGTACCACCCCAGGACATTCGCTGGAGAAACTTCCTGCCGTCCTGCCCGAAAAAACCATATTGATTCGGGACGGCATTCACTTACATTCAGAATACTCTTTAAGATTACAAAAAGGATATTTCGGTGTCAAGGTACTGTTTGTAAATAAAAAAAGAACAAAATCGGAAAGCTGCCGGGTGCGCATTTGCCCTTTAGCGCAGGGGCAGTTTTTGAGACGGTAACGCACAAATAAGGCATCTTCCAGCCGAATCTCAGGGGACTGGCAACAAATAAAGCCACGACGAAACCGCATTTGTAAACGGTTCATCGTGGCTTTTTGTCATATCGGAGTGGCGAGACTCGAACTCGCGGCCTCCTGCTCCCAAAGCAGGCGCGCTACCAACTGCGCAACACCCCGGCATCCGGCGGCACTGCTGCACCGCCGGAATATAGTATATCGTTTTTGGAGCGGTTCGTCAATAGCGGCGTGGCCCTGCCGTGCCTTTAATTAAAGGAGCGGAAGCCCTTGCCGATGATCTCGCTGGAATTGACGATGGTGATAAAGCTCCGGGGGTCGTTCTCCCGCAGGAAGTTGCGCAGCTGCAGGGCCTGACGGCGGGTCAGCACCGTCACCAGCACGCTCAACTCGTGGTGGGTGTAAGCGCCGTAAGCCTTTTCCACGGTAGCGGAACGGTTCATTTCCTTGATGATGAAGTCCAGAATGGGCTGCGGGTTGGACGTCACGATGGTGCACACCTTGCGCAGGCGGATGTTCTCGATGGCGCCGTCCACCACAAAGCTCTTGCCGATCAGGCCAAGGATGCAGTAAAGGCCGGTGCCCATGCCGAACCGCCATGCCGCCGCCAGCACAATGAGGATATCGCTGACCATCAGGGCTTTGCCGATCTCCATAGAGGTATATTTTGCCAGAATCAGGGCCACAATATCCGTACCGCCGGTGGATGCACCGATGTCGAACACGATCGCCGCACCCAGAGCCGGCAGGAACACGGCGAACACCAGATCCAGCATGGCATCACCGCTCATGGAAACGTTGACGGGATAGAGCCACTCGCACACCGACACAAAAAAGGACAGCGCAAAGGAAGAATAGATCGTCCAGCCCATGGTCTTGATGCCCAGAAAGACAAAGCCCAGCACCACCAGAATCAGGTTGATGATCCACATAAAGCCGCCCACGTTGATCTTAGGGAACAGGTCTGCCAGCAGAATGGACAGGCCCGAGGTGCCGCCAAATGCAAAATGATTGGGATTTTTAAAGTAAACGATGCCGACCGCCGTCAGGATCAGGCCGAGATTCAGCTCACCGAAGAAATTTAAATTCTTCAGCATATTTTTCCTGCTGAACGCTTCTTTTAAACTATTCATGGGGCTCCTCCTATTTTAAACACGGCAAAATGCGCTGTATGCCATGCAAAAATATACTCTCCTTGCACGGCGGTGTCAAGGGATAGGGAAAAAGTTGTGGGAAACAACATGAATTGGGGATTTTTCGGATGGGAGAACTCCTTCAGTCAAAGCCTGACGGCTTTGCCAGCTCCCTCGGGGAGGGAGCCTTTGGCAAAGAGGAAAAGCTTTACCGTACTGCCAAGGGCCCCATCTCTGAGGGGGCTGGCACCGAAGGTGACTGGAGGAGTTAAGCTCCCCCTCTCGGGGGAGCTGGCGAGCGTATGCGAGACTGAGAGGGTTTTCTCTTGAAGAAATCGGCAGAATAGTGTATTATATAGTATTATGGAATATATAGGCACTTTGTGCCTTTGACAGGGGGAAAACACATGGCAGATAAAAACTTTCTGACCGACATCATCGACGCTGATCTGGCCGAGGGCAAGATCAGCGAGATCCATACCCGCTTCCCGCCCGAGCCCAACGGCTACCTGCACATCGGCAGTGCCAAGGCCATCTACATCAACTGGTCCATTGCAAACCAGTACGGCGGTAAGTTCAACCTGCGTCTGGACGACACCAACCCTGCCCGCGAGGGTGAGGAGTACGTGAACAGCATCATCGAGGATCTGCACTGGCTGGGTGCCGACCCCAACGGCGGCATCTTCTACGGCAGCGACTACTTTGATAAATGCTACGAGTATGCCGAAAAGCTCATCATGGAGGGCAAGGCCTACGTGGACGACCTGACCCGCGACGAAATGCGCGAGTACCGCGGTGCCGATGCCGGCAAGCCTTCCCGTCCCTCTCCGTGGCGCGACCGCACCCCGGAAGAGAATCTTGACATGTTCCGCCGGATGCGTGCCGGTGAGTTCCAGGAGGGCGAAAAGACCCTGCGTGCCAAGATCGATCTGGCCAGCCCCAACATGAACATGCGTGACCCGGCTATCTACCGCATCAAGTACGCCGAGCATCACCGTCAGGGCAGCAAGTGGTGCATCTACCCGATGTACGACTTCGCACACCCCATTCAGGATGCCATTGAGGGCATCACCCACAGCATGTGCAGTCTGGAGTTCGAGAACCACCGTCCGCTGTACAACTGGGTCATCGAGAACATCTTCGGCACTGCCTTCCCCAAGCAGCGTGAGTTTGCACGCCTGAACATGACCAACACCGTCATGAGCAAGCGCTACCTGCGTGAGCTGGTGGAAATGGGCATTGTGGACGGCTGGGACGACCCCCGTATGCCCACCCTGTGCGGCCTGCGCCGCCGTGGCTACACCCCAACCTCCATCTTCACCTTTGTGCGGGAGGCCGGCATTTCTAAATCCGACAACCTGATCGACATGCGCCAGCTGGAAGCCTGCATCCGCAGCGAGCTGGATCTGACCGCTCAGCGCCGCATTGCCGTGCTGGACCCCGTAAAGCTGATCGTAGACAACTACCCGGAGGACAAGACCGAGTACTTTGATGTAGCCAACAACCCCAACCGCGAAGCCAACGATACCACCACCCGCAAGGTGGCCTTCACCCGCGAGCTGTGGATCGAGAATGAGGACTTTGCCGAGGTGCCGCCTCCCAAGTTCAAGCGCCTGACCATTGGCGGTGAGGTGCGTCTGATGGGCGCTTACATCGTCAAGTGCACCGGCGTGGAGAAGAATGCCGACGGCAGCATTGCCGCCATCCACTGCACCGCCGACCTCGAGACCGGCAACGGCAATCCCGCCGACGGCCGCAAGGTCAAGGGCACCATCCATTGGGTGAGTGCCGCCCATGCCGTGGATGCCGAGGTGCGCCTGTACGACAAGCTGTTCACCGAGGCCAACATGAACGCCATCCCCGAGGGCAGCGATTACAAGGACTACCTGAATCCGGAAAGCGTTGTTGTGTGCAAGGGCTGCAAGCTGGAAGAAAGCCTGAAGGACGCAAAGCCCGGTGAGAAGTTCCAGTTCGTGCGCACCGGCTTCTTTACCCCGGACTCCAAGAACCCCGGCGTTTACAACCGCGTCGTCACCCTGCGCGACAGTTTCAAACCCGCAAAGTAAAAAATATATCACGTCAAAAGGGAGCATTTGATCTTTTATGAAGAAACTCACCCGGAATGTTATCATCATGGCTGTTGTCACTGTCATTATGGCAGTTGTGCTCGGCCTGTACATCAAGTACACCGGCACTGTGCCCGCTGCCGACAACGCCGCCAGCCTGACGGATGGCATCTATACGTCCAGCGCTCAGGGCTGCCTGAGTGATGTGACCGTCACCGTCACCGTCACCGGCGGCCGGGTGACCGGTGTGGAGATCGATGCATCCGGCGAGACTCCCGAACTGGGCGGAATCGCTGCTGAAACTCTGGCAGACCAGCTGACCAAGGCTGGTTCCACCAGCGGTGTGGACGCTGTTGCCGGTGCTACCATGACCAGCGACGCTGTGTTCACCGCCATGGACGACTGCCTGAGTCAGGCAGAGTAAAGACCCGAAAGACCGGCATGGCTCACAGCTCTGCCGGTCTTCTTTCTTAAAATACAGCACAAGGAGAGGGAACATTATGGGCGTATTATCCAATCTGGAACCAGCTTCGGTTTTTTATTACTTTGAGGAGATCTGCAGCATTCCGCACACCTCCCACCACGAAAAGGCACTGAGCGACTACTGCGTGCAGTTCGCCAAGGCCCACGGCCTTGCCTGCCGTCAGGACGAGATGGGCAATGTGCTCATCAAGGCACCGGCCACACCCGGATACGAGAAGGAGCCGGGCCTGATCCTGCAGGGCCATCTGGACATGGTGGGCGACAAGACCGCCGACTGCCCGCTGGATCTTGAGAAGGATGCCATCCATCCGGTCGTAGACGGCGGCTATGTGTGCGCCGAGGGCACGACCCTTGGCGGCGACGATGGCATTGCCGTGGCCTATGCGCTGGCTGTTCTGGACGCAAAGGACATTCCCCACCCTGCGCTGGAGGTCGTGCTGACCGTCTGCGAGGAGGTGGGCCTGCTGGGTGCATCTGCCATGGATTTTTCCGACCTTGAGGGCCGGATTCTGGTGAACATCGACTCCGAGGAAGAGGGGGTGCTGACCGCAGGCTGTGCAGGCGGACGCCGCGTTGAATGCCACCTGCCCATTGCCCGTGTTCCTGTGACCGGCACCGCCGTAAAGGCGGATGTGATCGGCCTTGTGGGCGGACACTCCGGCACCGAGATCCACAAGGGCCGTGCCAACGCCATCGCTCTGCTGGGGCGCTACCTGACCCTGCTGTCTGACCACGGTGCAGAGTACGCTGTGCTCACCCTCTCCGGCGGTGCAAAGGAAAACGTCATCCCGAAAGAAAGCAGCGTTACGCTGGTGCTGCCCGCCGGTATCACCGAAGCCGTGCGCGCTGCCGGGGCAGACTTTACCGCGCAGATGAAAGCAGAATTCGGCACTGCTGACCCGGGCATCCGCCTGCAGCTCACCGAGGAGGGCTGCGGCGAATACGATGCACTGGATGCGAACTCCGCCGAGCGCCTGCGCAAGGCCCTGCTGCTGATGCCATGGGGCGTGCAGGCCATGAGCATGGATGTGCCGGGCCTTGTGGAGACCTCGCTGAATCTGGGCGTTGCCGAGCTGGACGACAGCGAAGCCATCCTGCGCTTTTCCATCCGCAGCTCGGTGCCCTCGGCGAAGGAGCTGCTGAGCTGCAAACTGCAGACCCTGACCGAGCTGCTGGGCGGCAGCGTGCGGTTCCACGGCGACTATCCCGCTTGGACCTACGCCCGCGAAAGCGCCCTGCGCGACCGCTGCGTAGCTGTGTACGAGGCACAGTACGGTGCAAAGCCCCAGATCGTTGCCATTCATGCGGGCCTGGAATGCGGTATCCTCTCGGGCAAGATCGAAGGGCTGGACTGCATCTCCTTCGGTCCGAACCTGCTGCACGTCCACACCCCCAACGAGCGCGCCGACATTGCATCGGTGGCCCGTGTGTGGGAATACCTGAAGGCTATTCTGGCTTACAAAGTATAAAACCCTCTCAGTCACAGCTTGCGCTGTGCCAGCTCCCCCGAAAGGGGGAGCTTTCTTTGTGCTGACTGTAAAGACGCAAAAAGCTCCCCCTTTCGGGGGAGCTGCTGAACGAAGTGAAGCTGAGAGGGTCAGTCCAAATACTTGATCTTGCCCGGCTCAATGCCCTTGATGCCAAGGCCCGGCTCGTTGGAAACAGTGATGTCTTTTTCGTTGAACACTGCACCGCCGAGGATGGGGTCCTCACTGCACAGCACGGGGCCGTCCAGATCCACGCGGGTGATGATCTGCTTTGCGCAGGCCAGATGCACGGCGGCATTCACGCTGATCTTGGCTTCCAGCATACAGCCGATCATGCACTCCACGCCGTACACCTCGGCAGCGGATGCGATCTTGAGGGCGTTGTACAGGCCGCCGCACTTCATCAGCTTGATGTTCACGAGGTCTGCGGCTCCCATCTGCATGATGGTCAGTGCGTCCTGCGGGGAGAACACGCTCTCGTCGGCCAGCACCGGCACATAGGAGCGCTCGGTAACATACTTCAGGCCTTCAAAATCGTGGGCCTTGACCGGCTGCTCCACGAATTCAAGATCAAGGCCCTTCTCCTGCATTCCGTTCAGGATGCGCACGGCTTCCTTGGGGGTCCAGCCCTGATTTGCGTCGATGCGGATGCAGGTCTCCTTGGGCACAGCACCGCGGATGGCGCTCAGGCGTGCAATATCCTTTTCCGGCTCCTTGCCCACCTTGACCTTCAGGCAGTCGTAGCCGCGGTCGATGGCGTTCAGGGCATCGCGCACCATCTCTTCGGGGTCGTTGACGCTGATGGTGATGTCGGTGACGATGGACTTCTTTGCGCCGCCCATCAGCTTGTACACAGGGATTTTGTACAGCTGGCCGTACAGATCCCACAGGGCCATATCCACAGCAGCCTTGGCGCTGGTGTTCTTCTGGATGCAGGCATTCAGTGCGATCATCAGGTCTTCAAAGTCGTCCACATCGCGGCCGATGATGGTCTTTGCGATATGGTCGCGGATGGCACCGATGATGGCACCGGTGGTGTCGCCGGTGATCACACCGGTGGGAGGTGCCTCACCATAACCCACAGCGCCGGTGTCGGTGTGGATCTCTACGATCACATCCTCCACGCTGCTGACCGAGCGCAGAGCCGTCTTAAAAGGCACGCGCAGCGGCACAGAGATCAAACCGAGACGTACTTCCGTGATTTTCATGCAAAAACCTACCCCTTTCGATAAAAAAATATTGCCAGATTATGAAATCTATGGTAGTATTGTATACGAAATTGTCGATATTGTAAAGACAATTGTCCGCAAAAAATTGCACAAAAAGAAAGGGGATTGGGTTCATGATCACAAACGGTTTCACCTACATCGCCGTGCTGGTGTTCATTGCCGCACTGCTGGTGTGGCTGCAACGCTACACGAAGTCGAAATTCTTCGACTATGCACCACCTATCGTTCTGCTGTACCTCATTACCATGATTCTCTGCACGCTGGGTGCATGGGACATGGAGGCCACCAAGCCTGCCTACTCCGTGCTGAAAAACAACCTGCTGTATGCAATGATCTTCCTGATGCTGCTGCGCTGCGACATCCGCAAGATCATCAAGCTGGGTCCCAAGATGCTGGGCGGCTTCTTTGCCGCTTCCGTCTCCATCTCGTTGGCCTTCATTGCCACCTTCGCCATCATGAAGGGGCCCCTTGGCGCCGAAGCATGGAAGGCACTGGGCGCTCTGTGCGGCAGCTGGATGGGCGGCTCCGGCAACATGATCGCCGTGCAGGCTGCGCTGGACATCGGCGAAGCTGACATGGCCTACGCACTGGTGGTGGACTCCATTGACTACTCCATCTGGGTCATGTTCCTGCTGTGGGCCATCAACCTTGCTCCCAAGTTCAACAAGTGGGTCAAGGCCGACACCACCACGCTGGATGAAGTGTCCCGCCGTCTGGAAGAGGACGCAAAGGGCAACGAGGATAAGGCCAGCTTTGTCAACCTGATCTTCCTGCTGGGTCTGGCTCTGGTGATCTCCGCCTTCGGTCAGGATATCGGCGCAGCCCTGAACGGCGCAATGCCCTTCCTGGACAAGGCCACCTGGACCGTCCTGCTCATCACGCTGTCCGGCCTGATCGGCGCTGTCACCCCCGTGGGCCGCATGGCAGGCAGCACCGAGCTGTCCAACCTGCTGCTGTACTCTGTGGTGGCTCTGCTTGCCTCCCGCGCAAGCTTCCTGGAGCTGACCGATGCACCCGCATGGATCCTGGCAGGCTTTATGATCCTGGCCATCCACGGCATCATTCTGGTGCTGCTGGCAAAGATCTTCCATCTGGATATGTTCACCTGCGGTGTTGCATCTCTGGCAAACATCGGCGGTTCCGCATCCGCTCCCATTCTGGCTGGTGCCTACAGCGGCGCTCTGGTGCCTGTTGGCGTTCTGATGGCTCTGATGGGCTACGTCATTGGCACGGCAGGCGGCCTGATCACCGCAAATATCATGTCTCTGCTGGCATAACAAATACTGCAAAAAAGGGGCTGTTGCATGTGCAACAGCCCCTTTTTTTATACGATTTTTTGCTTAGCCGCCCAGATATGCGCTGCGCACGCGCTCGTTGGTCAGCAGTTCAGCACCGGTGCCCTCCATGACCACACGGCCCGTCTCAAGGACGTAGGCACGGTCTGCCACGGAAAGAGCCATCTGTGCGTTCTGCTCCACCAGCAGGATGGTCATGCCTTCCTTGTGCACGTTCTGGATGATGTCGAAGATCTCCTGCACCAGCAGCGGCGAAAGGCCCATGGAAGGCTCGTCCAGCATCAGCATGGAAGCGTTGCTCATCAGTGCACGGCCCATAGCCAGCATCTGCTGCTCGCCGCCGGACATGGTACCGGCCAGCTGCTTGCGGCGCTCCTTCAGGCGGGGGAACAGCTCAAACACCTTTTCCTTGTTGGGTGCAATGGTGGAAGCAGGCTGGGTGTATGCACCCATGTCCAGATTTTCTTCCACGGTCATGTGCAGGAACACATGACGGCCTTCCGGCACATGGGCAAGGCCTGCTTCCACGATCTTGTGGGCGCGCATGCCCTTGATGCTGCTGCCCTTGTACAGGATGTCGCCGGTCTTGGGCTTCAGCAGGCCGGAAATGGTCTTCAGGGTGGTGGATTTGCCAGCACCGTTGGCACCGATCAGGGTGACGATCTCGCCCTGATCCACCTCGAAGGAGATGTCCTTGACGGCGTGGATGTTGCCGTAATAGACGTTGATGTTATCAACTTTCAGTAACGTATCAGCCATGGCTTAGCCCTCCTTCTTGCCCAGATAGGCTTCGATGACCTGCGGGTTGTTGCGGATCTCATCCGGCGTGCCCTTGGCGATGATGCGGCCGAAGTTCAGCACGGCAATGCCCTCGCAGATGCCCATGACCAGGCTCATATCATGCTCGATCAGCAGCACGGCGATGTTGAACTCGTCGCGGATGCGGCGGATGGTCTCGGTCAGCTCCGCGGTCTCGGAGGGGTTCATACCGGCAGCAGGCTCGTCCAGCAGCAGCAGCTTCGGGCTGGTGGCCAGTGCACGCATGATCTCCAGACGGCGCTGTGCGCCGTAGGGCAGGCTGCCTGCCTGCACATTGGCGAGGTCTGCCATGTGGAAGATATCCAGCAGCTCCAGAGCACGCTCGGTGCACTTCTTCTCTTCCTTCCAGTAGTTGGGCAGGCGGATCAGCGAAGATGCCAGATTGTACTTCATGGACTCGTGCAGGCCCACCTTGATGTTATCGATGACGCTCAGTTCCTTGAACAGGCGGATGTTCTGGAAGGTACGGGCCACGCCCATGCGGTTGACCTGATAGGTCTTTTTGCCGGCGGTGGGCATACCATCGATCAGGATGGAGCCGCGGGTGGGCTGGTAGACGTTGGTCAGCAGGTTGAACACGGTGGTCTTACCGGCACCGTTGGGGCCGATCAGACCGGTGATCTCGTTGCGGCCGATCATCAGGTTGAAGCCATCCACGGCGGTCAGACCGCCGAAGTCGATGCCCAGCTCACGCACGTCCAGAATGGGCTTTTTGTCCTTGTCGCGGTCGGTCAAAAAGCCGCCGGAGGGCACACTGTGTAACTTGGTCTGGAACTCACTCATGGTCTGCACCCTCCTTTGCTTTCTTCTGGAACAGTTCGCCGTTCATGATCTTTTCCACAATGCGGCTCATGGAGAAGTCGTAGCTGCCAAGCAGGCCGCCCGGACGGAAGATCATCATGAGGACCAGCACCAGCGAGTAGACTACCATGCGGTAGCTGTCAAAGCTGCGGGTCGCCTCGGGCAGGATGGTAAGCACGGTCGCGGACAGGATGGAGCCCAGCATGGAGCCCATGCCGCCCAGAACCACCATGACCAGAATTTCGATGGACTTCATGAAGCCGAAGGTGGAGGGGTCCAGAACGCCCAGATAGCAGGCGTACAGGCCACCGGCCAGACCGGCAAAGGCGGCGGAGAATGCAAAGGCCATGACCTTATAATAAGTAGTCTGGATGCCGCAGCTCTCGGCAGCGATCTCGTTATCGCGGATGGCCAGCACGGCACGGCCGTGGCGGCTCTTCATCATGGCGTGGATGGCAAAGCAGGTAATGACCACGCAGATGAACACATTGGCGAAGTTGGAATACTTGGGGATGTTCTTCAGGCCCTTGGCACCGTAGAACAGCTTGAAGCCCAGCACATCATCGATGTTGTTCAGGGTGATGCGGATGATCTCGCCAAAGCCCAGCGTCAGGATGGCCAGATAATCACCGGTCAGGCGCAGAGCAGGAATGCCGATCAGCACGCCGAACAGGCCCGCCACGATGCAGGCCAGCACCAGACCCACGACAAAAGCGACACCGGAGGGCAGATTGCTGTATTTCGTGAACAGGGCGCAGGTGTAAGCACCCACGGCCATGAAACCGGCGTGGCCCAGCGGCAGCTGGCCCAGATAACCGGTGGCAACGTTCAGCGAGACAGCCAGAATGATGTTGATGCCCACGGTGAGAAGCACCTTGTTCTGGTAGGTGGACAGCACGTTCTGGGTGAGGAAGGACAGGCCCACGAACAGCAGAGCCACCAGCACGGCGTTCATCAGGTAGCGCACGGGCATTTTGAGCGTTTTGCGTTTGGTATTCATCTTCATGCCCTCCTTACACCTTTTCCTGAACCTTGCGGCCAAGGAAGCCGGTGGGCTTGACCAGCAGCACGATGATCAGGATCGCAAACGTGACGGCATCCTTCCATGCGGAAAGGCCGATGGCGGAAACAAAGCACTCGCACAGGCCGATGGCGATGCCGCCGATCATGGCACCGGGAATGGAGCCGATGCCGCCCAGAACGGCTGCAACGAAGGCCTTCAGGCCCAGCATGGAGCCCATGGTGGGGGTCGCCTGCGGGTAGCTGCAGCAGTACAGCACCGAGCCGATACCGGCCAGTGCGGAACCCACCGCAAAGGTAAAGGAAATGGTGCTGTTGACGTTAATGCCCATCAGGCGGGCAGCGTCCATATCCTCAGACACGGCACGCATGGCCTTGCCGAGCTTGGTCTTCTGCACAAGGAAGGTAAGCACCAGCATGGACAGCACCGTGACCAGCAGGGTGATGACAGAGGTGAGGCCCAGCGGCACAGAGCCGATGCGGAAGGTCTGGTTGGTGTAGTAGGCCGGAATGACCTTTGCACCGGAACCAAGGATCAGCTCTGCAGTGTACTCCAGGAAGAAGGACACGCCGATTGCCGTGATCAGCAGGGAGATACGGGGTGCGTTGCGCAGCGGGGTGTAGGCGATCTTCTCGATCACAACGCCCAGCAGCGTGCAGGTGATGATGGTGGCGCACACAGCAGTGACCGGGCCAAGGCCCAGCTGATTCATCACGAACCAGGACATGTACGCACCAACCATAATGACATCGCCATGGGCAAAGTTCAGCAGCAGGATGATGCCGTACACCATGCTGTAACCCAGTGCGATCAGTGCATAGATGCTGCCAAGGGACAAGCCGTTGATCAGCTGGCTAAAAAACACTGTCATGGACTGATACTTCCTTTCTTTGCGGCGGAGGACCCGCCTTTTGGGATGCACTTTTTTACCAAAAAAGCGGAGACAGCCGAGCAAAACCTGTTCCGGCGGTCTCCGCAATGGGTCATTTATTTCTGAGTACTGCCTTCATGCCGCACACCGGTGCGCAGGATCAAAGCAGATCAGAACATTTCCTTCAGAACGGGGGTTGCACCGTCGAAGCACAGGATAGCGGTCTGCTTGACGGGGTTGTGGTGCTCATCGAAGGTGAAGGTGCCGGTGATGCCATCGATGGTGCCGCCTGCGATAGCATCGATGACGGCCTGCTTATAGTCGTCATCACCGGCAGCCAGACCGGCATCCTCAGCAGCCTGAATGCCATAGACAACGGTCATGGCAGCATCGTAGCCCAGAGGAGCGAAGCCGTTGGGGTACTCCTCACCGTACTCAGCCTTGTAGGCATCCTCAAAGTCGGGGTTGGAGCCCTTTGCGTAGTTTGCGCAGAAGTAGGCATCCTTCAGCTGGTCGGCAGTTGCGTAGCCTTCCAGACCATCCCAGCCGTCGCCGCCCAGGAAGGGAACTGCCAGACCGATGCTCTCAGCCTGAGCCAGAATCTGACCGACTTCCTGATAGTAGTTGGGGCAGAACACCACTTCGGGAGCCTTGCCCAGAATGGTGGTCAGCTGGGTCTTGTAGTCCACATCGCCCTCAGAGTAGGTCTCCTGATCGACGATGGTGCCGCCCAGGCTCTCGAACTCGTTGACGAAGTTCTCTGCCAGACCCTCGTTGTAGTCAGCGCCCTTCTGGAAGATGACGGCTGCCTTGGTGTAGCCCAACCGCTGGTAAGCGTAGTCAGCCATCTTGATGCCCTGGAACGGGTCGGTGAAGGTTGCGCGGAACACATTCTCGTTCACGGTGTCGGTCTCGGCATCGTAGGTGACAGCCTCAGCGGTAGCGGAAGCGGTGACCATGGGCATGTTGTAGTCTGCGCTCTCGGCAGCAAGTGCCAGAGTCGGGGTGGTGGTAACATCGCCCACCAGTGCGGTGATGCCCTGATCGCACATCTTGGTGAAGCAGGTAACAGCCTGAGTTGCATCGCCCTGCTCATCCATGGCGATGATCTCCAGCTGCTTGCCGTTGATGCCGCCCTTTTCGTTGACCTGCTTCAGGTACAGGGTAGCGCCGTTGACAACGGCCTGACCGTAAACGGAAACATCACCGGTCAGAGGTCCAAGAACGCCCACCTTGATGGTGTCGCCGGAAGCAGCGGCACCAGAAGCTGCGGTAGAGGCGGAAGCAGCAGTGCTGTTGGAAGAACCGCCGCATGCAGTCAGAACGCCGGCTGCAGCAACAACACCTGCAGCGGCCAGGAAATTACGACGAGAAATCATCTTTTTCATAGTGAATATCCTCCTTAGGAGCATTCGTGCTTCAGTATAAAAACGGAAGCAAGGCCCTCTTTCCCTCAAAGCGACCTTGCTTCGTTATCAATATTATAGACCTGTGAGCCAAAATCCGCAATTCACAAACCGTCCATACTTTCAGGGGCATTTTGTGGACTTTGTTGCCAAAATAGCCAAAAGCAGTGGGTCTGTTTTGTGCACTATTTCAATTGCTTCATTTTGTTTGTGTGTCAGGTGAACACAATTCACAAGTTGCAAAAGGGTTACAGGGTCTCCATTTCGGCATCTGCGGCGAACTCGGCCTCTGCACGTGCCTCGGCAGCTTTGCCCTCTGCTTCCGCTTTGGCCGGAGACTCTGCAAGGATCTTGCGGATAGCGGTGAAGTAGAACACCAGCGACAGGCCGGTGCCGATGCACCAGCCCACGGGCCATGCCATCCAGATGCCCGTGCTGCCCAGAGCAGTGCTGCTCAGCACAATGGCGATGCCCACGCGCAGGATCAGGTCGGAGAAGGTGGCGATCATAAAGCGCACCATCATGCCGCAGCCGCGCAGGATGCCGTCAGTGACCAGCTTGAGCGACACCACAAAATAGAAGGGAGACAGGATGCGCAGGAACAGCATACCGGTGTCGATGGCCGGACCCTGCGGGTCATTCATGAACAGCAGCAGCAGGAAGCGGCCGAAGAAGAAGTACAGGAGCACGATGGGCACGCAGATGATCCACACCAGATTGCGGCCTGCGCCAAAGCCCTTGTGCACACGGTCCATCTTGCCCGCGCCCATGTTCTGGGAGGTGTAGTTGGAGATGCCGTTGCCCAGCGTGGTAAAGGAAGTGATGACCATGTTGTTCAGCTTGACGGCTGCAGAGTAGCCTGCAATGACGCTGGCACCAAAGGTGTTGATGACGCTCTGCAGGATGATGTTGCCCACAGAGACGAAGCTCTGCTGCAGGATGCTGGGAATGGCCACCACGGCCACCTTGCCCAGCATGTTCCAGGAGAACAGCACGACCTTGTTCTTGGATTTGAAGGCGCTGATGCGGCGGAACACCACCACCATGGCCAGCACGCAGCTCACACCCTGACACAGGAAGGTGGCCCATGCCACACCGGCTACGCCCATCTTGAGACCGGCCACGAACAGGATGTCCACGCCGATGTTGGACAGGGACGAGACTGCCAGAAAATAGAAGGGCGTTTTGCTGTCGCCCAGAGCGGAGAAGATGCCGGTGGCGATGTTGTAGAAGAACATGAAGGGCAGGCCCAGCACGTAGATATCCAGATACAGCGAAGAATCCGCAAGGATCTCCTCCGGGGTGTTGATGAGCTCCAGCAGGCTGTGGCAGCCCACAAGGCCGATCAGCATCAGCACGGCGCACAGCACGGCAGAGCCGATCAGGGAAGTGTAGACCGAAGTCTTCATCTCATCGTAGTCCCTTGCGCCAAAGTAGCGGGACACGATGACCGAGCAGCCAATGTTGCAGCCAAAGGCAAATGCAATGAAGATCAGGGTGATCTCGTAGCTGTTGCCCACAGCAGCCAGTGCATTCTCGCCGATGAACTTGCCTGCAACAAGGCTGTCGGCAATGTTGTACAGCTGCTGGAAGATGATGCTGCCGAACATGGGCAGGCAGAACTGCCACAAAACCTGTGACGGCTTGCCGACCGTCAGATCCTTATTCATATAGAAAATCCTCCTCTATCTACCATAAAGAAACATATTAGAACCAAAAACAGTATAGAGTCATCCTGACAAAAAGTAAAGAAAAATTTTAGCATATCTGCCATATGAAATTAATATGATAGGCATGACGCATCCCCGCTGCTGCCAGTGGGCAGACTGTAAAGACCAGCTGTTTCCTGCTTTGCCGGAATGTTCTGCCCCATCGGCTGCCGTTTTTTGCCCCTTAAAAAGTTTACATCCACAAACATGCGCATCGGCTCTTGCACCGGGCCGGAAAGCGTGGTAGGATACTATTGGTTAGTTAGACATAACTATCATAATTGGCCGTCACCCGTCTGTCCGCCCCGGGCAGCACAGGGAAGGAAATGATATTCAGGAGGTTTTCGAGATGAACGATCTGGAAATTGAATCTGTTGTAGGCCGCGAGATCCTGGACTCCCGCGGCAACCCCACCGTGGAAGCGGAGATCACTCTGGCCGACGGCACTGTGGCACGCGGCTGCGCACCTTCCGGCGCATCCACTGGTGAGTTTGAAGCTCTGGAGCTGCGGGACGGCGACAAGGGCCGCTATCTGGGCAAGGGCGTGACCAAGGCTGTTGAGAACATCAACACCGTCATTGCTGATGCTGTTGTGGGCATGGATGCCTCCGACATCTACGCCATCGACGCTGCCATGATCAAGGCCGACGGCACCAAAGATAAATCCAATCTGGGCGCAAACGCCATTCTGGCCGTGTCCATTGCCGCCTGCCGTGCAGCCGCTGCTTCTCTGGATATGCCGCTGTACCGCTTTCTGGGCGGTGTGAACGGCAACCGCCTGCCCGTGCCCATGATGAACATTCTGAACGGCGGCGCACACGCCACCAACACCGTGGATACGCAGGAGTTCATGATCATGCCCGTGGGCGCGCCTTCCTTCAAGGAAGCTTTGCGCTGGTGCGCGGAGGTCTTCCACGCGCTGGCTTCCATCCTGAAGGCCAAGGGTCTGGCTACCTCTGTGGGCGATGAGGGCGGCTTTGCCCCCAACCTGTCCAGCGACGAGGAGACCATTGAGACCATTCTGGCCGCCATCGAAAAGGCCGGTTACGTGCCCGGCAAGGACTTCATGCTGGCAATGGACGCCGCTTCCTCCGAGTGGAAGAGCCCCAAGGGCAAGGGCTTCTACAAGCTGCCCAAGGCCGGCACCGAGTTCACCTCCAGCGAGCTGATCGCACACTGGAAGAGTCTGGTGGAAAAGTACCCCATCATCTCCATCGAGGACGGCCTGGATGAAGAAGACTGGGAAGGCTGGCAGGAGATGACCCGCGAGTTGGGCGGCAAGGTCCAGCTGGTGGGCGACGACCTCTTTGTGACTAACACCGAGCGTCTGGCCAAGGGCATCGGGCTGGGTGCAGGCAACGCGATCCTGATCAAGCTGAACCAGATCGGTTCTGTTTCCGAGACGCTGGAGGCCATCAAGATGGCTCACAAGGCCGGTTACACCGCCATCAGCTCTCACCGCTCCGGCGAGACCGAGGACACCACCATTGCCGATCTGGCCGTGGCTCTGAACACCTGCCAGATCAAGACCGGTGCTCCCAGCCGTACCGAGCGTGTTGCAAAGTACAACCAGCTGCTGCGCATTGAGGAGCAGCTGGGCGGCAGCGCCGTTTACCCCGGCATGGCAGCTTTCAACGTAAAGCGCTGAAGCTGTTGAAAACCAATTGATCTTCCGGCACCCGTACTGCTTTTGCAGCGGCACGGGTGCCGTTTTGTTTTCTCCCAATTTTTTCCTGCAATCCGCTGTTCTGCCCAGCCGTATTCCATGCATGCCGGGCATTCTGGCCCGAAATTGCAAAAAAGGAGCAAAACATTCATGTTATCTACTCTGATCTCTCTGTACAAGCTGCTGGGCACCGGCGAGTTTGTAAAAGTGCTGCTGATCCTGCTGAAGGGGCTTTTCGGCTGATGCTAAGCCGCCCTTTTCACTGCGGAAACGGGACTGCCTTACCGGCGGTCTCTTTTTTTGCCTTCTCACTTTACTTTCTTAAAAAAATATGCCATAATGAAACCAGTATTTTTCGGTTCAAAAGCCGTGCCCTGTACTGGGAAATCAGGGCCAGAATCCAACAGAAGAGGGGTATTTTGTTATGAGCAAAACCATCATCCCGGCAAACTATACGCCCGCGCTGAACCTGTACGACACGCAGCGCGCCATTGGTACGGTCAAACGTCTGTTTGCCGACACCCTGTGCGCCACACTGAACCTGTACCGCGTGTCTGCTCCGCTGTTTCTGGAAGCATCCACCGGTCTGAACGACGACCTGAACGGTGTCGAGCGCAAGGTTACCTTTGATATCAAGGAAAGCGGCATTGAGGCACAGGTGGTGCAGTCACTGGCAAAGTGGAAGCGCAAGGCCCTGAAGGACTACGATTTCCGTGTGGGCAAGGGCCTGTACTGCGATATGAACGCGATCCGCCGCGACGAAGATCTGGACAACCTGCACTCCATCTATGTGGATCAGTGGGACTGGGAAAAGGTGATCCGTCTGGAAGACCGCAACGAGGCTTACCTCAAGAGCGTGGTGCGCTCCATCGTGTCCGCTGTCTGCGCCACCGAGATGAACCTGCACGCCATGTTCCCCCAGCTGCAGGAGCTGCCGCTGCACAGCCCCAACGTCACCTTCATCACCACGCAGGAGCTGGAGGACCAGTACCCGGACCTGACCCCGAAGGAGCGTGAGAACGCCTTTGTGAAGGAGCACGGCACCACCTTCCTGATGAAGATCGGCGCTCCGCTGAAGAGCGGTAAGCCCCATGATGGCCGTGCCCCCGACTATGACGACTGGGATCTGAACGGCGATCTGCTGTTCTGGAACGACCCGCTGCAGTGCAGCTATGAGCTGAGCAGCATGGGCATCCGCGTCAGCCCTGAAAGCATGGACAAGCAGCTGACCATGGCTGGCTGCGACGACCGCCGCGCCCTGCCCTTCCACAAGGCCGTACTGAACGGTGAGCTGCCTTACTCCATCGGCGGCGGCATCGGCCAGAGCCGCCTGTGCATGCTGCTGCTGGGCAGCGCCCACATTGGCGAAGTGCAGGCCAGCGTCTGGGACGCAGCCACCCGCGAAGCCTGCGCCAAGGCAGGCATCCCGCTGCTGTAAGCAGGTTTTCCACACAAAGATTCAAAAGGCAGGATACCACCCTCATGGTGGTACCCTGCCTTTGTTCGTTTTCTGCCTGTATCCGGGGAGAAATAGTTCGAGTCCTGTACCACCACCAAACAAAAAATCCCCAGACGAATGTCTGAGGATTTTTTGTGGTGGAGAATTAGGAACTCGAACGCCAGCCCCCCTGCGTGGGCAGCAGTGTGCCGCTTGCGCCGGTGACGACAGCCACCTTGCCGGTGAGATCAGTATTCAGTTCCATACAGCGTTTCAGCTCCGGTATTCCGCCGGCAGCTGATCCATGGTCTGCCACTTGTCCATGGCTTCTTCCAGCTTCATGCCCTTGGCCACTGCATCGCGGCGGCAGGCGTTGACAGCCTGGATCTCCTTCATCTTGGCACCGGTCAGGGTGTAGCCCTTCATGGCGATGAGGGTAGCCGCCCATGCCACCATGGGGATGATGCAGAACAGCACGATGACCACCCAGTTCATGCCCGGGGTGTAGGGGTCATACTGGGTGGGCAGGCTCTGCAGGCCCACAAAGCTGACCGCAATGCCCACAACGGTAGCGGACAGGCTGGACACCAGCTTGTCCACCAGACTGAACAGGGTGCCCATGATGCCGGGGATATACTTGCCGCTGCGGTAGGTCTCGTAGTCGGAGCAGTCGGCCACCATGGGGATGGGCATATCGGCGGTGGCGTAGTAAGCACCGTAGCCGATGCCGAAGAAAGCGATGAACAGGATGGTGTACAGGTTGATGGAAAGGCCGTTCTCGCCCAGAATAGACAGGGTGAAGGCATCGCCGCGGCCCCAGAGCAGCAGCAGCACCAGCACGCCCACATAGCACACCAGCGCCACGCTGACGTACTTCATCAGGCTGGCCTTCTGGCCCTCCTTCTGGCTGGTGCGGACGGTGAGCAGGAAGAAGGGCACGCTGAACACATAGCCCAGCACCATCATGGGCAGGTACAGGCCGTCGTAGTTGCCCATCATGCAGCCGTACAGCATGCACAGCACGGTGGTGTTGGTGGCGATGGAAAGTGCCAGCTTACAGCCCGCACCGGCCACCATCAGCCGCTGCATGGGATCGTTGTTCTTGATGATCTGGATGTACTCCCGCACCTGGATCTTCTCGGTCTTTTCGCCGCCGATGCCAAAGTACTTGGGCTGGTCCTTCTCCCAGATGCCGATGACGGCCAGCAGGGTAAGCA
>OWJP01000192.1_pt1 | contig 30415 bp, 24 predicted proteins | sample 1732561 | NCBI WGS metagenome assembly OWJP01 (sample SAMN05065729, study PRJEB22554) | human gut metagenome | biome: ENVO:2100002; feature: ENVO:00000062; material: ENVO:00002003 | host: Homo sapiens | place: USA
GATTGCCAAGATTAGCCGTGATAAAAAAATCAATGTTGTCGGCTACGGTTACAACGCCTCCAAAGGCATAAAAAACGGAATCGTCACGGACATCAACCAGGCGACCCTTTCCGTTTGCAATGCGGTCGAAACGGCAGAACAGATGGCGAATGAACGCATTAACCGCATCATTGTCAACATCTCCGGCGACCGGATTAAAAGCAGCCTGAAAGGGGCCACGATTGCCATCAACCGCAACCGTCCGGTAAACGACCTCGACATAAAAAAAGTCATCGAAAAAGGCATCAATAAAATCAACGTTGAAGACAATGAATTGATTCACTGCCTGCCCACCAACTATCGTCTCGACCTCGGCGAGGAAATCAAAGATCCCCGCAACATCTACGGCGAAAACCTTTCGGTCAACATTCTGCTCGGCATGGTGCCTGACATCCAATTTAAAAACCTTTCTACCGTAATTGAAAACGCCCACCTGGAAATCGCCGAAAAAGCCTTTTCCGCCTATGCGTCGGGACTTGCCTGCCTGGTCGATGACGAAAAGGAAATCGGCGCCACCATTGTGGACATTGGCGGCGGCACCACCAATATGGCTACATTCAAACACGGTTATCCGGTAGCCTTTTCTTCCATCGGTGTCGGCGGCAACAACGTCACCAACGACATCGCCTGGGGACTGACCACCTCGTTTACCCATGCCGAACGTTTGAAAACGCTGCACGGCTGTGCTTTCATGACCAGTCAGGACAAAGAAGACCTGATTAACGTCTATCCCGTCGGCGAAGAAGACGACAGCCTGATTAAACAAGTGCCCAAAGCGGAATTAATCAGCATCATCACCCCGCGCATTGAAGAAATTTTTGAACTGGTCAATAAGAAACTGGCCGAACACGGCCTGCGCGACATCAGCAGCCACCGGGTTGTTCTGACCGGCGGCGGAGCCCAGCTTTCCGGAATCCGCGACATCGCCAATATGGTTCTGGACAAACAGGTGCGCATCGGTCGTCCCAAAAACGTCATCAATCTGCCGGACAACCTGTATAATCCCTGCTTTTCCACCGCCATCGGCTTATTGCTGTTTGCGCTGAATTACAGTGAGAAAAAGCCGAATAAAATCATCAGCAAACCGGCCTCTTCCGGTACCAGTTTCGGCCGTATTCTTGACTGGCTCAAACAAAGCTTTTAAAACCCGGTTCCCCGCTGCCTCAGGCAAAGGGGAATTTTTTTATTTCAGTGGCTTTTGTAAAAAATTATCATCAAAACAATCAGACGGCCAAAGAGAAAGAACATAAACCTCCTCTTCAACAAATTTTTCAAATAACTATTTCTTAGTAACCAAAACTTAATTTATTTTCACTATCCTGTAAGCAATTAAAGTAAAATTTTTGGAGTAAGAAATACAATGTCAATCAAATTAGCCGTCCCCGAAGCGACCGTTATGCACCTGAAACCGCGGATTTCCGTCATCGGAGTCGGCGGCGGCGGCGGCAATGCCGTCAATAACATGATTGATCAAAATCTGGAGGGCGTTGACTTCATCGTCGCCAACACCGATGCACAGGCCCTTGCCCATTCCAAAGCCAGCCGCAAAATTCAGCTCGGCCTGGAAACCACAATGGGACTGGGCGCCGGCGCCCGTCCGGAAGTCGGACGCATGGCTGCGGAAGAAGCCAAAGAAGAAATTGAAAAGGAACTTGAAGGTGCCAATATGGTCTTCATCACCGCCGGCATGGGCGGCGGCACCGGTTCCGGCGCGGCACCGGTTGTCGCCCGTCTTGCCAAAGCCAAAGGCATTCTTACTGTCGGCGTTGTTACCAAACCGTTTCAGTTTGAAGGCCGCAAACGGATGGAAACCGCCGAAAGCGCCGTTGAAGATTTTACCAATTCGGTTGACAGTATCATCATTATCCCCAATCAGAATTTATTTCGCGTTGCCGACAAAAAAACCACCCTTGCCGACGCCTTTATCATGGCCGACAATGTGCTCTATGCCGGCGTCCGTTCCATCACCGATTTGATGATGATGCCGGGCCTGATTAACCTCGACTTCGCCGACATCAAAAGCATTATGGAAGATAAAGGGAAAGCCATTATGGGAACCGGCGAAGCCGAAGGCGAAGACCGCGCGGTCAAAGCGGCCGAACAAGCGCTGGCCAACCCGCTGCTTGACGATTGTTCCATGCGCGGAGCCAAAGGCGTGCTGATTAACATCACCGGCGGTTCAGACATTACCCTGTTTGAAATAGACGAAGCGGCCAGCCGCATCAAAGAAGAAGTTGATGAAGACGCCAACATTATTTTCGGCTCCAGCTTCGACGAAGCTCTGGTCGGCAAAATCCGCGTTTCAATCGTTGCCACCGGCATCGGCGAAGGCAAAGCTGCCCAGCCGCAGCCCAAACCGGCAGCCAAAATTGCGCAGGACTACCTGAAAGAAAGTTTTATGCCGGCGGTAAATACCCCGGAAACACCGAGTGAGGAAGTTGATTCCAACTTGGAAAAATTTGCAGCAACGGCTCCCGAAGCCGAAGCTGACACCGTCGAAAAAATGATTGATACGGCAACAATCGTTTCTTTCGACCAACCCAAAGAGGTTTCCGAAATCGAAGAACCTGCCGTTCAGGCTTCGGTGGAAGAAGAAAAATTTGAGGATTTTAATAATCTTGAAGCTTCATCTATTATTAACGACATGCCTCAAGCCTCCTCTTTGTTCAAAGCTATTATTAACAAAAATGAAGACATCAATGCTGATGCTCAGCTCGACAGCATTTTGTCTGCCAAGGAAAACAGCTTCACCGCCAAAACTTCTTTAAAAACCGTTGAAGAAGAACCGGAACTGTTTCCCAACCACAATCCCAAACCTTTCTCCGCTTCCCGCAAAGAAGAACCGGAAAGACTGATTGTGAATGACGACGATGAAGAATACACCCCGACCTTAATCGAGCGTGTAACCGGATTCTCCATCGCCAAGAGAAACCGCAAGAAAATGGCCAAGGAAAGTGAGCGTTTCCAGGAGCCTGTTTCCCCGAGTTTCTCTGACAACGACTATGACCCGGAAGATAAGCTGAATCTTGAAATTCCTTCTTTTCTGCGTCGTAAGTCTTAACCCAGAATATTATTGTAAGTTATAAACCTCAAAGCGGAGAAATCTCCGCTTTTTTTATGCCTCCGAACCTAAATTTTCCGCGCCCGCCCCTGCAACCGTTTTTATATACAAAAAATCTGGGTATCTCTATTATTTGTATTTTCATTTCCGCATAAGCGGCTTATAGTTTAGTCGATAATTTATCAAACAACTATTAGGATAAACAAATGACTGAGACATCGATTATCCCCGTTTTTTTCGCCACGGATGAAAATTACGTGCCTTACCTGGGCGTTTCGCTGCAATCGCTGATTGCTCATACGGCCCATAATAAACAATACGAAATCTACATTCTGCACGATTCGCTGTCTGAACATGCCCGACAGCAGCTCCGCGAATTCAAGCAGAAAAACGTCAATATTTCCTTTCTCAAAGTAAGCGACCATCTTCAGCAATACCAATCCCGCCTGAAAAACAATCTGGCTTTCTGGAATCAGCCGACCTATTATCGCCTGGCTCTGCCCCTGCTGACAGCAAACTACGACAAAATTCTTTACTGCGACTGCGATACGGTTTTCCTTGACGATGTCGCCCGGCTCTACGAGCAGGACATTGAAGACAACTACCTGCTTGCGGTTCAGGATGCCGACCACCCCTATTATATTCCCGAACGCATCGAACAGATGAAAACGGAATTAAAATTAGCCGATACCAGCCGTTATTTTAACGCCGGCATTTTGGTAATGAACGTCGCCCTGATGCGGCAAAACAACTTGTTTGACCGTTTTATTGAGCTGCGGGAAACGATTAAATACCTGCCATACCATGACCAGGATATTTTAAACAGCGCCTGCCGCGACAAAATAAAATATCTTTCCCGGCGTTATAATTACCAATGGCATTTGGATTTCTTTTACAATGATCCCGAAGCGGCCCAAGCATACCGCCGGAATATCGAACCGGCGATTGTGCATTTTACCTCCCATATCAAACCATGGAACGAACCCAAACGCGAATTTGCCGACAAATTCTGGTACTATGCCCGCCAAACGCCCTTTTATGAAGAAATTCTGTTCCGCAGCATCGCCAAACAAAAACTCGGAATTGATTACACGGAAATTGCCGCCGCCACCAACCGCAAAGACTGCCTCAGCCTGCTGCGCCGATATAAGTTCATTGCCTTCTTCGGCCTTGGCAGTACCCGCAAAAAATATAAACAAAAGGTCAAAACGCTCAAGCAGCTCCTGCGAAACACCGCAGCATTATGTCGCCTGTAAATCAAAAGCCCGCCTCAATGACGGGCTTTTCTTGTGTTTGGCGGCTTAAGCTAATTCTTTTTGAAAGCTTTCACATCCAATTGCAAATTAAGCGCATTTAAAATCCGGTTGATGATAAACCATTTCGGCGCCGAACGCTTTCCCATCCCCAGTTCAACATTTTCCAACTCGCGCAGAATAATATGCGCCTTCTCACATAACGATTCGGCATAAATACGATACTTGTGGCGATGATAGAAGATTTGCATCCCGATCATACGCTTAACAGCCCTTTGAGAAGACTTAGAACTCGATAGATAATGATATTCTGACATGATTTTTTCCTTGGTTTATGCATTAATATTACACCGCTAAAGGTGCAGGAGCTGCAACAGCCCAAAGAACTGCCCGTTTATTCAATATATTACGCGGACTCCTGCTTGAAACAGACAATTTATTAATTTCTTCACCGATCTAAAAAACTTGATAACAGCCTATGCCGCAATGTTATTTTTCAGTAACAGATACAACCGGCACAAAATCTCCGGCATGGCCGCATCCTAAATACAAAAAACTCAAATAGCGTATGCAGCCAGACGAGTTTTGTAAAAACTTGGAGAATGAGTCGGGCAACAGGCGTCAAAGGCGAAAGTACCGCAGCACTGCGGCAGGAAAAATAGTCTGGAAGACTATTTTTCGCCGAAAAGCACTGGCGGAAAGAAAACAATCCGGTGAATTGTTTTCTGACAACAGACAAAGTTTGTTGATTTTCAAGCTAGCGGCAGCGAAGCAGAGAAAATGTTACAAACTGTTTTACTGCTGTGAGAAGCGATAGCGCAATAAAACAACAGTTCAGTCGGAATTGGCAGAAGTACGTGATTGCTAAGTAAAAATAACAACAATTTGTTATTTTTATCTGTAAAATCTTGGCTGTCTTATTAAGCAAGACAGCAAACGCTGTCAAAGCAAAATTAGATACCCGAGTGCAGCTTTCGGTCCGAAGACAACGCACTAATCGACCATTATACAAGTTTTTACTGAAGGTTGATGAGCGTGATTTCCACCCGTCTGTTCTGTTCTCTGCCGGCTGCCGTTGCATTGGAGGCAATCGGATTATTCGGTCCCATTCCGGTTACCGACAAACGGTTAGCCGCCACACCGCGATTTTGCAGATAAGTTGCAACCGCCTGCGCGCGCTTCAACGACAGCTGATTATTATAGGCAACCGTCCCCGTATTGTCGGTATAGCCGACAATCTGAACCGCCGTTTTATTATATTCTTTAATAACCTTGGCTACAGAATCCAACACCCGGTTAAAGGATGTTTGGAAAACAGCAGAATCTGTCGCAAAAGTAATATTGCTCGGCATAATCAAACGCACCTGTCCGTTCATTTCCTGAACCTGAACACCGGTGCCGACCAGTTCCTGACGCAGTCTGCGGGCCTGAATATCCATATAACCGCCGGTAGCCGCGCCGCCGGCCGCACCGATGCCGGCACCGATTAAAGCGCCTTTTTCACCGCCGACCAATGCGCCGATACCCGCTCCGGCAACCGCTCCGATACCGGTTCCCCACGCTGTTTTGGAAACCTTGCTCTCCCCGGTATAGGGATCAGTTGCGCAAGCCGCCAGCAAAGACAGTGCCGCAACAGACATAATCAGTTTTTTCATCTTCTTATCTCCTTTTGTTAAACTGTCATTACTTTACTTTTTCCGCCGCCAAAAAACAAGCCATTTTATAAAGCAGCAAAAATTTTCGGCTGAAATTCCCTATACAAAAAACCCTGTGAGAAAATCTCACAGGGCTTGTAATGCTTTTTTCTGGCTTAAGCTTTACTTAAAACATGGTGCTGCGACTTTGACCAACATTTTCCAAAACTCCGACAGCAGAATTCTTCGCTGAATATCCTGCTTGCCGATTCCTTCCAAATGCGAAGCTTCATAACCGGCAGCCATTTGATGACGGCTGATACGCGTTCGCAGCAACAGACGCTGATACTTCGTCAAACCGCGAATGTACTCGGCAACTTCTTCGGCTTCAAGATTAATAACCTGAACGTAAGCACCGTTCTGAAAACTTACCACCTGAGGCTTATTCTCCTCGAGAAGGCCTCCCAAAAATTCTTTAGCATTCATAACTAAAAAAAAATTTTAAAACGTTAATAATATATAATAAACCGCCGTAACGCGGTGAATATCCCAATAGCATCTAAATAATTTTGAATTAAGATAACTATAGTCGGTTAAATTCTGATAATCAAGAACAAATTTTGTCCATATACCGTTTTCTCACTCGGCAAACAAAAAGGGCTCTGAAAAAATCAGAGCCCTTTTTGTTAAATAAGGTTTTACCCCTATTCGGCAGAAGATTCGTCAGTGCCGGTTGCGGCAACAGCGGCATGCTGTTCCAACTGAGCCTGAGCTGCCTCTTCCTTGAGCGACAAAATTTCCTTGTCGTTCTGGGCGGCAACCTTCTTCAGTGCCCGCAGAACCGTACCGGTACCGGCCGGAATCAAACGACCGACGATAACGTTCTCTTTCAGACCACTCAGTTTGTCAACCTTGCCCTCAACCGCAGCTTCGGTCAGAACACGGGTCGTCTCCTGGAACGATGCGGCTGAAATGAAAGACTTGGTCTGCAACGAAGCCTTGGTAATACCGAGCAGGATCGGATCGGCCTGAGCCGGTGTTCCGTTCTCGGCAATAACTTTGGCATTTTCGGCCTCAAACACGTCACGGTCAACCTGCTCGCCGATCAGGAAAGTCGTATCTCCCGGAACGGTGACTTCAACCTTGCGCAGCATCTGCGAAACGATAACTTCAATATGCTTATCGTTAATCTTAACGCCTTGCAGACGGTAAACGTCCTGAACTTCCTTAACCAGATATTCGGCCAGTTTCTCAACCCCGAGAACACGCAGAATATCATGCGGCGCCGGAGTACCTTCAACCAGCATATCGCCTTTCTTGACAATATCGCCGTCCTGAACCACCAGATGGCGGCCTTTCGGAATCAGATATTCAATCGGTTCGCCTTTCTGCGGCACAACCGTAATCCGCTGTTTGGCCTTGTAGTCCTTGCCGAATTCAACCATACCGTCAATGTCGGAAATAATTGCGGCATCTTTCGGACGGCGGGCTTCAAACAGCTCGGCAACGCGCGGCAGACCGCCGGTAATATCTTTAGTCTTGGAGCTTTCCCGCGGAATACGCGCAATAACGTCGCCGACTTTGACTTCCGCACCGTTGTCAACGGTCAGAATGGCGTCAACCGACAAATAATAGCGGACTTCCTTACCGTTATCATAAGTAACAGGTTTGCCTTTGGCATCTTTCAGCATAATGCTCGGTTTCAAACCGGCGCTGCTGGAATTTGAACGCCAGTCAACAACCACCTTGGAAACGATACCGGTCGTTTCGTCAACGGTTTCCTTAACCGAAACATTGTTGATGAGGTCAACCAGTTCGGCCTGACCGGCTTTTTCCGAAATAACCGGAATTGTAAACGGATCCCACTCGGCCACTTTCTGCCCCTTCTTAACCTTGGAGCCTTCGGCCGCCAGAATCTTGGTACCGTAAGGAACATGGTGGCGTGATTTTTCACGGCCCTGAGCATCCTCAATAACAATTTCGCAGTTACGCGACAGAACAATGCCGTTGCCCTCGGAATCGATAACCAGATGTTTGTTTTCCAGTTTCAGCACACCGGCAAACGGAACTTCAACCGAAGCCTGTTCGGCAGACTTGGAAGCCGCACCACCGATGTGGAAGGTTCTCATCGTCAGCTGGGTACCCGGTTCACCGATTGACTGAGCCGCAATAACACCGACGGCTTCACCGATATTAACCGGCGTACCGCGAGCCAGGTCACGGCCGTAGCAGGCGGCACAAATGCCGTTCTCGGCTTCACAGGTCAGAACCGAACGGATTTTAACCTGTTCAACACCGGCAGCTTCAACGACTTCAACATCGTTCTCGTCAATCAGTTTGCCTTTGTGAACCAGAACTTCACCGGTTTCAGGATGAATAATGTCTTCCTGAATGGTACGGCCCAGAATACGTTCACCGATGGAAACGATAACGTTACCGCCGTCAACAACCGGACGGACGATAATGCCGCGCTCGGTGCCGCAGTCGGTTTCGGTAACGACAACGTCTTGAGCAACGTCAACCAAACGACGGGTCAGATAACCGGAGTTAGCGGTCTTCAAGGCCGTATCCGCCAAACCTTTACGGGCACCGTGGGTAGAATTGAAGTATTCCAACACCGTCAGGCCTTCTTTAAAGTTTGAAATAATCGGCTGTTCAATAATTTCGCCGCTCGGTTTGGCCATCAAACCGCGCATACCGGCAACCTGACGCATTTGGGCGGCAGAACCGCGGGCGCCGGAGTGAGCCATCATATAAACCGAGTTGATGTAGCCATGGTCGATTTTGGAAATGTTCTTCATCATTTCGTCAGCGACCTTATCCGTGCAGGCAGCCCAGATATCGATAACCTTGTTGTACTTTTCGCCTTTGGTAATCAAACCGTTCTGATACTGCTGTTCAAATTCCTTAACCTGTTTTTCGGTCTCGGCAATCAGTTCTTTCTTGGCATCAGGAACAATCAGGTCGTCCTTACCGAAAGAAATACCGGCCTTGCAGGCATTGGTAAAGCCTAAGGTCATAATCTTGTCAACAAACAAGACGGTTTCCTTCTGGCCGCAGTGACGGTAAACGATGTCAATGATTTCACCGATTTCCTTCTTACGAATCAAACGGTTAACCAAAGAGAACGGTACGTTTTTATGTTTCGGCAAAATCTGCGAAACGATAATACGTCCGGCCGTGGTTTCAACCAAACCGTATTTCAGTTCCCCATTGTCATCGACATATTCCATCCGGCATTTGATTTTGGCGTGCATATCAAGGAATTTGTTGTCCAAAGCCATCTGAACTTCGTCAAAATCGGCATAGACGGAGCCTTCGCCGGCAACACCTTCAGCCTCGTAGGTCAGGTAATAGATACCCAGCACCATATCTTGGGACGGAACCACAATCGGTTTGCCCGAAGCAGGAGACAAAATGTTGTTGGTAGACATCATCAGCACGCGGGCTTCCAACTGAGCCTCAACCGACAACGGAACGTGAACGGCCATTTGGTCACCGTCGAAGTCGGCGTTGAACGCGGTACAAACCAGCGGATGCAGATGGATAGCTTTACCTTCGACCAGAACCGGTTCAAAAGCCTGAATACCCAAACGGTGCAACGTCGGAGCACGGTTCAGCAAAACCGGATGTTCGCGAATGACTTCTTCCAGAATATCCCAAACTTCCGGACGTTCTTTTTCAACCATGCGTTTGGCCGCTTTAATCGTCGTTGCGTGTCCGTACAGTTCCAGTTTAGCATAGACGAAAGGCTTAAACAGTTCCAGAGCCATCTTCTTCGGCAAACCGCACTGGTGCAGTTTCAATTCCGGACCGACGGTAATAACCGAACGGCCTGAATAGTCAACACGTTTACCCAACAGGTTCTGACGGAAACGACCCTGCTTACCTTTCAGCATATCCGACAGGGATTTCAGCGGACGTTTGTTGGTACCGGTAATCGCACGGGCGCGACGACCGTTGTCAAACAAAGCATCGACCGATTCCTGCAGCATGCGTTTTTCGTTGCGGATAATGATATCCGGCGCATGCAGTTCGATTAATCTCTTCAGACGGTTGTTGCGGTTAATGACGCGGCGGTACAAATCGTTCAAATCCGAAGTTGCAAACCGACCGCCGTCCAGCGGAACCAGCGGACGCAGTTCAGGCGGAATAACCGGCAGAACATCCAGAATCATCCATTCCGGCTTGGTATTCGAATCAATGAATGCCTCAATGATTTTCAAACGTTTAATCAGCTTTTTGCGTTTGGCTTCGGAACTGCTGTCCTTCAGCTCTTCGCGAATAGCCTTGCGTTCGGCTTCCAAATCAATCTGAGACAGAATTTCTTTCAAAGCCTCGGCACCGATGCCGGCCCGGAAAGAATCTTCACCGTATTCGTCAATAGCTTCCTGATACTGTTCTTCGCTCAGCAACTCATTGACCGACAACGGAGTCAATCCCGGTTCAATAACGATGTAGCTTTCGAAATACAAAACGCGTTCCAAAGACTTCATCGGAATATCGGTAATCAGCGCAATGCGGGACGGCAGAGACTTCAGGAACCAGATATGCGCAACCGGCGCCGCCAGTTCAATATGTCCCATACGTTCGCGGCGGACTTTGGACAGCGTAACTTCCACGCCGCACTTTTCGCAGACAACGCCGCGATATTTCATGCGTTTGTATTTGCCGCACAAGCACTCGTAGTCTTTAACCGGACCGAAGATGCGGGCGCAAAACAAACCGTCCCGCTCCGGCTTAAATGTACGATAGTTAATCGTCTCCGGCTTTTTGACCTCGCCGTATGACCAGGAACGAATCTGTTCAGGCGAAGCAATCGAGATTTTAATTTGGTCAAAGGATTCGGCTGAAACCTGCTGGCCAAAAAATTTCATAATATCATTCATATTCGTAAAACTCCTTTACCTTAAACTTCTTCGTTCAACAATTCGACATTGAGGCAGAGAGATTTGATTTCTTTAACCAAAACGTTAAAGGATTCCGGAACGCCGGCTTCAAATCCGTCATCGCCGCGGACGATTGCTTCATAAACTTTGGTACGGCCGTTGACGTCATCCGACTTAACCGTCAGCATTTCCTGCAGGGTATAAGCGGCACCGTAAGCTTGTAGCGCCCAAACTTCCATTTCACCGAAACGTTGTCCGCCGAATTGAGCCTTACCGCCCAGCGGCTGCTGGGTAACCAGGCTGTACGGACCGACCGAACGGGCGTGCATCTTTTCGTCAACGATGTGGTGCAGTTTAATCATATAAATCGTACCGACGGTAACCTTACGGTCAAACTTCTCACCGGTGCGGCCGTCATACAGGTCAATCTGACCTGAAGTCGGCAAACCTGCCAGTTCCAGCATGTTGTTGATATCATCTTCATGAGCGCCGTCAAAGACCGGTGTAGCCATCGGCACGCCGTTTTTGAGGTTGGAAATCATTTCCAGCTTCTCGGCTTCATTCATCGGCTCAATATCATTTTTATACTGCTTTTCACCGTAAATTGCCTTCAGTTTGGCATTGAGTTCGTCAATGGTTTTCTCGCCGCGCTTATACTGTTCGCACATCTCGTTCAGCTGTTTGCCCAGCTCGCTGGCAGCCCAGCCGAGGTGCGTTTCCAGAATTTGTCCGACGTTCATACGGGAAGGCACGCCCAACGGGTTCAACACGATGTCAACCGGGGTGCCGTCTTCCATATACGGCATATCCTGCAACGGCAGAACGCGGGAAATCGTACCTTTGTTACCGTGGCGTCCGGCAATCTTATCGCCGGTTTGAATTTTACGCTTGGTCGCAATGAAGACTTTAACCATCTTCAAAACGCCCGGCAGCAAATCATCGCCGCGCTGTACTTTTTCAACCTTGTTTTCAAAGTGTTTCTGAACCTTTTCGACGCGGGCGTCAAAAGCAGCCAGAAATTCTTCGATACGGGCCATGACTTCTTCGTCTTTAACCATAATCTTACGCCACTGTGAAGACGGAACGGCAGACAGAACCTCTTCGGTAATCGTCGCATTCTTGGCAATGCCCTTTGGCGCGTCAACCACTTTCTGTCCCATCAGCATCGACTGCAGACGAGCTTCGAAAGAACGGCGGATGATTGCGATTTCATCATCACGGTCTTTGGCCAGCTGGGAGATTTCTTCCTGCTCAATGGACAGTGCACGTTCATCCTTTTCGACACCGCGGCGTGAAAAGACATGAACGTCAACCACGATGCCTTCAATACCCGGCTGAACACGCAGGGAAGTATCACGAACGTCACTGGCTTTTTCGCCGAAGATGGCGCGCAGCAGTTTCTCTTCCGGCGTAACCGGAGATTCGCCTTTCGGAGTCACCTTGCCGACCAGAATATCGCCGGCCTTGACTTCCGCGCCGATGTAAACAATACCGGCTTCATCCAGATTGCGCAGGGCTTCTTCACCGACGTTCGGAATATCGCGGGTGATTTCTTCCTGCCCCAGCTTGGTGTCACGGGCCATAACTTCAAATTCTTCGATATGCAGTGAAGTCAGCACGTCATTACGGGAGATGTTTTCTGACAGCAGAATGGCATCTTCGTAGTTCAAACCGTTCCACGGCATAAAGGCAACCAGCAGATTGCGTCCCAGAGCCAGCTCGCCCATATCGGTGCACGGACCGTCGGCCATAATGTCGCCGGCTTTGACATGGTCGCCGACTTTAACCAGCGGAACCTGATTGATACAGGTATTCTGGTTGGAGCGGCGGAACTTCTGCAATTTATAAATTTCAACACCGGCATCGGCCACATTGTCGTTCAAAGAACGAACAACGATACGGTTGGCGTCGACAGCATCGACAATACCGTCATATTTGGCAACGACAGTTGCACCGGAATCTTTGGCCACCGTTGCTTCCATACCGGTACCGACCAGCGGAGCTTCCGAACGCAGCAAAGGCACACCTTGGCGCTGCATGTTCGCACCCATCAACGCACGGTTCGCGTCATCGTTTTCCAGGAACGGAATCAACGCAGTAGCGACCGAAACCAATTGTTGCGGAGAAACGTCGATGAAATCGACTTCTTCCGGATGAGCAAATTCAAATTCACCGGCTTTGCGGCAGGCAATCAGGTCATTTTCAAAATGGCCGTCATCTTTAACCTTGGCATTGGCCTCGGCAATTTTGAACTTGCCTTCTTCATTGGCGGACAGATAAACAACTTCATTGGTAACCACGCCGTTGACAACCTTGCGGTACGGGCATTCGATAAAGCCGTATTTGTTAATGCGGGCATAGGTTGACAACGAGTTAATCAAACCGATGTTCGGACCTTCCGGCGTTTCAATCGGGCAGATACGTCCGTAGTGGGTCGGATGCACGTCGCGGACTTCAAAGCCTGCACGGTCACGGGACAAACCGCCCGGCCCCAAAGCAGACAAACGGCGCTTATGCGTAATTTCCGACAACGGGTTATTCTGATCCATAAACTGAGACAGCTGAGAAGAACCGAAGAATTCGCGGATAACCGACGCAATCGGCTTGGCATTGACCAAATCCTGCGGTTTAACGTTATTCAGCGATTCAGAGCTCATTCTTTCGCGAATGGCGCGTTCCATACGCAGCAATCCCATACGATACTGATTTTCCATCAATTCGCCGACCGAACGGACACGACGGTTGCCGAGGTGGTCAATATCGTCAACTTCCCCTTTGCCGTCACGCAGTTCAACCAAACGCTTGACAATACGCAGAATATCGTCTTTACGCAGCGTGCGGTAAGTATCCGGCGCATCTTCAAAAGAAATGTCCAAAGCAACATTCATCTTCACACGACCGACAGACGACAGGTCATAACGGTCATTGTCAAAGAACAGGGAACGGAACAGCTGATCAGCCGTTTCATAGGTAGGCGGTTCACCCGGACGCATAACGCGATAGATATCCAGCAAAGCTTCTTCGCGGTTATGGTTTTTGTCTGCTTCCAGCGTATTGCGGATATACGGGCCGACATTAACGTTGTCAATGTAAAGAACCTTGATTTCGCCGACTTTTGCCGCCGAAATATTGGTCAGAACTTCTTCATTCAGTTCAGCACCGGCATCTGCAATAATTTCACCGGTTTTCGGATTGATGACTGCAGTCGCCAAAAATTTGCCAAACAGCTGATCCGGGCTGACTTTATAGAATTCCAACCCTTCATCGGCCAGTTTCTGAGCCGAACGCGGCGTCAGTTTTTTGCCTTTTTCCCAAACGGTTTCGCCGGTTTTGGTATTAACCAGATCGAAATCAAATTTAACGCCTTTCATACGCTCCGGCAGGAATTTGACTTTCCAGGCCTTTTTGTCGGCAACATAAGTGTCAACATCATAGAAATAGCTCAGAATTTCTTCTTTATCCATTCCTTTGATTTCGGACGGATCGATTTTTTTGCCCTGAGCTTTCAGTTCTTTGATTTTGTCTTCGGTTTCTTTGGAATACAAAGAATACAGAATGGAAGTAACCGGCAGCTTGCGGCGACGGTCAATGCGGGCATAAACCAAATCTTTGGCATCAAATTCAAAATCGAGCCAGGAACCGCGATAAGGAATAATGCGGGCGGCAAACAGATATTTACCGGAAGCAACGGTCTTGCCTTTGTCATGATCAAAGAACACACCCGGAGAACGGTGCATCTGTGAAACGACGACACGCTCGGTACCGTTGAAAATAAACGTACCTTTATCGGTCATCAGCGGAATATCGCCCATATAAACATCCTGCTCTTTGATGTCATGGATTGATTTGGCTCCGGTAGCCTCGTCAATATCCCAAACGACCAGACGCAGCGTTGCCTTAACCGGAGCGGCATAAGTCATATCACGCTTAATGCACTCGTCAACATCATATTTCGGCTCTTCAAGTTCGTATTTGACAAACTCCAGTTCGCCGCTGCCTGAAAAATCTTTAATGGGGAAAATAGATTTAAATACTTCTTCCAACCCGAATTCGCACTGCCCTTTTTCTTTATCGGATTCGATAAAATCAGCATAGGAACCGGTTTGAACTTCGATTAAACTCGGCATATCCGACACGGCATCGATTCGGCCGAAGTTTCTTCTTACACGTCTCTTGCTCGTATAAGATTCTTTCATTGTGCTCTCATCCCTAGGTTACAAATCCGCACCAATCCTGCCATGATTGCCATGAACCCCGCGTGCGGAAGATTAAAAAATATCTTTTTTAAACAAACAGAATCTGCCAAACCCTCGGATAAAGACCCTCTTGGCACGATTCGGAAAATAATATTTTAGAAAAATCACTTCTTTCTATACCTTAGAGTCTAAAATTGCAACAGATTTTTCGCAAAATGAGTCAAGTTTTTTATCGCGACAATTAAGACATTTTTCACTTTTACCCATAGCAGCGATTCGTATTCAGCCCCTGCTGCGATTCGGATAGCAGTGCCGCCGTTTTCTGCAAATTTTTCACTGTTGCCCCAATAAAAAACTCCCGGAAAATCCGGGAGTTTTTACAAAAGCTCAAAAGAAGCAAAATTACTTCAATTCAACCTTAGCACCAGCTTCTTCAAGTTTCTTCTTGATTTCTTCAGCTTCAGCTTTCGGAGCAGCTTCTTTAACAGTCTTCGGAGCACCGTCAACCAAATCCTTGGCTTCTTTCAGACCCAGCTGGGTGATAGCGCGGATTTCTTTAATGACGTTGATCTTGTTGGCACCAGCTTCAACCAGAACGATATCAAACTCGTCTTTTTCTTCGGCAGCAGCGGCACCACCGGCGGCACCACCGGCAGCAACGGCAACGGCGGCAGCGGCAGAAACGCCCCATTTTTCTTCTAACATTTTTGACAGATCAGCAGCTTCCATAACGGTCAAAGCTGACAATTCATCTACTAATTTGGCTAAATCGGCCATATTTTTTCTCCAATAAATTAATTAAATCAATAAACTAAAAATTTACTCGTTTTCCCTCTTTGGGAAAATTTTTGCTTTTAGGCGGATAATTGCGAAGTTATTTTTGAGCGCCGTGTAGAATAAACTACACAAGAGAAAAAATAACCGGCAAGAACCGCATAAAAACGAAAATTATGCGGCTTCTTTTTCGCTGTAAGCCTTCGTAACTCTCGCCAGCTGAGCTGCAGGAGCCTGCAACAGGCCGATAATTTTGGCGCGCAGTTCGTCCATAGACGGAATGGTTGCCAAACGTTTAATCTCATCCAGAGAAAGAACGCCGGTTCCCATCGCACCGCCGACCAAAATGAGTTTTTCATTGGTTTTAGCAAATTCGACACAAGCTTTGCAGGCTGAAATCGGGTCATTGGCGAACGCAATAGCGGTCGGTCCTTTGAACAGGTCAGCCAAAGATTCAAATTTTGTGCCTTTAAGAGCCAGACGAGTAATCCGATTTTTAGTAACTCTGAAACCTGCACCGGCTTTACGAACGTTGTTGCGCAGTTCCGAAACTTCTTTAACCGTCAAACCTTTATAGTGAGATACGACGATAACTTCGGCACCGTTAAACAACTCGTTTAATTCGCTGAGCAAGTCTGCTTTTTCTTCACGGTTCACTTATTGTCTCCACAATAAAACATCAAACTTCTTGATGTTGTTTTAACACTTACCAGTTTCACGCCACCGGCAGCTTCGGCACCAAGCCCTCGCCGCGAGCTTTGTCAAACTGAGACCTAATCTGTCCAGGAGAAAAGATATAAATTTACACTCACTCCCGTCTATGCAGGATATTTAGGGCTGTCAGCAACAACCACCTGCAGTCTTGGACAGTTTCAGAACGTTGCCGTTCCGAGAGCGGATTGGGAGGCAAGCCTCCCGCCCCAAAAAAGTTTAACATAATCCTAATAAAGTACGGGTGCTGCGAAGTTGGTTTTCGACGACATGTACAAATAGCTACATTAGGAGAAAACCAACAAGCATGACCCTATTTTATTAGAGATTTGAAATGTCGACTTTAATGCCAACACCCATAGTACTCGACAAAGAAATCTTCTTCATATAAGTACCTTTGGCGCCTTGCGGTTTAGCTTTCTGAATAGCTTCGATGAAAGCTTTGGCGTTTTCATAAATCTGCTCTTCGCTGAAAGAGGCTTTACCGATACCGGCATGAACAATACCGTTCTTTTCGACACGGAACTGAACTTCACCGGCCTTGGCGTTCTTTACTGCATTGGCAACATCGGCGGTAACAGTACCCAGTTTCGGGTTCGGCATCAGGCCTTTCGGACCCAAAACGCGGGCTACGCGGCCGGCCATACCCATCATATCCGGGGTAGCAATGCAGCGGTCGAAATCGACTTTGCCTGCCATAATGGAATCAACCAGATTTTCTGCTCCGACAATATCGGCACCAGCAGCTTTTGCTTCATCAGCTTTTTCACCTTGAGCAAAAACGGCAACGCGTACTTTTTTGCCCGAACCGTTCGGCAGGGCGCAAACGCCGCGAACCATCTGGTCGGCATATTTCGGATCAACACCGAGGTTGATTGCAACATCAATTGTTTCGTCAAATTTGGCGGTAGCGTTTTCTTTAACGATTTTAACAGCTTCTTTCAGAGCATAAGCCTGATCTTTGTTTACTGTCTTATAAGCGTTTACGATTCTTTTTCCGGACATTGTCTTACTCCACTACCTTGATACCCATAGAAACAGCCTGACCTTTAACCATATTCATGGCAGATTCGACTGTCGAGCAGTTCAAATCCGGCATTTTGGTTTCGGCGATTTCTTTAACCTGGGCCATTGTAATCTGACCGGCAAAAGATTTGCCCGGTTCTTTCGAAGCGGATTTAACATTGGCAGCTTTCTTAATCAGATAAGAAACCGGCGGCAGTTTGGTTTCGAAAGTGAAAGACTTGTCTTCATAAGCGGTAATAACAACCGGAACAGGAACACCCGGTTCCATTTTCTGAGTTGCGGCGTTAAACGCTTTGCAGAATTCCATAATATTTAAGCCTTTTTGGCCCAGAGCCGGACCAACCGGCGGAGAAGGGTTAGCCTTTCCGGCGGGGATTTGCAGCTTAATCAATCCTAAAATTTTCTTTTTGGACTTAGCCATTTCAATACCTCTTGTTAGGTTTCGTGGTAATCAAGACCAATGGCTCATCTCCCACGAAATTAAATTAAAACCTTCAAAGCAATGCTTTGATTTGCAAACCGCTGCCCGCAACATTACCGGCCGACGTTACGCCTTCCGGACAATCCGCGATTCGGCGCGATTCGCACTCCTGAAAGACAGATTCCTCCTTTTCAAGAGTCGCCTCTGTATATCACATTCTTTTCATTTTGCAAGTATTTTTTCGGCAATTTGAGTCAAAAAGAATCAAATCTCCGGCAAAGGCCCTCCGAAGAGAACCTTTGTTTTACTTGCCCAGTTCAGACGTACAATGCGGACAACGCGTTGCCTTAACCGGAATTTCCTCGCAGCAATACGGACAAACCTTGGTCGTCGGTGCTTTTTTCGCTTCTTCGGCAGCTTCCTGCTTCAGCATTTTGGCCTGCAATTCGTTAATCGCCTTAATTAAAACAAACACGGCAAACGCTACAATCGTAAAGCTGATGACGGCATTCAAAAAATTACCCAAATTCAGAGTAATTGCACCGGCATCGGTCGCCTGAGCCAAAGACACGTACGGCCCGGCAAAATCCGGTCCTTTTTTAAGCACGACAAACAAATTGGTAAAATCCACCTTGCCCAGCAACAGGCCGATCGGCGGCATAATGATATCCTTAACCAGAGAGTCGACGATTTTTCCGAAAGCCGCCCCGATGATAATACCGACGGCCATATCAATAACATTGCCGCGCATGGCAAATTTTTTGAATTCATTAAAAAAATTTCTAAACATCCTGCCTCCTTTTCTGATGATGAAATCAATATAAAGCGTTTCCCCTAAAAAGCAATCACATAAATAAAATCTGGTGGAAAAACAATCGGAAAGATTAAAAGAAAAGCGCCTCTTGCACTTGCGGCAACGGCGCTTTTTAACAACAAAGACAGTTGAAAATGTCTAAACTTTTTCCACCTGGTTGAATTCAAGTTCTACCGGCGTACTGCGGCCGAAAATGGAAACCGAAACCTTCAGACGGCTCTTCTCGGTATCAACTTCTTCGACCAAACCGATAAAGGAAGCAAACGGACCGTCGTTAACGCGAACCTGCTCGCCGACTTCGTAAGCCACCAGAGTCTGCGGACGCTGAACTCCCTCTTCCATCTGTGTCATAATACGGTTGGCTTCGGCTTCGCTGATCGGCTGCGGCTTGTTGCGGCTGCCCAGAAAACCGGTTACCCGCGGCGTATTTTTAACCACATGCCAGCTTTCATCGGTCATTTCCATTTTAATCAGAATATAACCGGGGAAGAACTTGCGCTCGGTATTGACCTTGGAACCTTTGCGAACTTCAACGACATCTTCGGTCGGAACGATGACATCAAGAATTTTATCTTCCATTTTTTTCAAAACAGCCTGCTCTTTAATCGATTCGGCTACCTTTTTCTCCGAACCGGAGTAAACATGAAGAACATACCAACGTGCAGACATCTGACTAAGCTCCCAGACCAAAGATTAACTTAACGACCCAACCAAAAATTTGATCAACAAAGAAGAAAAAAGTTGCGGCAATCGCGACCAGCACAATCACCATAATCGACGTACGGACAACTTCCTTGCGGGTCGGCCAGGTAACTTTTTTAACTTCTTGCTTTACTTGTCTAAAAAACTGTATCGGACTGATTTTTGCCATGGATCCTATCCATTAAAAAAATTTAAAACATATCTCTGCTTTTCAGGGCAGAGAAAAGGCAGAACACACGCGCGCGGACAGACTGAAACAATCCGCTTAATGCGTCCTAACTTAATGCCGCCAACATATTAAATTATTTTTCATCTGTCAATAACTATATTCTTTGTCCGCCCAAATAATCTCGGCAAACCGGCAACAACTGCCTGTATTTATTTCAAATACCTCCCCGTTTTGCTCGCCGGACAGTTAACCATATCCTCGGGCGTACCCGAAAAAACCACTTCTCCCCCCAGCTTGCCGCCTTCGGGCCCCATGTCGATAACATAATCGGCATTTCTGATAACGTCCAAATCATGCTCAATAACAATAATCGTCGCGCGATTGTCTATCAGTTTCTGGAAAACGTTAATCAAAACCTTAACATCCAGCGGATGCAGACCGATGGTCGGCTCATCAAACACGAAAATGCTGTCTTCCTGCCGGCGTCCCATTTCCGAAGCCAGCTTCAAACGCTGGGCTTCCCCGCCGGAAAGACTTGGCGTGGCTTCGCCGAGCGTCAAATATCCCAGTCCCAGGTCTTTCAGCGTTTGCAGACGCTGCCAGACAACTTTTAAATCCTTGCAGGCCTCAAGCGCATGATTAACATCCATCGCCATAATTTCAGACAGGGAAAACATCTCTTGTGACTTTGCGACATACTTGATGCCTTCAACTTCCTTGGCATATCTTGAACCGCGGCAGTCGGGACACGGCACTTCCACATCCGGCAGAAATTGCACGTCAAGACTGACGGTTCCGTTGCCATCGCAAACGGGACAGCGCAATTTTCCCGTATTATACGAAAAGTCTCCCGCGCCATATCCGCATCGTTTGGCATCCGGCGTTCTGGCAAACGCCTTGCGCAACTCGTCATGAACATTCGCATAAGTAGCCACCGTTGAGCGGATATTCACGCCAATCGGCGTGGAATCTATCAGCTTGATTTGCCTGATGCCGTCAGCCTGAACCGTTTTGATATGCGGCGGCAGCTTGTCCGCACACAACTGTGCTTTCAGAGCCGGAACAAGGCTCTCCAGAATGAGTGTCGTTTTTCCCGAACCCGACACCCCGGTGACAACCGTCAGCCGCCCTTTGGGGATTCTAACCTCTAACGGTTTGACCGTATGAACAGCGCCTGTTGCCAAAACAATTTCGCCGTTTTCAAAAACATCGGTCCCCCTGACCGGCGGACGGATACGCTCGCCGCGCCTGCTCAAAAACGCACCGATCTGCGAAATTCGATTATTCTTTATCTCGGCAATCGTGCCTTGGGCAATAACCTCTCCGCCGTCGGCACCCGATTTCGGCCCCATTTCAATCAGCCAGTCCGCTTCCGCTAAAATTTCCGTATCATGATCAACCAGCAAAACAGTATTTCCGTCAGCCACAAGATCATGCATAACCGTTTTAAGACCCTCAATGTTAGCCGGATGCAGCCCTATCGACGGCTCATCCAGAACATACAAAACCCCCGTCGTCCGATTGCGAACCGCGCGGGACAGCTGCATTCGCTGCCTCTCTCCGGTGGAAAGAGTTGACGACGCCCGGTCCAGTGACAGATAGCCGAGCCCCAAATCGAGCAAACGTCTGGCCGCCGACACAAAAGATTCGGAAATGGCTTCAGCCATCGGCCGCATCTCCGCCGGCAGAGCCGCCGGTACGCCTTTGACCCAGTCCGATAATTCCGACAGCGTCATCCGGCAGGCCTCGTCCAATGAAATTCCCCGCAGCTTAGGCGCCCGAGCCCGGGCAGAAAGTCTGGTACCGTGGCAATCGGGGCAAACGTCTTCTTTCAAAAACTTTTCAACCCGTTTCATGCCTTTCTCGTCTTTAACTTTAGCCAGCGCATTTTCTACGGTATATACCGCATTATAATAGGTAAAATCGAGCTCCCCCGCCTGATTGGAACTTTTGGCCTTGTAAAGAATATGTTTCTTCTCTGCCGGACCATGAAAAACAATTTCTTTTTCCCGCTCCGTCAAATCTTTAAACGGCACATTGGTCCTGACCCCCATCGCCCGGCAAACATCCGTCATCAGCGACCACATCAGTGAATTCCACGGAGCAACCGCCCCTTGGTCAATCGTCAGATTCTCATCGGGAACCAACGTCGTTTCGTCAACCGTCCGGATTGTGCCGACACCGCCGCAGGTCTCACAAGCCCCCTGACTGTTAAAAGCCAGTTCTTCGGCTCCGGGAGCATAAAAACGCACGCCGCAGACCGGACAAACAAGCTCTTTCTCCGCCGCAACCGCCAAAGTCGGCTCCAGATAATGCCCGTTCGGGCAACGGTGACAGGCCAGCCGGGAATACATAAGCCGCAAACTGTTCAACAGCTCCGTACCTGTCCCGAATGTGCTCCTAATTCCGGGAACGCCCGGTCTCTGATGAAGGGCCAGTGCCGCCGGAACATGCAAAATTTCATCAACCAGAGCTTTCGGAGCCTGCGTCATACGCCGTCTGGTATAAGTTGACAGCGCCTCCAAATAACGACGGGACCCCTCGGCATATAAAACGCCCAAAGCCAAAGACGATTTCCCGGAACCGGAAATTCCCGCAATTCCCACAATTTGATTTAGCGGAACATCCACATTGATATTCTTTAAATTATGCACTCGCGCGCCGCGTACTTTTATTGCATTTACGACATTCATCTTATTGCCCGCCAATTTTATCCCGGCTTAAATTTGTCTTCTGTCTTGCCGGAATCACTTTAACACGCTCCTGCCGGACAAACAAGCCCCTTTGCATCATTCCTGAGCATTCTATAAGCAAGACATTAAATCACATTTGACCCGAAAATCATTATTAACCTTGTTCAGGAAATGATTTTGCGGAGAATTCCGTTATTTTGCTCCAATAGTTGTTCCGCTTCGATTTTAGAAATCTGCTTAACCGCCATAACACAGGCCGTTTTAACCTTATGTCCCGAAACCTCAATATAATCGGCTGCTTTTTCATATGGAATACGCGCAATTTCAGAAACAATGCGAATACCGCGATCAACCAGCTTTTGATTCATCATACGAACATCAATCATATAATTTTCATAAACTTTTCCGATACGGATCATCGCACCGGTGGAAAGCATGTTAAGAATCATCTTCTGGGCTGTGCCGGATTTCATCCGCGAGGAACCGGCAATGGGTTCTTCGCCAACGACCGGATTGATAAAGATATCGGCAAAAGCCTTTAGTTTGGCTTCAGGATTTGAACTGATACCGACAGTTTTGCAACCGCGTTTTTGCGCTTCTTCTAAAACAGTCAGAACATAACGCGGCCCGCCGTTGGCGGAAATACCGACAACAACGTCATCAGGGGTAGGATTGAAGGCATTTAAATCTGCAAGTGCCAAATCGGCATTGTCTTCGGAATTTTCAACCGAAAAACGCAGGGCCCGGTCTCCGCCTGCGATAAAACCGTTGACCATACCATGCTCGACGCCGAAAGTCGGCCAGCACTCTGACGCATCAAGCACTCCCAGACGCCCGCTGGTACCGGCACCAAAATACGCCAGCCGGCCGCCTTTTCTGAAAGCTTCCGCAATAACTTCAATTGCATCACCGATTTGAGGCAGAGCTTTTTCAACCGCCAAAGCCACTTTTTTGTCTTCATTATTAAGCGTCTTAGCAATTTGCCAAGAATCCATCAAATCTATATTGACGGTTTCCGGGTTTCTTTTTTCGGTCAGTGCAAGTTTATTCATATCAATTTTCCTCCGATATATAAAAAAGATAAATCCAATTAATTAAAAAACATATAAAAAATTGTACATCGGAATTTATAATATTAAAAACTTTCCTAACCTTTCTATACGCAGAACAAATTGTACTGATTGTACAAAATTTGCAAAAAAATTATCTGGACAGCTATATGGGAATATGATATGTTTATAGCATATTAATTATAGATATCTGAATTATTAACTAAAAAAAATAAAATTATGTTTACACCACACGATTGGAGAAACGGAGCTGATTACTCTGACGAAACTTATGAAAGCTTCCATAATACTTTCGAAACATATGATACATTTGGAAAGTTTCTCAAAATCTTTTTCATTGTAATTGCCTGTTCTTTGGCAATATGCTTAATTATATGGCAATGGGAAAATATTACAGAAATCTGTAACAGATTGTACAATTTCATTATATCCAAGCAAAAAATAAAAGAAATAGTTATTGCAATTGCTTTAGGAGTTCCATTCATCATTACATTAAGCATACCGTATATAATTTATATGCGACATAAAAATAAATAACCATTTATCCCCTTGGAACAAGATGTTCCAAGGTTTTTTTTGCCCAAATTTATTCTGACCAATGATGCTAACTATTTAATTCTGTGTGAACTCCAATATCGGCTTAGAATCAAAACATAAAGACCTGCGATTCCTCGCAAACCCTTTGTTTCCTTTGGCAGGGGCAGACAATTGGCTGCGCTGTCGCTCCGCCGCTTCGTCGTCGCAAGAACGGTGATACTTCCGTCTCGCCCGGCTCCTCCTTGTCGAACTCACTTCCCCGTGAGTTCTCATCAATTTCCCTAAAAGTCAATAAAAAAACCGTCCGTCTGGGCGGTTTTCTATTGGCAGGGCACATAGTGCAATCCACGGACTACATTAATCTATATAATTCTAATAATTTCGTAGTTAGTTCATGAATTTTGACTTTTATAAAATCAGAACATATCAACAATTGATAACCTACACTACAAAAATATTCATATGTCCAAAGCAATGGTAAAATTGTGTTTAATAATTGGGATTGTAGTATTCAAGCCCTTAATAAAAGAAACTATACTATTGTAAAATATGATAACGGAAAACACACCGTAATTGAAGTCTAACTATTCACTATATAAATTAGAATGAAAAATCTTTCCCCATAAATTAGATAAAAAACCATTATCTGGATTACATACTGATACTTTTTTACTAATATCATAATAACAAGAAACATGAGATGAACTTAACTTATCTATAAATTTATCATCACTAATAGAAAGCATCTCTGCATCATCAATTAAGGAACAATCCATATTATCTTCAACATTCATTGATAATTTACTTTGATAGATTATATCACTTGATGGTTTTTTAGTATGCTCATTGAAAGAGACTAATGTAAATGTTATATTTTTAGTAAAATATGTATATGGTCGATGACTGTAACCGACAACACCATAATCATAATTAACAGTTGAATGAGCCATTCCATTTGTAACTCCCGAATAATAACCACTATAAGTAGTCTGAAATCTACTTGGATAAGAATTTACATATAAATTTCCATATGTATTGGAACTGTATATTGTATCTATTGAATTTATACCCACTTTATCGTATATAGGAGTAGTTTTAATTCCTCTATGCTTCTGACAAATTCCATTTATTACAGCAACGTAATCTGGATACTTGGATTTTTTTGAGGGCTCAAACTTTGAAAATCCATATCTATTAAAAATTTTGTAATATCTATCCTGAATAAAATATGGAACATCACTGTTTATTACATCACCATATGTATCATAATTTCCTTTTAAGAATAAAATTGTCTTAACATTAGAGGCATTATTTGAACTTTTTATATAATTTCTATTTTCATACAATAAATCTGAAGCACACGAGGTCAAAAAAATTATACTAAATAAACCATAAAAACAAAATTTAAGAAAAAACATTATTAGCCCCACAACTAGATATTTTTATTAAATATAAATTATTAAAACAATAGTCAACTCATATTAATTCCATTAAAAGATGTTTTAAGGTTATTTATGCATCATATTTTTTCTTATATCTATAAAATGTCGGTTTAGTTATTCCACATTTCTTACAAATATCACTAACTTTTACTTTATCCGCAATATCTTTTTTTTCAATTCTTCACTTTGTGATTCTGCATTTATATTTTTCATAATCAATATCTTTTGCATTTTGTATTGCATTTTGAATGTTTGTCATATGTAAATCAAAATCTCTTTCAAATGTCGCTTTAGAAACTGTCAGATCGTGTATTATGCATGCTACTGATTTAAAAATATTCTTCTTTTGGCGTAAATTTACAATATTTATTGTTCTAAGCAATGTAGTTGCATCCTGAGATAAATCAGTTAGAAGAGAATTATATGCATATAATAATTGTCCATGATCAACCTTATTTCTTAAATTGATAATCGGAGGTAATTCATTATTTATAATTTGAACTAATTCCTTATACCTTAATTCAAATGTTTTTTCCTTTTTAAAATTAGTTATTTTTAATTTACTATGAGATAATTTCAAACTATATGCTTTTTGCGCAGCAATATTCAACGCAACAATCCATTTATCCAGCAAAAAGTTTTTATTAAGTATGTTTAAAATTTCTGTCGATGAAAAAATTTTGGCAGAATTTAAATTTTTATAATCTGAAACCTCATACAGAAGTTTTAAAAGTCTTATTTCAAGCCAAGAAACTATTATAGCACATAACAACTTAGTATAGATTTTCTCTTCATCTTTTCTTTTTTTTTCGAATAGTTTCGTTTATGGCTCGCTCTAATATAGATATTGAACGTTCTATTTCTTTTAAATTTTTACAATGTTTCTTAAACATTAAAACCCCATGTCGTCAAAAGACACAATTACATATACCCTTTGACGACGCGGGACTCTAACCCACGCCAGCCTTTTGTAAACAAACGTGCTATCTTTACACCATCGTCCAAAATGGATAGTAATAAAAAAATTACAAATAGTAAAGAAATATTTGATTATAAAAGTTATGTTGAATAATCTACTGCTTTATATTTTTATCAAAACAAATCTTTTATATTCAAACTTTTTCAAACTCATCCAAATTATCTATAGTAATTTGAGATAGCTTTTGAGAATCCGAACAAGCAATCAGTTTATCAACTTGTAGAAAGGAAAATAAAATGGCTAGTAAAGCAATTTCAACAATAGGTAAATATGCTGCTAAAAAAATTGGCAATAAAACTTTTGATAAAGCAATACAAAAAATAAGTGAACCATACGAACGATTAAAACGTAAAGCATTTGGAATAAAACCTCTTAATGTTGGTGAAAGAGAAACTATAAAATGTTTACAAAATCCACATAATAGTTCGAGTTATTGTAAATCCGTTGGAAATACAGTTAGAAAGACCTACCATAAAACCGGAAAATACAAATAACGCCTCAGTAAAGGCAATATTCTATATTGCCTTTACTATCTTTTCTAATTATCATTAAACAGCGAGGTTTTAATGAAAAAAATATTTTTGTTTATAATCGGATTTTTTTTAATACCCACTATTCTTGGCTCTACAACAGCCTACTTGTTTAACCTAGAAAATTACGAAACGTATGTAGGCTTTTGGGGAAGTATTTATCTATTGATTTATATAATTTTTCCCTTTATCTTTCGCGGAAAAATAAAACAATCCATCAATAAATACATTTTCTACGCTGTCATATATACTCTGCTGTTTTTAATATTTTGCCTACTTCTAATTTACTTTAATTAATAAACATATCCCAAGAACAAACGGGATTCTGACCAACTTAACTACTCGTAAAATAAGGAAACTTGAAAAGAAGAGTCGTGTAACTATCCAAAAACAGCTCTGATAACCGCACCTCACACGGGCTCGATTAAGCGCTTGTTTTATAAAGAAAAAAGACGCTCTTCAGCGTCTTTATCTTGAGTGGCAGGGGCAGTAAGATTCGAACTCACGACCCTCGGTTTTGGAGACCGATGCTCTACCAACTGAGCTATACCCCTACAAAAAAAGCAAGCCCTTTTGAGCCTGTGTTTTATTTGATACACAACTCTCGGCAATAAATCAAGCATTTTTTTGGCTTCTTTTGCAAAAGTTTAATTCAGCCTTTAAAAAAGTGAAGAGTTTTGCAGTTTTTACTGCAAAACTCTATCACATTCGATTACTTTCTTCTGTGTTTCCCGGACATTGCCTTACATAAAAGACAAATCGTAAACAACCCGAAAAGAGCAGATAAAACATAAAACAACATCTGCACGGCACCACCGGCAAAGCTCCCCTGAGAAAGCAGCAGCGCCGCAACGGTCAACAAAAACCAAACCAGCGCCAAAGTCATATCTCTGTGGCGGCCCTTCATATAACGGCGCCAGAGCAACAGAATCATAACCGCCAGAAGCAGCAAAAAGCACAATATATTCATAACCCAAGCATTAAATTATACCGTCTGTCTTTTTAATTTTCGAAGCCTTGACCAAATACCTTATAATCCGCACCTGCTCCGCCATATCTGCATAATGGCCTTCAGCCCAACAGTAATGCAAATACTGAATCCGGAAATTTCGCTGCAAATCCATTGCAATATCAGCAAATCCGGCATAAAGGAACTCCCCTGCCGTAGTCAAAACAAGAACATTCTGCATCGGTTGCAGCCAAAACACCCGGTCTAAAACCGACCGATATCGGGAATGCGGCAGATTTGCCACGACCAACAGCCCTTTACTCTGTGTAAAGTGCTTTTGAAGACACTCATCCGCAGCAGCTTCTTCAGCCCCCGTAATCCCCCGAATTTCACGATCCAAGGCGCGAACCTTGTCAATTTCGTCCCGACTGAAACCACGGCGGCATAATTCCCGCATGATTTCGGTTGAATAGTCAAATTCGTTAAAACAATCCTCATCATGAGCCAGAACAAGTTCCTGCCAGCGGGTTGCCAAAGGGGCATGCTCCCAAACGGAAACAATTTCAAGCGGAGAAGCGTTAACATGATGCCGATATTTTTTTAATACCTTAACATCCGAACGCCCGCATTCTGCTCCGATAACAACCGGAACAAAACCTGCCGCAATCACTTCGTCAATCTTCTCATACGGTACGGAAACAGCTCCCTCCGTATCGGATTTCATCCAAGCAAACGGAATCTTTTTTTCCTGCAGAATTCTGACAATTTCTGCCCAAGCGGCACTGCCGCCGACAATAAAATAATAATTATTCATACGCAAAAGTTTAAACATTAATAATTAATTCTTGCTTTTGTCTTTAACACGTGAATCATTTTTTGACAACCTAAAAAACAAACACAAAAAAATCCGGTACATTGACCGGACTCCCTTGCCTTACGACATTTAAGCTATCTGACGCAGATTAATCGGATGATTTCCCCACAAACGGCGGCGTGACAAATACAACACGACATTCAAAAAATCCAGCAGGTCTATCTCCTCTGACAGAATCTGTCTGATTGCCCTTCTTAATTCCGAACGCATCCTCCAATGATACCAACCGACACCGGCCAACATTTCGCGATAATCACACAAACGCTCATGCTTTCGACACAGTCGCCGGTAACACAATGCTGCCGCAGCATCATCTTCAACCACACGATTTATCCAGCCGGGCATTTCCTGATGAACTTTTTCTTGAAATAATCGATAATGATAAGCGGCAATCTGCCAAGCGCTCATCGGATCAAAGGCATACATTAGTTCACGGCTTAAATCGCGTTCATAATAGCTGCCCAGACTTCGTTCGATTATTCTTTTCAACACCTGCGAATACCAGTCATCGGCTCTTTCGCGTTCAGTCAGAAAAATGACTTCTGCTTCGTCAAATCTGATTTTTGGACATTTCATAATAATAAAATTAAAAACTAATAAACTTAAAAATTCAAATTCGGCACTGCAATAACACAGACGAATTTAAATTGCAAACAATATTTAAAATAATAAAAAAAGAGGCTCTTTATTAAGAAACCTCCTTTAAATTCTTTTGTTGAAATATCATATATAAATTTCAACACAATGCCCGCAATTCAATATGAAAGCAGAAGTTTAAACTTCAAAACAGGACAAACATACTTCTTACGACTACGCTTACCATATGCACAAGGACGACCATCACTCATACGCATTCCCCATACAATATAATAGCTATGTTCATTAGATGAGTAATACCAATCGTCAAGTAAAGCTGCATTCAATGCTCGCAAAGAGGCGTTTATTGCGGCTTTGTTGGCAAACAGCTTTTCCAACTCGGTTAACGACGGCAAAAACGCTTCACCTTGTTTCACACCATCTTCCGCATAATCATAACACCACTGAACGGCTTCTGCAGACTTTCCTCCTTCACGCACAGCCTCCAATATCTCACGGGTTGCTCCCTGACCGTCAGTCATTTTCTGAGTTGTCTTTACCTCTAACCAATCGCTGGACCACGGTAATTTTGTTCTCTTAAGACAAACAGCTAATACTTCAAAATTACTGACACAAGCAACAACAGCCTTAATCTGACGTCCCTCAATAATCTCAGGATAAATCAGACCATCCGCATACACATACATCCCAGGCAAAACATTTTTTGGTGTCTTATATTGCTTAATAGACACAGTCCCCGTTGAAACATTAGCCATAATACCACTAACATTTCCTGTTTTTTTCATTTCTTTCATAATTATAAAAATTTTATAAATTAATAAATAAATTAATAGTAAATATTTGATAAATACTATATATCATCTAGACAAAAATTGCAACATAAAAAAATATTTAATTCAAATCTGTTCATTCGCACATCTAAAAAAGTAAAAAGAGCTCTGATTTCTCAGAACTCTTTTCTTATCCTTTAATTGAGTTTGGACAGCATGTATAAAGAGTAAAAAATAGAAAAGCCGAAAATCCTAGTGTACACTATCGTACATGAATTTTCGGCT
>OWJP01000248.1_pt1 | contig 25059 bp, 21 predicted proteins | sample 1732561 | NCBI WGS metagenome assembly OWJP01 (sample SAMN05065729, study PRJEB22554) | human gut metagenome | biome: ENVO:2100002; feature: ENVO:00000062; material: ENVO:00002003 | host: Homo sapiens | place: USA
ACTCGCTACCTCCACCTTGGCAAGGTGGCGCTCTACCAGATGAGCTACGGCCGCACATTCCATGTGTTTGTGCCGGACTGTTTACCGGCGACGCTGATTATTATACCGTACCGCCCGGCAATTGTCAACCACAAATTTGCATTTTCTGCAAAAAAGTTGGAAACCCGCCTGTCTGTATTCAAAAGACTTCACTTTTGCGGGCTTTACCTGTGTCATCATTCAAGTTTGCCACGACATACACGAAGAAAATTGATTTGCTTTCCCTTTTGTAAACTATTATAATGGAAAGTGTCATTTTGTCGCCTGTAAGAGCTGCGTCTGTTATGCCGCCGAGGGCATACAGGCGCGTTTTCGTGCGCAGAAATAGGAAAAGCCAGCATAAAGGAGCAAACACAATGTATAAGATCACTGAAAAAGTCGCGCTGAATCCCACCGTGACGAAGATGGTCATTGAAGCCCCGCTGATCGCCAAAAAGGCAAAGCCGGGCCAGTTTATCATTGTGCGCCCGTTTGAGGACAGCGAGCGCATCCCCCTGACCGTGGCCGGTTACGACCGCGAAAAGGGCACTGTGGATATCATTTTCCAGATCGTGGGCGGTACCACGATGGAGCTGAACAGCCTGCAGGTGGGCCAGAGTGTCCACGACTTTGTAGGCCCGCTGGGCCGCGCCACCGAGGTGGAAGGCCTGAAGAAGGTATGTGTCGTGGGCGGCGGCGTAGGCTGCGCCATTGCTCTGCCCATTGCCCGTGAGCTGCACGAGCAGGGCTGTGTGGTGCACAGCGTGGTGGGCTTCCGCAATAAGGACCTGCTGATCCTTGAGGACGAGTTCAAAGCCTGCAGCGACGAGCTGCGCATTATGACCGACGACGGCAGCTATGGCACCAAGGGTGTTGTTACCGCTGCACTGGACGAGCTGGTGGCCGCCGGCAACCAGTACGATCTGGTCATCACCATTGGCCCGCTGATCATGATGAAGTTCGTGGTCAAGACCTGCCAGAAGCATGGCCTGAAGAGCATCGTTTCCATGAACCCCATCATGATCGACGGCACCGGCATGTGCGGCGGCTGCCGCCTGACCGTTGGCGGCGAGACCAAGTTCGCCTGCGTGGACGGCCCCGACTTTGACGGCGATCTGGTGGATTTTGATGAGGCAATGGCCCGCGGCACCATGTACCGCCCGTTTGAGGCACACGCCCGTGAAGCGGCATGCAATCTGCTCAATCAGGAGGTAAAATAAGATGGCTTTCAATATGGACCCGAAGAAGTGCCCCATGCCCACGCAGGACCCCAATGTGCGCAACAAGAACTTTAAGGAAGTTGCACTTGGCTACACCGAAGAAATGGCCGTGAACGAAGCAAAGCGCTGCGTGCACTGCAAGAACAAACCCTGCCAGACCGGCTGCCCTGTGGGCATCGATATCCCCGAGTTCATCGGCCATGTGGCCGAGGGCGACTTTGAAGCCGCTTATCAGGTGATCAACCGCTCCTCTTCCCTGCCCGCTGTCTGCGGCCGTGTATGCCCGCAGGAGAGCCAGTGCGAGGGCAAGTGCACCCGCGGCATCAAGAACGAGCCGGTGGGCATCGGCCGCCTGGAGCGCTTTGTTGCCGACTGGCACCGTGAGAATGTGCACACCGCCCCCATCGTGCCCGAATGGAACGGCCACAAGGTGGCCATCATCGGTGCAGGCCCTGCCGGCCTGACCGCCGCAGGCGATCTGGCAAAGCTTGGCTACAAGGTCACCGTTTACGAGGCCCTGCATGTGGCCGGCGGCGTGCTGATGTACGGCATCCCTGAGTTCCGTCTGCCCAAGGCCATCGTGCAGCAGGAGATCGACGGCCTGAAGAAGATGGGCGTTGATTTTGAGTGCAATATGGTCATTGGCAAGGTGCTCACCATCGACGAGCTGATGGACGAGTACGGCTACGAGGCCGTGTTCGTAGGCTCCGGTGCCGGTCTGCCCCGCTTCATGGGCATCCCCGGCGAGAGCCTGAAGGGCGTCTACTCTGCCAACGAGTTCCTGACCCGCTCCAACCTGATGAAGGCTTATCTGCCCACCAGCAAGACCCCCATCCGCACCGGCAAAAAGGTCGCCGTTGTGGGCGGCGGCAACGTGGCTATGGACGCTGCCCGCAGCGCCCTGCGTCTGGGTGCCGAGACCGTGTACATCGTCTACCGCCGCGGCATGGCTGAGCTGCCCGCCCGTAAGGAAGAGGTGGAGCACGCCGAGGAAGAGGGCATCATCTTCAAGACCCTGTGCAACCCTGTGGAGATCCACGCCAACGACGAGGGCTTTGTCAAGTCCATCACCTGCATTGAGATGGAGCTGGGCGAGCCGGATGCTTCCGGCCGCCGCCGCCCCATCGAAAAGAAGGGCAGCGAGTTCGAGCTGGATGTGGACACGGTCATTATGAGTCTGGGCACCAGCCCCAACCCGCTGATCCGCTCCACCACCCCGGGTCTGGAAACCAACAAGCACGGCTGCATCGTCACCGACGGCGACGACGGCAAGACCAGCCGCGATGGTGTGTACGCCGGCGGCGATGCCGTGACCGGCGCAGCCACCGTCATCAAGGCCATGGGCGCAGGCAAGGCTGCTGCAAAGGCCATTGACGAGTACATTCAGAGCAAGTAATCCCCTGTGAAGGTGGGCACCGCCCACTGAATACCGGATATGAAAAATCCCCTGTGCCAACGCACAGGGGATTTTTTGCATCTTATTCTGCGGTCTCCGTTGTGAGCGCCGGGTAGCCCGTCCGCACGCACCGCACAGCGCACCGGGCGCTGCCGCCGGTGGTACAGGTAAAGAGGGTCAGATCCCATTCATCGGACTCCTCCGTCTTTTCGGTCATTTCCTCAATTTGCGTGGGCTGCAGGTTTTCCACATAGGAAACCTCGTAGGTCCAGCGCATACCGTCCATATCCGTAAAATAGACCTGCGCGCCCTCGGTCAGCCACTTGATGGGGCTGAAATGCTTTGCATAGTTGTGGGCGCAGACCACCATGTTATCCGCATAGGTGGAACCGGAGTAACGGCCCGGTGCGATTTTCAGGCCCGCATAGCTCCACTGGCTCATCACCGGCAGTTCCAGCCCGATGGACGGAATGGACAGATAGCCGATGTAATCCCAGCCGTTCAGTTCGGTCACGGTCATTACCTGCGTGGGGTCCAGCTCCGGCTGCAGCGCCACGGTATCCGATTTTGCCTTTTCCTCAATGGCAGCGTTCAGGGTCTGCTCCAGCTCGCCCAGCACCTCCTGCGAGGCCTTGTCTGCACGGGATGCATCCCACTTGTTATAGGCCAGCAGGGCTGCTGCCGCAAGGATCAGCAGCGCGCCCAGCACCATACACAATCTTCCGATTTTCTGTCGCATAGCAATGTTTCCTTTTTGTTCCGCGGTAGGTTTCATCCCTTTCAGTATATGCGCAATTGGTATGTTTGTCCAGTAAAAACTTACCGCACTGCCCGGTCCGGCACAAGGCGGCACACAAACCGCACCATCAGCGGGGTCAGCGGCAGCCACACCAGCGTGCACACCACATTGAACAAGGTGTGCGCATTCGCGATCTGCCGGGCGATCACGGCAAGCTCCGGCCCTTTGGGCGAAAGTGCAGCCGTCAGCCGCACATACAACGGCAGACCGGCGCAGAACACCGCCGCGCCGGTCAGATTGAACACTGCATGGGCCGCAGCCACCCGCTTTGCGTCCCGGCTTGCGCTCAAGGATGCCAGCACTGCCGTGATGGTGGTGCCGATGTTATCGCCCAGCAGCACCGGCAGCGCACCCGCAAGACCCAACAGACTGCTGCCGTCCAGCCCGGGGCGGGCTGCAAAGTTCTGCAGCAGGGCAATGGTAGCCGAACTGCTCTGCACTGTCAGGGTCATGCCAAGCCCCGCCAGCAGCCCCAGCCATGGGTGCTGCCGCACCCGACCCAGCCAGTGCACGAACACCGGGCTTTGCGCCAGCGGTTCCATAGCAGTGCCCATATCGGCAATGCCCTCGAACAGCAGGCCAAAGGCGAACACCGCCCGGCCAATAGCCCGGCCCTTCCGCCCTGCACAGGCAAAGCAGAGCAGCAGCCCGGCCAGCAGCACAAGGCCGCGCACATCTTCCAGCCGGAAAGCCAGCAGCTGTGCGGTAACGGTGGTTCCGATGTTGCAGCCAAAGATCACCGGGACCGCCTGCCGCAGGGTCAGCAGGCCCGCACTTACAAAGCCCAGCACCATCACCGTGACTGCCGAGCTGCTTTGCAGTACCGCCGTGACCGCAGCCCCCGCCAGCACGCCCCGCACCGGGCTGCCGGTCACAGCGGCCAGCAGGCTTTTCAGGCGGCTGCCTGCCGCTGTTTCCAGACTGTGGCTGAGCGCATCCATGCCGTATAAAAACAGTGCCAAGCCGCCAAAAAGTGTAAAAATTCTTGTCAGGTTCTGTTCCACTGCCGCCGCCCCTCCCGCAGAAACGTTTCTTATTCTATTTATGCAGCTGCCGGGCGGTTCAGGCTTTCTGCCGCCCTCCCCTTTTTGTGAACTTTTTTAAAATTATCCTAAACTGCCCTTGCATTCTGGGTGCCGGAGGAATATTATTGTCAGGCGTTAATAGTTAACAGCTGTTAAGCATTTTGCAATGAGGAGGGATAGAATGTTGAACGAGACCGAAGCCGCCGCGAGCTTTCACGGTCTGTGCCATTTTTTTGGACGGCTGAGCAAGGCGTCCCGGGCCGGCATGAAGGCGGCTCTGCGGGGCTGTCCCAAGTGCCACTTTCCCATGCTGGAGGGTCTGGCTCACACGATCAGTACCCGCGGGCAGAACGGAGCGGTGTATGTTTCCGATTTTGCCCGGGAGGCACACCAGCCGCTGCCGGCCATCAGCCGCAGCCTGCGCCAGCTGGAACAGGACGGCCTTGTTCTGCGCGAAGCGGACCCGGCTGACCGGCGCAAAACACTGGTGCGCATCACGCCGGAGGGCTACGCCGCCTGTGCCCGGTGTGAGGATGCACTCAGCGATTATTTTGCCTGCGTGATGGCCCGGCTGACACCGGAGCAGGTGCAGCAGATGAATACTTTGCGCGGCGCACTGATGGATGCCATTCTTGCGGAAAACGCTTCCCGTGAAGCAAAAAACAACGAAGGGAGAACCGAACTATGACGAAAATTTTCAAGCAGCTGGCCCGGCACTGGGCCGTCTGTCTTGTGGTGTTCGCGCTGCTGTTCGTGCAGGCGTACTGCGATCTTTCGCTGCCGGACTACACCAGCAGGATCGTGGACACCGGCATCCAGCAGGGCGGCATTGAAAGCCCCCTGCCGGAAACGATACGCCAGAGCACGCTGGACGCCCTCACGCTTTTGATGAGCGAAGAGGACGCCGATGCGCTCCAGAACGCCTACGGGTATTATCTTCAGGACGACGGCGTGCTGAAGCTGCGCACCGACCTGACCGATGACGAGCGCACCGCGCTGGAGGATGCCGTCACCACGCCGGACATCGTGCTGTATATGGCCGCCGCGCAGGCAGCGAACGCCCCCGCCGGGCAGGACACCATGGGCATGACCGGTCTTGCTGACATGCAGGCGGCATCCTCTGAGAGCACCACCACGGATAGCGAGACCGTCACCCCCACTGCCGAAGATCTGGACACCGTATGCGCCCAGTTTGCCGCTATGAGCCAGATGCCCGGCTTCACCCGCGAAGCTGTCCAGCAGCAGCTGACCGGTGCTTTTGCCAGTCTGGATGATACCCTGATTGAGAACCTCAAAAGCCAGTCCATGCTGCTGGTGCAGCTGGAATACGAGGCACAGGGCATTGCCCACGATGTGCAGATGCGCTACCTTTACCGCGTAGGCGGCCAGATGCTGGGCCTGACTTTGCTGATGGTGGCTGTGTCCATTGCGGTGGGCTTCCTCGCCTCCCGTGTGTCCGCCGCCATTGGCCGCGACCTACGCCGTGAGACCTTTGCCAGCGTCATCGGGTTCTCCAATGCAGAGATCGAGAATTTTTCCACCGCATCTCTCATCACCCGCACCACCAACGACATCCAGCAGGTGCAGTTCGTCTGCGTCATGCTGCTGCGTATGGTGGCCTATGCGCCCATTCTGGGCATTGGCGGCGTGCTGCATGTGCTGAACAGCAGCACCGGCCTTTCCTGGATCATCGTGCTGGATGTGGCCGTTCTGCTGTTGCTCATCCTCTTCCTGATGAGTGTGGCCATGCCCAAGTTCAAGATCATGCAGAAGCTGGTGGACCGGTTGAACCTCGTCAGCCGCGAGATTCTGACCGGCATCATGCCGGTGCGTGCCTTCAGCCGTGAAAAGTTTGAGGAGGAGCGCTTCGACAAGGCCAACAAAGACCTGATGAGCACCCAGCTGTTCACCAACCGCGCCATGGTTGCCATGATGCCCTTTATGACCCTCATCATGAACGGCACCAGCCTGCTGATCGTCTGGTTCGGTGGCAAGGCCATGGACAACGGCACCATGCAGGTGGGCGAGATGATCGCATTCATCACCTACACCATGCAGATCGTCATGTCCTTCCTGATGCTGGCCATGGTGGCCGTCATGCTGCCCCGCGCCGGTGTGGCTGCGGAGCGCATCGACGAGGTGATCCGCACCAGGGCCACCATCAACGACCCGGACGAAGCTGCTGCAAAGCCCGCGCAGGAGCACGAAAACTGGCAGGGTGAGGTAGAGTTCCACGATGTGAGCTTCCGCTTCCCGGGTGCGGACAGCGATGCGCTGGAACACATCAGCTTTACCGCAAAGCCCGGCGAGACCACCGCCATCATCGGCTCCACCGGCTGTGGCAAATCTACCCTGCTCAACCTCATCCCCCGCTTTTATGATGTCACCGGCGGCAGCGTGACCGTGGATGGCATCGATGTGCGCAATATGCCGCAGGCACAGCTGCACGACCTGCTGGGCTATGTGCCCCAGAAGGGCGTGCTGTTCAGCGGCACCATCGACTCGAACCTGAAGTTCGGCGGGGAGCACATCACCGATGCCGATGTAAAAAAGGCTGCTGCCATTGCGCAGGCCACCGAGTTCATCGACGCAAAGCCCGAGGGCTACCAAAGCCCCATTGCACAGGGCGGCTCCAATGTGTCCGGCGGCCAGAAGCAGCGCCTTTCCATTGCACGCGCCATTGCCAAGGACCCCAAAATTTATCTGTTCGACGACAGCTTTTCTGCCCTCGACTTTAAGACCGATGTTGCCCTGCGCCGTGCACTGAAAGCCCAGACCGATAACGCTACCGTTATCATTGTGGCACAGCGCATCTCCACTGTGCTGCACGCAAACCAGATCCTGGTGCTGGACGAAGGCCGCCTGGTGGGCAAGGGCACCCATGCCCAGCTGATGGCTTCCTGCCCGGAGTATCAGGAGATCGCCCGCAGCCAGCTGAGCCAGAAGGAGCTGGACCTCAAATCTCTGAATACCGAAAAGGAGGGTGAGTGATATGCCAAGACCCGGACGCATGACGACCGAACGCGCCAAGGACTTCAAGGGCACCCTGCTGCAGCTTGTGCGCACCCTTGGCCGCTACCGCCTTTCGCTCGTTACCGCCATTGTATTTGCCATTCTTTCTACCATCTTCAACATTGCAGGCCCCAAGGTGCTGGCAAAGGCCACCACGGCTCTTGCCACCGGCTGGATCGCCAAGCTGCGCGGCACCGGCAGCATCGACTTTGTGTATATCGGCCGCATCCTGCTGTTTTTGCTGGGCATGTACCTGCTGAGCAGCGCCTTCAGCTTTATTCAGGGCTGGCTCATGACCGGCCTTTCCCAGAAAGTCTGCTACGACTTCCGCAAGCAGATCAGCGAAAAGATCAACCGCCTGCCCCTTGCCTACTTTGAAAAGCGCACCGTGGGCGAGGTGCTGTCCCGCATCACCAACGATGTGGACACGCTGGGCCAGAGCCTGAACCAGAGCATCACCCAGCTCATCACCAGTGTGACCACCATGATCGGCGTGCTGGTCATGATGCTGTCCATCAGCCCGAAGATGACCCTGATCGCCCTGCTGATCCTGCCCGTCTCGCTGGTGCTGGTGCTCATCGTGGTCAAGTTCAGCCAGAAATACTTCAAGGCCCAGCAGGCCATCCTGGGCGTTGTAAACGGTCAGGTGGAAGAAGTCTACTCCGGCCACAACGTGGTCAAAGCCTTCAACCGCGAGGCCGTGGTGCTGAACGACTTCAACGCCACCAACGATAAGCTGTACGAATCCGCATGGAAGAGCCAGTTTCTCTCCGGCCTGATGATGCCCATTATGAATTTTGTGGGCAATCTGGGCTACGTGGCAGTGGCCATCGTGGGCAGCATTTTTGCGGCAAACGGCACCATTACCATCGGTGACATTCAGGCCTTCATCCAGTACGTCAAGAACTTCACCCAGCCCATCCAGCAGCTTTCTCAGGTGTCCAACATGCTGCAGAGCATGGCCGCTGCCGCTGAGCGGGTGTTCGAGTTTCTGAACGAGCCGGAAGAGGATCAGCAGGCAGACCCGGCCCGCCGGGCCGACCCCGGCTGCATCAACGGTCAGGTGACATTCAGTCATGTCCGCTTCGGCTACACCCCGGACAAGACCGTCATCCACGATTTCAGCTGTGAGGTCAAGCCCGGCCAGAAGGTGGCTATCGTCGGCCCTACCGGCGCGGGCAAAACTACCATGGTCAAGCTGCTCATGCGCTTCTATGATGTGGATTCCGGTTCCATCACCCTGAATGGCCACGATGTGCGTGACTTTGACCGCAGCGCTCTGCGCGAGGGCTTCGGCATGGTGCTGCAGGACACATGGCTGTTCAAGGGCACCATCATGGAGAACATCCGCTATGGCCGTCTGGATGCTACCGACGAAGAAGTGATCGCCGCCGCCAAGGCTGCCAACGCCGACCACTTCATCCGCACCCTGCCCGGCGGCTACCAGATGGAGCTGAACGAGGACGCTTCCAACGTGAGTCAGGGCCAGAAGCAGCTGCTCACCATCGCCCGCACCATTCTGGCAGATAACCGCATCCTGATTTTGGATGAGGCCACCAGCAGCGTGGATACCCGTACCGAGCAGCGCATCCAGACCGCCATGGACCGCCTGATGGAGGGCCGCACCAGCTTTGTGATCGCACACCGTCTTTCCACCATCCGGGATGCCGACCTCATCCTTGTGATGCGAGATGGCGATATTGCGGAGCAGGGCACCCACGACCAGCTGATCGAAGCAGGCGGCTTCTACGCCGATCTGTACAACAGCCAGTTCGAGGACGTGGTGGAGTAAGCTGCCCGTCATCGCAGTATAAGCACAAAAATAGCACCTGCCGCCTTCCTTTCCGAAGGCAGCAGGTGCTATTTGTTTACCCTCTCAGTCATCGCTACGCGATGCCAGCTCCCCCGAGAGGGGGAGCTTTTCAGCAGTTACCGGTCAGCTGCAATAGAGTTCTCCCTTCGGGAGAGCTGGCGCGAATGCGCCTGAGAGGGTTTTCTTTTTTCTTTATTCTTCCACCGGTTCCAGCTTCAGGCCGAACAGCTTTTCCGAGAGGGACGGCAGCAGCTGCTGCAAAGCGCGGACATAGGCCATCACCAACGGGTCCCCGCGCTTTTGTCCCAGCACGATGCCGAACCGGTGTCCCCTGCCCCAGTCCAGTACCCGCGCAAAGCTGAGATCCGGTCTGCGGTAATAGACTGAAGGAACCATCTTGAGCGCAGGATCCCCATAGGATGCGCTGCGGATGCCGCCCACCGGCGTAAAGTTCACTCCGCGCTCCAGCCCCTCCTGCAGCAGGCTGGTCTCGTAGACGGTCTGGTACATCTCTTTGACGGGCAGCCAGCGGTATTGCAGCGCCTGCTCCAGACTCAGCCTGCCCACCGGCATATCGGCGGGCGGGTGGATGGGAATGCACAGCTCCGGCACATAAAGCAGCGGGATGAAAGTGAACCCCTGCGCGTAAAATTCCGCACTTTCCAACTGGAAAGAAAGGTCCGCGTCCCCTTTTTTCAGACTGCGCCAGACCTCGCTGCGACTGGCGCACTGCATCATAATAGACGTGTATTGCAGACACAGCTCGTTCGTCAGAGAAAACAGGTCGTACCCGAACATCCGCATCGCCTCATGGCTCCATGCAATGACCAGATGCCGTTCCGGCGGATTTTCCTGCTGCTGTACCGCACGGGCATGGCGCACTGCCTCCTGATATAAGGCCGTCAACTGCTTTGCCTTGGGGTAAAAGTCCCGGCCTGCCGGGGTAAGGATCACCCGACGCGGCACATGCTGGAACAGTTCAAACTGCAGTTGCCCTTCCAGCGTGCGGATCTGCTGCGAAAGCGCCGACTGCGAAAGATACAGTGCCTCTGCTGCTGCCGAAAAACTGTCCATCTCTACGATCTTCACAAATCCTTCCAGTGCACTCTGGTTCATCTGCGCGTCCTCGCTTTCTTACATTAGGATTTTCTAAATTATAATATAACATAATTGAATTGTAAAGTGCGTCACTCTACGCTACAATTGTTAAAGATTCAGCAAAGTGGTTTTTACCCTGCTGCACGATAAGAAGAGAAAAGAGAAAGAGAGCGTACCTATGAACAAGATTTCCCGCAAGGGCTTTCTGAAGATCGCCGCTGCCGCCGCCATGAGCGGTGTCACTGCCGGCGCACTGGCTGCCTGCAATTCTGCCTCCAGCTCCACTGCCTCCGGTGCCGCCGGTCAGTACATTCCCGGCACCTACGAGGGCACTGCCGAGGGCATCTCCTCCACCGTCAAGGTCACCATGACCTTCTCTGACAGCGCTGTCACCGACGTGGTGGTGGACACCTCCGGCGAGACCGCTTCTTTCGGCGCTGCCGCTGCCGATGAGCTGCGTGAGCAGCTGATGGCTGCCGGTTCTGCCGAGATCGACGGCGTTTCCGGCTCTACCATCACCTCCGATGCCGTGATGAAGGCTGCCAAGAGCTGCTACGCACAGGCAAAGGGTGAGGCCGTGGTGTCCAGCGTGCAGCTGCCCACAGGCGACGCAAACGACTGGCTGGGCAAAGAGCCTGATATCGACGAGACTGCCATCACTGAGACCGTGGACACCGACATCCTCATTGTGGGTGCAGGCAACGGCGGTATGTTTGCTGCCGCCTATGCAGCTGCGAACGGCCTGAATTTCCGCGTTATTGAGCAGAACGCCAACGTACAGGACACCCGCCACTGGTACGGCGCTATCGACTCCGCTGCCGCCAAGGAGGCCGGTGAAAAGCCCGCCGACCGCGCCAAGCTGCTGAGCGAGATCTCCCGCTACGCCTCCGGTAAGTGTGACCAGCGCGTCGTCAAGACCTGGATCAATGAGTCTGCCGCTATGCACGACTTCATGCGCAGCATTCTGGAAGATAAGTACGGCTGGGTGTGCGATTTCACCTCCGGCAGCGAGGCTGCATGGCCCACAGAGAATGCTGAGCACAATACCGACTACCTCTTCCCTGTGCAGGAGCATAACTACATGGCCAGCGAAAGCGCATCTGGTCTGGCCCGCAACGAGCTGCTGCTGCAGTACATTCAGGAGCTGGGCTACGATGTGGACTTCAAGACCAGTCTGGCCAAGCTGGAAAAGAACAGCGAGGGCCGCATTACCGGCATCATCGCCCAGAGCACCGAAGATGACCACTTTATCCGCTACAACGCCAACAAGGGCGTGCTGCTGGCCTGCGGCGGTTTCCCCGGCAACCCCTACATGATGGAGCAGCTGGACCCGCTGGGCACCAGCGTGACCACCGCCTGCTCCTACTCCCCCGCCGACAAGGGCTACGGCATCCGCGCTGCTGTATGGGCCGGTGCCAATCTGGACAAGGAAGCCGCTCCCATGCTGTTTGACCGCGGCGTTGTTGCCCCCGGCGTGGATGGCGGCTATGTGGATAGCGACACTGCCTTTGGCGGCAAGGCCTTCCCCGGCAAGATCCGCCAGTACAACCCCGGTACCCAGCCCTTCCTGAAGGTGAACCGCAACGGCGAGCGCTTTGCCAACGAGAGCTGCCCCTACAACGATATCGTCTACGCTGCCGCCCACCAGCCGGGCCGCGTCTACGCACAGATCTGCGATGCCAACATTCTGGAGGACGCAAAGCGTTTCCACACCATCGGCTGCTCTGCCCAGACCCGCAACGGCGGCGAGAAGTACATTCAGGGTAAGATGGACGAGGCTATTGAGGCCGGTGCATTGTTCAAGTGCGATACGCTGGACGAGCTGGCTGACAAGATGGGCTTTACCGGTGCTGCCAAGGACACCTTCCTTGCTACCGTGGAGCGCTACAATGAGCTGTACGACAAGCAGAACGATGAGGATTTCGGCAAGCCCGCTTACCGCCTGAGTGCCATCCGCACTGCGCCCTTCTATGGCTGCTGGCTGGGTGCCTCTCTGCTGACCACCGAGCAGGGCATTGCCATCAACGAAAAGGGTCAGGCGCTGGACAACAACAACCAGCCCATGGAGGGCCTGTATATCACCGGTGATATGTCCGGCAGCTTCTTTGCCAACAACTACCCCTGCCTGATGGCTGGTGTGGCCATGGGCCGCACCCTGACCTTCGCCATGAAGGCCGTCAAGCAGATGGCGGGTCTGGATAACGCCTGATCCAGCGCGGTTTTCCGGCACAACTTAAGCGTTTTTCCATTTCTTCTTTCTTCATGAAGAGAGGCGGTCCCTGTTTGGGGCCGCCTCTCTTTGCTATTTTTTCGCCACGTGCCCCCTACACAAATCCCCACGATTGTGCTATGATAAAGCTGAACAGCCGGTTTGTGCCAGACAACCGGCAAAATCGAGGTGTTTGTACAAATGTCTGATCTCCTTGAAACTCTGCAGCAGGAAGGGGTAGACCCCGCTCTGCTGGAAGCAGTCCAACAGTACCGCACTGCCCATGCCCTGCCGGACGCACTGCGCCCGCGCATCCCTTCCCCTGCCTTTACCTACTATGGCAAACAGGTGTGGGAGCAGGCGCTGGCGGCGCTGCTCTGCGGCGAAAACCTGCTGCTGGCAGGCGGAAAAGCCACCGGCAAAAACGTGCTGGCCGAGAACCTTGCCGCCGCCTTTGGCCGTCCCGCATGGGACATCTCCTTCCATGTGAACATGGACGCAGCGTCCCTCATTGGCATGGACACTTTTGCGGACGGTCAGGTGGTGTTCCGGCCCGGCCCGGTATACCGCTGCGCCCAGTGCGGCGGCTTTGGTGTGCTGGATGAGATCAACATGGCCAAAAACGAAGCGCTGGCCGTGCTGCACGCGGTGCTGGACTTCCGCCGCGCCATCGATGTGCCCGGCTACGACCGCATCCCGCTGGCGGAGGAGACCCGCTTTATTGCCACCATGAACTACGGTTATGCCGGCACTCGTGAGCTGAACGAGGCCCTCACCTCCCGTTTCGTGGTCATCCAGATGCCCACCATTACGCAGGACGATCTGGAAAAGCTGCTGCGGACGCAGTTCCCCGATCTTGCTTCCAAGTATGTGCGCCAGTTTGCACTGCTGTTCCTTGACCTGCAGAAAAAGTGCGACAGTGCAGAAATTTCCACCAAGGCGCTGGATCTGCGCGGTATGCTGGATGCCCTGCGGCTGATCCGGCGCGGCATCCCGGCAGGCGCGGCACTGGATATGGGCATCACCAACAAGGCCTTTGACTCCTACGAGCAGAGCCTGATCCGTGATGTGATCGCGGCGCGCATTCCGGCCAAGCTGGATGCCGCCAAGCTCTTTGGCTGATGGACGCCCAGAGCTACACCGCGCAGGAGCGGCGTGCGGCCAATCAGGTCTGGGCTGCTGCAGGAGCCTATGGCTTTGAGCCGTTGTTTCTGGCCCGCTATACCGACGGCACCACCGATTTTTACATGAACACGGTCGTGGGCCTCATCCACAAATATTACGGTGACACGCTGATCCGCAGCGTCTTTGACGCATGGGACGGTGATCTGCGGCAGACCATGCTGGACGACATGACATGGCTGTATCTGGAAAACGCCGCCTATCGGCTGGAGCTGCCCCGCCGCCCGGTGCTGGAAGCACTGCGTCATGCCCATGCAGATTACTTTTTTGCGATTCAATACAAGCTCTCCCGTCAGGAGTGGATGGCAAAAAATCAGCTGGTGTACACCATGCAGGCTGCACGCTGGCGGCGTGTACTGGGCCGCACCGACCCGGTGATGACCCCTTACGAGTCCGGCCTTGCTGCGGCTCTTTCCCCGGAAAAAGCGCCGGCAGCGGAACAGCTGAAAGCCGAAATTTTATCGATCTACGCAAAATTCAACCTGTTCGACGGCACTGTGCACCAGAGAGCAGCTTTGCATCTGCATCTGGACGGCCTGCTGGCAAAGCTTGCCACCAAAGCCATGCCCACCCAGATGATCAAAACGGACCGCGTGACCGTGGAGCACTCAAGCTCCGTGGATGCTGTGGGCGGCGGGCTGGCGGTGGACAAGCGCCGGGCCCACATCACCCTGAAGCAGAATGCCGCGCAGGACAGAGCCTACATCGAAAGCTGCTTCGGCCGCTCTCTCTACCCGCCGGAACGGCTGCGCAAGGCTGAGCAGGAGCTTTGCGTGGGCGACCATCTGGGGTGCCATTTGTGGTTCAGTGCCGGTGTGCCCAGCCCGGAGCAGGCTCCCACACCGGAAGCAAAGCATCTGGCTGAGCAAGCTGAGCTGCAGGCCGACCGCAACCGCGCTTATTACGCCAAAAATCGGGAACTGCACCGCAGTGTGGTGCTGCGGCTCACCGAGCAGATCCACAACTGCATCCTTGTGCACCAGCAGCCCAACGCCCGTGTTGCCCGCAGTGGCAACCTGAACGCTGGGCGCATCTGGCGCGCACCACTTTTGAACGATGACCGGGTGTTTTTGTGTGCCGAGGAAGAGAACCAGCCCTCTTTTACGGTAGACCTTTTATTGGACGCATCCGCTTCCCGCCTGCACTGTCAGGAAGTGATCGCGGCTCAAGGATCCATTTTGGCCCAGAGCCTTGCGGCCTGCGGTATCCCGGTGCGGGTGTCCAGCTTCAGCAGCCTGCGGGGCTACACCGTACTGCGTGTGCTCAAAGGCTTTGCAGACAAAAACCTGCAAAACATCAACCGATATTTTGCTTCCGGCTGGAACCGTGACGGCCTTGCCCTGCGGGCCGCAGGCGACCTTTTGCAGTATGCGCCCGGTCCTGCGCCGCGGCATCTGCTCATCGTGCTGACGGACGCTTCGCCCAACGACAGCCGCCGCATCCCGCCCAGTGCAGAAAACCCGCTGGGCTGCGGTTACGAGGACGCTGCCGGTGTGGCTGACACTGCCGCGCAGGTGCGTGCGCTGCAGCGCATGGGCATCCGGGTGTCGGCTGTGTTCATGGGCGAGGACAGCTCTGCCGGTGCCGCTGCACAGATCTACGGCAAAAACATGGCCCGTATCCGCGGCATGGACCAACTGGCCCGCGCGGCCGGGCGGCTGATCCAGAACGAGATCCGTGAACTGGGCGATTGAACCATATTTTACCAGAACAGCCCACAGATGGGAGGCTTTGGCCTTGCCGTCTGTGGGCTGTTTTTGATACAGAGCACAACTGATTCGCTCTTGCAACAACCATGTTTCGGGTCACTGTTGCAGGATGCGCGGAAATATTTTGTTTTTCTGCAAACTTATAGTTGTTTTTTGTTGTGAAGTATGCTATACTATGTTCAGTCAATAAAACATTCCTGCGTAAGCCGCCTGCTGTGCACCGGGTCGTTTGGCGCAGTGCCCATCCGTTATACAACGAACTGCTGTGTTATAGTTTCAGGAGGGAACCGATCATGGATGCCAACCGTTATTTTGATGCCATGCACAACGCTATGTCAGCTCAGCACCCCGGTGCGCAGCTGCTTTTAACGGTAAAGCTGCAGGACACCTGCGGCAACGATGCCTGCCTGGAGCTGAAGCAGCTGCCCGGTGAGAGCACCTCCATTCTGTGCTACTCCACCATGGGTCGCCGCTGCCTGAACTTCCAGCTGTTCCGCAAGGGCTGGCAGCTGTGCCACAACGCCGATGGCCAACTGGTGGGCCGCTTTCCTTCCAGCGCCGACGGCCTGATCGACGAGACCGATTTCCGCGCCTACTGCCGTGAGGACCGGCTGGATCTGGCACGCACCCAGCGCATCACCGCCGAGCTTCGCCAGTGCGCCGGTATCGATTATCAGGGCAGCATCCCGCAGAACGCCCGCACCGGTGCCGTTATTACCGTGGAGAGTTTTGTAGGGGCCGGTGCCCGCTGGACCTACTGGAGTCAGGATGTTCTGCCCAGCCTGCCGCTGGGTGCCATCCTCTACTGGCTGGCGGATCATCTGGCCGGTGCCGAGCGCCGCACCCTGCAGGCCGACCCGCAGGCAGCCCGCCTTGCCGCCCAGTGGCTGGCCGGTGATACAGCCGTATTCTTCCATCCGTCGGTGCCGATGACCGCCATGAATACGGTCTCTTCCGGCTCTGCACCCGCACGCCGCCGCACCACTGTGCCCGCTGCCCGCAACAAGAGCTGGCAAAGCATCATGGCCGTGATGGCAGGCATGTGAACGAAAAAGCAAGGAAAGACCGATCGTCTCTCCTTGCTTTTTCAGTATTATTCGAGGTACGGGTCCAGCAGGGCATCCACCGTTTTGTTCCGCTTGGGGTTCGGCTTTTTGATCACATGGCCGCGGCAGACCACCAGTTCCAGATGCTGCAGCGCACGCAGGTCGTCCAGTGGGTTGTGCTTTGTCACAATAAAATCTGCGCTCTTGCCCGGCTCAATGGAACCGGTCACGTCTCCTACTCCGGCCAGCTGAGCATTGCGCAGGGTGGCCGTGTACAGGGCGAACTGGTTGCTTACACCGCAGTATTTGTGGAAGTAGCACAGCTCCCGCCAGAAATCGTACTGGGTGATGTACGGGCAGCCTACATCGTTGCCCAAGGCCACCGGGATGCCGTTGGCAAGGGCGGTCTTTGCGCTTTCCACCACGCCGTCAAACACGATCTTGCCGTTATACTGGTCCTTTTCCGAAGCGCCGGAAACCGCCGTATCAAACAGTGCGTAGGGCAGCGCCGGGGAGATGGTGGTGCACACAAAGGCTCCCCGCTCCTTGTAAAGCCGGATGGTCTCATCGTCCATCTTTGCGCCGTGCTCAATGGAATCCACGCCGTTTTCCAGCGCCACCTTTACGCCTTCTGGCGACTCGGTGTGTGCCGCCACGGTATAGCCCAGCTTGTGGGCCTCGTCGCAGACGGCTTTGACCATTTCCGGCTTCATTTTCAGCTCTCCGGGCGTTCCCTTTTCCGCAGCATCCAGCACACCGCCGGTGATCATCAGCTTGACAAGATCCACCTTCTGGCCGCTGGCCTTTCTGAGCTGAGCCAGCGCTTCGGCATTGTTATGGGCCGCAACTGCCACCGAGCCTGCCATATGTCCGCCCGGCACCGAAATGCCTTCGTTGGCAGCAAGGATGCGCGGTGCCAGCAGCTTGCCAGCTGCAGCATCATCACGGCAGCGGGTGTCAAAATCTGCAATGCCGCCCACGGTGCGGATGGTAGTCACGCCACCCAGCAGTTCCAGCTTCGCGTAGCTGCATACCAGCCTGTAGGCCACCGCACGGGTCAGGCCGTTGCTCAGAATTTTGCGCACCAGCGCAGCATTATCCCGCGGCTTTGCGCTGGGCTTGCCGTTGCCTGCCAGATGCACATGCAGGTTGATCAGGCCCGGGCACAGATAGCCTCCGTGCAGATCGATCACCTCATAACCGTCCAGATCCACGCCCTCATCGACAATGGCAGTGATCTTATCATCCTCGGTCAGCAGGATCTTGTGCGCTACCGGCTGCATCTGCTCGGTGCCATCCAGCAGGATCCCGTTCGTATAGGCACGTTTCATTGGGAACATCCTCTCTTTTTCAGGGTTTTTCGGACAGGAGTTGTTTTGTTCCAGTATAGCACGTTCCGGCAGATGGTGCAATGCAAAAACGGGCAGGAAAGGTTCAGCCCTCTCCTGCCCGCTCGGTGTTTTTATTTACTGTGCGGCTGTGCTGGAAGCTACTTCGGAAGCAGCAGCCTCAGAAGATGCGGCTTCCGAAGTAGCAGCTTCGCTGGATGCGGCATCTGCGCCGCCGGTCACGCTGCCCTCAACGACCAGCTCATCCTCATAGTCAAGGCCGTAGGTATCCACCAGAGTCTCCTCATAGTCTTTGTGGAAGAAGTTCTCTTCGCCCAGAGCCTTGATCTCCTCGTTCAGCCAATCCAGAACGGTGGTGTTGCCCTGGCTCACAGCGGGAGCAATGGTGTCCTGACTGCCCAGAGAGGGAATGCCGACCGTGTAGCCGGTGTTCTGCTTTGCAAATGCAATGACCTCGGTGTTATCGTTGGCCCATGCCACGCCGTTGCCGTTCTCCAGTGCATTCTTGGCCGTTGCATAGGAATCGTACTTCTGCAGCGGAATGTCGGAGTACTCCTTAGTCAGGTAGGTCTCGGCGGTGGTGCCGGAAATGACGATCATCTGATCGTCAGCGTTCCAGTTGTCCAGAGTGGTGATAACGTTGCTGTCCGGAGAAATGACACCCAGAGCCACGTTCATGTAAGGCAGAGCAAAGTCCACTTCCTCTGCGCGCTCCGGGGTCACGGTGAAGTTTGCCAGAATCACATCCGCCTTGCCGGTCTGCAGGTACTCGATGCGGTTGGCAGCCTCGGTGGAAACGAAGTTGATCTCCACACCCAGATCCTCGCCCAGACGGCGTGCAAAGTAGACATCATAGCCCTGATATTCGCCGTTCTCGTCCACATAGCCGAACGGGTTCTTATCGGAGAACACGCCGATGTTGATGCTGCCAGACTCCTTGATCTGATCCAGAGTGCGGTAGACCACGCTGCTGCCGGATGCTGCGCTGCCAGATGCTGCAGTGGAAGCAGAAGAAGAGCCGCCGCATGCGGTCAGAACAGTGGCAGCGGAAACTGCACCCAGACCCAGCAGGAAGGAACGACGAGAGATCTTAGACTGTTTCATAATGATTACTCCTTTACAAAATCTTTCCCATTTGGCTGCGGAACACCCGCAGCCTTTATCTTGATCTGTGACTCATTTCACAGCATCAAACGTGAAGGTGCGCAGGAAGCGTTGCGCGCGCTCGGTCTTGGGCCGGTCAAAGAACTCGGCCGGTGCAGCTTCTTCCACGATCTTGCCGCCATCCAGAAAGATGACGCGGTTGGCAATGGCGCGGGCAAACTGCATTTCGTGGGTGACGATGATCATGGTCTTGCCCTGCTTGGCAAGGTCCAGCATAACGTCCAGCACCTCGCGCACCATTTCCGGATCAAGGGCAGCGGTCACTTCGTCAAACAGAAGGATCTCCGGGTGCATACACAGTGCGCGCACGATGGCAACGCGCTGCTTCTGTCCGCCGGAAAGCTCCCGCGGGTAGCTGTTTTTCTTGGCAAGCAGGCCCACACGGTCCAGCAGAGCTTCGGCCTCCTGCTGCACTTCCGCTTTGGGGCGCTTCTGCACCTTGGTGGGTGCCAGAAGCACATTGTCCAGCACCGTCATGTGCGGGAACAGCTCGTAGCTCTGGAACACCATGCCGATGCGCTGGCGCAGCTGAGTCAGATTTTTACCGCCGTAGGCAACGGTCTCATTGCCCAGCCGCACCCGGCCGCTCTGGGTGGGCTCCAGACCATTCAGACAGCGCAGCAGGGTGCTTTTGCCGCAGCCCGAAGGGCCGACCACCACGATGACCTCGCCGGGCTTGACAGCAAAGCTGATATCATCCAGCACGGGGGTCTCGCCATAGGCCTTGATCAGATGTTCAACAGTCAAAATAGGTTCTGCCATGTACGGTCACTTCCATTTCTTTTCGAGATAGGATGCCAGCAGACTGATGGGCCAGCATACGAAGAAATATAACACGAAAACCGTGAGATAAATGCCAAACGCTGCGTTGGGGCTGGCGGTGCGGTTGGCCTCGATGATCTGTTGTGCTACCTTGATCACTTCCACCACACCGATCATCAGCACAAGGCTGGTGGTCTTGATCATGCGGGTAATCAGGTTGATGGACAGCGGGATCAGGCGGCGCACCGTCTGCGGAATGATGATGTACCAGTAGGTCTGCGCACGGCTCATGCCAAGGGCCTCGGCGCTCTCATACTGGTGCTTCGGAATGGCGATCAGCGCACCGCGCACAAGGTCGCTCATTTCTGCGGTGCCCCACAGCACAAACACGATGATGGATGCCGTCTCGCCGGAAAGGTTCCACCCAAAGGCACGGGTGGTGCCGAAGTAAACGAGGAACAGCAGCACCATCTGCGGCATGATGCGGACGAACTCCAGATAAAGCCGCAGAACCGCCTTGATAACGGGGTTGCGGGAGGTCATGAGCACGCCCAGCAGGATGCCCAGCGGCAGGCTGATGATCACCGAGACGGCGCTGATCTTGAGTGCAACGCCAAGGCCGCCCAGCAGGCGGGCCATGTTTTTGCCCTTGAACAGGACATCAAGACCCAAATCCAGCATAGCGCAGCCTCCTTTCGATCAGGCTGCCCACAATGGACACCGGCAGCAGAATGATAAGGTAGAACACCACCAGCAGAAACAGACATTCGATGGTCTTGGAGTACATGCCGATCAGGTCCTTTGCCGTGAACATCAGGTCCATCAGGCTGATGGCGCTGAACACGCTGGTCTCCTTGAGCAGGAAGATCACATTTGCCATGAAAGCCGGCATACTGGTGGACATGGCCTGCGGCAGAATGATGTAGCGCATGGTCTGCCAGCGGTTCATGCCAAGGCTGTAGGCACTCTCGGTCTGGATGGGCTCAATGGCTTCCAGACCGCTGCGGAACGCTTCGGCCATGTAGCTGCCGCCCAGAAACGCCAGACCGGCAATGCCGCAGATCTCGGCATTGGTGCGGATGCCCACCTTGGGCAGGCCATAATAAATGAAGAACAGCTGCACCAGCAGCGGTGTGTTGCGGGACAGCTGGATGTAAACACCCACGATCTTCCGCAGAACGGGCACCTTGTCATACTGGATCACTGCGCAGGCAAGGCCAATGATGATGGCAAAAATGATGCCTGCAACGCCCAGCCGCACGGTAAGTACAGCGGCCTTCTGGTAGAGCGGCAAATATTGCTGGATCGCATTCCAGTCCATTGCCGGATTCCTCCCTTGTATCCTGATTTGCGGGTCAAAACAAAACGCCCGGAAGCTCCCTCTTCAAGTAAGCTCCCAGGCGGTCAGCGACAGATCCTTCTGCGTATTCCCACACAGAATATGCAGATATGCTCACACGGCATACCATACTGCAGGGCGGCCGGTCCGGGAAGCGTTTGCGGTACAACAACACATTGCGCAACAACACATCATAGCCGTTTCCTCCCTGAATGATCTCAATTTTCGGATTTGCTCGACCCGATGCACGTAGTTTACACCCTATTACCCATTATGTCAATATGATTATGGGACTTCTTTCGATTCTTTGCTCATTCAGCCTAAAATCATATCATTCTATGTGTAAATTTTATTCATTTTTCAACTTGACCGTATGCGTCGTGCGGACAGCAAAAAGCCCTCCCGTCGGGGGAGGGCCGGGCCGGATAAAGATTTTTTAGGAAAGTTTAAGAAACAGCCGGTTTTGCTTTCTGCTGCCATATGCTCCCCTCCTGCCTTTTCTTTTATAAATAAGTATCATGATTTCCCGGGAAAAGTGCAATCAAAAGGCACCGGCTTGTGCAAAAAAGCCGGTGCCTTGGGACAGGAATATTTTACAGGTTCAGCAGCACATTGGCCCGGAAAACGTTGCCGCCCGTTTCCACCGTCAGATTGCCGTGATACCTGTGCACGGCAGTTTCGACGGAAACAAGGCCGATGCCCTGTCCGTCATGCTTGGTGGAGTGCAGAACGCCGCCCTGCTTTTTCAGCACGCCGTCATAGCGGCTCTCCACCATCAGGCCCATCATGGCCGGGCTGAGCATCCGGGCCAGCACCTTGACCTGCCGTTCTTCCGGCGGCAGCTTCTGGCTGGCATGGAGCGCATTTTCCAGCAGGTTGCCAAGAATGGTGCACAGGTCGGCCTCCGGCAGGGGCAGGAGCTTGGGCAGTTCCAGCTTCCATTCGATCTGGATGCCCTGTTTCCGGGCCTCGTAGTCGTAGTGGCCGGCAAGCGCATCCACCGCAGCGTTGACGCACAGGGTGGGTCTGGCATCGCTGAGTTCGCTCTCGTACTGGCTCAGGTAGCTTTTCAGTTCATCCAGCCGCCCGGCCTCGGTCAGGCCGGAGATCACATGCAGGTGCTGGCGGAAATCGTGCCGCAGGTGGCGGGTCTGTTCCAGATAGCTGCGCAGCTCCATATAGCGGCGGGACTCCACGGCCAACAGCTGGTTTTCGCGGTCCAGCTGGGAGCTGCGGGCATACTCCTTTGCCACGCGGTACATCTCGTACAGCAGCAGAAAGATGCCCAGCAGCGAGATGCTCACTGCCAGCACCGCGATGATGCGGATGCGGTTCATCAGGATGACGCCGATCTCCTTCGGCATACAGAACACCAGAAACGCCGCGTACAGTGCCGGCAGCGGCCATGCCGACTCCCAGAAGGCTTCGCCGTGGTACTCCTGCAGCAGCCACCGGCTCCAGCGCACTGCCGTAAAACGGAAGATGGCGCTGAGTATCACCGAGAGGGTCAGGCAGATGACCGAGGTGCTGGGCAGAAACACCGGCTGTGCATTGTCCAGCTCAGCTTCCGCGTTCAGCACAATGGCAAGCAGGGTGCACACAGACATCATCACTGCCGACACGGAGAACAGAAACATGGTCTGGCTGATCGATACTTCCCGGTCGGTGCGCCAGCGCAGCAGCCAGAAGCTGATGATGAGCAGCGGGATGAGCAGGAAGTTCGTTTCCATGTCCAGCATGCAGCACACCGCTGCGCCAGCCAGACCCATCAGTGTGATCGCCGACGCACCGATGGCATAGGTTTTACGCGGTGCACGCAAGTGCTCCTGCAGCGAGGCAAGGCAGAGGTATTCTGCCGGATACATCATTGCAAATTCCAGAAAAAAACGTCCAAACAATGCAAAATTCACAAGCGCTCTCCTTTCCGGGTCAGAATTCCCGCTGCATACCACGGAACTGGTACTGCGTAAATTGGGCAAGCAGGCTGTTTTTGTCCTTCTGCCGCACCGGCAGATGGGTCCCATCCAGCATTTCAATGCAGTCGCCCTCAAACCGCAGCACCTTGGACATGTTGATGATCACGCCGCGGTTGCACACCAGAAATTCTGGCTGGGTCTGAAGCTGTTCCTGCACCTGTGCAAAATTTGCCGTGGCCCGGCACTCGCCGTCATCCGTGACCACACGCACATAATGGTTCTGTGCCGTAGCATAGTAGATCTTGGTCAGCGGCAGCCGCACGATCTGCCGGGCAATGCGCACCTCCAGCTCCGGCTGCTGGCGGCACAGCACCCGCCGCAGCTCCCCTGCCAGCTGCTCAAACTTTTCTTCCTTATAAGGCTTGAGCAGATAATCGAATGGATGTACCGGAAAGGCATCCCACACGTACTCCGGCGAGGATGTCACAAACACGATCAGCAGGTCCGGGTCGGCCGCACGCAGCCGCTGCGCCGTCTCAATGCCATTGGTGCCCTCCATGCAGATGTCCAGAAACACCACCTGATACCCTTCGCGCCCGCCGGCCCGCAAAAATTCATCTCCGCTGGCAAAACAGCTGCAGGATATGTTCTCATTTTCAAATGCCTTTTTCAGCAGCTGTTTCAACCGTTCGGCATCCGGCTTGCTGTCTTCCACGATCGCCGTCTGCAGGTTCATTGCTGCACCCCCTGTTCCTTCTGCTTCCCTGTTTTTTTATATTATAGCACAAGTTCTGCCTTCCGTGGTCTGCCATTCGCGCACAAAACAGCCCGTTTCGCGCAGGTTGCGGCAGTGGGCAGAAATTTTTTTGTGTTTTCCTGCTGCAATGCAAAACAAAAAAGGCACCACGCAATGTGTGATGCCTTTCTGATCTGGTGGAGAATACCGGGATCGAACCGGAGAACGAAGTGACAGCTGTTCGCATTGACTTCGTTGCACAATATGGATATAATATAATTAGAATTTTACTATTATAGATCGTTCAGGAGCAGGAGGTGCTTTTATGAATATCCGTCCATCTGCAGCGATTCGTCAGAACTACAACGAGATCGCCGATCTGTGCAGAGAAACCGCTGAGCCGATTTTTCTCACCAAAAACGGCGAGGGTGACTTGGTCGTCATGGACATCGAAACCTACAACCGCCGTGAAAAAATGCTGAAGCTCCGTGAAGAGCTGCTTTCCGTGGAAGAGGACCGGATGCGTGGAAGCGAGGGCTATTCGATTGACGAGGTCACTTCCATGATGCGCAGTGCGATCAAGGAGGCCGCCGGACATGGAGCAGCAAAATAAATACCGCGTGATCGTGTCAGCACGGGCTGCTCAGATGCTGGTGTCCCATGCCGCATTTCTGGCACAGGTCAGCCCTGCAGCAGCAGAGCGGCTTACAGTGGAATTTGAAAAGGCTGCAAAATCTCTGGAGCAGATGCCGCAGCGCTGCCCATGGCTCAAAGGCGAATACATTCCTAAAAATGCTTACCGATTCATCTTGTTTGAAAAACGCTATATGCTTATCTTCCAGATCGTAGATTATACGGTTTATGCAGATCATGTGGTAGATTGCAGACAGGATTACGGCTGGCTCATCCGATGATCAACAAAGGCGGTGGCTTTCCCTTTTGTGGGAAGCTCCCGCCTTTTTCTGCGTCTGTATAAAAAGAAAAACACCACACGTTTCCGTGCGGTGCTTTTCCTTCTGGTGGAGAATACCGGGCCGACTCTGATCACGGTGACCCTCTTGCAGTCCATGCACGGCGCTCCCCTGGGTGAGCTAAGCCCTCACTCGTTTGGCAACAACAAAAAAGCACCACACGTTTCTGTGTAGTGCTTTTTCCTTCTGGTGGAGATTACCGGGCCGATTCTGATCACGGTGACCCTCTTGCAGTCCATGCACGGCGCTCCCCTGGGTGAGCTAAGCCCTCACTCGTTTGGCAACAACAAAAAAG
>OWJP01000349.1_pt1 | contig 20108 bp, 18 predicted proteins | sample 1732561 | NCBI WGS metagenome assembly OWJP01 (sample SAMN05065729, study PRJEB22554) | human gut metagenome | biome: ENVO:2100002; feature: ENVO:00000062; material: ENVO:00002003 | host: Homo sapiens | place: USA
GAAACTATCAATTTTACTGGCGGGGAGCATTTTAACCTCGGCGATTGTCGGCAATACTTATGCCCAGACCTGCGGCGCTCAGCCCTCATGCTCAAGCCTCGGATATACTTACACCGGTTCAACTTCAGACTGCGTCGGTCCTGCCCTTAAGTGCCCTTTTAACACCTCCTATTTTAACTGCGTTAAGAAAAACGAAATGGTCAATACATTTGCTCCTAATTACAATTCAGCTAGAACTCTGAGTGCCGACGGAACAACCTATACCGTCGGCTCGGGAGCTCTTGCCTCTTACTCCTGTGGCTGGGTGTTATTCCAAAGTGAAAACACAAATCCAATAGAAGTAAGTTCGGAGTGGTTTATTAATGGGTATAAAGTTGGCACTCAAAGGGGGTTAAGAGGAGAATGGGCTGACCATAACGCCGCAATCTTTTTACTTACCAGAGGAAATACTTTTAAACTCAACGGGACAGCCACCCGAGATTATCTTTGGTTTTACCCTTGCAAAGGTTTTTAAAACTAGGCCCCTCCGCGGAGGGGCTTAATTCTAGCGTTTTTCTAAAATACAGACAAAGAAACCGTCTGTCCGGGTCAACAGCGGATTCATTCGCAGCATAAAATCATCCTGTCCGGGATAGCGTCTGTCCAGCTTATCTTCCCACAAATGCCGCAGATTAACCGGTGCCGCATCGGCATAACGTGACAGAAAAGCTTCAATAATATCTTCATTTTCATCCCGCAAAATCGAACAGGTAATATACACGACTCGCCCGCCTCGGCGGATATGATTAAACGCCTTTTCAAGCAGTTCCGCCTGTGTCTTGTTTAATTCCTTTAAGGTTTCCGGTGTCAGACGATATTTGGCATCCGGGCTGCGTCGCCAGGTTCCGGTTCCCGAACAGGGAGCATCAACCACAAAACGGTCATAATCCCTGTCTCCGACTTCTTCGATAATTTCCAGATTTTTCACATCCAGCCGCACCGCCCGTTCCTTGACCGCTTCCAAGCGGCTGCGGTTAATATCATGAATCTGTATTTTTCCCTGCCTGTTCATCAGAAAAGCCATTGTCAGGCTTTTGCCGCCGGCACCGCAGCAATAATCGATTATTTTATGTTCCGGCCGCACATCGGCCAAAATTGCCGCCAGCTGGGAGGCCTCGTCCTGAACTTCAATCACCCCTTCTTTATAAGCAACGCAATTATTCAGATTCACCCGCTCGGCAGAACGAATGCCTATGGGGGAATAAGGCGTCGGCACAAAATAAAGCCCCTCCCCCTGCAACTGCTCAATAACCCGCGCGCGACTTCCTTTGTTAAGCCGCAAATCGGCGCTTGCTGGCTCATTCAGGGCTTTCAGCAAATGAATGTCTTTCACTTTGTCAAACAACCAATCCGGACACTCGGCCTCCACGGCAGCCGGATAGACTTCTTCATTGCGCCGTTTCAGCCATTCTTTTTCTTCTTTTGACAACGGAGCCAATCCATATTCGCCGCCACACAGCAAATCAAAATCCTCATCTTGCAAATAGGTCAGCAAAACCCGCCGCGGCTCGTTTGAACCGGCATCAAATACCAGTTTGCGGCGGTTGCGGATAATTTTCCAAACCGTCTCGGTAATAAAACGGCGGTCTTTCGAGCCGATATATTTACGCTCTCTGACATAAGCATTGATAATATTGTCCGCCGGTATTTTGTCTTTAAAAATCTCGCTGATCAATTCCCAAACGGCCTGATACTGTGCACCTTTCTGCATCTCACGTCTCCTTTGCCTCTTTTATACAACAAAAACCGCAAAAATCATCACATTTTTGCGGTTTTCCCTTGCCTTAAAACAAAATACTGTATTTGGCATCAAATTTCATGCCGTGCGGCATATAGCGGCGGATAGTTTTCTTGTCATAAAGCATAAACAGCTTTCCGAACAAAGAAACCCCTTTTCGCTGCCATGATGACAATTCCTCATTTTCCGAAGGAATCATAAAAAAGGCCGTTCGCACGCTTTTGCGATATTGCCCGCCCGGACCGGCCAAATTACATTCGACTTCGCCCGAAAAAGGAACATATTCGTAACACCTGCCCGCACCGGAATGTTTCTTTTTAAGAAAGATAACCCACACCAGCGGACAGCTAAGGCTGTGCAGCAATCTGATTTTATGAACTTCCGCCCGTAATTCCTGCGGCAGCAGCGCCAAAACATCACTTTCGGAGATACATCTTTTCTTTAACAAAGAAGCATCATCAATCTGATAATTAATTTCCATAATAACTAAAATTAAAAATTTGCAATTGGCCTAACCTTAGCGTTTCGGCACAAAATGTCAAGTTTTAACTGCCGGCGGCAGTCAGATTCTTCACCAGCAACGACGGCGAAGCCACCGAACGCTGCGACAAATCCAAATCATTGCCGACGGCTTCAATGTCTTGCAGAAAATCATAAATATTGCCGGCAATCGTAAACTGATTTAAGGCTCTGCCGATTTTGCCCCCGACCACTTCAAAACCTTCCGCACCGATTGAAAAATCACCCGAAACCACATTCATTCCGGCGCCAAGCCCGTTCAGCTTATCAATATAAACGCCGTCCTCCAGCTTTTGCAGCAATTCCTCCGGCGAAGACATGCCGTTTTTCAGATAAAGGTTAAAAAACATCGGATGCAGCCCGCCGCCGCCGTTTCCCGTCGTCACGGTTTTATGCTTGTCGGCCAATGCCAAACCGTAAACAAATCCCTGCAACACCCCGTCGGAAACCAACTCCTTATATTTTGTCGGCACGCCCTCACCGTCAAAAGAAACCGTTGCCAAACCGCCTTCCAGCCAGGGATCGTCAACAATGCTGACCAACGGAGAAGCCACCCTTGTGCCGACTTTGCCTTTCAGCTTCGTTGCCCCGGTATCCAAATGATAACTGGAAAAAATCGAACATGTGGCTTCCAGCAAATCTCCGGCAACTTCCCGCTCAAAAACCGCCCGCACCGGGCCGGATTTGACATCTGCCGCATTCAGGCGCGACAACAGCCGCGGAACCGCTTTTTCCACCATTGTCCGCGGATCAAAATCCTGCGGACGATTAAAACAAACGGCCTCGGAATCGGTTTTGACGATATCGCCCTCTTTGGCGCTGAGATAAATATAAGCATAAGCGCGGTTTGTCTCTCGGTTCAGATTAAGCCCCAGCGAATTACGGATTGTCAGCGTCCGACGCCCTTCGGCCAGACAGGTTTTAATCACTTTATTGATCCGTCCGTCGGCCTCATAAGCCAAACGCTCCAAATCTTTCAAAAAGCGGATTTTGTCAAGCTCCGCCAGTTCTGCCAAGGGTCGATAAGGCACAACTTGGTGATAATCGCCGCTGCCGTCGTGAAAGAAAAACGTTTCTTCCGTATCAACCGCCCGCGCATTGGCCAAAGCCTCATCGACAACCAGCGGAATCTTTGCTTCGTCAAAATCAGCCGTTTCAAAACGGCCTTTTTTGCCATCCTGCAAAACAACCAGCGACACGCTCTCTGAAGAATTGTCCCGGGCATCGCTCACTTTTTGTTCATAGACCTGCAAAGCGGCATTGGCTTCGCATTGATAACGGATTTCAAATTTATCAATCCCTTTGGCGCGGCAGGCCTGCTCCAATTTATCCAGATAAGATTCAATCATCACTTCTGCCCTCCGACCGTCATTTCCTTAACCCGCAGCGTCGGCTGCCCGTTGCCCACCGGCACGCCGCCCGAAACCGAACCGCAGATACCGCAGCCGCCGACGGCCAAATCGCTGCCCACCATGTCAATATTCATCAAAACCTCCGCTCCGGTGCCGATAAGTTTTGCCCCTTTCACCGGCTTGGTAATTCGGCCTTTTTCAATCAGATAAGCCCGATTGACCGAAAAGTTGAACTCTCCGCTCTGCGGCTGAACCGAACCGCCTTTTATCTGCGCCACATAAATTCCGTAAGGCGTTGAAGCAACAATTTCTTCCGGATTGTCTGTTCCCGCCGCCACAAAGGTATTGGTCATCCGCGAAGTAGGCACATAGGTATAATCCTGCCGACGGGCGCTGCCGGTTGCCGCCATTCCCATTTTACGGCCGTTAAACCGGTCAACCAGATAGCTTTTCAAAATACCGTTTTCAATCAGAACATTCCGCTGCGTTTTATGTCCTTCATCGTCCATATTGATTGACCCCCAATGGTTTGGAAGCGTTCCGTCATCAATCAGTGTAACTTTTTCATTGGCAATCTGCGCTCCCAGCCGCCCGGCAAAAACCGAAGCGTTTTTCGCAACCGCCGTCGCTTCCAGAGAATGCCCGCAGGCTTCATGAAACAAAATGCCGCCGATTTCCGGACAGATGACGACGGGCAAACGCCCTGCCGGGCAATTTTCCGCCCGCAGCATTTCCACACTGTCTTTCACCAGTTCCGCCGCCAGAGCCTCAGCTTTGCCTGCATCAAACAATTCGCAGCCGCACATACCGCCCCGCGACCGGAAACAGGAAAATTTTTCCGAACCGTCTTCCGCAATCACGCTCAGCGAATACCGTGCATAACGGCGTTCGTCTTCCGCCCACAAGCCGTCACTGTTAGCCACCAGAACCCGGCGCTGTTTTTCCGACAAACCGACATCGGCCCGGCTGATCAGAGGACTCTCGGCATAAAGCCGGTCTGAACCGCGCCGCATAAAATCAATCAGTTCGCCGCGGCTTTTGCCGAACAAGTCAATCGAAAATTTATGATTATTTTCAAATCGTTGTTCATTTAAGTTAATCTTTTTGATTAGCCTGTTTTCAGCTATTGCCGCCGCTGCTTTGGCCGCAGCCCTCATTAAGCCTGCTTCCGACAAATCATTGGTATAAGCATAAGATGTCAAATCACCTTTAAACAGGCGGATACCCGCACCGCTTTCCAATCCTGAGGTTGCAGCATTAATCCGCCCGGCCCCCATGGACAAATGCAAATCTCGCCCCTGCTCGGCAAACAGTTCGGCAAAATCAGCACCGGTTTCCGCCGCCCGCAGCAAAACTTTTTCAACAATCGATTTATCTAACATCTGACCTTCCTAAAATTGACATACACAGACATATACGAGAATTCTTTCAGCCTGCATTTTCCGTATTAGATGACCATTAGACGAGTTTTTCCTAAAAAGCGAAATTCGAGGCAACCAATAAGATTTAAGAGAACTGACACCGCAGCGTACACAGAAGTATGTGATGATGGCAGCCGTTCGCAAAATCTGTATTAGCTGTCCGAAATCCGCCCTTTAGATTTGAATCCTTCGGCCACCAAATACTCTTCCGGCGACCCTGCCCGGCTCGCATCCGGCTTGCAGTGACTGACCTTGCGGAAATTTTTCTTGATGTCGGCCAGCAAACCGGCTTCCGCTCCGCCTTTAAACACCTTGGCTATAAAAATACCGCCCTCGGCCAAAACCTCCTTGGCAAACGTATAGGCAATTTCAACCAAAGCAATCGTCCGCAGGTGATCCGTCTGCTGGTGGCCGGTCGTATTCGCTGCCATATCGCTCATGACAATATCCGCTTCGCCGTCCAACAGTATTTTCAGCTTTTCGGCGGCTTCGTCTTCGGTAAAGTCCTGCTGAATAAGAGTTGCCCCCTCCACCGGTTGAGTTTCCAAAATATCAATGCCCACCACTTTGCCGGCTCCTTTGTTGCGCATCACGGCCACCTGTGTCCAGCCGCCGGGCGCACAGCCCAAATCGACTATTCGCTTGCCTTTGCCGAGAAATTTATATTTTTCATCCAGCTGAATCAGCTTAAAAGCAGCTCGCGAACGATAACCCAGTCTTTTGGACTCTGCCACATATGGGTCATTCAGTTGCCGGGCCAGCCATTTATTGGACGATTTGTCCCGATATTTTGAAGTTTTCACCCGCACCGTCAGCTGATGGCGACCCCTGACTTCCTTGGCCGATTTCGTCAGTTTACCCATGTGCAGCCTCCTCTGCCAACTCTTCAATTATGCCGTCTTTGGCGCTTTTCAACGAGGCCATAAGTTCAGTCAGCCCCAGTTCGTCATAAATTGTTTTGAAAATAACGCCGGCCGCCAGAAAAATCGGTGCCCGTTTGGAACCGATATAAACGCATTTTTCACGCTCTTCACGACTCATCGCGTTAATTTCCGCAATCACCCGATCCATATCGCAGACCTGCAAAACCTGCCCGTCTTCCCTCTCGCGCACATATTCGCCGCGCTGATGAATCCACGCCGACAAACGCAGCGGATTGCTTGAAGTTGCCACGGCACAGCATTTGTCTTTAAGCTGTTCGTAACCCGATTTGGCCTTAAAGTCATCGGTATAAGCTTTTACGACCCGGCGCAGCTTTTCCGCGCGCTCCTCGTCATAAATGTCCTCCAGCCGAAAAGTTTCCGCCGCATTCCGCGCCCCCCAAGGAATGGAAACCGTATAAAGAATTTTTTGTTCCGCATCATTGGTTGCCAGAGTAATCTCGGTTGAACCGCCTCCCAGGTCATAAACAACCACATACGGGGCCAGCCCTTTGGAATTCATAACCGCACCTTTCAGATTTAACCTGGCTTCTTCCGCCCCGTCAATCACTTCCAGCTGCAGACCGCATTGCTCTGCCACGCGGCGTACAAAATCCATGCCGTTGCCGGCCATCCGGCAGGCAGCCGTCGCGACAGCCCGCACTTTACAGCAGTTATAGGCGCAAATATGCTTCTGAAAATCAGCCAGGGCCTCAAAACCGCGCTGCATGGCCTCCGGCGTAAAACGCATATCGGCAGCCATGCCCTCTCCTAAACGAACCGGCCGCGTATCCTTATACACATAATTTCGCTTTTCGTCGGCAATCACCAAACGGCAGGAATTGGTTCCCAGATCGATTGCCGCAAAATACTTATTTGGCATGTGAATTTTCTCCTTTTTTAGCCTGTCTTCCCCGGTTATAAGGGTGCCGGTTATGGCGAAAACGCCGCCCCGCCGCGGGCGGATTATGTCCGGACTGCGCGTGCATCAAATCCAATAGGATGCCTTCACGAATGCCGCGGTCAGCCACCGTAATCTCCTCAATCGGCCAAAAAGAACACAGCCCTTCGATAATCGCACAGCCGGCCATGGTCAGATCCGCTTTCTGCGCACCGATACAAGGGTGTCTTTTGCGCCCTTCGTCTCCCAAACGCTTGATTTTCGCAATCGTCCGGTCAATATCCTGCCGGGTAATCGAAATGCCGTCAACCGCCGAACGGTTATAGCGGGTCAGATTCAAATGCACCGCCCCCAAAACCGTTACCGTTCCCGAAGTTCCGATAACCTGAATCTCCTGATTGCGGATAGCCTCGGTAATCTGATATTTGTCTTCAAATTCCTGCAAAATTTTGTGCGTCCGCTCAATAATCGTATCATAAGCCAGCGAAGTCATTTCCTTTTCCGGAAAAGCTTCCGAAATGGTTACCACCCCGTAAGGCAGCGAAACAAACCCCTCAATAAAAGTTTTGCCGCTGTTGGTTATCCGTGCCAGCGAAATTTCGGTTGAACCGCCGCCGATATCAAACACCAGCGTCCGTTTAATGCTGCGGTTAAGCAGCGGAATACAGCCGACAACCGCCAGCCTTGATTCCTCTTTGGAAGAAATAATTTCCAGATTAAGCCCCGTCTCACGCTTGACCAACTCCACAAATTCAGAGCAGTTTTTAGCCCGCCGGCAGGCTGCCGTCGCCACAAAACGCGAACGGTAAATCGGGGCATATTCGTTAATCACGCCGGCACAGACTTTCAGGGCTGCCACCGTCCGTTTAATTGCAGGGCGTGACAGTTCGTTATCTTTGATAATCCCCTCGCCGAGGCGGGTGATTTTGGAAAAAGTTTCCACAATTCTGAACGCAGCCGGGGTCGGCGTCGCAATCACCAGACGGCAGGAATTAGTCCCCAAATCAATCGCCGCAAAATTGCGCTGCTGTACCTGACTGTTTGCATTTGTTGGCCCTTTTTCCTTGTTCTTATTGTTTTTGCGGTACCATTTTTGCATTGAATCTTCAATTCTGTCTCAAATTTTCAAGTTAAGTCAGTTATAACCTGCTTTTAGACGGCATACAATCTTTTTTTTCAACAATCAGAAATTATTTGCCGCACAAGAAAAAAAGCCTGAATTGGGGATCAGGCTTTTTCGTCGCTTTAGAGAACTTTTATTCCGGATACAACTCGGCCCGGACGACCTGACGCAGCTCGTCAATACAAACCAAACCGCGTTTCTGATCCTGATAATACCAGTAAACCCAGCCGTTGCATGCCGGCGCATTTTGAGCGGCAGCGCCGACCTGATGAATTGAGCCTTCCATTTTTTCGCTCTTAATGGTTCCGTCGGAACGAACCGCCGCACAATGTTTTTTATTTGCATCATAAAGAATATCGCCCGGAGACAGTAATCCGCGCTCGACCACGGCCCCGAAAGGAATACGCGGCTGACGCTTTTTCGCGCTGAATTCCAGACACAGCTCGTTGTCAACTCTTTCAACCGCGTCAATCCGCTCCTGAGCGCCTTTAACATAAGTCGCATCACGCTCAATACCGATAAAATGACGTCCCAGCTTTTTGGCTACCGCACCGGTCGTTCCCGTTCCGAAGAACGGGTCAAGCACCACGTCGCCGACATTGGACGAAGCCATAATCACGCGATACAACAGCGCTTCCGGCTTCTGGGTCGGATGCAGCTTATTGCCGTCTTCGCCTTTCAGGCGTTCCTTGCCGGTGCAAAGCGAAATCTGCCAGTCGCTGCGCATCTGCGTATCGTCATTCAGCGCTTTCATCGCTTCATAGTTAAACGTATATTTTGATTTCGGATTTTTTACCGCCCAAATCAAAGTCTCATGGGCATTGGTGAAACGGGTTCCCTTAAAATTCGGCATCGGATTGGTCTTGTTCCAGATGATGTCGTTCAAAATCCAAAATCCCAAATCCTGAAGAATATAACCGACCCGGAAAATATTGTGGTAGGAACCGATAACCCAAATGGCGCCGTCGTCTTTCAGTATCCGGCGGGCGGCCGTCATCCATTCCCGGGTATATTTGTCATAGGCGGCCAGAGATTCAAAACTGTCCCATTCTTCATAAACCCCCGACACATTGGTATTGTCGGGACGGGTCAAAGCATCGCCGAGCTGAAGATTATACGGCGGATCGGCAAAAATCAAATCAACCGAGTTTTCTTCCATCTGATTCATAATTTTAATGCAGTCATCATTAATGATTGTATTAAGAACTTTTTTGGTTTGGATACTGCTCATTTAACTTCAACCACTTTTCTAAGGTTTGTTATTCCAATGAGCCCAGTATGGCCGAGAGATAGTTATAAATTTATTAACAAGAATCAAAATTTATCCCCCTCGGAATCAAAAAAATTGCAGGCTATTGATAACCTGCAATTTTTTATTTTCACTTTTTCTAATTCGGCAGCCCGCCGCCTTTGAGAGACTGCAAAACCATATTCCGGTAAAGCTCATCCTCATCATTTTCCCTCTCGCGGAAAACGATTATCGGCGCCAGCCCGTTAACCTGCAGGGCTCCGATAACCCGCACGGACATCTCCGGAGAAAGCACCGCCTGCTGACACAGCAAAAGCCAGCAGAAAGCCGCCTGAATAAACGCCGTTTCAAGATTCTCATCGCGGATATATTTGGCCAAACCGCCGACGGCAACCAACATCGGCGCCGCTTCGATAACAAAGTCGTCGGTCATATCATCAGCCTCCAATGCCGCCGTAAAATTCATAAACTCCTGCAGCAAAGCCAAAACCTCATCTTCAAAACAATCGCGGTAAAAAGCAAATCTTGCCTTCAGCTCCGACAGGGAAATCTCTTTCCAGACAACGCCTTCCGAACGCCCGGCCAACAGCCTGAGCAAATTTACCGTCCGCTCGTCGGCTTTATCCTGAAAGATGTCTTCAATAACCAGCGAAACAAGCGTCGCCTCGCAGGCAAGCGCTCTCATTTTTTCCGATTTTGTATCCATAATATGCTAATTTAAAGGATTATAATTATGCTTCTGAAGCTCAACGCAGCCCATTCCCTTAAATTCCATAATACTGGCAAACAGAATGGACAGCGCCTCCTTTGAAAAACGAACCCTGCCGCGCGGCGGCACCAACAAGGATATCCAGCCCTCAGCCACATCCGTCAGCTTTTCATCGACTTCGGGCGACTGCAGATAAACGGCTAAATGTCCGAGTTCGCTGCACAATTCGGCAAAAATAAAAACATCTTCATTGCGAATGTCCTGCGGCCGGTTCTCTTTGCACATCACCTGCAACGCACTGCCGATGCGCAGGATTTCTTTTTTCAAAAAATGCCTGACGGTCAGCCAAATCTGTTCCGAATTCCGCGGCAGTTTCTGCAATTTCCACTCAGCGGCAAAGTCCGTACCCATTTCCGCCGACAACAAATCCAGCCAAGGCTTAACCTCGCTGAATTCCGCCTGATTCAAAATCATCTGGGCCGTTTCCTTAAAAAGAACAACCCGGCGTTTCAGTTTGAATAAAACCTGTTTCATAATAACTTGAGTTTTAGGATAATTTAACAAATTAATAGATTTATGCCGACACTATAGACATAAACCCGTTTTTTGTCAATCATCGATATCCGCAGAGCCTTTTTCCGTCATAAATGCCTGTATCGGCTTATATGATTTGCGGTGCTGCGGCGTCACCCCGTATTGCTTCAAACCGGCAATATGCGCGGCCGTTCCGTAACCGGCGTTTTTCTCAAAACCGTAATAAGGATACTTCTGTGCCAGTTCTGCCATCAAGCGGTCACGATAAACTTTTGCCACGATTGAAGCCGCCGAAATGGAATAAGACTTCGCATCGCCCTTAACCACCGTCTGCGCGGCGCAGTTAAACCGGCGCGGTTTCTGATTGCCGTCCACCAAAGCCAGTTCCGGAGGAGTCTTCAGCCCTGCTCTGGCTCGTTCCATCGCCATAAAAGTTGCATTCAGAATATTATATTCGTCAATTTCCGCACAGCTGGCCTCACCGATGCCGATTTCGACTTTGCCGTTTTTTTCTTCCTCAAACAACAGGTTATAAAGCTTTTCTCTTTTTTTGGCTGAAAGTTTTTTTGAATCATCCAAACCGCTCAGCAAATCCGGATGCAGATTGCGGTCTTTGATAATGACGGCTCCGGCAACCACCGGACCGGCCCACGGTCCGCGACCGGCTTCGTCAATTCCGCAGACAATGCCGCGGCATTTGTCTTCCAATTCAAAATCAGGCATATCAATTCTCCAGCATTTCCAAAACTTCTTCCCGGCAGAAACGCACAAACGGTTCCTCAAAATGATAACCGGCTTTGGTAAATTTTGCAAATTTATCCATATACAAATAGTTTTTACACGGAAAATTATCGGTATAAACTTTTATATTTTCGTTGCATTTTCCGACAGTTCCGTTAAAAACCGCCAAAATGAGTTTAAACTTTTTACGGCCGCAGCGGGTTTGAATAAAATCATACAGTTCATTAACTTTTGCCGTGTCAACGCCGCCCATGTCATGGCATACCAGCAAACAGGGCTTGTCATCGTCCAAAGCCGCCCAAAGGTTGGCAATCCGTTTCCGGTAGCGATCCACAAAAAAATCCCTGTCATTCTGTTTGTCATGAATGAACTTAATACCGTCGGACGGATTAACCCAATAACCGTTTTTCTCATCAAATTCAACCGCATCAAAATATCCTTCAAAGTGATTCTTCAAATATTTGACCACAACCGGAAGCGGGTGTACGGACAAATCAAACGGCATCGACGGTTCTCCTTCCGCCTTGCGGGGTTTCAGCCCCCACAAATTAAGCGTCATCCGCGGAAAGCAATTGGTTCCCAGAGAAATAACATGAAAATTTTGCCGCGGCAACGACAAATTAAGCGCCGCCGCCTGCTCAAAACGACGGGTATAAATATATTTTTCGGTTCTAAACAAGGCATTCAGCGCTTCTTCAACCTCCAAACGGGCTCTCTTGCGCCGTTCTCTTCCCAAAACCGGAATGGTCAAAAGCCGGGAAACGCTTTTCAGAAACTTCATTATCAGACCTCAAACAAAAAATGTTATTAGTCAGAAAATACACGTTTCCCTTACCTGAGTCAAAGATTAAACTGAATTAATACCACGCTAATGCCGGGGTTTGCAGCCGCAGTAATCCTGATTATACAGGTTCAGCTCTTTAATCAGGGCACTGCGGCGCTCCTGCATACCGCCCTTCCGCCCCTCAATCTGAACATAAGGAACCCCCGTCTCTTCGGAAGCTCTGGCTGCCGCCTGGTTTACCTGAGCCAGATTTTTATAGCGCGAAACGCCTAACACAGAGGCTACACCGTCATAACCGTTTGCTTTGGCATATTCCATCACCCGTTTCAGCCTCATATAAAAACAAAGCGAACAGCGTGCTCCCCTCTCCGGCTCATTTTCCAAGCCCGCAGTCAGAGCACACCAGTGCTCATTGTCATATTCAAGCTCAATAAACGGGATACCGTAAACCTCGCAAACCCGCTTGTTTTCATCACGGCGTTTGCAATATTCCGCTTCGGGACGGATATTCGGATTATAAAAGACAACTTCGGCCAGCACCTTGTCCCGTGCCAGTTTTTCAACCACCGCACAGGAACAGGGCGCACAGCACGACAACAATAAAATCCCTTTGCTCATCAGCGATTCCTTCATCAAAAACATCAGAGCCATATTAGCGCGATAATTTATTTATGCCACAAAATATTTTCCCGCCCATAAGAATCAAGCAAGTCTATCTTCTCTGCCTGAGGCGAAGAATGCGCAGGCCGCAGAATTTTAACCGCACAACGGCATTTTTAAGGCTCAAATTAAACAGGGTCAGCTTTGAAAACAACACCAGCCGGATATCTATCAGCCGGCATCCGGTCAAACCGTCTTTCCCATTCAAACAAATAAATTCGGCCAGCTTAAAATTTCCCAGCCTCAAAAGATAACGCGGACGACAGTGCTTTTTCAGCTCGGACGACACCTCCGGCGGAAGTATCCGCCTGAAACGATTAAAAATCTTATAGGCTTGGGCATATTGCCTTTCATCCAGAAAACCTGTGCAAAAACGCCAGCAATTTTGATAAATGTCAACAAAAAGCCGTTGATATCGTTTTTCTAAACTGTTCCGCCGCAGAAAATCATAAAAATGCTCCAAAGAATACAGCGAATCATAAACGCCTTTGTTTTTCCTGTTATAAACTTTCCCCATAACCGAGTCATTGCGCCGCAGATAATTATACAGCTCCTCATCCAGAAAACAGGCTGTCTTGGCAACACACATATACTGCCAATAAAAACAATTGTCGTCATATTCATAACCCGTCGGGAAATCTATGCCATACTGCCGAACCAAATCAGCCTTAAAAATCTTATTCCACAGCATAACATTCGTCCGTTGAATCAATTCCCCCGTTATCTGCTGTTTTCCCGAATAATAAAGCCGATAATAGGCAATATCTTCCTGCGGCCGAACCTGCTCGCTTTCATCAATCACACGGCAGCCGCAAATCGCAATATCCGTTTGACTTGCCGTAATCACTTTGAGCAGTTTCTCGCAAATATCGGGCTGATACCAGTCATCCGCATCACAAAACATCAGATAACGCCCCGCCGCATTCCGAAGCCCCAGATTGCGGGCCGCCGCCGGCCCCGAATTAGGCTGCGACAGAAGCTTAAACCGCTTGTCGGCCAACACATATTCTTCACAAATCCGGCGGCTCCCGTCTTGCGAACCGTCGTCCACACACAAAACTTCAATATCGGGAAACGTCTGAACTTTCAGGCTGTCCAAACATTTTCCCAAATATTTCTCGGCATTATATACCGGCAGAATTATTGATATTATCGGCATTTATTTTCTTTAATAAAATTTTTTATATATTTTAATTTTGACTTCAATTCTTTACGTTTATGTTTATATTTTCGTCGTTTTTTTCCTATTGTTATTTTCGAAAGAACTTTATAGCGGCAATATCTTATTTTGTTTTTTGCATAATTAAATATATCTTGCAAATTTATTTCTTGAGCCTGCGCTATAGATACATGAAGATTTCTACATACATTTTTTCTGCACTTGTAATACAAATTGCCCAAATAGACTTCCGCATAAGAATCAGGAGCAACCCAAGCAGTATAATATCCATCATACTGAACCAATAAAGGCGTAATCCTCTCAATAATATGAGTCAGCATTCCATCTTTAGCGGATAAAGGTTCTTCAGGAAAATCCTCAAACTTCCAAGGATAATCAAATAAGCTTTTCAAAGCCTTGCCCCTGAACCAATACATTCCCCCCAATGGAGCCATAACATGAGGATCAAGCTTTATATCAAGTTTTAAAATATTATGAATAAATTCTTCACTTACTTTATAGTTTCTTGTCCATTCCCGGCCAATTAGATCTATTGTATTTGTACTAATCGTAAAAGGGACCAAGAGTCCTAAACGCATATTATTTTGAAAAGTATGCAAAATATTTTCTATATAAGAATGACTGTAAAGCAAGCTTATAAAATTATGATTTCTGAAATCATCACTTATCATTACAGAATTAAAATATGGAGATTTCTTCGCATGAACAAAACAAATATAATCATATTTTTCAATAATGTCTCTGCATGTTATTAATAACGCTGTATTATCTCTGCCCCGATTTTGTTGCTGACGATATTCAACCCGATTAGGAAGATTAGAAAAATAATTTTTACAAATTCCAGCCACTTTTTTATCTGTATTGACAACAATTATATCAATATATTCAGGAACATTCACGGCATAATTATAACAATACGATACTAAATCTGCCGGATAAATATACATAATCACCGCCGCTTTTATTTTATTCGTATCACCGTAAGATAAATCAGACGACAGAATATAGTTAAGATGCAGACTATCATTCAGCTCAGACATATTTTGATTTGCCAGCAAATCATCCCATATCATATCTGTACGATAAAGTTTATGCTCCTCCAAAAACCTAAGTAAACGCCGGGGGCCATAATCTGAACAATAATTCAAAATAAAATCTTTGAAACCGCTGAAATATTTTCTTTTAATAATCGGACAGCGATCCTCTATAACTTGAATATCGCTCAAAAAAGTTGGATTTCGATCTATTAGCTTTTTATATTTTTCAAAATCCATATAAACAGCAGAAACAAAACCTTCTTTCTCAAAATACTGTGTCAGTTTCATTTCTCCATAGCCCAACAACTCCTGATAATTCTTTAACTGTCTGAGATTCATCCAGTAATTTTTAAATATTTCAGATTCTAAAAGTTTTTTACGAAAAACCAGCCAATAAGATTGTATATGTTCAATATACCTGGTATCTTTATTTCCTGGAATTGTATATAATTCTTTATCAGGATGACGATTTATTCCCCAAAAATCACATTCCCTTTTATCCATTTCTTCCCACATCTCAGAAAAAGGATAAATCGGCCCGTAATAACTTCCGTTAGTAAGAAGAAGTTCATCATACTCAGCAATTTTATCGTAACCATAATATTCTATCCCGGCTTTCCACCCCCCAAAGTCATAATTAGTATTGTTTCTGACCAATACATCAATACCTAATGCCTCCAGCTTTTTCATACTTTCCGCAGACAACATTCCATTCATAACAAACAAAATATCAGATACGACCCTTTGTAATTCTTGCAGACAATAAATTACATAATCTCTAACTTTTCCTTTGGAATCGGAATGAACATAAATAGCCAATTTTTTTTTCATCTTTATCCTCTTTGGATCATCTCTTTAATTTTATTTATTTTTCCGGTCGTATTATATTTTGTTTCTCTAATAGCCCATATATCAGCATGCCGTTGCATAAGTATCTTCCAGTTTTTTTCAATCTGTTTTTTCCTAAACTCACTGCCAACACTGGCATGGCGTTTATGAAACATATACAAATTATCAATAATAACTGTTTTCCAACCGGCCTTAAGAGCTCTTAAAGCATAATCCGTCTCTTCACAATATATCGGACAGAATATCTCATCCAAAAAACCAATTTCATTAAAACACTCTCTGCGAATAGCAAAGCAAAACCCCTCCGGACACAAAACAACAGGATATTCTTTTTTTGATACTTTTTCGACATGCCTGTCCATCATCTCAAAGTTCATTCCCTGATTAAATGGAATATCCCATAAACCAGATCCTGATACTACAGGTGAAGCTATCCCGATATCCGAATCACTGTTAAAACAGTCTAAAATACGTTTTTCCCAATTTTCCGGAATCAAAGTATCATTATTCAATAAAACGATAATATCACCGGTTACACATGCCATCCCCTTATTACAGGTACGAACAAACTGCATATTATTTTTATTTTCAATTAATCTGTATTGAGGATTCTCCCGATTTAATTTTCTTAAATATTCCGTTGTTTCACTATCCGATTTATCATTAATCAGTGTTATATCTACATTCGCAGAAAGATGGCTTTTCTTTATACTTGCAATCAAATTTTTAGTCTCAGCCAAAGCATTAAAAACAGGAATAATCACAGATATTGTTTTGCAGGTTTTATTACCCGTCCGGCGCCGGGCATGCTCATATAAATAAACCTGCTGCGGATTTACCCGTATTTCTGTCTTATCACAAAAATCATGTAGTTCCACTTTGTATTTCCAACATAAATAATTAAAACAAATCTGATCCCGACGAGAATATTTATCAATAAAGTTCCACCATTCATCATCTAAAGATACCAGTTGCGGCTGATTATGTTTTCGCAAAACAATATTGGTTTCCTGTAAACCGCTTTGCTCGGGAAAACCGCTCTGCTTAATTACCTTTATCTCTTTATTTATCAATTCCGGTAAATCAAAATGATGAAAACTCAGAAACGCAGCTTCTTCATAACAATCGTTCCGCCAAAAATGCGGAGGTACAGCAATCAAAACATCACGAGAAATAAACTGAGAAATTTTTCTAAATACAAACTCTCCTAGGGGTTTAATATTCCCGTCAATCCATATGCTGTAGCTATAATTAGGAAATAAAACATGAGGATGAGTTTTATGCCAGCGTGCATTTCTAACGCTGTCTCTACCATCAAACTGTAGTGGTCTTACTCTCCATATACCGACACGTTTCTGGTAAATAAGTTTCTCACTGTCTGTAAATAAAACATAATCATATTTATCATCAAAATATAAATATTCTGGAGCTGTATCATAGTTTCCCGTAATACATGTATAGATTACATATTTTCTTTTTACCCGAAAACTATAACTCTGATAATCAGGATTCTTATAAAGAATTCTTCTTTCTCTATACCCATATTTCAGATAATGAAGCACTGGATTAACTTGCGCTTTCACTAAATCAGGATAACATTCCAGATAAAATTTGAAATTATACAACGGCGATGGACTTCTTCCCTCTTTCCAGCCATATTTTAAATAATGTTCAACCGGATACATTTTGTGCTTTGCAACATCCGGATTGTTTTTTAAATAATATGAACAATCAAAATAAGGGGAATTTAAAAGCAACTTATAATCAGGATTCCCTAACAGTTTCCCCAGATAATCCCTTTTTTGGCGATATTTTTTTGCTTTTCTAAGCGGCAACACTCTGGCTAACAGCTTATAACGCCAATATTTAAGCTGCTCATGCATATACTGTATATTCATGTTTTCCTACTTCCAGAATGAATAAATTTTCTTGTCTGTCTCATAGCTCATGTTTTTGACCGGGTGGTCCGGCTGGGTCAAAGCCCACTCAAACATTTCATTGATTGTTTCTTCCAGATCGGTATCATCTCTGAAACCAAGCAGTTTTTTGGCTTTATCATGATTGCAAAAAGCAAACTTAGCTTCATGCCGCGGTTCATAATGCACAATATCCGGTTTGAAACCAAAGTTTCCGGCACATTTGCGAACCAATTCGGCAGCTTCCAAAATCGTCCGCTCCTTATCGGCTCCGAGATTGAAAATTTCACCGTCATATTCATACATCAGCTGTTCAAAAGGCTTGAAATAATATTTAACGTCTGAAAAAGCTCTGGTTTGTAAGCCGTCGCCGAAAATCGTCAGCGGTTCATTATGCATGGCCTTTCTGATCCAGATACCGACAACATTACGATAACGATCCCAGATATTCTGATATTTACCGACAATGTTATGCGGGCGGATAATCGAATAGCTCAGCCCGAATTGTTCTTTAGCCAGTTTCAAATCCATTTCCACCGCGTATTTGGCAACTCCGTACGGATCAAGCGGTTTAGGCTGCATATCCTCTGTAAAGGGTGGCGTATTTTCCCGCCCGTATGTTGCCATGGAAGATGTAAAAATAAACTTTTTGACATCATGATTAATGGACGAAGTAATCAAATTGGCCGAGCAAATCAAATTATTGGTATAATTATATTTGCGGATAAACGGACTCAGCCCCTCGGCGGCATAAGCGGCAAAATGATAGACATAATCCGGCTTTTCATCACGAAAAAACCTGTCAACGGCTTCCAAATCCGCCAGATTAATATTTACGCACTTGGCACCGTCAGCCAGATTTTCCTTATAACCGCCGGAGAAATCATCGATACCGACAACATCATATCCCTCAGCCAACAAATGACGAGAGAAATTGCTTCCTAACAAACCGGCCATTCCGGTAATTAACACTTTAGCTTTCATACTTAGTTTCCTCTTATATTATTTTCCAATACCCTGATAATCAAAACCATTGGCTGCTGCTTGTTCCGCATTTATCAAGTTGCGGCAATCTACGATTTGTTTATGGCGCATCAAATGTGCTGCCTGTACCAAATCAAGCGCTTTAAATTCGTTCCACTCGGTAAGTATCGCCAAAACATCCGCATCTTTTAAGCAGGCATACATATCATCGGCATAGCTGATTTTATTCCCCAGCAAACCGCAGGCCGTCCCCATGGCTTTGGGGTCATACGCCGTAATATCTGCTCCCTGCAGCAACAATTCGCCGACAATATCCATTGCCGGACTTTCACGACAGTCATCCGTTCCGTCTTTAAAAGCCAAACCAAGCACGGCAATCTTCGGATTCTTAACATCTTTGACCTTATCCAATATCCGCCCCGCCATCTGCTTTTTGCGCTCGGCATTTCCTTTGATTGCCGCTGTTATCAGGCTCATCTCAACCTCATTCTGGCGTGCCATATAGGCCATCGCCATGGTATCTTTCGGGAAGCAGCTCCCGCCATATCCCGGCCCCGGATTCAAAAAGCGGTTGCCGATACGCGTATCAAGCCCCATTCCCTGAGCCACTTCAGAAATATCGGCTCCGCTTTTTTCACAAAAATTCGCCATTTCGTTAATGTAATGGATTTTAATCGCCAGAAAGGCGTTGGATGCATACTTGATGGTTTCGCTTGAACGGCGCTTGACAAACAGCATATTGGTTTTGCCTTCAAACGGCTTATAAAGCTCTTTGATAACCGCCTTGGCCTTCTCCGTATTGGCTCCGACAACAATCCGGTCGGGATGAAAGAAGTCATGCACGGCAAAACCCTCGCGCAAAAATTCCGGCAGAGAAACAACGTCAAAATCGGCAAACGGATTTTTCTTTGATATCAAGGCCTCTACATCATCCCCCGTCCCAACCGGAACCGTCGATTTGGTTGCCACGACAGTATAACCCTGCAAATGCTCGGCCAACTCTGTCGCCGCGGCATGAATGTACTTCATATCCGCTTCTTTGGTCACCGGATGCGGCGGTGTCCCTACCGCTATAATAACCAAATCCGCAGAGGAAACGCCCTCTTTCATAGAGGTGGTAAATTTAATCCGTCCGGCTTTAACATTTTTGTGAAACAGTTCTTCCAAACCGTCTTCATACAGAGTAATTTTTCCGGCTTGCAGAGCCTCAATCTTACTTGGTTCTCGGTCAATACAGGTTACCTGATTGCCTAACTCCGCCAAGCCGACGCCCGTCGGTAATCCTACATAACCGGTGCCAATTATTCCTACTTTCATTCTTCTGTTTATCCTCACAGTCAAACATTAACAAAGAGGACGGGAAGTTGAACGGCCGCCGGATACAGCGACTCTCCACACCTTTAAAATAGACTTTCTGGACATAGTATAGAGCTTCCCGTCCATATATATTTG
>OWJP01000376.1_pt1 | contig 18729 bp, 24 predicted proteins | sample 1732561 | NCBI WGS metagenome assembly OWJP01 (sample SAMN05065729, study PRJEB22554) | human gut metagenome | biome: ENVO:2100002; feature: ENVO:00000062; material: ENVO:00002003 | host: Homo sapiens | place: USA
CGAGATGAGCGCTAGTCTCGTGGGCTCGGAGATGTGTATAAGAGACAGCAATGGGCAGTTTTACCGCGTTACCGGCGTGCAGCCGTTCGACGCTTACACCCGATATCTGCTAAAGGCGGTGGACATATGAGCGTGGAAATTAAGGGCCTCGACAGCCTGCGTAGGAAACTACAATCACTGGGCGGCGAGCTGGAGCAGGCGACGGAAAAAGGCGTGGAGAAGGCCACGAAGACCGTGCAGACGGCCGCAAAGCTGCTCTGCCCGGTTGACACTGGTTATCTGCGCGAGAGCATCCAGACAAATTTTGCGTGGCAGCCCTCAGGTGAATGCGTCGGTACAGTCGGAACGATCGTGGAATACGCCCCGTATGTCGAATTCGGCACAGGGCAGATGGGCGCTGCGTCTCCGTCCCCACCGAAGGCGCCTCTTAGTTTGGGTTATCGTGAGGACTGGAAAGGCCAGTTTGCGCAGCCATACCTGTATCCAGCACTGATCAATAATCGCGACCGCATCGTAAAACATCTGGAGATTGAACTCCGCAAAGGCATCCGGGAGGCAATGAAATGATCGACATGGAACAAACCGTATACGATATCTTGACCACCACCCTGCCCGGAATGAAATGGTCCGTGGGCTTCCCGCAGGACTTCCGCGTGTTGGGCGACGGTCTGGGCAGCATCAAGCAAATGGATAACTCTGTGCGCACGTCGACCTCCTCCGGCATTGACCGCATCTCCAACGTGGCTGTGCAGGTACAGGTCTGGGCCCCTACACCAGAGCGGCGCAACGAGCTGGATCGAGAGATCGCTACGGTGCTTGCCAGCCTCGGCATCCCCCGCAGCTCCCTGAATCATCTAGAGGAGATGCTCCCGGGCGCAATCCCCGCATACCGTTCTGTGCTGCTGTACAGCGGTGCGTATGACAATGTGACAAAACAATTTTACATAAAATAAAACAAAAGTCAGGTCCTGCATGGGCCTGAGGATTGAAATTACATCAGATAAGGAGTTGATTTTATGGATGGACTTTCTACCATCGGCACAATTTTAAAAATGGGCGCACAATCTTCATCCCTGACCGAGGTGCCTGATCTTCAGGATTTTCCCGATTTGATGGGTGCACCTGATAAGATCGAGACCACGACCATGAAAAACACATCCCGCACTTACATCCCCGGCCTGAAGGATCCCGGAGATATGGCGTTTAACTTCCTGTATTCCGGCATGGGCGAGGGCTCGAATTACGCCACATTGAAAGCAGCACAGGACTCCGGTGCTACACGGTTTTTCCAGCTGGTGTTCCCGGACAAATCCGGCTTTGCGTGGGAAGGGAAGGTTTCCCTTTCCGTCCCTGGCAAGGGCATCGGCGAGGCGTTGCAGTTCACAGCTAACATCACGCCCACATCGGAGATCGAAGAAATTGACGTTTCCGGCGCCGGTTAAAAACAAGGAGGATATGAATGATGGCAGCATTTTACACTCTGGCCGCCGACGGCCACGAATACAAGCTCAAGCTCACCACAGCGTCCAAGATCGAGGCGGAAAAACGTCTCGGCTTCTCTCTTTTAGAGGCCCCGGAGAACATCACGAAGGCGGAAACCTTCGCGGTCATCCTTTGGGCAGCGCTTCAGAAATATCATCACAACATGACCATCCAGAAGGTCTATGATCTCATTGACAAGCTGGAGGACGCAGGCTACACGATCAGCGAAAAAGCAGACCTCCTCCTCGAAATCATGAAGGTCAGCGGTTTTTTTACGCAGGAGGATCTTCAGGAGATGGAGAAAAAGCAGGAGGAAACGGAGTAATCTACCGCACCGCAACGGAATTGATTGAAGCCCTGTATCCGCAAGCGTTGGATGCAGGGCTTTTGCCTGATGAATTTTGGGACATGAGCATCGGCGAGGTTGAGCAGGTTGTCAACGCTCGGCTCAAACGACAGCAGGAGCAAACGAAGCTGCAGGCTACGATGCTCTGGAAGCTCGGCAATCTGATTGCTTTCGCCGTGCACGACCCGAAGCATTACCTGCCGCTGCACGAGGCCTTCCCCGGCCTGTTTCGGGCGCCGCAGGAGCAGCAGACGGATTGGCGTGTGATGAAAGCCCGTATGGCATCCTACAGTGCCGTGAAAAATGCGAAAATGAGGGGTGGTGAAAGCCATTGACCGTAGAAGAATTGCAGGTTGTAATCTCCGTCAAGATGGAAAAGATCGATGCGAAAATCAACAACCTGATCAAGAAGTGTGATAGCCTTGGCGCAAATGCGACGAAGGCTGGAAAGGGCACCGACAAGCTGTCCAACGCCTGCGCGAAGCTCAAGGACCGGGCGGAGGCCGGAAGCGCAGGTACGCACAAGCTTTCAGGCGCATTGAAAGCCCTGAAAACCGGTGCGGCTGTTGCTGCAATCACGGCCGTCACAAAGGTCGTGAAGAAGCTGACGGATTCCTACGCGAAAACCCAGGCGGCGCAGGTCGGCCTGGAAAGCAACTTGGCTGCCCATGGGAAGGACGTGTCGCAGGCAAAAGCCTGGCTGCAGGAATACACAAGGGATGGGCTGATCCCCCTGGCAGACGCCTACACGGCTTACAAGAATTTATCCTCCGCTGGATACACGGACGACCAGACGCAGAGCGTCCTGCAAAATCTGAAAGACTCGGCGGCGTTCGCCCGACAGGGGTCGCTCACGATGGGCGAGGCGGTCAAGTCCGCGACGGAAGGCATTAAGAACGAGAACAGTATCCTGGTTAAATTAATCAGCCCTGCGCAGAGGCGACTTTGCGTGGCGTAACCCGAATGACGGTTAAAGCCCGGAGACGGGTCAGACCGTAGCGTAAACCATATGAACTACGCTCGAGAGACTGACAAGGGTAACTCATTGAGTTAGATATACAGTCCGAACTGCAAATATAATCAAAACGTGAAATTGCAGAGCGCCGCAGAAATGACGGCGCTTTTCTCATGCGTTTGCGTGAGGAAATAACAAATTGTGATAATGCCGGCGTTACAAAGAACCTCTCCGTCATCTGGGAAGAGTATGCTGCGTCCATTGGGAAGGGCGTGGGGAGCCTTACAGCCGCCGAAAAACGCCTTGCCACGGTAGAAGGTCTCATGCGGGAAACCGCGTTCCAGACCGGCGACGCGGCCCGTTATGCCTCCACTTTCGCCGGTGCGCAGGCGGCGCTGAAAGCGCAGACAAAGCAGCTCTCCAGCGCCCTTGGCTCGATTTTTGCCCCGGCGCTGCAGGCGATCATGCCCTATCTGACCGCGATTGCGGAAAAACTGACACAACTCGCCACCCGTGCTGGGCAGGTCATGGCCGTGCTGTTCGGGATCAAGCCAACGCCCATCAAGCAGCTCGCCACGAGCACACAGACGGCGTCTGCGGGGCTTGAGAAGGCCACAAAGAAGGCCAAAGAACTGAAAGGCCAGCTCCTTGGCATCGACGAGCTGAACGTCATCGAAAAGGCCGACACAAGCGATAGTGGCGGCAGCGATACCGCTGGGAGCACCGGCGGCATGAGCACAGGCAGCCCGATCAATAGTGCCTTGTCCAACGCGGATAACGTGATCGATCCGAGGATTACGGCGAGGGCGGAGGAGATCAGAGAGAAATTGAAGAGCCTGAAAGAGATGATCCAGACCTACAGTCCGATCATCAAAGGAGTGGCCGCTGTTGGAGCTGCAGCGTTTGGGGCCGCCAAGATTAGCAAATGGTTTAACCTAGCCAAAGCGGCGGTCGGCAAATCGCCCATTCTGTCTAAGGGCGTAAATGCGCTCGGGAAGGCCCTGTTGTACGCGAAAACCTCGTTTGCCATAACCAAGAACCCTCTGAAAGCCCTTGCAAACGGCTTTAGTTCGCTGTGGGATAGCTTTAAGCACTTTATGGGCGGACTATCCCCGATGGCTAAATTCGGCGTTTCCGTGGCCGCGATCGGCGGCGAAATTGTCGTCGTAAAAAATGCCGTTGAGGAGTACGCTATGGGAAATATTTCCCTTGGGCAAGCAATGCTGCAAATCGTCCCCACCTGCGCGGCGGTTGGCACAGCCATGTATGCCATGCTGGGGCCGTGGGGGCTGGTTGCTACGGCGGTGGCCGGCGTGAGCGCTGGTATCTATGGCGTAATCTCGGCCGAAAATCAGATGCGTGCTGAAGCGTTGCAGGCCGAATTTTACAACGGCGTTGGTGTGAGTATATCCGAAGTTGCGGATCAGTTTGGTAGGATGGCCGATGAAATTGTTGCGGCGAATCAACCAATCCTGGAAAATCAGGCAACCATCGACAGCGCAAAAGAGAGCATCACTGCTACCTCGCGGGAGATCGATACCCTGATTTCTGGCGTATCACGCGGAACCATCAGCGTCGGCGAAGCCGTCCCGCAGATTCAACAAGCGTTTGCGTCGCTGGAGGAAAACACCAAAACAGTGCTGGACAAAATTTATGATAACATTACGCTCGCACTGGCCGGGAGTGTCGGGGACGCGCTGGAATCTTTGGGTTACTCGATCCCGGAAGTGATGGGCGTAGTCGGAAAGATCGTGGACGACAGTAAGCTGAAGCTAGACGATCTGATGAAAAAATCCGACGAACTTGTTCAGCAACTCAATAGTACGAAGGGTGACAAAACGGCATTATATGAACAGATCTATGACCTCAAAGAGGAAATCAAAAGCCTGACAATTGAATCTGATCCGCGTATTTCGGCTTTTAAATCTGCCATCAGCGACATTAATCTGGATAATTTAAATTTCGAGAGCCCTGAAAAATTTGCCGCGGCAATCAAAGATATGGCAGACAAAACGGAAGGCGCGAAGGCTGCCGTTGAGGAGGCAAACGAAGCATTCATCAAAAGCTTCCGGGATTTGGAGGAAAGAGCCGAAGATGCCAAGGACATCAAAATGATCGAGGGTATCATCGAAACAATCCAGAAAGATACCATCTCCCAAAAAGCCAACCTCGACAAACAGATGCAAAACGTAGCAGACAGCATTCAAGGATCATTCTACAGCAAATTCCAAGCGTTAGCCGAGAAAGAAACGCCTACGGCATGGGAACGGTTCCTTGGAGCTTTTACGGGCGTAAGTGTGCAGGGGCTGGTCAACGAAAGAGTTTTGAAAACTTTTTCCGGTTTGGATGAACCTTTTAACGAGGTGTTTGGCCAATATGGACGCGAATCGCTAACTGGATACGCAAACGGTCTTCTCGAAAAGGAGCGATCAACAGAAGATCAAGCAAAAAGCACGGCTGAAAACATTGCTACGGCGTTCAGCTCAGCCATGCAAATTCACTCTCCCTCTAAGCTGTTTGCACAGTACGGCAAATGGAGCCTGGAAGGCTATACCGACGGTGTCAAAGACCAAACACGACCGGCGCGTGACGCAATGAAAACTGCCGCTGAAAGTATCCAAAGCAGTTTCGAATCCTCTTTTTCGTATAACTCATTTAAGTCAATCGGTAGACAAGCGGCACAAGGTCTGACTGACGCTTTCCGGAATCTTTCTTTCCCCCATATCAAAACCCCGCATTTCGAACTGGATTACGACACGTGGGGCGCTGAGGGGGAAGCTTGGCGACAGATGGGCTTGCAGGGCCGCCCCTCGGTCAACGTCAAGTGGTACGCCAAAGGCGGCGTATTTACCGATCGCTCACTTATCGGCGTTGGCGAGTACCCAGGAGCAGCAAGCAACCCGGAGATTGCCACGCCGCAATCCATCATGCGCGACACGGTCGCCGGGGTGCTGCAATCCGACCGCAGCAACCAATATGACGTGATCTATCGTGCGATTTACGCCGCGCTCTCGGCACTGGGGCCTGATTTGTTCAACCCAGATATTGTCCTCGAAATGGATAGTCGGGTTTGTGGACGGAGCACCGCAAAATACGTCAAGCAGGAACTCGTGCGGGCGAATGAATGGTAAAAACAAAATCCTCCCTGCTGCTAGGGCAGGGAGGAGATTTTAACCTTTGAGCGCCCGTCCTTGAGCGTCTTTGAACGTATCTATCAAAATTGATATTAGATCAACGAGTGTACCTATTCCTAAACATCCCCCAGTCACGAGGTATACGATTCCACTACCGATCTTGCCTGCATAAAATCGATGGAAACCAAACGCGCCGAAAAAGAGACAAAGCACAAAAGTAGCCCATTTGCTTCGTATCACCTCAAAATTTGATCTATATACTATTAAAAAAGCTGTGGGGATTGCAACAATTAGAATAAAAAAATGAAGTAAAAAATATGCGCAGGCTCTTATTATAGCAAACGCTTCTAAGTATGCGTAAGGCAATAGTTGAACTATTGAAAAAGCAAACAATATTAGCATTAAAATCGATACGACCGACAGTATTACAAGGATAGGTATGGTTGTTTGATATTTTTCTTTAAAAAGCAGCAGAGAAGACATTAAGCATAACACGGGGATACAAAGCATGATTGCAAGCAAACCTACGGCCAAAATATCAGTTGAAGCTCGCGCATATTCGTCTGCCGAGGTAACGAATTCTACAATCAACGATATAGCGTGAAAAAAATCAAATAGCGATAACACAAAAACGACTGCAAATAAAATTGCTGACGCTCTCAATTTTGCATCAATGTTCAGCGCGACTTCACTGTCTACGATTTCAGGTGCCTCCATCTCCATATCCGGATCAGTCGCTGAAAACTGCTCCGCTCCGCAGGAAGGACAAAATTTTGAATCTCCGGTTATAGGCTTTCCGCAATTCTTACAATACATGACAAAATCCCCCTCTCATATCACACGATAAATGTAACACAAGAGGGGAAATTTGTAAAGACTTAATCCACAGGCCCCGCGTGGAGCCTGACCGAGAGATCCGGACGGTCAAGATTCTCGAATGGTGATTTCAATCCACGCTCCCGCGAAGGGCAAGAACTACCGCGTAAAGTACGCCAGCTGAGCGCAGTCAAGTAAATAGAGAAACGCCCGCACTTGCAGTCAAGTGCGGGCCTTGGTATAATACAGCTGTCAGGCAAAGGCCTGCGGATTGAAACCAGCCCGAGGAAACAGCACTTGTATATGACATTGGCCGCGCCCCTCGTGGGGTGCGTGGATTGAATTGAACATGAAAGCGTCTATCTCACACGGGGTAGGCGCTTTTGTTATGCCTCGAAAGGAGGGAGGTGAACATCTTGAACGTTTTATCCGATGGCTACGTAAAACTGGTCGTAAACGACCAGGAAACTGGCAAAGAAATAGCGGTAGTAACTAATGAATTGATTACTACCGCCGCCGACAACATTGTTGTTAAGCTTACCCCCAGCGATAAGGAGATGTAACGCTATGGTCTATACCATCGACGGTAGAACCTTCCCGAAGGCCCCATCTACTTGCGAGCACACCGTCGCGCAGGTTGTCACGAACGCGCAGCGCACCGTTGGCCCGGGCGCGTCCGCGACCAAGGAACTGCTGGCCGAGAAAGAGAAAATTAACTGCACCTGGCTGTACATGACCACACGGGAGTACGCGCAGCTTCGACAAATGGGCGCCGGGAAGAACTTTTTTAAGCTGAACTACTACGACGCTACCACCATGACAAAGAAGACGAAAGAGTTTTATGGCTCCGACATCACCGCCACAGAGCTGAACGGCTTGGATCGAAACGACGTCCCGCAAGGCTATCAAAATATCAAATGGAGCTTTATAGAAAGGTAGGTGATCCCTATGCTATCTGTCCCCTCAGAATACCACACCTACAGCTCGGCCCCTGAGCGCCGCACAGACCTCGTCGTCCGGCTTGCCCCTCTCGGTTGGCCGACGGACATCAACGCCCACGGCACCGCGCACAGCCTTTGCCCCACGCCCATCCAATGGGACAAAGCACCGCCCCACCGCCTCTATGCCAGTGCCGAATACAACCGCACGCCCCTCGACGGCCGGGCGCTCGCCAACGGCTGGTCTGGGCAGGTCTATGGCTATCTCTCCAACGCTCTGTCCGATCAGGACGGCTTGTTCGCCGCGGATGCTGTCAAACTCAGCTGCACCCGCAATGGCGGCGCGATCAGCGTTTTGACCATTTGCTTTGACCCAGCGGCCAATGAATACGCTGTAGACTTTGACGTCACAATCGACGGCGCATCGTCCACGGAAACTTACCACCAGGAATGGCACATCCGCAACAATGACCAGCCCATTGTGTACATCACCGGCATCCGCGCCGCCTACGATACGGTCACGGTCACGGTCAGCAAGTGGAGCCACCCCTTCCACCGGGCACGCATCCGCGAGATCGCAAACGGCGTGCTGTTCGAGGCCACCGGAGATACCCTCTACTCGTGCAATCTAATTGCCGAATCTGACCCGACGAATCAATCTATCCCGACGGGAGAGTGCACCCTGACCTATCCCGATCCGCAGGGCATGTTTGACGTCGCCAATCCCAACGGCGTATCCAGTAGCATCCAAACCAACCAGACGATCACGGTCTGGATTGGCGTATCCGACGGGCAGCACAAGCCCGCCTACGCAAAAATTGGCACCTACTATTGCCCCAAGGCCACCAGCAAAGGCGGCACCGGCGAACTGCAGGCCGTGGATGTGTTTGGCCTGGCCCAATCGTTGGGCAAGGTCAATGTGCGCTTGCTCGAATACCTCAACGACCGCGACCTGGCTGATTTTGTTCGGAGTCTGGGAGCTAGCCCCGGCATCCCCGCAACAGATTTTACCGGTTCGGCCCCCACGGCCTTTCAGGAGGACACAAGCCGGCTGGAGGCGCTGCGCTATGTATCGCAGTACCTACGCAAGATGCTGTACGCCGATCCGGATGGCAACGCCCGGCTGATCGGCATGTCGCGTACGCCTGTTGCTACGATCCCGCTGGATCAATCCTATGATTACCCCGCCCTGGAGGCCCGAGAAGAAATAGGCGGCATTGATTACACCTGGCACCACTATGACGGCAGTGGCGAGGAGGTCCTAGCTGCCGAAAATACTGTGATCTCCGTCAAGGGCGCCTCCATGACCTACACGGCGACTACCACGGAGCCCGTGGCCTACACCCGATATGAAGTAATCCATGAGTATGCAAGCGATTTTGTGGTCTCGATCGTCGAGACGGGATCGCGTAAGATCAAATACCGCATTAAGACCGACGCAACTTTTACAGACCCCAATGAATACTATGTAACCGTCAAACTCTACGGGAAAAAAATTGTAGAACGCACCTCAACCGGAAACTCCGAAACAGAAGGCGCGGTAAACAAAGATTTGAACCGGCTTTCGGTCGACAATCCCATACCGCACAGCGACGGTGACATATTTGGCCAGGTCGCCTGGTCATGGTACCTGCGTAGCGCCTACGGAAAAGCAGATATCACTTGCAATTGGCGCGGGGATGCGTCCCTGCAGGTAGGGGACCCGGTCACGGTGGAGGGCAAATACGGCCCGATCGACGGCGTGATCATCAAGCAGGAGATCGATTACGATGGGGCGCTCAATATGCGCACCACGGTCCGCCAGCTGGATCGGGTGATCAATCTGGGAGGTGGAGGCTAATGCATATCAAGACGGGCTGGACGCCCCGGGACTACCCCGATCTCTACGTGACAGACGACGGCGAGACGTTTGACCTGGTGCAGGGCGGCCAGGCAAGCAATAACGACGCTCTGGCCTTTAACCGAATTCTCGCAAACTGCAAGACCATCGCGGATACGTACAATCAGATATTCGGCACGGCGTGGGGCTATGGCTTCACGCCGTTTACCGTTCAGACCATTTATTCGACGGCCAATTTACAATTGATTGAAGACCGCTGCCGGGAGCTGGCCCGGGCATTTGGCCTGGATTACAGCGGCAAGACCTGGGCGGCTGGGGATGTTGTCGACTATCGCGACCTTAACCGGTGGGAGGCGCCATTCGAGTTTTTACAGCGGTACGAAGGCAAAACAGCAGACGATTTCGGCATCATCCGCTGCGGCACGATCCTGTGTGGCGGCGTACCGGGGGACTACCGGTATCATTTCTGCGGCGATTTTTATTGCGGGGACAGCGCCGCGTATTTTGAATAATGGAGGTATATTATGGCTTACCAGAAAACACAATGGCAGGATCACATTGAGGGCGTACAGGTGGGTACGCCGGTCAATGCAGCCAACATGAACAAAATCGAGGAGGGGATTGCGGCCGCCTGCGCAATAGGCGACGCAGAAGGGACATGGACACCAGAAGTGGTTGAAATGCGTAGTCAAGTAGGAGGATGCACCTACGATACGCGAGTAGGATACTATATCCGCATAGGTAATCTCGTATTAGCCACATTTAATGTCAGCGTCAGCAAAAAGAGCACGGGAACCAACTGGAGCAATACAACGATGGTGTGCGTAAAAGGCTTGCCGGGCACACGTCCACGGCAAGACAACGGTTACAACATGGGGGCGCAAGTCACGCTAAATGCCGATGCACCAGCGATTGCAGCAACCACTCAAATGATGTATGGTACCGTTGCATTTGCTAAGCACGATGGGATGTTGTATACGTCTAATTTGGGAGATGGGTTTATCCTGAACGGATCCATTGCTTACATGACAACTTGATGGGCGTGCAATATCCGCAGCCGCAGCGGCGCATCACTATATTGCGGCAATCATTATATCGATACTGGCCGCGTCGATTTTCGGCGTGGCCTTATCTATTATTCTCAAAACAAAAGGAGCGATCATCATGAGCAAAGCAATCTACATCGCCGCCGGGCACGGTGGCAGCGATCCCGGGGCATGCGCCGGAGGTTACATTGAGAAAGTATTGACGCTGAAAACCGCACTTGCCTGCAGGGATTATCTGAAGGACTACGACTGCGACGTCATCATGGCCCGCACAGCAGACGTTGACTGCAAAGTCGCGGACAAGATGAAGGAAATCGAGAAAAAGCGGCCGTCCCTCGTGCTCGAAATCCATTATAACGCCGGCGGCGGAGAGGGCTGCGAGGTCTATTACTGGTATCAACACGCACCTTCAAAGGCACTCGCACAGGCAGTGCTTTCCGAAATGGTCCGCCTCGGCCAGAAGAGCCGTGGCATCAAGGAGAGCAAGGCGGGCACGAGCTACAATTTCGGCATGTGCCGGCAGGCCTCCTGGACGAATATCCCCTCCATCCTGGGCGAGTACGCGTTTGTGGACAACGCGAAGGATCAGGCGAAGATCAACACGGACGCGAAGCTCAGAGCAATCGGCGAAGCGTATGCGAAGGCTGCGATTGCGTACCTCGGCCTGAAGAAAAAGGCAACGGCCCCCGCAAAGCCATCCGCAGGAAGCAGCACCGGTAAAATCGCTGTTGGCAGCACCGTCAAAGTGATTGGAACAAAATATGCCACCGGCCAGACGATCCCCGGATGGGTCAAATCCACCACGCACAAGGTGTCGGAGATCAGCGGTGACCGGGCGTTGCTTGGCCGTGACGGTGGGATCTGCAGTTGGGTATATCTTCGCGATCTTACGCTCGTGTCTGGCGGCGTGGCAAAGCCCGTGGAAGTCGGCTGCAAGGTCACGATCAACAAGGGCGCAGTGTACGGCGGCTTGACCGGTGCGCGTGGGAGCAAGGTGCCTGCCGCTCAGCTTGCACCGAAGCAGCACACAGTCAGCAAAATCCAGGTCAATAAAGGCGTCCGGGAGGCACTGCTCAAGGAGATCACCTCATGGGTAGCGGTATCCTCCCTGACGCGGGTGTGAGGATGGTGAAGCAATGGAGCCGGTAGATAAGGCGGTTTGCGAGGCAAAGTGCAAGGTAATGGATGAGCGCTTTGCCCGCGATCTTAAGGATATTGATAACTGTAAAAACCGCCTGCAAAAAATTGAGGAGCTGACAATCCAAATGGCGGAGCTGGTGAAAGCCAGCCAGGAGGCAAACCAAAAGGCGCTTGATGATCATAACGATCGGTTAACGGCGCTTGAACACCGCCCGTCTATGTGGTGGGATAAGCTACTGTCAGCGGGCATCTCCGCAGGCGTGGCGGCACTGATCAGCGCTATAGCGGCAATGATTGTGAGGTGATATGGATGCTGGTATCAATCCCGATTGCAATTATCTCGTTTGTGACATGGCTGCTGTCACAGCTGGTCTGACACAGCGATAGCCCTCCGTAACTCGGAGGATGCAAAATCTAAAATATATTGGAGGTTAACATTATGAATTTTAAAAAAGCTTTAGAATGCATGCAACAGGGTCAAAAAGTAAAATTACCATCTTGGGGTGGCTATTGGGCATGGGAAAACGGCACAATCATGATGCACACAAAAGACGGTAAATCCATTAATTTGTTGGATACGGAACGCCCGGAATACACGTTTAAGAATATGGCATCAGATGAGTTTGTGTTAGCGGAAGAAGCCAACACACCCGTCCTCGGTGGAGCTGCTTTGTTTGGATTTGGAGACGCAATTAAATATTTAAAGCGAGGCTTTAATGTTGCTCGCGAGGGATGGAACGGAAAGAACCAGTACATCCAACTTGCCACCGGGATCTCTTACACGGCTACGTCTGGCGAGATCGTGAATTGCAAACATGAAGCAATTGGAAATAAGGCAATCGCCTTTGTCGGTACAAGCGGCGTACAGATGGGCTGGCTCGCATCTCAATCCGATATGCTTGCCGAAGATTGGATGATTGTAGAATAAATTAGGAGGAATTACATATGCTGAAAAATATCAACTGGAAAGTCCGCTTGAAGAACCCCACGTTTTGGGCACAGATCGTCGTTGCCGTCATCAGCCCGATCTTAGTCGGCCTGGGCGCACAGTGGCAGGACATGACGACCTGGGCGGCGCTGTGGGATGCCCTGCGTAACGCGGTGAGCAACCCCGTGATCGTGGTGTCGGTCATCGGCTCTGTGTGGGCCTGCGTTACGGACCCCACCACCAAAGGCACGGCGGATAGCAAACTGGCCATGTCATATGATGTGCCGAAGGACAATGGCAACAACAAATCTAAATAAATATGACGATACCCCCGATAGCCATTACGCTGTCGGGGGTATCGATTCATCTGGATTTATTATACAAAGTTTATTTAAGAGCTTGTATTCCTCTTTGACGTACTGAACCCTTGTTGATGAAACACTTATACAATTATACCGAGCTAAGATACTTTGATTGTACAAATACCGATAGTCTTCTAATATTTCAGTAGAACAATGCTTTCCTATTACACCGAAAAGTGCTCTATGATTCTCCATTTGCCGATCTTTTACTTTGTGCTGGTTATGTAAATATGCATGCATCAAATGAAGTCCTGCGTAAAACGTCCCTGTTATTTGCCATTCACAATAGCCGGAACCATCCAAAAACTGAACAAAAGACTCGTTCTTTCTTTTAACTTCTAAATGTTTGTTTACGCTTGCCATTCTCACACCCCGATTTTTTTATCATAAGGAGGCAATTCAGAAAAGTCTATTTCTTCTCTTCCGATAATTAACGGAGTAATGTTTAAATAGCCGTTCTTCTTTTGAAACTCATATGTTTCCTTGTCAAATGAACTTAATAGCTCAATGCTAATCTTATCTGCTATAAACCAAATCTCGCCCTTATTGTAAAACAGATATGCTTCAATAACCCCATATCGATTAGCAAAATCGGGGGTTAGAAGACCAATTGTAAAATTGATTAAAGGATTGTGGTCGTTGTGATCGATTGAGCTCACTTTTCCCTCTTTCGAATCGCGATAAACGTCATCACGTTGGCCAATGAAAGAGTACAGTACATTTTTATCAATGCTTTCGCTTTTAGTGTATGCACTAGAAGCTACAATATCGGTTAAAATTTTATGTGATTCTTCCGGAGACATATTAATGACCTGTGATAACATTTTTACCGATTCATCTAAATATATTATTTCGTTTTTAGTGTATGTATTTTTTGTCATTTTTATTCATCCTCCTCTGCAGGCATCGGCAAATGAAGTTCAAGGCCATTTTTCTGCAGCTCTATCCCGGTAACGATTAAGGCACCAATTAATCCCATGTATTGTTCCTTGTGTACTTTAAATGTAGTAAAAAACTCAGGCTCCTCAGATTTGTCCTTAGGTTCGTCACCTTCGGTTAATGATATAATCACGTGCTCATTGTCATCATCGGCATTAATCCGAATACCGGTCAGTCCAGGAATCTCGTTCATCTGATTCACCTCTCATTATTACACAGTTAAAGCGACGAAAACACATTCCGTCGCTACCCTACAATTTTAGTATAGCGACTTTTACGCCAATTTCAACACTTTTTTCACAATAACAACGAAAATAAATCCATTAATTGGAGTGATCTAATAATAGCACCATAATTAGTAGTTGTAAAGAACAGATGTTCCTTTTGAGAAGATGCAACCGGATAAAGATAACAGTCCCCGGAATCCATCATGAACTGCTTCCTTCACGATGACAGCTTCTTTTTTCACTGTCTCTCATAGGGGGAGCATATCAATCAGGGTTCCAGGGATTTATTTTTTATCACGCCTCAATCGGATGCGCGTAAAGATGCCCCTGTGTGGAATACTGCTAATGAGGTGATAACATGGCAGCAACCATGAAGGGCGCAATATCGTTCGGCCTATTGCATGTGCCGATCTCATTGCATACAGCCACGCAGGACAATGACATCCAATTCAATCAATTATGCCGTGAGGACGGCAGCCGGATCAAATATAAAAAGGTTTGCAGCCACTGCGGGAAGGAGGTTTCCGCTGAGGATATTGTCAAAGGCTTTGAGTTTGAAAAAGGCAAATATGTGACCATGACAGATGAGGATTTTGAAAAAGCAAAAGTAAAAAAAGATAAAACAATTCAGATACTGCATTTTGCAGAAATTGGGGACATCCGGCCAATTTATTTTGACAAAACGTATCACGCTATACCCGAGGCGGGCGGCGACAAAGCCTATGAACTGTTGCGACGGTGTATGTTGGAGGAACAGACGGTTGCCATAGCCAAGGGAGTGATCGGCCAGTCAGAGCATCTGATGGTACTGATACCAACCGACACAGGTATCTTGGCAGAGACACTCTTTTACGCAGATGAAGTAAAAGCCATACCTAAAGAACCGGCGAGACCGGAATTGACGGATCAGGAACTGTCGATGGGCAAGACAATCATTAACGGAATGAAGGAAGCCTTTGAGCCTGCGAAATACCATGACGAATACCGGGAACGTCTGTGGGAAATCATTCAGGCCAAGGCCAACAACCAGGAAGTCACCTCCACTCCGGATGAACAGCCAACCAATGTCATCAGTATGATGGATGCCCTGCAGCGGATGCTGGAGCAGACAAAGGCTAAAGGCGAGCCACCCAAGAAGCCGCGTTCGCGTAAGAAGGCCAGTGCGTCATGAGTGACCTGTTTACGGAAAAGCATATTGAACCCATGCTAATAGCTGAAAACGTGCCGCCCTTTGAAGATCCGGAATGGCTCTATGAACTGAAATGGGACGGGGAGCGCTGCATAGCCTATCTCGACCCGTCAGAGGGGACCGAGCTGCGGAACAAACGTCAGGTGCGTATGCTGCCCAAAGTGCCAGAGTTGGCGGAAATCCACTTGCAGGCAAAAAAGCGGTGCATCTTGGACGGGGAATTACTGTGTCTAGTGGGTGGCAAGCCAAGTTTTGAAACCATCCAGCGTCGGAGTCTGATGAGCAACCGATATAAGATCGAGCTGGAAGCGCAACGCTTTCCCGCTACCTATGTAGCCTTCGATTGCCTTTACTATGATGGTGAAGACTTGACGATGCAACCGCTTACCGAACGTAAAAAGATATTGGCGACAGCAGTTACCGAATCGCCCCGGCTGGCGGTGTCCCGTGTGTTTGACGCCGGGCAGGCAATGACATTATTCGAGATCGCTAAGCAGCAGAATTTAGAAGGCATCGTTGCAAAGGAAAAAGGCAGCCTGTACTTTCAGGGCAAGCGCACCAAAAGCTGGTTGAAAATCAAAAACATGATGGACGATGATTTTGTCGTCTGCGGCTATATTTTTAAAGAAAATCGCATGATTAGCCTTGTTTTGGGCCAATATCATAATGAAAAACTCGTGTATAAAGGCCATGTCACCTTAGGGGTAGGCGGTGCCACGCTTGCGAAAATTAAAGCGCAGCCCCGCGCGATCCGCCCACCTTTTGATGTGCCGGAGGGGCATGGAAACGAGGACGCGGTTTGGATCGAGCCCCGGCTTGTCTGTGTGGTGGAGTATATGCATAACACGAGGAGCGGCGGGATGCGACAGCCAGTGTTCAAAGGATTACGGCCGGATAAATTGCCGGAGGAATGTACGGAATAGGGAAAGACAATGACCCGCCGAGAATCTCTTCTTGGCGGGGTTTCTGCTTAGCTTTGATCTGCATATTTGCTCCCTAATCTGCTCCCTATTTTATCTTTTTTTACATCTTTTTATGCTTTTTTACCGTTTAAAACCTTTTAGCTACGTTAATAATGAAGTCCGTGATAAAATTCAGGTTCTAGTGAAAGCAATTTCATAAGGGTTCAAGTCCCTTCAGCTGCACCAAACCAAATCCCCGTAACTACGTCGTTTGACATGGTTACGGGGATTCTATTTTGATTTATTCCCGCGCCTGTTTTTGCGGTTTGCTCCCTTTTGCTCCCTTTTTCATCTCAGAACGGCGCTTCTGCGCCTCCTCAAATGTGATCACGACGGCCTCTTTCTTTTGCTCCTCCGTCACATGAGTATAGCGCTTGTCCATCGATATGTCACGCTGGCGCATCAGCTCCCGTGCAGTGGCATCATCCACGCCAAGTTTGTTCAGTGCGGAGCGGTAGGTGTGGCGCGTGGAATGGACGGTCAAAAACGGGACCAGCTCACGTTCTCCCTCCGCGCACCAAGCGTTCAACCGATCGAAGAATTCTTTATATGCGGTGTGGAAGGTGCGCACACCCATGGGGCTCCCCAGCTTATTTAGGCAAACAGCCTCACGGTCAAGAGCCAGCAGCATGTCCACAACAATCTTTGGGAGTGGGACAGTGCCAACGTGCTTTTTGGTTTTGCTGTCTCCAACAATTTTGCCGGAGGCCGTCATGCTACCACGAACATGCAGGACATCGCCAATTAAGTCACGCTTGATATTGATGGCCAGCAGCTCCCCGCAGCGCATGCCACTATATAATAAAAGCATCATTGCAGCGCCGAAAGCTTCATCCAGCATGCAGAACTCCACCATCGTCATGAGTTGCTCGTCCGTGAAGATTTGACGCGGCGGCGGATCGTCCATCGCCGGAAGCTTCACTCGCCGGACCGGATTGCGACCGCAGAGATTGTTGTCGATCGCGTCCTCGAACATGCCGTTGAGCAGGAAGCGTACAGTTTTAAGCACGGATTTGGAAACCTGCTTGCTCAATCGGTTTAGGAAATCCTTTACATCCGCCGGCGTGACTGCGTCCAGTTTTAAGTTGGCGATCTTGTCCTTTGTAATATGCTTGAGATCGGATTTATACCCAATATAGGTATCGTGACCGACATCTCCTTGCTTATAGATAGGGAGCCACTTTTCCGCCCACTCTCTCAAGGTTGGCTTTGCTTTGATTGCTGCACGGGATGGCGGTTCTAGTTCTCCTTTTTCAAAGGATTTGGCCTGCTCCCGGCATTTTGCTTTTGTGGTATCCGTAAAGGTCTTGCGCACTGGAATGTTGGTTTCCGGATCCGTCACCCAGACGCGATAACTCCATTTCTTGCCACGCTGGGTAAATGTTCCGGCACCGTAGGTACCTCTCTCTTGGTGCTTAGCCATACTGTTACCTCCTATAAATGGGCGCAAAAGTGCTCGGACTTGATTTCTCAGCCGGGCTTTGATACAATATGGCCGAATGGTTGCGATCCCATTCGTACCGCTGGCCCTGCTGGCGGTGGCCGCTCGTTCCGCATGCTAGACGGGGCGGGCGGCTTTTTATTGTTTAACAATCCATTCCGGATTCAACTTCCCAATCACCTTACCGTTGCAAATAACACTGTCATCCATCGGTATGGGTTCGTAGCGAGGATTCAGAGAGATCAATTCGCTTGCTCCTAATTGTTTAACATATCCATTGCCCTGAAGCGTGAATACGCCGATCTCTCCCACCTCAGCGGGAGCTTTATCAACCAAAAGGATATCTCCATCCTGAAACTGTGGTTCCATGCTGTCACCGGAGACCGGAACAGCAAACGCCGCTTGCGCCGCGAGGGTATCAGCTCGCACATAAATAATACGAAAGGCTTCTGGCCCCAAGTAGGTTCCACTTCCGGCTGCAGCAGTTTGTTCCGATAGCTGTAAAGGAACTGCCACTATGCTGTCCTCATCGGCTGAATCGGAAGTGCAGCGAGCATATTCAATCTCAACGAGACTTTTTACTGCCTTTTGACCAAACTTATCTAAAATATCATATTTCTTTGCGATGCTTTCAGCCTCCTCTGATATAGGGGAGGTTTTTTTTATTTGGGAAGGAGCATCGTCAAAGTCTGACAGTGTTTTTCCGAGCGCTTTCGCGATCGCCTTCATATTGTCTAGCGTTGGAGCTTTTGTAACTCCTCCAATTATTTTGTTTAAAGTTCCCTTTGGGACAGCAGATTTTTCAGCAAGTTCATCGATTGTCAATCCCGCCTGTTTTCTGTAAAAGGCAATTAATTCGCCAGTTTCCATTTTAATTCACCCCAACTTTTAATTTTATTTTATAGGCAATAATATAAAAAGTCAAGAAAAATAATCCCGTTTTCGGAACAAGATTTTTAAAATAAAAGTTGACAAATATAATAA
>OWJP01000387.1_pt1 | contig 18437 bp, 15 predicted proteins | sample 1732561 | NCBI WGS metagenome assembly OWJP01 (sample SAMN05065729, study PRJEB22554) | human gut metagenome | biome: ENVO:2100002; feature: ENVO:00000062; material: ENVO:00002003 | host: Homo sapiens | place: USA
TTTTTCGATATTGTTCAATTTTCAAGGTCCTGTAGCGCCTCAGCCTTGCGGCTGACGACCTGTTTATTTTACCACCGAAGTGGCTTTTTGTCAAGCCTTATTTTTTAGAAGCTTTTGAACTTTCTGAACTTGGACACTCAAGAAGTTTCTCAGAACAAACTGGAACTTTTCTGCGTCTATTGGTTCTTTTCAAGGGCTTCCTGCTGAGGCTTCGGAAGTCATTCTTTTGCCTCAGCGCTTGGCGCTCAAGTATAATACCACACCCCCGCCTCCTTGTCAACACTTTTTGACAACTTTTTTCCAATTTCTTTGCAGAGCAAAGATTCTCCCTGTTTTTCACCCGTTTCAGGGCGTGCCTTTTTCTTGACAAGGCTGCAGACAGAACGTATTATGGAGTCATCCCCCAGCATCCTGTGTAAGGTAGCTATACTTATTCTATAAAGGAGAAGCGCCATGTCCTGTGTCAGCATCCGCGGCGGGCGCGCTATTCGGGTGCGCTTATATTATATATACATTATATTGCGCTGCAGAGGAGGGCTTTGTTTATGATACTCACCGTCAACATTGGCAACACCCACATCACCGTGGGCGGCTACGAGCAGGATACTCTGCGTTTTTGTGGACGGCTGCACTCTGATACCGCCGCAACGGTGGACGAATACGCCATCCGTCTGGTGAATCTGCTCTCTCTGCACGGTGCATCGCCGGCACAAATTGAAGGCGGTATTCTGGGCAGTGTAGTGCCCGTGCTGAGCGGCCGGGTTCTTTCCGCTTTGCGTATCCTCTGCAATGCACGCATCCTGACGGTCGGCCCCGGCCTGAAAAGCGGCATCAAGCTTCGGCTGGACAACCCCGCCCAGCTGGGCGCCGAGCTTTTATGCGGTGCTGTTGCTGCACTGGCAGAGTGTTCCGGGCCGCTGGTGGTGATCTCTGCCGACACCGCTATCTCCATGATGGCAGTCAATGCCAAGCAGGAACTTGTGGGCGGCGTGATCCTGCCCGGGCCGCAGCTCTCGCTGAGCGCACTGGTAAAGAACACCGCTCAGCTGCCGCAGATCGACCTTGCTGCAAAGGCTCCTGCATCCATTCTGGGCAAGAGCACCTCTTCCTGCCTGCAGAACGGCTTTGTGCTGGGCACCGCCAGCCTGCTGGACGGTCTGGCGGAACGTTTCTGCGCAGAGCTTGGCCCGCAGACAGCATTCTACGCCACCGGCAATCTGCCCATTCCCATCCGGGAAGCATGCTGCACCCCCATTCTATACCGGGAGACCCTCATCACAGACGGGCTGTACCGCATCTGGATGAAAAACAAAAAAGGATAGCTCGAATCCTCCCGGCGCACCGTAAATCGCAGCCTGTTGTTAGACATTCCTACACGCTGGGAACCGCGCACTAAGCAACAGCCTGCTGGGCTGATTGCTTGCCCTGCTGTGCAGGGCCTGACGGGTTGCGTTTGCTGATTTTTCTGCAGCCCCTTGGCAGGGCTTTGAAAAATCAGAACGCGGCCCCAACAACTCCTCCCTGTTTCAGCTGCTGGCTGCGGTCGTCGTCGTTGCTGTTCGAATTCTCCCGATCGCACAAAAAGAATCCCCGGCACACGAAAGTGTGTCGGGGATTCTTGGTGCAGTAAAGCAATCCAAATCCGAACCATTTTCCTTTGATGCGGCTTGGGCCGCTTCCTCAAACGTGATGGTCTGTGTACCTTCTTTATAGTTAAAGGTTATCAAAACCTTATCATCGTACAGATAAATCGAATTGATGAACGTATCCACCAACGCTTGCCTCTGGTCTTTCAGGCTCATGTCCAGTTTACGGAAGCGCATCAGCCAGAAACGGATAAATTCCTCTTTGATTTTTGGCTTTGCCAGCTTTTCTTCCGCAATGCGGGCTTCAAGCTCACGCTTGGTTTCTTCGAGCTGTTCCAACCGTTCCTTGGTGGAACTGGTGAGGATTCCGGCTTGAATTGCGTTGAGCATATTCTGGATACCCGATTCTGCATCCCGGAGCTGTTTCTCATAGAGAGGAAGGTTGGTGTTCTCTCGGTCTTGCAGCTCCATGACCTTGGCGATAATGGATTCCATGGCGGCATCGTCCCGGACAAGCTGCATGGTCTGGTTCACCACCAGATCTTCCAGCCACTGTTTGCGGACAGTTTTCTTCTTGCAGCCCTTCTTCTTTTTGGCCGTGGCACATTTATAGTAGCGGTGGACTTCTCCCGTCCGGCTTGTGCCGCTTTCGCCAAACATCAGCGCACCGCAGCAACCACAGTGCAGCTTGGTTGTCAGCAGGTAATCGTCCTCTGCCTTTCTTCGGGCAGGGGCTTTCTTGTTTTTGGCAATCTTTTCCTGCACATCATCGAACAGTTCCAGCGGCACGATGGGCGGAATCGCATCCGGCACGACCACATCCCGGAATTTCAGTTCTCCGATATAACGCCGGTTTTTGAGCATGTGCTCCACGCTGTTGTAAGTAAATTCGCCTCCGACCGGGTTCTTGATGCCGTTTTCATTCAGCCAGTCCCGAATCTCTTTCATCGTGAGGCCATCCCGATACTTCGTGAACGATTCCAGCACGAAAGGGGAGGCAAGCGGGTCGATGTGAAATTTCCGCTCGGAATCCAGCGTATATCCAAACGTTCCACGACCACCGTTGCAGCGGCCTTTCAGGATGTTCTCTGTCTGTCCACGGACAACCTTTTCGGCAAGGTCGGCAGAGTAGTATTCTGCATAGCCCTCCAGAACCGATTCCAGAATGATACCCTCTGGCCCCTCGGAGATGATCTCCGTAGCCGACATGAGCTTGACACCGTTCTTCTTCAGCTGGGTCTTATACCGGGCACTGTCGTAGCGATTCCGGGCAAAGCGGTCAAGTTTCCAGACCAGAACAATATCAAACAGCTTCTTGTCGCTGTCCTTTATCATCTGTTGGAATTGAGGGCGATTATCCGTCTTGGCAGAGATGGCGCGGTCAATGTAGTGCTTGACGATAGTGATGTCATTCTTTTCGGCATAGGCCGTGCATTCACGAATCTGGCCTTCGATGGATTCTTCGCGCTGGTTATCACTGGAATAGCGGGCGTAGATCACAGCGGTCATGGCAAGCACCTCTCTTTACACGTCATTGAACGGTGGAGCGTTCTTTCAAAGCACTGTTTCGTATAATGTATATACCATGTTTTGATGGAGAAATCAAGACTTTTTATTATCTTCAGTTTTTCTTTTTGAACAATTGACCCAACAGCCACCCCTCTCGTTGAAATGAGGTGACTGTTGGGCCGACTTGCTCGGATTCCTTTATTCTTCGTTTAGCTGGACGATGGTATTATAAAAGATTTTGTTTGGAATAACGACTTGAAGAACACCCTTTTTCAAAAGTGCTTCTATGCGTTTCATGACATACCAGTCACTTACCGGAGCAGAAATCGCTTTTAATACGTCTGCGGTAAGTTCACCAACCGAAATAGGAATTCTCGATACTAAACTAATAATTCTCTGGTCGAAATAATCTATGTTAACGCTTTTAACATCGTTCGCATGCCAAATACGCATGGAGGTGTTTTCGTTTAATAGCTTTCCCCATCTTTTGGCATACTCAGTAATAGTTTCTTCCGTCAAATACTTTTGTGAGATCTTATCGGTTTTCCCTTCCATAAATTCTTTCAGACCTTCTCTGGATGCAAGCAAAATTCTATTTGTACCATACTTTGCTGCATAGTAACAAATATAATAAATGCCGCACCAACAATCGGCAGAACTCCTGACCCAAACACGCAGTGGCTTATGATTTATCATATCACATTGAACCGCATTCGCTGTACCATGATATTTCGACCACAGTTGTCTAGCTTCAATTTGGCTGTCAGGATAATATTCTGAAAGGCAATTCACGAATTGTTTGCAACGATATTCTGAATCGCAAGCATATTGAAGTTCTCCCATTGATAACATAAACGGAAACAACTTTACACTTTCGACGATGCCTAAAGCTGCTAACATATTGACATCACTGGGTTCAAAAACAATTTCATCCATAGCTGGTCAAAATCATAATTTCGGGATGGTAACTTGTGTAGTTGCACTCCAATAGATTGGTTTGCTTGAGCCAACCACTCCAAAATAACACCCAACGCTGCAATCAAGATAAGTTCCAACATCATAGAAGTCATATGTATAGGTTGTATTATATATACTTTGTTCTGGAACTAGTGCTGTCGTTGAAAATGGGCAGCTTCGTTCGATGTTATCGGAATAGCTCGTGTAGTAATCCGTTCCTGAAACATTTTTTATTAAATCCGGGCCAATACCGACGGTAGTTCCACTCATATAAAAGCCCAATCCATTGGCCTTTGTATAAAGAACTCTCCATGTTCCATCAATATACGATACAACTCTTGAGCCGTCTGTATTAGAAACAGGAATGCGCATTGGAACCTCGGCCAAAACATAAAATCCGAGATTCTCTTGTTCTTGCACAGAAAGATTGAGAAGTTCTTCTATCGAATAATCATCGATCTTTCTCTTATTTCCAGTTGCAAATGCTGGCTGAATGGTCAGGAGAAATAAAACCGTGACCAATAGAATGGAAATCAGCCGTTTGATTTTGTTAGTCACAGTATACTGCCTCCTAATTTATTTTTTTTCTTCACTCAATACACTAAAGCTCCATTGGAATCACCTTCATTAAATTTTCCCCTTCAGGTGTATACTCCTCGGCAAATAAATGTGAACCATACAAATGCTGAAACTACTAGAATACTGCTGGAATAGAAAATATTGTGACCTTACACTGCTTTGGGTGATTACTTTGCTTTCCTTCATTGAATAGCTAGAACAACAGCTACTATCAAGAACAAAGTTGAAAGCCCAAGCTGAACCCATGCAATTTTTTCGTTTTCGGCATTGTTACAGCCTTTGGAGGATACTGCCACTTGGATATAATGCACTGCTACGATTCCATATGAGAAAAACAAAGAAGCCCAAGCATAAGGTACTGCGCTTTTATCTGTCAATCGGACAAGATTACTAGTCCATACTGAAATGCAGCCCCAAAGGGCAAAAGGAGCAATAAGAAAAAAGTTGCTTTTGCCTTTTTTCATTCTTAGCCTCCCACAGCTTGATGGTACGATTTTGTAGTATCCATAAGGTGTCCACCGGAATCATACGAATACAAAATATCATGATAGCAATGGGTATAGTAGCTATTACTCATGATCACATTTTCCTTTCCTTATTTTGATTTGATTGCTTTTACGACTAAATAAATGACCAGTATGCCGATGCAGAGCGAAATAATTGTCAATGCCTCTGCCGTTGCATTAAGGCAAGCACCAATAAAATAAACCAATACCAAAAATGCAACAAAAGCGATAAGAAGCAGCACCCATTTGTTTTTTTCATGTTATCACCTCCCTATCTACAAAAGTTGGCATTAAATTTTTGTTGAACCAAAGGAATTGTTGAGAATACAATCAATACCCATTTGGAGAGATAGTAGCAAACTACATGACGTGTATACGGAAGCACATTAAAAATGGCAAGCAGGAAATCTATTGACGAAAGAACAGATGCGACCATCTTGTAACTTGACCGCTTCTTTTCACTTAAAGGCTTATTCTTTGCTTCGATAGGTGAGAGAAAGATAGAGATGCCCAAAAGAGCTACTGTTGTCAGGATACGGAAAAGGTGATTTGCTGCGATTGCCTTACTTAGCAAAATGCAGATAAGTGCCAGTCCGGAGAATGCCAAATAGCATCTGGTGTGCGATGTTGCATGGTATCCGCCAATGTAGATTCGCTGTGGGATAAACCCAATCAAAAATGAAAGTGCGTACCGCACATCACCACACACAACAGCGATTAAAACAACAAGCAGAACGCTCACAACAGATGATATGAGCAACTCGTACCCATAGACATACGCATCCGCCTTTGCTTCATCTATCACTTTTTGCTCGCAGAAAAGACGGACTGATTTTTGAGACAGCGTGCGTTCCCACATTGCAGTTGCGCCACCTTATCTTCTGATTTTTGCTTCACTGTATCATAAATTTCAGCAAAATCAAGAGGTTTGGCAAAACTGGTCGTTCTGGTGACAAAAGTGGTAGGTCAGGCTACTTGTAAGGAGCCTTTGCACAGTCTATAATAGTAGCAGGACATTATTTTGTGGAGGTTGTCGAAATGCTGAAGTACCACGTTGCAGTCTGCGATGATGAGAAATCAGACCTTGATGGCATTGTTCAAAGCGTCCAGCAGTACGATGTGCAAGGCTGCTTTGACATTGAAACTTACATGGATGGAAACGAACTTCTGAGCGAATTGCAAATGCAGAAGAAATCCTTTGATCTGCTTCTTCTCGATATCGAGATGCCATCCAACGGTTTTCAGCTGGCGCAGTCTTTGATTCAGATGGAGAAGCATCCTTTGGTGGTATTTGTCACGAAGCGGCATGAGTACGCTGTGCAGGGATATGGCATTGCATTCCGCTACCTTGTCAAACCTTTGGATCAGACGCTGTTCGCTGCGGCAATGGATGCCGTCCTTCAGGAACTGAACTCCAAACATTTCACGATCGAATACGATGGTGTTACCATGTCCTTGGAAACATCGGACATTTACTTTCTGGAAAGCCACGGACATAAAGTTCTGATTCACTGTAAGGAGCAAGACCTTACATTGCGAATGAGCATTCCTGAAGCCTTGGAGCAACTTCCCAAACGGTGCTTTGTGTCACCACACAAAAGTTATCTCGTCAACATGGAACACATTGTTTACGCTACGGGAACCGCTGTTTTTCTTTCCAGCGGACATCAGCTGCCGATTAGCAGGAGGAAGCGTCAGGAGTTCAATCAGATCTTCAACGCTTATTTGGGAAGATGATGCTTTATTATTTCGTTGAGTTTGCAGGGAGCTTTGCCAACATTGCCCTGTTGCTGCTTTTTTTCGGTCGGCTGTTTCCCAAAAAGGAACCCGTCTCAAGGTGGTTCTATGCGTCATATGTTGCACTCTTGATCGCTGGGCAGTGCGCTTTGAGTTTATTCCCGGATTGGGTAACGCAGCGCACGATTTATCTTTTAGTTGGCGGATTTCTCCTTGCATTGCTGTTCTATGAGGTGCGACCGTGGCAGGCGGTTTTCGCAAGCGGAGCCTTCTTTACACTGGCTGCTTTGGTGGAAGTGCTTGCAATGCTCCTGATTGGTCTGCGTATCCCGGATACCGACATTCTGATGCAGGCTGGGGCAGCACGGTTGGTCTATATTGTTTTTTCAAACCTGATTCAAATTCCACTCGTAGTTCTGATTTCACATTTTTTCAGCCGAAAGGGAAATGCTCTGCGCATCCTATGGCTGTTGCCGATCATTGCGATTCAAATCGCAAGTATCGCGGTCTGTTATGTGGCACAGTATCATGCTGCGGATGATTATTTCCCTGATTATATGGTCGGCCTTATGGCTGTACTTCTCCTTATAAACATCCTGATCGTGTTCTATGTGGAAGCTCTCCGGGAAAATGAGCTAGAAAAATTCAAAGTCAAGTTCAATGAGCAGCAGTACAACCTTCAAATGGAATACTACCAGCAGCTCAAAGAACGTCAGGAAGAAGTCCGTTCTCTACAGCATGATGTGAAGAAATACATTCTGGCGATGCAGGCAGTTGCAGAACACGGTGATACCGAAGAACTTCACAAGATCGCACAGGCCGCCACGAATGTTTTCGAGCGTTCCACAAATATTTCTGCTGTCGGAAATCCTGTTGTTGATGCTCTTTTGAATTATTACTTACGAATTGCGGAAAGGAATAACATCAAAGTCAAACTGGATGTGACGATTCCTGAAGTTCTGACGATCTCATCGTTGTCTTTGAGCATCATCATCGGAAACACATTTGACAATGCCATTGAAGCCTGCTGCGACTTGCCAGCAGAACAGCGAATCATTCATCTACAGCTGCGCAAGCAGTATCGCAGTCTCTTTTACCGGCTTGAGAATCCATACAGCGATACCGTTCGCAGCATCCGCATCGGAGAGTATCGCGGTTACGGACTAAAGAACATAAATCGTATCGTTCAAGAGAACCATGGCGACTTCTACACAAAGAAGAAGGACGGTGTGTTTACCGTCCAAGTCCGCCTGAACTGCGAAAATTAAAACATTCTTCTAAAACGCAGCCTTGCTTTCGCTTGTACTTTGTGTGTTTCGTTCATCTGATGTATTCATTATCCTGAAGTGTTGACACGCATTCGTACTTATGTTATCATTCCCAACAAATCCACAGAGATTTCTGTAAAGAAACGATTCTGTGCGGTTTTATTTCCTGCGAAGATTTACCGCCCCGCAACACACCCGATCATTTTGCCGTCTGTTTCACCCGACAAAATCCTTCGCCTGTACTGCGTGGGCGGTATTTTCTTTTTGGGGAAGCCGTACCTTGAGAATTTCATGAGCCGTCCGAGCGTGATACCGGCTTTTCGGCCAACGCCGCTGCAAAACAGGGGCAGGAACTTCGTTCGGAGCAAACGGCGATCAACATACACGAGCAGCGGAACTCTCTACTTATTTTTGCGTCTTAACAATTCGGAAACAACTTTCGGAAATGCGTTTTGAGCGCAGCGGTGGAGAGCAAGAACCGTCCCGTGGCCACAAATTTTCAATTCTTGAAAATGTTGTGCTCCACCGGGACTTCACTTCTGCAATGCGTCTGCATTTCCGAAGTGATCTTGTTGGGGCGTGCCTGCCCCAAACCCTGCCGTGCTTTTTATCATGCTGAATTTTCGATTTAATCATGTTATAATAAAAGCAAATACTTTTCAATTACGGATATATCGAGGAGTCATCATGGTTAAGCTCATTAAAGGCCAAAATGACCTATTATCACAATACCCAGACTGCATCAACGAATGGGATTTTAAGAAAAACCACCCACTTTCACCAGATACCATCACAGCAGGTTCTTCAAAAAAAGTCTGGTGGATTTGCAGCAAAGGGCATTCTTATGAACAAAGCATAAATCTTCATATTATACGTGGTTATAGCTGTCCCTATTGTTCGCATCAAAAAGTGTTTGCTGGTTACAATGACCTTGAAACGCTCTTTCCAGACATTGCAAAAGAATGGCATCCTTCAAAAAATGCAGAACTTACACCGTCCAACGTAACAGCGTACAGCCAAAAGAAAGTATGGTGGCTCTGCCCAATGGGACATTCCTATGAGCAAACTGTTGAACGGCGGGTGCGACGTGGAAGTGCATGCTACTACTGCTCAGGGCATAAAGTGTTAAAAGGATTCAATGATTTAGCTTCGGTCAATCCCAGCCTCGCTGTCGAATGGCATCCATCTAAGAATGCTCCGCTGACACCGTATGAAGTAACTGCTGGAAGCGGAAAACGTGTATGGTGGCTTTGCCCTATCGGTCACGAATATCAAGCTACTATCCATGACCGCAATACAGATAACACACAATGCCCTATTTGCAATTTAAGAGTCCAGACCTCGTTCCCCGAGCAGGCTACCTTCTTTTACGTTCATAAGCTCTATTCAGATGCCATCAACAAATATAAACCTGCTTTTCTGGGTTCTATGGAGCTTGATATCTATATTCCCTCTATTCATACCGGAATTGAGTTTGATGGTGCAAACTGGCACCAATCGGATGAGCAGTATGAACGGGACATCCGCAAATATAAATTATGTCAAGAAAATCACGTGAAACTCATCCGTATCAAAGAAAAGAATACTCGCAATTGGGTTGACAATGCGCAAACTGCTGATGTGGTTTATACCATTTCAAAGGTCAAAAAGACAGGCGAACTCGAAACTGTCCTTAAAGTCATTCTCGATTCTATAGATGCTTCCTCCAATATGTGGACTCGAACAGATCCTCGACATATTCACAGTCAAATCGATGTAAATATCGAACGTGACCGCCCGCAGATCTTAGGATATTTGACAAGTATTGATAATTCCCTCGCAATTTTACGTCCAGACGTTGCCTCAAAATGGGACTATGTGAAGAATCAGGACTTAACTCCAGACATGTTCACCGTCAGTTCAAATGAAATCATCTGGTGGAAATGTCCAGATTGTGGACACGAATGGAAATGTAGCATTAACAGCATGACACGAAAAGGGCGCTTTGGGTGCGCTGAATGTTCAAAAAAACACCGTGGAAGAAGTTTTACACAAGGTGTAGTTAAAAAGGTTGGTTCACTCGCTGAAACCATGCCAGAACTTGCCAAAGAATGGCATCCCATAAAAAATGGCGATTTAACTCCAAATGATATAACCGCCGGAAAATTCAAACCTGTCTGGTGGCTTTGTCCGAAATGCGGTTACGAATGGCAAGCAAGTCCCAATAACAGAAAAAGAGGAATTGGTTGTCCATGTTGTAGCGGTCGAGTTCCCAAAACAGGCGTAAACGATTTGGAAACACTTTATCCCGAGCTTTTAAAAGAATGGAATTATGAAAGAAATAGTTCTAATAATCTTTTTCCATCACAGCTTCTTCCTAAAAGTGGAAAGAAAGCATGGTGGAAATGCTCTAGTTGCGGACATGAATGGTATGCAGTTATTGCAAGCAGAGTAAAAGGGCATGGTTGTCCACATTGCTCCAAAAGGAGAAAGAAATAAATCTGTAAATCCACTTTATGCTGATGAGCACAATCGTTATGCAATCCTCCAAAAGCACCCAGAGATTTATTTCTCCACCATGCCGCTCCGATTTGAGAACCGCGAAGAAGCCATTGCGTGGATTTGCCGGAATCAGTTGGGACGGCGAAACCTGAGTCCCGAACAGAAACGCTATCTGCTTGGGAAGCAGTACGAAGCCGAGAAGAAGGCTGCAAAAATCTTTCGGGGCAATCAGTACACTTTAGCAAAGAAAAGTGGTGGTGCTCACGATGATAACCACCACTCCGGGAAGAAAACCTGCGACCGAATCGCAGAAGAAAACGGTGTCAGCCGTGCCTCTGTTCTCCGTGCCAGCCACTATACACGAGGCATCGACATTGCGGACAACCTCTCTCCCGGCATCAAGCAGAAAGTCTTTTCCGGTGAAGTGAAGTTCACCAACGAAGAAATGTCCAAGCTTGTGCAGGCAAGTGTCGAGCATCGTTCAGATGTCCTTGCTCAAATCCTGCATCCAGAGGCATTGGAAGTGTTGGAATCTGCCAGCGCTGAATTTGAGCCTGAAAAAGCGGAACCCGTTCCCATGCCCACGCCACAAACAGAAGAATTCCGGTGCTATCATGTGCCGGACGAGTTTATGAAGGTTTACAAATCCTTGAGCCGTGCGACCGAAATGATGAAAAACTCATGGAAGAAAACGCTCAAAAACAATCCCAGCTATTTCACTGACCCGGAAAAGCAGAAGGTTCTCCGCTTCGCAATGCAGAGGCCTGCTAACTACCTGACTGAAATCGAAACCTATCTGGAAAAGGCTCTTGCAGAAGCCCTTGAAGGAGAAAAGACCGCATAACGACAGGCACTTGTAAGCCATCAACGAGCCACCAGCCGCAAGTGCAGGGCGGAAAGCATCCGCGCCCTTGCGCCTGATATGAAATTGGAACTTTGATTTTCTCGCCCGACTTTGCCACGGTGGGACGATCAAAGGAGCGTGCGTTTGAACAAAAAGAAAAAGTCCACAAACACTTCCCCTTATCCCGATGAAGCCATCGAACGTCTGGCACGGGCATTCTACCCGGCCATCCTTGCCTGCTGGAACAGTGAGGAAGGTCAGCGGGAGTTTGCCGCGTGGCAGGCGGAACAGGCTCATCATATCCCTAGTAAAGAGAAACAGAGCGTTCCCGACGGGGAACGCCCTGTTGTACATATCGCTATTGTCTGTGGTCTTTGGCAGGGTGTGTCCGGCAGGGCGCACCCTGTTTTTGATATGATTACTTGAAAACCAATGCTATTAGGTTTGCGCAGATATTCTATTAATATTCTGGATTTCAATAGGAGCTAAATTTCGATAGGTTTGAAGGACACCATCATACACACTCCCGGAGTATTTTGGAATATCAACAGTTATTACTACAAAATACTTTATTTTTTCACGCTCATAGTCATCTCGCCCGATTGCGTGTAACGAAAGAAAAGGACTCAAAAGGGAACTGCACCGCATAGAAATTTCCTTTCGAATAACAGTATCCCATTTATAGTCATTACTTCTAAGATCCGCCTCTGCAAAACACGGCTTAGCCGATCTAGAAACAGGTAATTCTGACTTTTGATATCCCAAACCAAAGAGCTCTTTTGCTCTTTGAATATCCTCTGATTTTAGCAAATTTAACTGCTCGGTCTTTTTAGGGCCTCTAAAATTAAATTTCATTTCATTTGGATAAAAAGTATCTTCAATACAATTATTTGTATATGCATCAGAATCATTGACGTTTGGATTTACAACGGTACAAATCGTCCAAGTGAGATGAGCCATTCCGTGAGTTGTGCTAACATCTGGGAGAAATATTGGCAATTTTGCAGTAGTTGTTGATGAAATTTCCCCCTCGTATAGGATCGTAACTTTTTTATCCGAACAGTTTAAAACCTCCGTAACATCATTAGGACAGAATCCAAAACCTTGTTCATCCTGTGAAATCGATTCATCTGGCGTTGCATGATGAATCAATAGGGCTCGTGCCATATGAGGATGTATCTGGGGAGATGCTGCCATTAACTTTCCGATCTTTCCAGCTACAACTGGTGAAGCAAAGCTGGTTCCTTGTTCACCCATCAATTCTGCCCCACTTTTTGTTGTAATAAAAGGCATAGACGTATCGCCGCCAAATTCCAGTAAATCAGGTTTTATTTTTGCACCCTCTCGTCCAGGACCAATGCAACTATAACTACTTCTATATTTATCTCCGAGGAACGAAATGCTGTATGCGCCTATCCCCAACCCATTAACCATATCAGCAGGAGATTGAATTCGATTTAAAGGCTTTTCCAAGTTTCCATCATTACCTGCAGCAATACAAAACAGCGGATTTATGCCATCAGGAGCGTCATAACTCAATTTATCGCACACATATGTAAAGCGATTTATATCGTCATCTAAAATAGCTCCTTTCGGACCAAAAGACACATTGTAAATTTTTATATCACTTCTTTCAGAAACGACCCTCTCTATTATGTCGATGGTTGAATACATTTGATAATTTTTGGTCGGCTCAGAATCGGGAACCGTCGGAAATACTCGAAACGATTCAATTGAAACAGACGGATTATCAACGTGATCGCTTTCTGTTTTTCCTCGGAGATTAGTCCCATATAGTACTGCTCCGCATACTCCTGATCCATGATCAAGAAATCTTTCAGTAGCCTTAGTACCTACCATATCATGGCTTACTACATACGGATCAAGCAATGGCGTTCCGCTCTTTACTCCACCATCAAAAACACCGATTTTCACAAAAGGCTTTATAATTTGTTCTGGCGGTTGAGGTGCAGATGCAACGATTGAGCTCCTGCGAAGGAACAGTTCGTCCCAATCATCATCAAGAGGTTTGATGCTTCGCAGTGGATTGTATTTTTGAACCGATTCAATAGAAGTTTTGTTCATCCGAGCGCATAAAAATGTCAGTCCATCATCGTAACTGCGAACAGCAACATTCTTGTGATTTAAGTTTGTGAGCCTGAAAAAGCCTTTAATTGCCTCTTTATAATCGGATCCTAATGGATGCAGAACGATTTCAACAACTCCTTCTTCCCAATCATCTGGAAATCCCATCGTTTTCTCGGAAGGGGAAAGAAAATCTATACTTTTTATCGTACAAATTTGCTCGCGCCAACTTTTCACTCCATCTTTTTCTGATGTACTAAACTTTGTTTTTAAATCTTCCAGTTCTGCATTTGTTGCTCTCAAGAAATACATCTTGGCCTTTGATTGTTCCGTATCATCTGCAGAATATTTTCTTCCGCCAATCAATTTCATATGGCTTTCTGAAATCAATGATGTTGGAACATATGACTTTGCCTCATACTTTGGCTCTAGGCGGACGCAAACAACTTTTTCTTTTACAAATATTTCCTTTTCTTTTTCAATTTCTGCTTGAATAGAATCAATATTCGAAAGCAACCGCTGTTTGGCCTCAAAGTATTCATGTGGACGCGTAATATTTCCACCACCAATTCTTTTTTCGAGCGGTGTAATATAATATTCGCCATTTGCTAAAATGGGGTGTTTTTCAAAGCCACTCATATATTCTCCTTTAAATATCGATCAACTGATGATGTCGGAATACCTGTTATTTCTGAAATCGATTTCAAGGATTCGCACTCTCCACAAGATTTTAGCAACTTGCAGATTTTGATTTTTTCCTCTTTTTTTTGAGGATGCATAAGTTCACAATATTCCATTAAGGCACATATAGAAAAGTTTTTTTCTGGATATAAAACAGCCTTTCTCTTTATATGTTCACACATTTTACATATATCCGCAGCAGAAAAATCTTGTGTTCCTTTAAGAAGAATGTCAAATAGATTTTTGCTGATTTCAGATCCATATGATCCAAGGCCTCGCAGCAGAAGTTCTTTGCGTTGATCTAAAGCCGGCATAGAAACATTTATTTCGCGATCAAATCTCCTCCAAATTGCTCTGTCTAATAATTCGGGATGGTTGGTTGCACCAATTATCACGCATGTAACTGGACAATCTTCCAATTCTTTTAAAAGCACATTCACCAATCTCTTTAGCTCTCCAAGATCAGAAGCATCGTCTCTTTTTTTGGCGATTGCATCTATTTCATCCAAAAACAATATAACATTTTGAGATTTAGTGAACTCAAACAAACTTTTGATATTCTGTCCGCTTCTTCCCAAATAACTTGAAATTGCACTAGCAAGATCCAAAGTCACAAGGGGCATATTTAACATATATGAGAGCCACTTTGCTATATATGTTTTTCCCACACCGGGTTTTCCATAAAGCAAAATGCTATTAGGCGGTATAATATCTTGCTCTAAAAATTTATCGATTAATTGTCTTTCTCTTAAAAATTCGTTTAACTGGTTATAGACATCTGCCTGTAAAATCGGAGCTTCGATTTTTAACGGTTCATCGACTTTGGCAAGTTGATTTCGTGTTTCTTTGTCTACTGGCAATGGGGAAATATTAATACTGCGCATCACACTAGCACCTGTGTTGACACAGGCAAGTGCACGCATAATTTCTTCTGATATCCCCGGATCTTCCCTTCTAAGCTTTCGTCCCATCAAAAGTGCGATGGCTTCTACATTTTTTCTATCATTATTAAGTGCAGCACGTATAAGCTTTGGAATATATTCATAAGTCATATATCAACCCCCCAAGTAAAATTAAAATCGGGTACAAATAATATATCATATTATCGACATATTGTCAATCTATTTTCCCATAATTACAGAAAGATGATTTTTGGGATTTCTCCAAACGCAAGCGAATGTTCAATTAAAATTCGATTAAACAAAAGCACCACTATCATCTTTCGTGGTGATAGTGGTGCTTTCATCCTTAATCTTCTAATCCGTGACTTCCCACCACGTTCTTCAAATACTCCTCTGGCTCACCGTTCAAAATTAGCTCTGCATACGCCAGCGGGTCATTGTAGATGAGGTAGTCCAGTTCAGACCTCTGCGCCATGGTAACATCCAGTGCATCCTCGACACCGGTGCAGTTGATGGAAATTTTGCGCCCATCCCGGAGCAGCAGCTCCACACAGCCGGTGCCCATGTTAAACTGACAGGCTCTTGCATCGTACTTCATAATCTTGCGTCCCTTCTGCCTTACGGCACTCTTACTGTTGTGACCTTCGTGATACGGTCTTTCTTCTGATAAGGTTTTGGACACACAGCCGTAAGGGAAGAGCCATTGTTCTCGTTTCCGAAGAAAACAAAAAATCCGAGCCCTTCTCCTATCGAGAAAAGGTTCGGATTTTCATGGTTTGGTGCGACCGGGAGGATTCGAACCTCTGGCCTTCCGGGTCGGAGCCGAACGCTCTATCCAGCTGAGCTACGATCGCACATATTTATTTCATCGGTGTAAAGTAGTATAGCACAGCCACACAAAAAAATCAAATATGAAATGTCGATGCTATCTTGCAAAAGCTGCAGCGGCCCATATAATAGAGGTGTGCCCCGGTGTGCGCGGGCACGGTTTAGGTTAAAGGATAAAAAGAGAACATGAAATCAAATACCAAAACACTGACCGAAGGCCCTCTGGCCAAACAGATCTTTCTGGTCAGTCTGCCGCTGGCGCTTTCCAACCTGCTGCAGGTGCTGTTCAACATGTCGGACGTGGCCGTGGTAGGCCGGTTTGCAGGCTCTACAGCGCTGGGCGCGGTGGGTTCCACCAGCATCCTCGTCAGCCTGTTCACCGGCTTCCTGATCGGCCTGAGCGGCGGCATCAACGTGCTGGTGGCCCGCTTCTACGGTGCACGGCACGAGCACGATGTGGAAAAGACTGTCCACTCCGCCGCCATCGTCAGCCTGATCGCGGGTGTGGTGCTGCTGTTCGTCGGCCTGTTGGGTTCCCCCTTCATGCTGCGGCTGCTGAACACCAAGGACGACCTGCTGCCCGGTGCCATCCTGTACCTGCGGGTGTACTTCCTTGGTATGCCCGCTCTGGCCTTGTACAACTTCGGCAACGCTGTGTTCAGCGCCATCGGCGACACCAAAAAGCCGCTGATGTACCTGTCCATTGCGGGCGCACTGAACATTGCACTGAACCTGTTCTTTGTCATCGTGTGCCAGCTGAGCGTGGTGGGCGTGGCGCTGGCCAGTGCCATTTCGCAGTGCGTCTCTGCCGGGCTGATCCTGCACGCTTTGACCAAAGTGCAGGACTGCTACGTGCTGGACACCAAAAAGCTGCATCTGGACCCCGCCACAACAAAGAGCATTCTGGGCCTTGGTCTTCCGTCCGGTTTCCAGAATGCCATTTTCGCCATTGCAAACCTGTTCATTCAGGCAGGGGTCAACTCCTTCGACTCTCTCATGGTCAAGGGCAACAGCGCCGCCGCCAATGCCGATGCCATGATCTACGACTGCATGGCCGCATTCTATATGGCCTGTGCAAGCTTTATGAGCCAGAACTACGGCGCTGGCAAGCCGGACCGCGTAAAGAAGAGTTATTTCATCAGTCTGGCCTACTCCTTTGGTGTGGGCCTGATCCTGGGCGGAAGCCTGTTCCTCTTTGGCCGCACCTTCCTTGCCCTGTTCACCACCGAGAGCGCCGTCATTGATGCCGGCATGAAGCGCGTGGGCGTGATGGGCTTTGCCTACTGCATCTCCGCCTTTATGGATTGCACCATCGCCGCTTCCCGCGGACTTGGCAAGACGGTGGTGCCCACCATTATTGTGGTAATGGGTTCCTGCGTGTTCCGGGTGATCTGGGTATACACCATCTTCGCGCACTTTCACACCATTCCCTCGCTGTACGCACTGTACCCCTGCAGCTGGGCGCTGACCGCCCTTGCCGAGATCGTGTACTTCGCACACTGCTATAAGGAATCGATGAGGATTTTTGAGCAGCCAAAAGCTGCCGCATAAAGCACAAAAGCTCCTGTCTGAATGGGCAGGAGCTTTTGTGTTACTGAACTTTTACTTCACCGGCCAGAACGCGCTTGTAATCCTCATAGTTGCGGGCCAGCAGGGCGGGGGTATCCAGACCATATGGGCACTTGGCCTTGCACCGGTTGCAGTGCAGGCAGCCCTCGATCTTTTTCATCTTGGCCTGACCTGCGGGGCTGAGATGCTCTGCCGAGGGCGAACGCCGCAGCAGCAGGCTCATGCGGGCGCAGTTGTTGATCTCGATGCCTGCCGGGCAGGGCATACAATAGCCGCAGCCGCGGCAGAACTCGCCGCACAGCTCGGCACGATCCCCCTCAATGACGGCACGGATGTCGTCGGTCATACGCGGCGGGTTGTCGATATAGGAGAGGAACTCGTCCAGTTCCCTTTCACGCTGCACGCCCCAGATGGGCAGAACTCCATCGAACTGCGCCTCAAAGGCATAGGCTGCGGCACTGTTGGTGATCAGTCCACCGGACAGGCCCTTCATGGCGATAAAGCCCATATTTGCCGCCTTGCACTTGTTCACCAATTCCAGCTCCTGCTCACCGGAGATATAGCTGAACGGGAACTGCAGCGTCTCGTACAAACCGCTGTCAATGGCCTCGTGGGCCACCTTCAGGCGGTGGTTGGTGATGCCGATATGCTGGATCATGCCTTTGGCTTTGGCCTCCTGCATAGCCTCGTAGAGGCCGGAGCCGTCGCCTGGCTTCGGGCAGAATGCGGGATTGTGGAACTGGTACAGGTCAATGTAATCGGTGCGCAGGTTGGTGAGTGAGGTGTGCAGGTCCTTCCAAAAGTCCTCTGCGTTCTGCGCTGCCGTTTTGGTGGCAATATACACTTCCGTGCGGATGCCGTCAAAGGCTTCGCCCAGCTTCACCTCGCTGTCGGTGTAGGCGCGG
>OWJP01000405.1_pt1 | contig 17862 bp, 9 predicted proteins | sample 1732561 | NCBI WGS metagenome assembly OWJP01 (sample SAMN05065729, study PRJEB22554) | human gut metagenome | biome: ENVO:2100002; feature: ENVO:00000062; material: ENVO:00002003 | host: Homo sapiens | place: USA
ACTCGACTAGTCGTCGGCAGCGTCAGATGTGTATAAGAGACAGAGGGATTAGATCCGGAGGCTTTTGACGCAGTAAACCAGGTTAGACGTCGTGTAGGTATGCCCGAACTCCAAAATACAGATCCTTCTAAACCGACCTATTGCGCAACACAAGATGACCTCCGTCAGCGTATCCGTAACGAATGGCGTGTTGAATTCTGCCTGGAAGGAGGAAAACGTATGTGGGATATTCGTCGTTGGGGTATCGCAAAGGATGTACTGAATGCTCCATTTGAGGGATTGAAATATAAGATTGTAGACAATCCGAATGATCCCGACAAGAAAGTAGATGGCGGAAAGATGTGTATCCTTTACCAGGGCGATCCTATTATTTTATCAGGAAGCAGATACTCGGACAATAACTATTTGTTCCCTGTACCTCAGAGTGAAATAGACTTGAATCCTGCCCTCACACAGAATCCGGGTTATTAATAATAGTGTTTTAGATAATGGGGGCATTCTATTTGGAATGCCCTCATTTCACTTATTATCTTCCACCTATACTTATGAAACGGTTACCGCACCTACTTTTTGCCCTCCTTTTTATCATCTATTTCCTTTGTTACCAAGGGGTGCTGTCACATGTGATATACTATCATGAACAGCATCATTTATTTCTATTCTCTAAAGAATATTTTCTTAAGCAGATTCATACGGAAGGACTGCTTGGCTATCTGACTGATTTCATTATTCAATTCTTTTACATGCCCGCATTAGGAAGTGCTATATTAGCCGGTATATTGGCGGGAATCTATCTGTTGACACATTACAACATAAAAAAAATAACCGGACAACCGGACATACTGCAATTATCATTGATCCCATCAGTATCTCTTTTCATCTATACGCTGCCTGTGGATCATTCACTGACTCTGATTATCGGAGCATTCTTAGGGCTTCTGATACTTGGATGCATAGCATTTTTCATATCGGGAATATGGAAAAACATTACACTGCATAGAATAAATGTTCCCGGAAAGAAAAAAAAATTAATTATTTCTACGGCCCTCATAACCATATATGCCATTGGAGCTTGCTATATATTCATACATTCATATAATATGCCCGAACGCATTATGATAATGGCAGAAAAGAGTGTAAAAGAAAAGAATTGGGAAAATGTACTGACACAAACCGAAAAATATATCAACTCGGGAAGAACCAACCAGTTGATCTCCTACTTTCACAACCTGGCTCTGTACCATACGGGAAAATTGCCTTATCAACTATTCGATTACCCACAAAAACTGGGAGTCAAGGCGCTATACTTCCCATGGAACAGCGATAGCCGTGAGAGTGAGTACGGACATTTTATATATGAAGACTTAGGGTACATCAACGAAGCACAGCGGTGGGAATTCGAAGCAATGGTGGTATGGGGAGAAACGGCACCCCATTTGCTTAACCTGGCACGATACAACATAGTAAACAAAAGACCTGAAGTGGCACGACGGTTCATCAATCTCCTGAAGCAGTCCCTCTTCTATCGGAAAGATGCCGAAGAATTGGAAAAACAACTTTATGCAGGCAGTGTACCGGGACTGCGCATGGCACTTGAAAACAATAAGGAACATCCCGCACGATTTGCAAACGTCATCAATATAGGACCGGAATTACAGTATCTGTGTGAGCAGGACACGACAAACAGAATGGCTTTTGAATACCTGATGAGTGACCTACTGCTGAGCAATAACGTAGTACGCTTTGTGGATAACCTGAAGTTCATCAGGCACTTTAAATATCCGGAAATGCCACCCGCATACCAAGAAGCACTCTATATATACAAATTGGGAGTGGACGGGGAAACGTTTTCCAAATCAGGATTCAACGTCAGCGAAAACACCGAAAAGAGATTCCAAAGGTATTACAGCCTGTATAAAAACAGGCAAATGCAGAGGCTGAAAGCGGAGTTTGGAAACACCTACTGGTATTACCTGAACTTCATCAGTCCGTATGGAGACAAAATCATAAGGAACTAATATGTAAAGACATGAAAACAATCTATATCCTTCTTATCACGGTTCTCAGCTGGAGCCTGCAGGCATGCACCGCCCAATGCGGCAAACCGGATGCCTGCACGGACAGTATTCCCCGTATATATCCCGATTATGCGGGAGTCACATTCCCGCTGAATATTGCACCTCCCAATTTCAGGATCGGGGAGAACGCGGATGCTTTCCAGACGGAAATTGGCACAGGGGAGACGGCGGACATCCTCTGCACAAGCAAGAGTCCCGAAGTGATTATACCGACAAAGAAATGGAAGAAACTTCTCCAAAAAGCCGCGGGAAAAGAAATATTCATCCGCATCACCCTGCTGAGGGGAGGGAAATGGACACGCTATGCGGATATCAAGGATACCATATCGAACGAACCGATAGATGAGTACCTGGTCTACCGGTTGCTGTACCCGGGATATGAACTATGGAACGAGATGGGGATTTACCAGAGAGACCTGACAGGCTATGAAGAGACTCCGATAGCGGAGAACCGAAATTTCGGCAAACAGTGCATCAACTGCCATACGTTCAATCAAAACTCTCCGGAAACCATGATGGTACATGTGCGGGGAAAGTCGGGAGGGACACTGATATGCAAAAACGGGAAAGTGGAAAAGGTAAACACCAAACCGGAGGGATTCAAGAACGGGGGAACCTACGCGGCCTGGCATCCTTCAGGAAGATACATCGCATTCTCAATGAATGAGATACAGCAGTTCTTCCATTCATCGGGACAGAAACCCATAGAGGTATCCGACCTGGCTGCCGACCTGATGGTTTATGATACTGAAAAGAAAACATTCCTCACTGACTCCCTGATATGCGGGGAGCGGTATATGGAAACATTCCCCAACTGGACACCGGACGGGAAAACACTGTATTTCTGCCGGGCAAACGCTTATAAAGAGAAGATGCCGCTGGACAGTATCCGTTATGACCTGTGCAGGATAGGATTCGATCCGGAATCCGGTAAATTCGGTACGCCGGAGTGTGTGTACAGAGCCTCCGAACAGGGAAAAAGTGTCTCTTTCCCAAGGGTTTCTCCCGATGGTAAATACCTGATGTTCACCCTGTCGGATTATGGAAACTTCTCCATCTGGCATCCGGAAAGCGAACTTTGTCTGTTGACAATGGATACAGGAGAAATACGGCTTTTAAATGAAGTGAACAGCAACGACGTGGAGAGTTTCCATACATGGTCATCATCCGGACGCTGGTTTGTTTTCAGCAGCAAACGGTTGGACGGACTTTGGGCTCGCCCTTTCTTTGCCAGTTTCGATCCGGAAACCGGAAAAGCGGGGAAACCTTTTCTGATGCCCCAAAAAGATCCGGACTTTTATGACACGTTCACTAAAACTTATAATCTGCCGGAACTGATTAAACAACCCGTAAGAAACGGAAATGAAATGATAAAAGCTATACATTAATTTAACACACTTTATTCTAAAAGAGAGGGCTTTCTATTTTGCAATAAGCCTTCTTTTTTAGAACTTTGCAACATCACTCAATAAACATTTAATTCAGAAAAAACACATGAAAAACATTTTCCTTACCATGAGCCTGGGTATAGGACTGCTTTTTCCTTGCAAGCTACATGCCCAAAGCCAGTACCCATTTCAGAACACGACATTATCCACTGAAGAAAGAGTAGACGATCTTATCAAACGAATGACTCTGGAAGAAAAAATCGACCTGCTTTCCGGATACAATGATTTCTATCTGCACCCCTGCGAACGATTAGGAATACCGGCATTCAAACTGGCCGACGGTCCGCTGGGCGTTGCATCCTGGGGATTATTCGGACGCGCCACCGCATTTCCATCAGCACTTTCGCTGGCTGCCTCTTGGAATAAAAATCTGGCAGAGAAAACAGGAGCAATGTATGCTCAGGAATGGCGTGCAAGAGGTATTCATTTTCTCTTAGCTCCCGGAGTTAACAACTATCGGGCTTCAAAAGGAGCCCGTAATTTTGAATATTTTGGTGAAGATCCTTATCTGGCATCCGAGATGGTAGTCCCCTTTATAAAAGCAGTGCAAGACGGAGGAGTCATTGCTACCATCAAACATTTCGCAGCCAACGATCAAGAATTTGACCGATACACCGTCAGTACCGAAGTATCCGAACGTGCCTTACAGGAAATCTATCTGCCTCCCTTCAAAGCTGCTGTGCAAAAAGCAGGTGTCAAGGCTGTCATGACGGGTTATAACCTAGTGAACGGAGTATATTGCACTGAAAACAAACATCTGATCGATATTTTAAAGAAAGACTGGGGCTTCAAAGGCATGTTAATGTCTGACTGGGCATGTACCTATTCCGCCGAAAATGCCGCAAACTACGGTTTGGATCTTGAGATGGGCAGCAATGACTGGTTCACCCGCAAAGAACTTCTCCCACTTATTAAAGAAGGAAAGGTTACAGAAGAAGTAATCAATGATAAAGTGCGCCGCATCTACGGTGCCTGTATTTCAATGGGATTTTTCGACAGGCCTCAGCAAGACACCGATATTCCGACTTTTAATCCTCAAGCCAATCAGATGGCTCTGAATACCGCTTGTGAAGGAATCATCCTGTTAAAGAATGAACAGAATACCTTACCGATCCACCGCCCCAAAGTGATAGCTGTGATCGGACCGACTGCCAATCCGGCTATCGTTTCGGATAGAATATACAATGTAAACAGCATCGTTTACGGTGGTGGGGGAAGTTCAAAAGTTCATCCCTGGTATGTAGTTTCAGCGTTAGAAGGTATCCGTCAGGAGTTTCCGGAAGCAACCGTACTTTACACGGAAGGAATATCCAACCAATTCAAACCCCGCTTATTCCGTAACAGTAAATTCCGTACGAAAGAAGGTAAACCCGGACTGGAAGCGAGTTATTATGCACTATCTTCCGACACTTCTGCCACACTCTCGGATAAAATGATCCAACAGCAAGCAGTAGCGGCAGGAAGAACTGTAAGTGTTAATCAATCGGCCGACCGGACTGTAGAAACCGATAAAGAAGAAAGCGGATTGATTCTCCGCCGCACCGACCGCACGGTAAATTATGAATGGTGGGGATATCCTTTCAACGAAAGTAAATTGGGAAATGATTATCGGGTGTGCTGGGAAGGATATGTAGATGTCGAGAAAACAGACAGTATCCGATTCTTTGTCGACGCACAAGGTGCCTATCGTTTATGGATAGACGGAACATTAGCATTGGATGCCTCTCAATCTCAATCATTCGATGTTCGCAATACCGCAATTTCCGCAAAAAAAGGGGATGCCAAACATATTCGGCTGGAGTTCTGCAACCAACGCAGTACACCGGCAGAGATCCGGATGGGATATGCTTATCAAAGTGATATTGACTTTTCTGAAGCGAAACGACTGGCTGCCAAAGCCGATCTGGTGGTTTTCTGTGCCGGACTGGATGGCAGTATCGAACTGGAAGGGCGCGACCGTCCTTTCGACCTGCCTTACGGACAAGATATGTTAATTCAGGAACTGGTAAAAGTAAATCCTAAGTTGATAGTTGCCATCCATGCAGGAGGCGGAATAAACATGACCCGATGGATCGATCAGGTGCCTGCGGTAGTACACGCCCTCTATCCGGGGCAGGAAGGCGGACATGCTTTAGCTCATATTCTTTCGGGTAAAGTGAATCCGTCAGCCAAGCTACCATTCACTATCGAGAAAAGATGGGAAGACTCACCTGCCTGCGGTCATTACGATGAAACTCGCAAGGAAAAGAAAGTGTATTATACAGAAGGAATATTCACCGGTTACCGTGGATACGATCAAAAAGGTATCGAACCCCTTTTCCCTTTTGGATTCGGTCTTTCGTATACCACCTTTGACTATTCGGGCCTCAACATCCGTATGACGGATAAAAAACCGAAGCAACTCGTCGTTTCATTCACCGTAACCAATACCGGACAGCGAGACGGATATGAAGTCGCTCAACTTTATGTACGCGACATGCAATCTAAAGAGCCACGTCCCTTGAAAGAATTAAAAGGTTTCGACAAGGTATATCTGAAAGCAGGAGAAAGCAAACAGATAGAAATCGGTTTGAGTGAAGACGCATTTCAGTATTTCAACGCCAAACAAAGCCGATGGGTATTTGAAAAAGGTGAATTTGAAATTCTAGTAGGCGCCTCCTCTAAAGACATCAGACTGGCAGAGAAAATAAAAATGTAGTATTTATCAGAAGGAAGGCGTGTCGGAACTCACTACAGAGGACACAGAGTAGCACAGAGTGAATTTCCCGTCATTGGTTATCAACACTCTTAATCTGTGATAATCCGTGGTGAATACGAGTTTCGACACACCTTTCTTCTTTGCTGTCTTCCTTTTATCCTTTCTTTACCTTTTTATATTCCCTGGGAGACATTCCCATTATCTGGCTGAACAGCCGTGAGAAATAATAAGCATCTTCAATACCCACTCTATAACAGACCTGATTCACTTTCATATCGGTAAAATCGAGAAACTGACAGGCTTTCTGAATCTTAATCTGATTAAAATAACTCAATGGGGCATATCCTGTACGCTTCAAAAACAGATTAGAGAAATATGAGGATGAATACCCCGTGTAATCAGCCAGCTCGGCTAAAGTCAGCTTCTTGCCCAGATTCTCCTTCATATAATGAATAGCTGCATTTACAGGATCTTCTTCTCCTGCCGGACGATGCTCTGAAAAAGCCTCCCGATACTCTCTGAGATAGCGCAATGATCCCAAATAATGATGGAATACAGAGCTGGCATATGAAAGATTCTCCAAGCTATACCCCATCTTCAGTACCCGAAAGATCTCCTCAAACAGTTCTGTCCGGTAACTAATACGCGAATGCATTCCCGGTTTTATATCCGTGAGCCTACAGGTACGATGCGTACAATAAAGCGGAGCAAGTGTTCCTCCGAAGTGAATCCAGTAAATTGTCCATGGTTCCTTTTCATCAGCGCCATACGCATGAGGAAGTCCTGCAGGAAGTATAAAGTATTGGTCAGGCACTACCGGGTGTTTCTGCCCATCGAGACTGAACCATCCCCTACCCTCCGTACAATAGATAAACACATACTGGTCAATCGGAGTTTCCCGCTCCCGAAAGTGATTATAAGCCTTTGGATAATAGCCTATATCGGTTATATAGAGTATAGAAGTTGCAGGATCAGTCTTCATACGTTGCACAATGGCAGGAGGCAACACCAATGCCTGTTCGCCCAGAAAGCCGTCTTTTTGTTTTGCCATACTAATAAGATTCATCGGTTCACGCCACAAATATAGAGATAAAAAAGAAATATAGTCCATCTTTTTAATTGGTTTCTCTATTTATTTCTATTCTCAAACCCGCTTACTTTGCAATATCAATTAAACCATTTAATAACATGAAACAGACACGAGGCTATTTACTACTTATCTGCATCGTCTCAGCCATGGGCGGATTACTGTTCGGCTATGATTGGGTTGTTATCGGAGGAGCTAAAATCTTCTATGAACCTTTCTTTGGTATTGAAAACTCTGCGGCTCTACGTGGCTGGGCTATGAGCAGCGCACTGATAGGCTGTCTGGCAGGAGCCTTGCTCTCAGGAATCTGGAGCGACAAATACGGACGCAAAAAGATGCTTGTCATAGCCTCATTCCTGTTTGCACTTTCGGCTTGGGGTACGGGAGCAGTCGATCATTTTTCCTACTTCATCTTCTATCGCATTGTAGGAGGATTGGGCATCGGCATCGCATCCAACATTTCTCCCGTATATATTGCAGAGGTATCTCCTGCCCATGTACGCGGCAAATTCGTATCGCTCAACCAGCTCACCATCGTATTAGGTATCTTATTGGCACAATTGGCCAACTGGCAAATCGGGGAATACTACACACAAGGTTCCGATATACTCAGCGAAACAAGTGTGCAATGGGCCTGGCGATGGATGTTCTGGGCAGAACTGATCCCGGCAGGAATTTTCTTCCTGTTATCGTTCATCATCCCCGAAAGTCCCCGTTGGCTGGCTACCGTCCATCAACAGGAGAAAGCACAAAAGACACTGACACGCATCGGAGGGGAAACGTATGCCCGCCAAACCCTGGAAGAACTGAACCAACTCACTCAATCTCAAGGCAACCGGCAAAACAACGAATGGAAATCGGTCTTCCGCCCGGAAATGCGCAAAGTACTGATCATTGGAATCGTTCTGGCCATATTCCAGCAATGGTGCGGCATTAATGTTATCTTCAATTATGCCCACGAGATCTTTTCATCAGCCGGATATGCCGTTTCCGATGTACTGATGAACATCGTAGTGACCGGGATCACTAATGTGATATTTACGTTCGTCGCCATCTATACGGTAGACAAATGGGGACGTCGTACACTGATGCTGATCGGTTCGGCAGGATTAGCGCTGATTTACCTTATATTGGGAACCTGCTACTTCCTGGATGTAAACGGTTTACCCATGCTTCTACTGGTGGTACTTGCCATCGCTTGCTATGCTATGTCACTTGCCCCGGTAGTCTGGGTGGTGTTATCCGAAATCTTCCCCGTGAAAATACGAGGTATGGCTATAGCCATCTCTACCTTCTTCCTTTGGGTGGCTTGTTTCATACTGACCTATACCTTCCCGGTATTGAATGAAAGTATAGGTGCCGAAGGAACTTTCTGGCTATACGGTGGTATCTGCCTGGCCGGATTCCTGTTCATACGCCAAAACCTGCCCGAAACAAAAGGGAAAACACTGGAAGAAATAGAAAAAGAATTAATCAAATAATACATAGAACAAGATGAAAGAAAGTGTTAATGTATGGGAGGAAGACATCCTGCTCCCTACCTATGGCATCGGACGCCCTGAGAAAAACCCGATGTTCCTGGAGAAACGTGTCTACCAGGGAAGCAGCGGAGTCGTATATCCGTATCCGGTCATCGAGAAAATTGAAGATACCTGCGAAGAGAAAAGTTATCATGCCGTATGGCTGGAGAACGAATACATCAAAGTCATGATCCTGCCCGAACTGGGAGGACGTATTCAAATGGCATTCGACAAGGTAAAGCAACGGCATTTTATCTATTACAATCACGTAATAAAGCCGGCACTGGTAGGACTCACCGGTCCCTGGATCTCCGGAGGCATTGAGTTCAACTGGCCTCAACATCACCGTCCCAGCACCTTCTTGCCGGTGGACTACAGCATCGAACGATGTAAAGACGGAAGTGTCGTTGTATGGGTAAGCGAACGGGAACGGATGTTCGGTCAAAAAGGAACAGCCGGATTTACACTCCGCCCGGGACGTGCCGTACTCGAGATACAAGGAAAAGTTTCCAACCCGACTCCGCTTCCACAAACTTTCCTTTGGTGGGCCAATCCGGCCGTAGCGGTCAATGACTGCTATCAGTCAGTATTCCCGTCGGATGTCAACGCTGTATTCGATCATGGAAAACGGGACGTGTCTCGTTATCCTATTGCTACCGGAACCTACTATAAAATGGATTATTCTGCCGGCGTAGATATTTCCAGATATAAAAATATTCCCGTACCGACCTCCTACATGGCAATCCGGTCTAACTATAATTTTGTAGGCGGGTACGAAAATGATACACAGGCAGGTGTCCTGCATGTGGCCAATCATCACATATCTCCCGGAAAAAAACAATGGACCTGGGGAAACGGGGATTTCGGACAGGCATGGGACCGCAACCTGACTGATGCTGACGGTCCGTACATAGAACTGATGACCGGAGTCTATACGGACAATCAACCGGACTTCAGTTGGTTGCAACCTTATGAAGAGAAGACTTTTACCCAATACTTCATGCCCTATCGGGAATTGGGAGTTGTGAAAAACGCCTCCTCCGAACTCTTAATGAATCTGGAAACCGAAGGAGAAGAATGTCGTTTGAAGCTGTTTGCCACCTCGGCTCAGCAAGGATTACGCATCGTAGTCCGTCAAGCGGGTGTTATACGCTTTGAGGAAATCGGTAGCCTCTCGCCTGAACAAGTATTCGACCGGCTAATCCCCATAAATGATCTTCACGAAGCGGAAGTCATTATCTACGATACCAACGGACGAAAAAAGCTAAGTTGGAAGGCCGAACCGGAAACAATCAAAGCAGTTCCGGAAGCAGCCAAACCCGCCCTTGCACCGGAAGAGATCAAAACCAACGAAGAACTCTATCTGACCGGACTGCATCTGGAACAATATCGTCATGCCACTTATTGCCCGACCGACTATTATCGGGAAGCACTCCGCCGGGACAATGGAGATGCACGTTGCAACAACGCCATGGGACTATGGCTGATACGCAAAGGAGAGTTTGCGCAGGCTGAACCATATCTTCGGAATGCCATTGCCCGACTCACCGAAAAGAATCCTAATCCCTATGATGGAGAAGCTTTCTATAACCTCGGACTTGCTCTAAAATTTCAGGGAAAAGATGATGAGGCCTACGATTCGTTCTATAAATCGTGTTGGAACGCGGCATGGCAAGACGCAGGCTACTATTCGCTGGCCCAGATTTCCGTGTCCCGCAGCAATTGGGAAGAAGCTCTCGAAGAGATTGAAAAATCCCTTCTCCACAACTGGCACAATCTGCGCGGACGCCATCTGAAAGCAATCATACTCCGCCATCTCGAACAAAAAGAGGAGGCTCTTGCCTGGATAGAAGATTCCCTGAAGACGGATGCATTCAACTTCGGTTGCCTGTTCGAAAAATACCTGATCACCCGGGATGAAACAGTATTGATCCAACTTCGGAACCTAATGAAACGTGGAGCACCCGATTACGAAGCACTGGTGCTCGACTATACTTCTGCCGGACGATTCGAAGAAGCATTGGCTGTAGCCGAACTTGCCATTGCCCAACCTGCCGGTGAACAGACACTCTTACATTATTACAAGAGTTGGTGCCTGATCCGTCTAGGAAAAACAGCCGAAGCACAAATAGCCATTGCCACTGCCGAAAAAGAACCGGCCGATTATTGTTTCCCCAATGCCCTGGAAGCGATAGAAGCCCTTCAGTGTGTAGTCGACTTTGCAGGAAAAGCCCCCAAAGCACTTTATTACCTGGGAAATCTATGGTATGATAAACGCCGGTATCCCACTGCCATCGCAGCCTGGGAGCGCTCTTCGCGCGAAGACGAGACATTCCCCACCGTATGGCGTAATCTGTCACTGGCTTACTTCAACAAAATGAACCGTCCGGACGAAGCTGTCGCCTTACTGGAAAAAGCATTCCGCTTGGATCACACGGATGCCCGTGTACTGATGGAACTGGATCAATTGTACAAACGGCTGAACCGTCCGCACATAGAAAGACTGTGCTTTCTGGAACAGCACATAGATATCGTAATGACCCGTGACGACCTGTATCTGGAATACGTCACTTTACTGAACCAAACCGGGCAATATCGGGAAGCAATCCGACGGATAGACCAAAGAAAATTCCATCCGTGGGAAGGAGGAGAAGGTAAAGTACCCGCACAATATCAGCTGGCACGCCTGGAACTGGCAAAGGAGTTGATAAACCGGAAAAAATATGATGACGCACTCGCCTTAATAGATGAATGCTACATATACCCGACCCATCTGGGTGAAGGGAAACTACCGGGGGCACAGGAAAATGACTTCAATTATTACAAAGCATATATCCTGCAACAACAAGGGAGACCGGAAGAGGCTCACAGCCTGTTCGTCAAAGCCTGTTCGGGAAACAGCCAGCCAGCCGCTGCCATGTATTACAACGACCAGAAACCGGATAAAATATTCTACCAAGGACTGGCATACCGGAAATTAGGAGAGGAAGAAAAGGCACGCAGCCGGTTCAACCAATTAATTACTTATGGAGAAGAACACCTCTTCGACCGATTCAAGATGGATTATTTTGCCGTATCTTTACCCGATCTTTTGATTTGGGAAGACGATATGGATAAAAAGAACCGCATCCACTGCAACTACCTGATGGCACTGGGACATCTGGGACTGGGAAATAGAACAAAAGCCGAACACTTCTTTGATATAGCCGCCTCAATGGATAACAATCATCAAGGAGTACAAATTCACCGGAAATTAATGAATACCATTCTATCATGAAACAATCTTTTCAAAACACCCGGTACCGGGCGATTCTGCTCCTGACCGGATTGATGCTTGCCATGACCGCTATGGCGCAAACCCTAACGAATGATGCTCTTGACTTGTCGGGCATGTGGCGCTTCCAACTGGATCCGATGGGATTCGGTAAAACTCCCGGTTCGGAACTCTATCTGGACAAGCTCTCTGAAACCATTATGCTCCCCGGATCGACAGACCAGGGAGGTAAAGGAATTAAAAACACGGCACGCTACGTAGACCGTTTAAGCCGTAAATTCGAATATCAGGGAGCCGCCTGGTACCAACGTGAAGTAGTGATTCCGGAAGATTGGGCAGATCGGGAGATTTACCTGAAGCTGGAACGTTGCCATTGGGAAACCACCGTCTACGTGGATGACAAAGAGGCAGGAATGAAAGAGCACCTGAGCACACCGAACACGTTCGTATTGACTCCGCTACTTACTCCGGGAATCCACACACTGACCATTTGCGTAAACAATACACTTAAATATCCGATGGATCAATGGAACCATGGAACAACCGAATATACGCAGACTAATTGGAACGGAATAGCCGGAGACATCTTACTATATGCCAAGGAGAAAGCGCATATCCGCCAGATCAATGTATACCCCGATGTCAGCTCGAAAGCAGTGGAAGTATCTGTACAACCCGCTCCCCTAAAGACCGGACAGACAGGAAAACTGGAGCTATGCATCCGCGAGCAAGGAGGTAAAATAATAGCCCGTCAAACACTGAATGCAGACAGTCTTCAGGTACATGCAGGCATACGCCAAACGCTCCCGATGGGAAATAGGGTGAAGCTCTGGGATGAATTCACACCTTATTTATACGAGATAGAAGCCAGTTGGAACGTAGACGGAAAGACAGATACTCAAACCCGAACTTTCGGCATGCGGAACGTAGAGCAGGGTAAACATCATATCCGCCTGAACGGAAGAGACATTCACTTACGTGGAGTACTGGATTGTGCAGTCTTTCCCCTGACCGGTTATCCGTCGACAAATGTGGATGACTGGAAACGCATCTTCACCACCATTAAAGAATATGGAATGAATCACGTACGCTTTCACTCCTGGTGTCCGCCGGAAGCCGCTTTCGAAGCCGGTGACGAAGTAGGTATGTACCTCCAGGCCGAACTTCCCATGTGGATCAAAGATGTGGGTAAATATCCTGACCGGCGTGATTTCTTTGAAAAAGAGATGTATGCCATTCTCGATGCCTATGGCAATCACCCCTCTTTCATCCTGATGTGTAACGGCAACGAAAACGAAGGTGACTTCGCCGTATTGGAAGATCTGGTAAAAAAGGCACAGAAGTATGATAACCGACGGCTCTATAGCGCCTCGACCGCACGTACTCATACTCCTTCGGATCAGTACTATGTGTCGCATGTCACCTCGAAAGGATGGATTACCGTATACGAAGGAAAGCCATCGACTGACTGGGACCGTTGCAAAGAATCGGATATCGATGTACCGGTGATTGCTCACGAAACCGGACAACGCTGTATGTATCCCAACTTTGAGGAAATGAAGAAATATACCGGCGTTGTAGAAGCACGCAATTTCGAGGTATTCCGCGAACGGCTTGCCAAAAACGGCATGTTGCACCAAGCCAACGATTTCTTCCGGGCAACCGGAGCACATACGGTGCTGCAATATAAAGAGGTAAACGAATCGCTGCTCCGTACTCGCAACTCCGGTGGTTTTCAGTTGTTGGGACTGGCCGATTTCCCCGGACAGGGCAGTGCCTTTGTAGGCATCCTCGACGCTTTCTGGGAAAGCAAAGGACTGGTAACACCCGAAAAGTTCAGAGAATCGTGTGCTCCGACCGTACTCCTGGCACGTTTACCCAAACGCACTTTCAGAAACGGGGAAAAACTAAAGGCAAAAATGGAAATTTACCATTTCGGTAAAGATGCCCTGAACAGCCGGAAACTGAACTGGACACTGACCGGTGAAGACGGAACCGTATACCACAAAGGAAGCCTGAAGACAAAAAGCATACAACCTGCTACGGTAGATTCACTCGGAATCATCGAACTCCCCTTGAACGGGATGGACAGTGCCCGCAAACTGACCTTGAAGGCTGAGCTGGGCGGTATACGCAATGAATGGGATGTGTGGGTATATCCGGAACAACCGAAAACGGAACAGCACAACTTTGTCTACACCCGTACCTGGAACGACGAAACCAAACAGTGGCTCAACGAAGGCAAGAATGTACTGTTAATTCCTGAAAAGTGTAAAGGACGCAAAGCGCACTTCGCCAGCCATTTCTGGAACCCGATTATGTTCAACTGGAATCCAATGATCGTAGGTACACTGATCGATAACGAGCATCCCGCCTTTCGCGACTTCCCCACCCGGAACTATGCCGACTGGCAATGGTGGGACATCCTGAACTATTCGACAGCCCTGGAACTCGACGAACTGAAAGAAATCACCCCATTGATACAGAGCATCGACTCATACGAGACCAACCAAAAACTGGGTATCTCGTTCGAAGCTAAGGTAGGAAAAGGAAAACTATTCGTGCTCTGTGCCGATCCGGAAAAGAAAATAGATGAAAGACCTGCGATGCAGCAGTTACTAACGTCTGTCCGTAATTATGTGTCATCCGGGCATTTCAACCCGACAAAGAGTTTACCCGTCTACCTGTTGGATGCACTTTTCGCCCCGGCATCCGAAGAGAAATCCGGAGACAAGGGTAGCAAGGCGATCGAATTGCTATTGAATAAATAGTCAGACGAATCTTAAAATACATTAAAAGAATAGCGGTCACTCTATGGTGACTGCTATTCTCATTGTATTTATAATAGCACAAGTCTGAAAGTAGAACATTATAAACTGATCTTTTTTAATATTATGAAAATCAAACTACTATTACTACTCTGTTGTGGTCTGTGTAGCAGTTGCAACTCGTATGACTATTGTCCGGTCACTCCTTCAGAGAGTGATCTTGTATTCACCGGACTTGCCCGGTCGTGGGACGAAGCAATGCCCTTGGGAAATGCCACTGTCGGTGCCTTGGTATGGCAACGTGACTCCACCCTACGCCTGTCACTGGACAGAACCGATTTATGGGATTTACGTCCGGTAGACAGTCTGTCGGGAGATAACTTCCGCTTCTCCTGGGTAAAAGAACATATTCGCCAAAAGAACTATCTGCCCGTACAGAAAAAGCTGGACTGGCCTTATGACATGAATCCCGCGCCGTCCAAGATTCCCGGAGCTGCCATCGAATTTCCATTAGAGCAGATCGGCACTCCGACTCAGGTAAGACTTTACCTGAACAATGCCTTATGTGAAGCAGACTGGGCAGACGGTACACAAATGCAGACTTTCGTTCATGCTACCGAACCGATCGGATGGTTTGTATTCCGTAACCTGAAAACCCCGATAGAACCCTCCATCATCACTCCTGTATACAATAAAACGAAGCCGGATGGCAGCCTCGATCCGGTTTCGGGACAAGATCTGCACCGATTGGGCTATCAACAAGGAAAAGTGGTTCGTGAAGGAAACCAAATAACCTACCATCAAAAGGGATACGGAGACTTTTCGTATGACGTAACAGTCTGTTGGAAGCAAGAAGGCGAAACCTTGTACGGTACCTGGAGCGTCACCTCTTCCTTATCCGGCGAGCAAGCTTCCGAAAAGGCAGAAGCCGCCCTGCAACGCGGTCTAAAGCATGATTATCAGGCACACCTGGAATATTGGGACAAGTACTGGGCACAATCATCGATCACTCTACCCGATTCTGTACTGCAAAAACAGTATCAGAACGAAATGTATAAATTCGGTTCCACTACCCGCGAACACTCATACCCCATCTCCCTGCAGGCCGTATGGACAGCCGATAACGGCAAACTTCCGCCCTGGAAGGGAGACTATCATCACGATTTAAATACCCAGCTAAGTTACTGGCCGACCTATACAGGCAATCACCTGACCGAAGGAATGGGCTATCTGAACACGTTGTGGAACCAACGGGATGCATACAAACGCTACACCCGCCGCTATTTCGGTACCGAAGGGATGAATATACCGGGGGTTTGCACCCTGACAGGAGAACCCATGGGAGGATGGATACAATACTCCATGTCGCAAACCGTAGCTGCATGGCTGGCACAACACTTCTATCTGCAATGGAAATATTCGGCAGACCGCACTTTCCTCAAAGAGCGTGCTTATCCATTCATCAAGGATGTGGCAATCTATCTGGAGCAAATTTCAGAAGTTACCCCCGAAGGAGTACGTAAACTGGAATTCAGTTCAAGTCCCGAAATATTCGACAACTCCCTGCAAGCGTGGTTCAGCGACATGACCAATTATGACCTGGCAATGATGCACTTCCTCTTTAAGGCTGCTTCCGAACTGGCACACGAACTGAACCTGGCCGACGAAGCCGGACACTGGGCATCCCTGGAAGCCCAACTACCGGATTACGACATAGACGAAGAAGGTTGCCTCACTTTCGCCAAAGGATATCCCTACAAAGAATCACACCGTCATTTTTCACATGCCATGGCTATCCATCCGCTGGGACTGATAGACTGGAGCGACGGAGAAAAGTCACAACACATCATCCGCGCCACCCTGAAGAGACTCGATGAAGTAGGGCCGGACTACTGGACAGGATATTCATACAGTTGGCTCGCCAATATGAAAGCCCGTGCATTCGATGGTGAAGGTGCCGCACAAGCCCTGAAAACCTTTGCGGAATGCTTCTGCCTGAAGAACACCTTCCATGCCAACGGTGACCAGACCCAAAGCGGCAAATCCCGCTTCACCTACCGCCCCTTCACGCTCGAAGGTAACTTCGCTTTTGCAGCAGGCATACAAGAAATGTTGCTGCAAAGTCACACAGGCGTAATACGCATCTTCCCGGCAATACCGAAAGAATGGAAAGATGTATCCTTCGAAAGCTTACGCGCCATGGGTGCATTCCTGGTATCGGCCCGGATAGAAGGTGGAGAAATCAATCGGGTACGCATCTATTCGGAGAAAGGCGGCATGTTGAAAATAGCCCGTCCCGGTACATTGAAGCCGAATAAGAACTATACTTTATCCGGCACGGATATCTTGAACATAGATACTCAAGCCGGTGAATGGATCGAGTTGAACCCTTAATGCACTCCGACAAAAAGTCAAGAGTGTATATATAGTGTCATTTTGTATTTTCTACCCGGTATAGCTTCTGCTATATCCGGGTAGTTTTCTTTGCGGTGATCAAAAACGCCTTTTCCGGTAATCAGGCTTTTGCAGAATATCACCTTTCCCGTCTGTTCAGATACACATCCCTACCTTTTCCGGCAAAAGCGCCACATTCATCTTCATCGAAAGGTGTAAACGGCTACATTCTGACACTTTTCCGACATTAACCGACACACGACTAAAAAGTGAAAAAGAGGCGGAATAAGAGCAATGAATTTTATCTTCTGACCTAATGTAACTTTAGTTCTAATGAAATAGAGCGTTGGTTCTAAACGAATGCCGCCTCCCTTTTAAAGAAAGAAAACTTTCGTTTAATAGATTTCATGCATAGATATTGGAAAAATTTCACCTTTTACGTATTTTTTTGCAGTTTACATCCGTTTTTTATGCAGTCCTCTTCTCTGCCAGAGCTATTTTACCCCAATTGCGAGTCAGCAAAAAACAGGATATACTATCAGAATCACACCGATTGAGTCATTCTTCTTTCAGAAATCAAAAGTAGTTTTAAAGC
>OWJP01000483.1_pt1 | contig 15508 bp, 9 predicted proteins | sample 1732561 | NCBI WGS metagenome assembly OWJP01 (sample SAMN05065729, study PRJEB22554) | human gut metagenome | biome: ENVO:2100002; feature: ENVO:00000062; material: ENVO:00002003 | host: Homo sapiens | place: USA
AGACATCTGCAAACCATGTCTCTTTGTCTTTTTGCGAAACTTATTCTACCTGACCAGTCATACCGCTGATGAAGTCGGTCACCAGTAGCAGCCGCAGATAGAGGCGGTACCCCTCATCCTTTCCCTCTGCGTCGGCCCGGTAGCAGGCCAGTTGATTTTCGGAGAGCAGCTTGACCAGCTTTTTCTCCGCCGCCGTGGGCCGGTATTCCTCGGGGGCGTCGTCGCCGGCATCCAGGTAGAGCACCGCCGGGACAAACCGGGACAGCAGGGTGGTGAGTATGGTCTGGGCCGCCAGCTCCAGGGTGAGAATTCCCTCCGAGTCGTAGGCAAAGCGACCCATGGCCGCCTTCAAAATACGGATGGAGCCGCCGTGGAAGGTGCCCTCCATGATCTCCCGCCGGAACGTCCCCTCCATGATGGCGGAATAGGAGTCCGTCTGTCCGGCGCCGTAGGGGACGAAGCCAAAGGCGGCGGTATACATGAGCCAGTGGCGGGCATAGGCGATCCACCGCTGGAAGGCCGCCATGGAGCTGCTCTCCCGCTCGCGCAGGCGGGTCAGCTCGTCGATCATCTCGGCGGATTTTTTGACCTGGCCGCCGTTGAGGCCCCAGTCGTCCTTTTTCGCCTCCAGAGTGTCCCGGAAGAACCGCTCGAACTCGTCCAGGGTGAACAGGCCCTTCTTGTAGGCGTCCTCCAGATCGGCAGTGGCATAGGCGATGTCGTCCGCCGCCTCCAGAATATAGGTCAGGGGATGGCGGCAGAAGCCCTCCACCGTCCGGGTACCGGTGGCGGAGGCCAGCGCGCCGAAAAGCGCCTCCTCGGCCTTGTAGTAGCCCAGCTTGTGGAGCTTCACGTCGGCGCTGGCCTTGTCTACCCGGGTGGAATCCACCGGGTACTTGACCAAGGTGTTAAGCACGGCAGGCATGAGATCCATACCGAAGGCGCTGTCCACCCGGTACACCTTGGTCAGCAGGCGCAGGGCCTGGGCGTTGCCCTCGAAGTGGCAGAGATCGGCCTTCATCTGGCGGTCCAGCCACTGGGACAGGTGCCTGCCCTTGTAGCTCAGACGGTCCAGGTGGCTCTTGAACCAGTCGCCGATGACCACCTCGCCGAAGTGGCCGAAGGGCGGATTGCCGATGTCGTGAAGCAGTCCGGCGCACATGACGGCGTTGGCCGCGTCCCGCGCCTCGTCCTCCGTCATGGCGTAGGGGGTGCCGCTCTTGTTTTTGCGGATATTGGCGGTAATCATGGTGGCAAGCTGCTTGGCCAGCGCCGAGGTCTCCATGGAGTGGGTCAGCCGGGTGCGCACAAAGTCACTCTTGTCCAGGGGAAACACCTGGGTCTTGTCCTGAAGACGGCGGAAGGGCGCGCTGTTGACAATCCGCCAGTAGTCCAGCTCAAAGTCGTTCATCGGGTATTTGGACAGGTCGTCCGGGATGTCCAGCGGTTCCTTCCGCCGGGCATACAATAGGATCTTCCATTCCATTGGTTCCCCTCCTTTTCTTTTTCTCTATGTGGCTTCGGCAAAATGGAACACCATTCCACAACGTTTTCTTTATTATAGCATAAAATCCCTCTGAAAAAACAGCGGCGGCGTGTTTGAAAACCTTCACTTTTTCAAACACGCCGTTGTAATTACATAATATACCACAGCTTTCCAGGAATAACAAGCGCTTTTGCTAGAGATATACGCTTTCTTGTTGTCAATTTTAGCTTTTTTCGACAAGTAATTTTACGGACTGAAAAAGTGAAATTTTTTAAACATGAGGCGCGATATCCCCAATATTCATAAGAGAGGAGTTTTAAAAACATGAAAAAGCGATTGTTATCCCTCATTTTGGCTTTATGTATTATAATTTCTTTTTCTCCTTCAACTCTGGCTGCAAATCTACCGGAGGTAGACGTGCGGACGGAGGGGCTTACCCCGGCGCAGCCCCAGGAGGCGCCCGCAGAGAAGCCGAGGGACGCCGGCGCGGAGCGGCGGACGATTTATGTCTCGAACGAAGGTACAGAGGAGGACGACGGCGCGACCGCCGAAACGCCGACCACGCTGGCCCGTGCAACCGAATTGGCAAACGAAGGGAAAAAACCGGTCGAAATCGTGGTCTTAGGACAGGTATCAGTAGATACCTGGACTAGCCCCACTGTAGAGACTACTCTTCGAGGCGGGGACGAGAACGCGGAGCTGCTGTTTGAGTATTGTTCGGCCTCGGATGGAGCGTACAACATCAGTCTGGCAGATGCCCTGACCATAGATGACATCAAATTTAACTGCAACTATACGGATTATTTTTTTAGCAGATATTATGGTACCTATACCATCGTTGCCAACGGTTATCCGTTGGTCATCGCCTCGGGCGTGCAGTGCAGCTATTATACCGCAGACACCATTGTTGACGGTAAAACATGTAGCACATCCAGCTGCTATGTGATTGGCGGAGGTCTGGACGAGGATATCACCGGCGGCACTCATGTGGAGATTTATACCTCCTTGCCGCTTACCTATGTATACGGCGGCGGAGTGAATGGCTCCGTGGAGAGCAATGTTTATCTGCACATTGAAAACTGCGGTAAGATTCAGCATGTGCGCGCTGGTGGTTACGCAAATAAAAAAGATGCCAAAGTCAACGGAAATATAACGTTGGACTTTATCAACTCAGTCACCGATAATCCTATCTATGGCGGCGGATATGCGCGGTCGTCCTATTCAGCGGAGGTTACTGGTTCAATTTGCATAAATCTGTCCGGACTAAATAATGGCTTTGGCAGGCCCATTTACGGCGGCGGGTATGGGAAAAACGCTCCAGTAGTAGGAAATATTAGATTTAACATTTCGAATACTAAAATGAACAATAATGCGGCCGCTATCTATGGCGGCGGGTACAACAGCGACGTAACAGGAGACATCTTTATCCATATCAAAGAAAACAGCCTTATCTCAGAGGAAACCGTCTGGGGCGGCGGAACCGGAGATTCCACCATAACAGGTGGTGTTACAATCACCGTGGATGACAGCAGTGAGGTGATCGGTGAGATCCGCGCTGGAGGCAATGAAGGCGCGGACGTGATCGGCGATGTCGTAATCACAGTATCCGGTGGCCCCCAATCCGCCTGCCCGACCATTTTTGCGACCGGTAAAGGGGAGGACAAGGATAACCCGGCCCAAGTTGACGGCAATGTCTCCATTACTCTGCACGGCAGCCGGGCCAACGTATACACACTGGACAAGTTTGGCGAAGTGACCTCCGACCATGCGGTTACGATTATCCTGGACGACACTGACGAGCTAAGCGGCGCAGTTCGGGGTGATTCCAAGCTGGGCCAGCACCTTTATAACTATGAGAAAAACACCCCCACCCGTACAGGAAACGGCGCCAGCGTCATCGTCAAAGGCGATTACACCTCTACCGGAATCCACGGGTTCCCTGAGGTTGTAATTGAGGACGGCGGCATCCTGCGCGAGCATCTCGCCTCCGGCGAGACGCTGTTTGACGGCGTGGAGACTGTCACCATTCAAGAGGGCGGCGCGCTGGATCTGCTGCAAAGCAACGAGATTTCCGGAAACTTCACTTGTGCAGGCACATTGAAAATGCCTGCGCCGATCAGCGCAGAAGCAGATATCTGCTATTTGACGGCGGGCGGCAATGTCACCGTGCAGGAGGGCGCGGCCTATGTCCCCACTAAGGATAACGGCGCGGCCGATGCGGACTACGTCAAGGGCGATGTGTTCCTCAAGCAGGGAACAGTATACACAGAGCCGTCTGCAAAGGTTGACTTTGCCGTCTCCGAGGCCGGTCAGGCCAAGGAATACTTCACGGATGACCGAGCGGTAACAGACGAGTCCGACATCACCCACGAGTGGTTTGTCGACCAGACCCAGTATGTCACCATCCGCCCGGCGGACATTACGGTTTACACCGGCGGCAACAGCTATGACGGCGTCACGGACGAGAACGGCCAGATTGTCAGCGGCAGCGGCCTGCCTGAGGCAGGCTATCTGCTCACCGTCCCGGAGGAGATTAACGATATGCTGGAAGGCCCTGGACAGGCGGTTGACCTCGCCGGTCACCTGACCTTTACCTATGGCGCCGGCGAAACCGTCCGGGCCTGGGATATTCAGCTTTACAGCGGCGGCGCTACCAGCACCACCGACCCGGTGGACGGAATCGCCCGTTATATCTACCGGATGGAATCGGTAAAGGAAGGCCAGGATCCCGTTCGGCTCCAGTTTACGGATCCAGAGACCGGGGAAGTCAAGATCAGCGACGAATTCGAAGTCTCTGCCATCGAGCAGAACAGGACCTACTCCATGACCATCTACTCCGGCGGGGTGGATCAGGACCTCGTAAAGGCGGTGTTCAAAGATATTCCCGAACATTCCGACGAGACATTTACCTACCCGGTCAAGATTGAAGAAGGCGCCCTCACCATTCGCGGTGCGACAAAGGAGGGCGTCACTGCCCCGGTGGAGGACAAGGCAGACGATGTGACGGGGGACGCCATCACCGCGGTGGCCCCGGCGGACGTTACGTACTACGTCAACGACAGCCAGGTGGAGATCACCGACAAGAACGCCGTCCACCTGCTGACCGACGAAGTGCTGGACGACCAGGTGCTCATTGATCACATCAGCAATGAAATCATCGGGTCTGATACCGGCATCCCCAACGGCGACTATCTCTACGAGTTCCAATACCTGGATCTGGTGGACAGCAGCAACGGCAACGCCTATGTGACCCTGGGCGACGGCCAGACGATAGATCTCTACTGGCCGGTGCCCGACGACGCCGACACCTCTGCGCCCTTCTATATCGTCCACTTTGACGCGCTCGACCGCGACTACGAGGGCGCGGCGGACGAACAACTGAAGGAGAATCCTGCGGAGAAGCTGGACGGCACACTGGTAACCCTGAACGGCAAACAGTATATCAAGTTTGCCACCGGCAGCTTCTCCCCCTTCGCGCTGGTCTATCAGAAGGAGTCCGGCGGCGGGGACCACGGCGGCGGTGGTGGCACCACCTACTACACCCTGCGCTATGAGAGCAATGGCGGCACCAAATACAAGGACGAGCGGTACCGACGCAATACTCTGGTGGAGCTGGACAAGGAGCCCGTCCGGGAGGGCTACACCTTCACCGGCTGGTACGCCGACAAGGCCCTGACCGAGCCCATCGACGACATCCGCATGACCTCCAACAAGACCGTGTACGCCGGCTGGGAAAGGACCGGCGTGCCCGACCGGCTCAATGGAGACGACCATTTCGCCTACATCATCGGCCGGGACGACGGCTTGGTTCACCCTGAGGCCCCCATTACCCGCGCCGAGGTGGCCATCATCTTCTTCCGTCTGCTCACCGACGAGGCCCGGGACGAGTACCTGACCGAGACCAGTCCCTTTGCCGACGTGGCCTCCGACGCGTGGTACGCCACCGCCGTGGCCACCATGCAGGCCATGGGCATCGTGGAGGGCCGCAGCCCCTCCGCCTTCGATCCCGAGGCGCCCATCACCCGGGGCGAGTTCGCTGCCATCGCCGCCCGCTTTGACAGCGATCCCTACCACGGCGACGACCGCTTCTCCGACATCTCCGGCCACTGGGCCGCCGGGTACATCAACCAGGCCGCGGTGAAGGGCTGGGTGGAGGGCCAGCCTGACGGTTCCTTCGCCCCCGACCGCAGCATCACCCGCGCCGAGGCCATGACCACCATCAACCGCGTCCTGGGCCGCCTCCCCGAGACCGCGGATGATCTGCTGGACGACATGATCGCCTGGCCCGACAACCCGCCGGATGCCTGGTACTATCTGGCGGTCCAGGAGGCCACCAACAGCCACGACTACGAGCGCAAGGCCGACACTGTCCACGAAACCTGGACCGGCCTCCAGCCTGCGGGAAACTGGGCTCAGTACCAATAACCTTCACAAAAAGAACGGCCCCGGAACCCGTCGGTTCCGGGGCCGCTCAGCCTGTCGAAAAAGTCTTTTCGACAGGCTGAGGGACTTTTTGAAACCTTTTGAAGTTTCAAAAAGTCGGTTGACCAAACGCAAAAGACAACCCTGACGGTTTTCTTTCACACTATCTTTCCCTCCGAAACCTTCACCCGGAAGGTTTACCGATAGCCTCAGCGGCCCCGGAACCCGTCGGTTCCGGGGCCACTCTCTGTTTCCACATACGGACGGGCCGTCACAGGCGGTAGATGCGGTGAAACTCCTCCTCCAGCCAATCCCGAAAGTCCGGGTGGGCGATGGAGATAAGGGCCTTGGCCCGCTGCGGAACCGTCAGCCCCCGCAAACAGACCGCGCCATACTCGGTGGCCACAAAGTGGGTATTGCTCCGGGTAAGGGTCACCACGGCCCCCTCCGGCAGTACCGGCAGTATACGGGACTGGAGACGCCGCTCCCCCGTGTCCGGGTCCTTTGCAGAGTAGGTGGAGCGCAGGGTAATAACCGACTTGCCCCCCGGCGCCATCTGTGCGCCTACGGCGGTGTCCACCTGTCCGCCGCTGCCCGAGATCTGCCGGGGCCCCACACTCTCCGAGGCGCACTGGCCGGTGAGATCCACCTGGAGCGCAGCATTGATGGAGGTCATGCCCCGGTTGGCCGCCAAAACAGACAGATCGTTGGTGTAGCTCAGGGCCTTGTGGAGGATGGTGGGGTTGTCATCCACGAAATCATAGAGGGCATGGCTGCCCATGGTAAAGCACGTCACCGTCTTGCCCCGGTGGAGGCTCTTGCGGCTGTTGTCCGCCGCGCCGCACCGGAGCAGCTCCATGGCCGCGTCGGACATGGCCTCGGTGTGAATACCCAGGCCCCGCTTGTCCTTGAGCTCGGCGGCCAAGGCGTTGATGGTACCCCCAAAGCCGAGCTGGATGGTGGCCCCGTCCTCCACCAGCTCCGCCACCACCCGGCCAAGCTGGCGGTCCACCTCATCGGGGGGCTGGGGTGAAAGGGCGGCGGGGTAGCGGTCGGACTCCACAATGGCGTCCACCTGGGAGACATGGAGGGTCACGTCCCCGAAGATCCGGGGAGCACAGGAGGCCACCTCCACCACCACCCGCCGGGCGCGGGGGAGCACCTCCAGCTCAATGCAGGCCGAGCCCGCCAGGGAAAAGCAGCCATGCTTGTCCATAGGGGAGACCGTGAGTACCAGGCAGTCGTACTCCGGCGCCCCGTGGGTCCAGTCCCTGGCCGCATTGCGCAGGTGGTTGGGCAGAAAGGCGCAGCGGCCTAGGCGCTGGGCCTCCTGCTGGTAGGTGTTGTAAAAAATCGACTCTATTTGAAAGGCGTCCCCGCAGGCGGGGTCGGTAAGCAGAGCCAGGGACTCCAGGGGCAGGTAGTTGAGCACCCGTACCCCGTGGAGCTCCGCCGCCCGCCGGTGGAGGGCGGCGGCAAAGTCCACTGGGAGCAGCGGGCCGCCCGCCAGATAGACGGTGTCCCCGGAGCAGATGCGGCCTGCCTCCGCCTCCGCGGTGGTGCGCCGGCGGGCATATTCCGCCTCAAACATGGGAAAGCACTCCTTTTCTTGCACAGAGGGCGGGGCAGCCAGGCTGCCCCGCCCTCTGAAGATTGATTCAGACAGGAGAATTACGCGTACTTCTGAAGCGCAGCGGCGCCCTTCTCGGTGATGCGCAGCTTGCGCTTGAACAGGCCGCCCTCCACCACGTAGCCGCGGCGGGTCAGGTGGGAGCAGATTGCGGACATGCGCATGGACTTAATGCCGTTTTTCTGCACAAACTCCGCCTGCTGCTCGGGGTTCTCCTTGACCACCTTCAGGAGCTGGACATACAGGGGGTTCAGGAACTCCTCTGCCATCTCGGCCTCCTTCCCGCTGAGGGCGGGCAGGGCCGCCAGCCCCTTCTCGGTGATGGTAAAGGTGTAGAACTTGGAGCCGCTCATGCCGGCACGGACCAGGTAGCCGCCCTGATCCAGGTTCTCCACGGCGGCGCCGGAGGTCTTGGAGTCCACCCCCAGGGCGTCGGTCAGGTCGGACATGTAGCAGTGGCCGATGCGCAGCATCTCCAGAATCTGCTTTTCCAACTCGCCCAGCTTGACCTCCTTACGGTTGGAGGCGGTGGGCACCCGCTCCCAGCCGGGGCGGCCGTAATACTTGGGCTGGCCGAACAGGGAGGCGATCACCGCCACCACCAGGGTGACCACCAGGCCCAGGGTGGCCAGATACACATAGCTGTTGATGGAGAACACCTTGGTCAGGTCCAGCAGGGTGAACACAGCCATGGTGGCCATGCCGCACACCGCGCCCCACAGGGCGCCGCGGCCGTTAAACCGGGGCCAGATGGCGCCCAGGCCCAGCAAAATGGCGGGGGGCACCAGCCAGCAGTTGGCAAAGGCGAACAGGTAGGTGGGGCCGCCGGGGAACTGGCAGAGCACGAAGGTGACCACGCCGATGAGCAGCATGATGATCTTGGACATCTTCAGGCTCTTCTTTGCGTCAGCCTTGGGGTTGATCAGGCGCTGGTAGATATCGCGGTTGGCCACAGCGGAGGCGCCCAGGGCGGAGGTGGAGGCGGTAGAGATGGATGCCGCCACGGCGCTGATAACCACCAGGGAGCCAAACAGAGACACGAAGGTCTTGGCCACATAGCCGTAGGTGCCGGTAGGAGCCACGGTACCGCCGTTGAGGGTGAGCTGCTCGGGATAGAACGCGCCCATGTAGCCGCCGATGAAGCACAGGGGCACCATGAACACCACAATCAGGATGATGGCAGCGGCCACGAAGGAGCGGCGGGCCACCTTCTCACTGCGGCAGTTGGCGACCTTCATCCAGTAGTAGTTGTTGCCCCAAACCAGGGCTACGGCGAAGCAGATAATGAAGTTAAACACCGAGGGGTAGGTCAGCTTCATGCCGGGCAGCGCCCCCACAAAGCCCTGGCTCATGAAGTCGCCGGCACCCCAGTTGGCGCTGATGGCGTCCAGCCAGCCGAATCGTCCGGCCAGGATGAAGAAGGTGGCGGGCACCACAATCACGCCGATGAGCACCTGGAACAGGTCGGTGATGGTGGTGGCCCACAGGCCGGAGACAAAGGTAAACACGATGATGACAGCGAAGATAATAGCGGTAATGGCCAGGCGGTTCCAGCCGGTGAAGGCCGCAATGTTGTCCACACTGGACACCACGTTATTGGCCATAATGCCGCACATGCCGATAACGGAGGTGATGGCCACTACGGAACGGGTGTGCCCGTCGTAGCGCATCTCCAGAAACTCGGGCAGGGTCTGGGCGCCGCTGCGGCGGACAAAGTTGGAGTACAGCAGGCCGAAGATCAGCAGGCCGCACACCGAGTAGATGACACCCCAACCCAGGCCGCCCAGCAGGCCGTACTGAATCGTGAAGCCGGGGGCCAGTGTGACCGTGGTGCCGGCAAAGCCGATAGCAATGACGCCCACCACGTTGATGGGGGTGGAAATCTCACGGCCGGCCAGCACGAAGTCGGAGGACTCCTTGACCCACCGCTTGCTGATCAGGCCTGCGCCCAATAGAAACGCGCAGAAAATGACAAATATGACGACAAATATGACGTTACCCACGTTTGTCCCTCTCTTTCATATGTATGGTTGTTTACACTGACACAACAAAAGGGTTACTCCACGAAGGCCACCACACGGGCCCAGCCGGCGGAGGCGGCCTTGATGCTTACCGGGAAGCAGCTTACCTTAAAGCCGGTGACAGGGAGCTGATCCAGGTTGGTCAGCTTTTCGATGTGGCAGTAGGCCTTGTCGCGGCCCACCCGGTGGGCCTCCCAGATAATGGAGGCATCGTGGTTCTTTTCAAACTCCTCCCCCTCGAAGGGCAGGGGCACATCCCAGCTCCAGCCGTCGGTGCCCACCACACGCACGCCGCGCTCCAGCAGCCACATAGTGGCCTCATAGCTCATGCCCGCGCCCGCAACCAAGTACTCAGGCTTGCCCCAGCGGTCATCGGCGTCGGTGCGCAGGAAGACAATATCGCCGGGCTTGAGGGTGTAGTTGATCTTCTGGAAGTACTCCTCCACATCCTTGGCGGTGATCTTGTATCCATCGGGCTTGTCGTGGAAGTCCATCACCACGCCGTCGCCCACAAACCAGTCCAGAGGCACCTCGTCAATGGTCCAGGCCCGCTCACCGCCGTTCATGGTGGGGTAATAGTGGTAGGGGGCATCCACATGGGTTCCGGAATGGGTGCACACCTGCAGGAACTCGATTCCCCAGCCGTTGCCCTCCGGCAGATCCTCAACGGTGCAGCCCTTAAAGAAGCCAGCCATCTGCTCCGCGGTGTCCTTGTGGTTGCAATACTGAATCTTGGGAATCTGGATCGGGGGATCACTGGGCAGTCCGTCTTCAATGGGAATAGACAGGTCAATGATTTTCATAGTGGTTACACTCCTTTTGATTCGGCCGGTGGCCGTTGCTTGCGTCTCATAAGATAGCAATTTCTGTGCCAAGTCTGTCTAACACTCTGCAAGCCGTTGCAACTGTAAGAAAAAGCGGTTATTTTCATTGACATCCAGGCGCCCAAACACTGTTCGGTAATCCGTACATTTGAATATTTTATTTTGAGCTGTCTTTTGGCAATCCCCCTCTGTTCTTATGTTTTAAGCCTCATGTATTGATTTCCTTACATGTTTTGTTTTCCGTACATTTCGCAAACAATTTTGGACGTTTTCTGGCGTTTTTTGTGACTCAATTTTTTGCAAAAACCCATTTTCTCCGCATCAACTAAACAAAAAGATTCATTTTCGGTGAAATTAACCATTGTAAAACGGCGCGCAGCTTGCTATCGTTAATACATTCCGTACCGTGTATGAGTGGAGGAAGCCGCATTGGAAAACCACATTGATCCGAGCACCATGCTGGAATTTATCGAGGGTCTGGCCGCCATGGCGGTTCTGGACCAGGACGGCGTCTACACCTATGTCAGCCCGGGCTGGGAGCGCTACACCGGCCACACCGCACAGGAGGCCATCGGCCGGAAGGTTTGGGAAATGGTGCCCGACACCCACGCCACCGAGGTCTTCCACACGGGCAAGCCGGTCTTTGCCAAGGCCGTCAACGCCAACGGCCCCGCCTTTACCTCCTATTTTCCCCGCTTTGACCGGGATGGGAAGCTGTGCGGGCTGTTTCTCTATGTCATCGTCCAGGGTATGGAGGACGCTCAGAACCTGACCCGGCGCATCGGCGAGCTGTCCAGCAAGGTGGAGTTCTACCAGCAGGAGCTGTCCCGGGAGCGGGGCGCACGCTACGGACTGGACAACATCATCGGCGAAAGCGCCTCGGTCCTCCGCCTGAAGGAGCAGATCGTCCAGGCCGCCCGCTCCACCTCCACGGTGCTCATTGAGGGGGAGACGGGCAGCGGCAAGGAGCTCATCGCCCACTCTATCCACGCCATGAGCGCCCGCAAGGCGGCCAACTTTGTGCGGGTCAACTGCTCCGCGATTCCGGCCGAGCTGATGGAGTCCGAGTTCTTCGGCTACGCCGCCGGCGCCTTCACCGGCGCGGCCCGGAAGGGCCGCATCGGCCGCTTTCAGCTCGCCAGCGGCGGCTCCATTTTTCTCGACGAGGTCAACCTGCTCACCGCCACCATGCAGCCCAAGTTTCTCCGGGTACTTCAGGAGATGGAGATCGACCCGGTGGGCGGGGAGAAGAGCATTCCCATCGACGTGCGGGTGATCGCCGCCTCCAATATCCCGCTGGAGACGCTGGTGGAGGCGGGACAATTCCGCAGCGACCTCTATTACCGCCTCAACGTCATCCGCATCCAGGCCCCCACCCTGCGGGAGCGGAAGGAGGATCTGCCCCTGCTTGTGGACAACTTTATCCACCGGCTCAACTACCAGCTCGGCATGGTCATCGAGGGGGTGGCCCCCGGCGCCATGGACCTGCTGATGGATTACGACTGGCCGGGCAACGTCCGCGAGCTGCAGAACGCGGTGGAGAGCGCCATGAACGCGGCTGACTCCCCCATCCTGCGGCGGCGGGACTTCCGCCAACTGGAGCAGCGGATGCAGGCCCGGCGGCGGCGCCAGCTCACCGGGCCGGGGGACTTCAAGCTGCGCCCCGCCCGCCAGGCCTTTGAGCGGGAGCTTATTCGGGACGCCCTGGCCGCCGCCGGGGGAAACCGGGTCAAGGCCGCCGCGCTTCTGGACATCTCCCGCACAGTGCTCTACGAAAAAATGGAACAATACCAATTAAAATAGACAGACTGAGGAGAGGAACATTACCATGCAGACACAACTGAGACAGGCCGTGGTTGTCGCCTTCGGCCGCACCCCCTACTGCAAGGCCCGCAAGGGCTCCTTTGCCCAGCTCCACCCCGTGGAGTATGGCGCCCAGACCCTTCTGGGTGTGCTGGCCAGAGTACCCCAGCTCCGGCCGGAGGACATCGGCGACGTGATCATGGGCTGCGCCATGCCCTTCGGTGTCCAGGGCGGCAATATGGCCCGGCTGATTGTCCAGCGGGCCGGGCTGCCCGACTGCGTCACCGCCCAGACCGTCAACCGCTACTGCTCCTCCGGCCTGCAGACCATCGCCACCGCCGCCAACGCCATCCGCTGCGGGGAGGAGGACGTGGTCATCGCCGGCGGCGTGGAGTCCATGTCTCTGGTTCCCATGCTGGTGGGCGCGGAGGATGCCGACCCCTGGCTGGCGGAGCACCGCCCCGAGGTATACACCACCATGGGCATCACGGCGGAAAATGTGGCCCGCCAGTGGGGCATCAGCCGGGCCGATATGGACGCCATGGCCGTTGAGAGCCACCGCCGGGCCGCCCAGGCCCAGGCCGGCGGCTGCTTTGACGGACAGATCATCCCCATCACCGTCCCCGGCCCCGACGGCGGCGAGGTGGTGGTCTGCCGGGACGAGGGCATCCGCCCCGGCACCACTGCGGAGACGCTGGCCGGGCTGAAGCCCTGCTTCCTGGAAAACGGCTCCGTCACCGCAGCCACCTCCTCCCAGATGACCGACGGTGCCGGCTTCGTGGTGCTCATGTCGGAGGAAAAAGCCGCAGAGCTGGGCGTGAAGCCCCTGGCCCGCTTTGTCTCCTTTGCCACCGGCGGCGTGCCTGCGGAGGTCATGGGCGTCGGCCCCATCGAGGCGGTGCCCAAGGCGCTCAGAAAGGCCGGCCTTACCCTGGAGCAGATGGACACCATTGAGCTCAACGAGGCCTTTGCCTCCCAGGCCCTGGCGGTCATCCGCACCCTGGGCATGGACCCGGCCAGGGTCAACCCCTGGGGCGGCGCCATGGCCCTGGGCCACCCCCTGGGCGCCACCGGCGCCATGCTCACCTGTAAGGCCTTAAGCTATCTGGAGCGCACCGGCGGCCGTTACGGCATGGTCACCATGTGCATCGGCGGCGGCATGGGCGCGGCAGGTATCTTCGAGTGCCTGTAACGGCAGTACAGCAGGAGGCCCTGGGAACCTTCCGGTTCCCAGGGCCTCCTTTCTTGCTGCATACGTCAAAAAATTAACGCTTGTCATTTGGGTTCTTAAGTGCTATCATCACAGTATCATATCTATACTAATCGGTTTGAAAAGGAGAATAAGCATGAAAGAACTCGAAAACAAGGTCGCTCTGGTCTCCTCCTCCACCCGCGGCATCGGCCTGGCCTGCGCCAAGACGCTGGCCGCCCAGGGGGCCGCGGTCTATCTCGGGGTCCGCCGCCTGGAGGCCGGACAGCAGATCGCCGACGAGCTGATTGCCGCCGGCGGGCGGGCCGGGGTGGTCTTCTTTGACGCCTCCCGGGAGGAGAGCTTTTCCGGCATGGTGGACGAGGTGGCGGCCAAGGAGGGCCGGCTGGACATTCTGGTGAACAACTTCGGCTCCACCGACGTCAAGACCGACCTGGACGTGGTGAACGGCCCCTCAGAGGACTTCTTCCGCATCGTCAACACCAACCTCAAGAGCGTGTATCTGCCCAGCAAGGCGGCGGTGCCCCTCATGGCCAAAAACGGCGGCGGCTCCATCATCAACATCGGCTCCGTGGGCGGCCTCTACCCCGATCTGAGCCGCACGGCCTATGGCGTCAGCAAGGCGGCCATCCACTTCCTCACCAAGGACATCGCCGTGCAGTATGCCCGGCAGGGGGTGCGGTGCAACGCGGTGCTCCCCGGCTTCACCGCCACCGACGCCGCTCTGAACAACATGTCCCAGGCCTTCCTGGATCTTTTCCTGAAAAACGTCCCCCTCAACCGCCCCGGCCGCCCGGAGGACATCGCTGATGCCGTCGCCTTCCTGGCCAGCGACCGGGCCGCCTTCATCACCGGCGAGATTCTGCCCGTGGCCGGCGGCTTCGGCCTGCCCACCCCGCTGTACGGCTCCTATATGAGCGCGGGGGCCAAGGGCTGATTTCCCCTCCAGAGGGCCCTTCGGGGCCCTTTTTACTATGCAAAGGTATAGCAAAAAGGGCCGTGTGCCGCTTTCGGTGGCGCGGCCATGAACGCAACAGCCCGTGGGCCAGGACGGCCCACATGCGCAAAAGCTTCCTGCGCACCGGCGTTTGCCTGGGCCCGTGGTGCGCTTTAAGCCCATGAAGTTTGTTGCCCCGTCCGCCCCGGACGTGCTATACTATAGTATCACACCGTAAAGGACGGCAGCTATGGACAAACTGGTTGTAGGCATTCTGGCCCATGTGGACGCGGGGAAAACCACCCTCAGCGAGGGGCTGCTCTACACCTGCGGGCGCCTGAAAAAGCTGGGGCGGGTGGATCACCAGGACGCCTTTCTGGACACCGACCCCATGGAGCGCGCCCGGGGCATTACTATCTTTTCCAAGCAAGCGGTGCTCCCTGTGGACGGGGCGGAGCTCACCCTGCTGGACACGCCGGGTCACGCGGACTTTTCCAGCGAGATGGAGCGCACCCTCCAGGTGCTGGACTGCGCCATCCTGGTCATCAGCGGCACCGACGGCGTGCAGGGCCACACCCACACCCTCTGGCGGCTGCTGGAGCGCTACGGCGTGCCCACCTTCCTGTTTGTCAACAAGATGGATCTGGCGGGGGCGGACAAGGCCGCCCTGCTGGCGGGGCTGAAAGCCGGGCTGGACGAGGGGTGCGTGGACTTCACCGCCCCGGCGGCGGAGCGGGACGAGGCGGCCGCCCTCTGCGGCGAGGACGCGCTGGAGCGCTATCTGGAGGACGGGGCGCTGGACGGCGATACCCTCACCGCCCTTATCGCCCGGCGGAAGCTCTTCCCCTGCTGGTTCGGCTCCGCCCTGAAGCTGGAGGGGGTGGCCGAATTCCTCCGGGGGCTGGTGGCGTACGCCCCCCGGCCCCGGTATGGCCCCGATTTTGCCGCCCGGGTGTTCAAAATTTCCCGGGACAACCAGGGGAACCGCCTGACGTGGATGAAGCTCACCGGCGGCGCCCTGCGGGTGAAGGAGGCCCTCTCCGGCCCCGGCTGGACGGAGAAGGCCGACCAGCTACGCGTCTACTCGGGGTCCAGGTTCCAGACCGTGGACGAGGCCCAAGCGGGAAGCTGTCTCTTATACACATCTCCGAGCCCACGAGACTAGCGCTCATCTC
>OWJP01000535.1_pt1 | contig 14515 bp, 24 predicted proteins | sample 1732561 | NCBI WGS metagenome assembly OWJP01 (sample SAMN05065729, study PRJEB22554) | human gut metagenome | biome: ENVO:2100002; feature: ENVO:00000062; material: ENVO:00002003 | host: Homo sapiens | place: USA
AAGAGACAGCTCTATCCCCCTATTATCCCCCCGTTCCTCCTCCTTCTCATGAGAGAATGGCGGTAATTTGGAGGAGAAGAAGGCTTCTATCGGTAGACTTCCGGTAGAAGTACAGGAAGGACGTGATATTTTGACCCGTGAGGACACGGACAAGCTGTTCGAGCTATTTGCTTTCTACCGGCCTAAAGACCCTCGCCTCAGGGACAATGCTTTGCGGGCTGTTTGGGCGCTGACGCTGGCCCCTTACTCTGTGGACGATGTGCGGGAGGCGGTGGTGAGCTATTTTCGGACACAAAAATACTGGCCTGACCCGACCGACATCTCCTCACGCTGCCCACAGCCAGAGCTCCCCAAAACACAGAATTTTCCGACTCCGGCTCCAACTGCCCGTTACATAGATCCTGCGGTGGAAGCCCTTCGGGAGCGGTGGCAGGAGCTGCGCCGTCAGTGTAGAGCGGCCGGGGTTCCAGGCACTTGGGAAGATGCAAAAAAGGCAGGGCTGACCTGGGAGGCCTGGATGGACATTCTCGACGAAAGGGGCCTTGCCCTGTGAATAAATACGGCAACAAGAAGGCGGTGCGAAATGGCATCACTTTCGATAGTCAGAAAGAGGCCGCACGGTATGACCAGCTCATGCTTCGGCTTTGTGCCGGAGAGATTCGGGATCTGAAGCTCCAGCCGGAGTTCACACTCCAGGAGGCGTTCACGACACCGCTGGGCGAGCGTGTTCGGGCCATCAAGTACCGGGCCGACTTTTCATATGAGCGGCCTACAGAGCCGGATTGCACGGGCGCCGTCCACTGGCTGCCTGTGGTGGAAGATGTGAAGGGCTTCCGAACCAAGGAATATGAGCTAAAGAAAAAGCTCATGGCCGGGCGCGGAATCCATGTGGTGGAGGTGTAGGGCATGGACAAGCACTGTGCTAACTGCATCTACAGGTGCTATATCACCGCCGGGCTGTACTGCTGCGACTACATAGGCTATACCGGGCATGCCCGCTCTTTGATCTGCCCGCCAGGCGCACGCTGCACAGAGAAAAAGACAGTTCAACGCACCCCGCCGAATCCAAACGGGAGGCCAAAGGCTGTATTTGACGAGGCAACATGTATGCAACTGTACCAGAAGGGCATGAGCGATATCAAGATTGGGAAGCACTTTGGCTTATCAAAAAATCCAATCGCCGCATGGAGGGTTCGGAATAACTTACCATCAAACAGTAAGTCTCCGCAAGCCAGAATGGCATTTCTCAATGGCCGATGATAAAGGAGGACCCGAACAATGGACGATAAGACGCGCGCCCTTCTGGGCGACCACGAGGCGACGAAACTGGCGCATCTCTCCCTCTTCTCCGGCATCGGGGGACTTGACCTTGCCGCCGAGTGGGCCGGATTTACCACCGTCGGACAGTGCGAGTGGGCGGATTATCCCACCCGCGTGCTGGAAAAACACTGGCCGGACGTGCCGCGCTGGCGGGACATCCGCACGCTGACGAAGGAGAGTTTCTATGAAAAGACAGGACTGCGAACAGTTGACATTATTTCGGGCGGATTCCCCTGCCAGCCACACAGCGTTATCGGGAAACGGCTTGCAGAAAATGATGAACGGCACTTATGGCCAGAGTTCCTGCGAGTTATTGACGAATTGCGGCCGAGGTATGTTGTTGGCGAAAATGTTAATGGCATCTTATCTACAATACATGAGTCCATTTGCACCGATTTGGAAAAAGAAGGATACGAAGTCTGGACGTTCAGTATTCCGGCTTGTGCTGTCGGAGCGCACCATGAAAGATACAGGGTTTGTATTCTTGGCATCTCCAAGGGCAAGTCAGGACTTCAAGCCGATCCGCAGGCAGACACCACAGGAGCACAGCGGAAAACACGGACAAACGCTGAGCGCCAGCCTTGGAATTATCTTCCCGGAACGTATTGGGCAGTACATCACCCCCCAGTTTGCGGAATGGATGATGGGATTCCCGATTGGATGGGGGGATATCCGCAGTACAAACAGTGGATGCAGTGTTACGGAAACGCCGTAGTCCCCCAACAGTTTTACCCGATCTTTCGGGCCATAGCGGACATAGAGAGGGGAATTATACATGGATGATATTAAATTAGCCCTGCTTGGCAATCAAGAGGCGGCCAAGAGGCTGACGGATGCGGGGGTGGTGCTGATGCAGGGAGATTGCCTGGAACTACTGCAAGACATCCCGGACGGTAGCGTGGATATGGTGCTGACTGACCCTCCGTATTCCAGCGGCGGAATGTATCGCTCTGATAGAGCGAACGGATCAAGTAAAAAATATCAAAGCACAGACACAAAAGATATCAAGCCTGATTTTGCGGGGGATAATCGAGACCAACGCAGTTTTACGCTTTGGGAAACATTTTGGGTTTCTGCTGCGAAAAAAAAGATGCGCCCAGGCGGCATCGCAGTCATCTTTACCGATTGGAGGCAGTTGGCAGCGACTATTGACGCCGTGCAGTGCGGCGGGCTTGTGTACCGGGGGGTTATTCCATGGATTAAAACCGCAGCGAGACCACAAAAAGGGCGGTTTACGCAAAACGCCGAATATTGTGTTTGGGCATCAAATGGACATATTCCAAATGAGGGTGGAAACTACAAAGGATATTTTGTTTGTAATCCGAAAGCAACATCTAGACGGATACACGCGACTGAAAAACCTATCGAGTTGTTGGAGCATTTAATGGCTATTGCTCCTGATGGCGGAACTGTTATGGATATGTTTATGGGAAGTGGATCCACCGGCGTTGCCTGTGTCAACACGGGGCGGAAGTTTATTGGCATAGAATTAGACCCCGGATATTTTGAGGCGGCGAAACAGCGAATTGAGGAGGCACAGGCGCAAGCCCGCCTCTCCTGGAACACCCGCGCGCCGATTCTGAGCGCGGAGGAGATGGAGATGCTGGAGGGGATGGAGTGAACACGCTGATTTTGTGTACTCTTGCTTTTGTGTCACTGATTGTCATCATTGCTGGTGCGGTTTCCGTGGTGGTCATGATTGTGTACTATATCCAAGTCATGTGGTCAAAGATTTCTGCCTGTGCAAAGAACACGATGGAGTATTTGCGAAACAAGCAGGATTTTGAGGTTTACAAAGCCGACATACTCCGCTGGGATACAATGAAGCGAGAGAAGGCGTTGAAGTGCCGGGAGTGCGCGTACAGGAAGAAGTATATGGACGAGGAGGCACGGCCATGACGCTGGAAGAAGCGATTAAAAACCGAGAGGACTGCCTGAAATATTTGGAGGGGATAGGCCGGAAGGCAAGCCCTGAATGTATGGAGGCCGTTCGATGGTCTGTAAAGGCGCTGAAAGCCCTCCGCCCCGTCAGCCGGGAGCAGGTGGAGCGGGTGTGGCCTGGGTGTAACCGTTGCAAAGATCCTGATACAGCAATCGCATGGGAGCGGTGGGGACACCAATACTGTTCTCAATGTGGCCGCCCCCTCTCCCCGGAGGCATGGGAGGAATTGAGAAAGAGACTGGAGGCGCTGAACGATGGTAAGGGCGATTAAACCTTGCCCGTATTGTGGAGGAGAGGCCAAAGTCAGACGGGTTGGACGGTGGAGACTGCGATTCTCAGTTTTTTGCTCCCGCTGCGATAAATCAACTATACCTGGTTCGGCCTGGAAGCTCACAAAACGTGGGGCGATAAGAGCGTGGGACAGTAGGTGGTTGCCCTACGGGAAGGAGAAAACGGATGGGATGGATACGTAGAGAAACAGAAAAGGGTACAACTCAATATATCTGCCCGAATTGCCACGATTATCATGAGTTCCGAGAGGACTTCGGGGAGCAAACGTTCAGCGAAAATTTTATTTTCTGCCGCCGCTGCGGAGCAAGAAACGGAACAGGCACTGCGCCCACCCTCACCCCGCAGAACGAGCCGCTGACGCTGGAACAGTTGCGGGAGATGGATGGGCAGCCAGTATGGGATTCTTCGCTCAGATGCTGGGGGATTGTCAAATCAGAAAAGGATGGTGATGTTTTTTTGCAAACAAAATCGGGCGAGTTTGGACTTGATCCGCTTGGGCGCGTTAAGATTTACCGCCGCCCGCCGGAGGAGACCGCATGAAACCGATTTTATTTAACACCGAAATAGTACAGGCCATCCTGGAGGGCCGCAAGACTGTTACTCGGCGGGTAATTAAAGATAAAGATATTATCAACTCTTGGGACTGCGAGAATGACGGAACGCCGATTGCCTATATAGACCAGGCAACGGGTGATAGTTATGCGCCGACTATATCTTGCCCATACCAGCCGGGAGATATTATGTGGGTGCGCGAGACGTGGACGTATGTGCCGGACGGGAGCTATGTCTACAAAGCGTCCGTAGAGTGCCCTGATGCTTGGCGTGGGACTTGGCACCCCTCTATTCAAATGCCGAAAGAGGCCGCCCGGCTGTTCCTACGGGTGGTAGCGGTGTGGGTGGAGCGCCTGAAGGATATAACCCCGGAGCAGATAGACGCCGAAGGGTGCAAGGAATGGGCGTACAGTGCGATAACTGGAGAGCCTTTACCGAGTGGCCCATCCTGGTTTAGGATTGCGTGGGACCGCACCATCAAGCCTTCGGACCTCCCTGCTTACGGCTGGGAGGCAAATCCCTGGGTATGGGTCATTAAGTTTGAGCGCATCAGCCGCCCGCCGGAGGTATCGCCATGAGACACCAATACACCCGCGCAGAGCTGGAATCCATCACCCAGGAGACCGCAATCTACATTGAGGGTGCAGGGATAGCCCAGCTCCAATGGGGCGGCCTGGAGATTGCAGAGGGGTGCAGGGATGGATATCTGTACTGCAAGCACATCAAACCGTTTTCTATGGATCTGTACGGACAATACTGGACGGCCTGGGATGGGCCGCCGGAGGAGGGGTGAGTATGGAGAGACTGACATACTGGTGTGACAATGGGCATGGTGGTGGAAAATGGTTTGTAGCTATCGATGCCGAAGGAGGAGAAGATTACGGGCCGCACGTTGACCGCCTCGCAGCCTATGAGGAGACTGGTCTGGAGCCGGAGGACCTAAAGCGGGCATTTAATGAGGATGATGTTTTAAAGCTGGCCGGACAAGCCCTTGGTATAACACCTGAACGCCTCCGCGAACTGGCCCAAGCGCACAAGGAAAATCGGGTATTGCCCGAGGGAAGTGGCTGGTTTGTTACATGTAACGGGAAGAAGTTGACGGTTGTCATGGACATTGAGGCCGCACTACGGAGGGAGCAGAAAAAGGAGAAGGAGGACGAGCATGAGACTAGTTGATGCGGATAAAGCCAGAGAGTGCTTTAGTGGTGATAGGGTGACTGGAGCCGTCATGCGGCGTATATTTGATAGCCTGCCCACCATCGACGCCGTGCCTGTGGTCAGATGCCGGGAGTGCAAGTATTATAAGCCAGGAGAATATTTCTCTCCGTGTGTTCTTCCGCAAGGTCTGGAATGTGCCAAGCCAGACGATTTCTGCTCCTACGGCCAGAGCAAGGAGGCCGACCATGAGTAGCCTGATATTTATGGATGCTGAGTGCCCCAACTGCGGCGGAAACTGCGGGGACGGAGGGCGTGGAGATACCTTCTATTGCCCCTCCTGTGGCTGGAAGGGGAAAATAAAGGGCGCCGAAAATGACATGAAGTTTATCGAGGAATATATTCGGTTTTGCATCGAACGTGACAAGGAGGCCAACCTAGACGAAGCCATCGAAAAGTACCTGAAAATCAAGGAGGAGGACAACATGGACAAGCCGAGAATTTGCGAGGTGCTTGGGGTTGAACCAGAAGAAAAGTTTGAAATTAGAGGGAACACGTTAGGGCGATTTCGTATCAATAAATATGGGACATTCCAGATTGAAATATCAAATGACTGCTGGGGATTCTCCACTGTGGAATGTCTTAACAATCTCATAAATCATCCAGAAAACATCGCCCGCAAGCCCCGCTGGACGGAGCAGGAGGTGGAGAGGGCAAAGGCTATCAGACTGCTATACCCAGAGGCAGACAGCCTCAATGAATGTGACCCTTACATTAAGGTGTTTAACAACAAATTTGTTATTGCAACGTTAGATACGGCGCTGTTCCCCTCCCTCTGTCCCGGCGAATCCGTCAAACTGGACGAGATTTGTGGCAACATCCACGACGGGGAGGGCGGACAGCGTGAGGAGGGATAACCCTTGAACAAGTTCCGGGAGAGATTGAAGAAGTTGAGGGAGAAGGAAGGGACACAGCCCTGTGTTCTGGCGGAGTTATGTGGCATCAGCAAGAACTCAATTTTGAGATATGAGCGGGATGGAGTGATTCCTGAAATAGTATCTGTTGTAAAAATAGCAGACCATTTCAATGTATCTGTGGATTACTTGCTAGGAAGAACAGACGATCCAAAAGCAATGTAACTTTTCATTATTTCACAGAAAAAGTTGCTGTGATTCCCTCGTGAGGGAATCGGAGAGCATGGTATATGCGAAAATGGGAGTGTGGGAGCGTGTGCCCCTGCGCTCCCATTCCCCTTCCTCCTTCACACGGATGGGGTGGCGTCGGTGCATCTGCCGCCACCCCCTCTGTGTGCAATATGCCGCCGGTCGAACACCACTCCACATTTCGGGGCATGAGGGGCCGCACCCCTCTGGCGGCGAATGACGGTGGAAAGACACTATACCGGGTAGCCTAGAGCGTCTGACGGCCCCGGAGAAGGGACATGACGCCCGCCTGTCATGGAGGCGGAAGCGGTGGCGGTGCCATGACTCCCACCGAGCGCTATCCCGCTGAAAACTACCGGCATTAGTACTGGTGTGACAATCTAAGCGGGACGGCGCACATACGCCGCTCCTCGCCGCATGAGGCGGGCGGTGGCACCAAGAATTGACCGAGAGGTGGTGACATGCCGAATGAACAGAATCTTATACCGATGGATCAGCGAAGCCAGAGCGAAGCTAGAGAACTCGGGCGTGAAGGCGGTCGTGCATCCGGCGCGTCACGGCGGCGAAAGCGTAGCCTGAGAGAAGCGGCAGACCTGTACCTCTCTCTCCCGGTGGCGGACAAGCGGGCATGGAACAAGCTGGCCCGTGACGGCGTAGAACCGGAGGATGTGGATAACCAGATGGCGGTGATTGCGGGCCTGACCCTAAAGGCGGCCAAGGGCGACGCGAAGGCGGCAAAGGTGCTGTTTGACTTGTTGGGAGAGCAGGGGGCGGCGGGCGCCGGCGGTATGCAGGACATGGACGACGATCCGATCACCGCGTCGCTGAAGGAGGAGATGGGAAATGGGCTTCTCTGAAAAGCAGAGGGAGATTCTGCGTTTCCCATACCGGGACTATGATGCGCTTATCTGTGACGGCGCGGTGCGGTCGGGAAAAACCTCAGTCATGTCGTTGTCCTTCTTCCTGTGGGCAATGGGACGTTTCAACGGCTGCGCGTTTGCACTCTGTGGGAAGTCGGTAGGAGCGGTGGAGCGCAACATTGTGACGCCGCTTCTGGCGGTGCAGTATTTGCGGCAGAACTTCACCATTTCCTACAGCCGCTCCGGCCATGTAATTACGGCCCGGCGTGGGGTGCGGGAGAACCGCTTCTACCTGTTCGGCGGCAAGGACGAGAGCTCCTACACGCTGATTCAGGGTATCACCCTGGCGGGGGTTTTGCTGGACGAGGTGGCCCTGATGCCCCGCTCTTTTGTGGAACAGGCCATGGCCCGGTGCTCCGTGACAGGGGCAAAGCTATGGTTCAACTGCAACCCGGAGGGGCCGCAGCACTGGTTCCGGCAGGAGTGGATTCTAAAGGCGGAGGAGCACAAGGCCCTCCATCTGCACTTCACCATGGAGGACAACCCGGTGCTGGACGAGGCCACCCGGGCCAGATACCGGAGCATGTATTATGCCGGGGTGTTCTACCAGCGGTACATTCTGGGCCTGTGGGTCATGTCGGAGGGGCTTATCTACGACATGTTTGACCAGACAGAGAATGTCTACCGGACGCAGGAACGCCCGGTGGATCTGGAATGGGTTTCCCAGAGAACCGTGGCCTGTGACTACGGTACCGCCAACCCTACGGTGTTTCTGGACATCTATGACCACGATGGAGTGATCCGGGTGGACAGGGAGTACCGCTGGGACAGCCGGAAGGAGCGCCGGCAGAAGACCGACCAGGAGTATGCCGACGACCTTCTGGACTTTCTGGGCAGGGAATGGTGCGCGGTGATCGTAGATCCCTCGGCGGCCTCGTTTATCGAGGAACTGAGGCGGCGGGGGGTGTATGTCATCCCTGCGGAAAATGAGGTGCTGGACGGCATACGCAAGACCGGAAGCCTGTTTCACCGCAGAAAAATTCTGGTCAGTGAAGCCTGTGCCGGCCTGCTGGACGAACTGGGCACCTATTTGTGGGACAAGAAGGCGGGCCAGCGGGGGGATGAGAAGCCCCTGAAGGAGCGGGACCACGGGCCGGACGCCCTGCGCTATTACATCAATTCACTGCCGGACTGGAGGTTCGAGTAAGTGTCCAGACGCAATAAAAGCCGCCCCAGGGGCGCACAACCAAATACCGAGGCGGTGAGCGTACAAGACGCATTTTCCAACCCGCTGTTCCGGCTGGGCTATGGCTCCCAGTCGCCGCTGGAGGCCACAGAGTATCCGCTGACCCGGATGACGGACAACTACGCCCTGCTCAACTCCCTCTACCGGGACAACTGGGTAGTACAGAACGTGGTGGGCATCATCCCGGACGACATGACAAAGAAGTGGTTCGCTCCCGCCGGAGCGGTGGGGCCGGAGCACCTGAAGGAACTGGATCGCGTTCAGCGCGTGACGGCGCTCCGGGAGCGGGTCAACGAGGGACTGCGGTGGGGCAGGCTGTACGGAGGCGCCGCCGGACTTATCATGATCCGCGGACAGGAGGGGATGCTGGGCCAGCCACTGGAGCTGGAGAGCATTTACCCCGGTACCTTCCAAGGGCTTTACATACTCGACCGCTGGCAGGGCGTGGTACCCGGTATGGAGCTGGTATTCGAGGGCGGAGAGCCGGTGCCCGCCTATTACTCCATCACCGACGCCAGGGGGAACACGGTGGCGAAGGTGCACCACTCAAGGCTGGTGCGGTTCACCGGCCGCGACCTGCCCTTCCTGGAGCGGGTGGCGGAGCTGTACTGGGGAGAGTCCGAGGTGGAGGCCCTATACAATGATGTGGTTAAGCATGACAACGTGGCCGCCAACATGGCCGCGCTCACCTTCCGGGCCAACGTGGACACCATGGAGGTGCAGAACCTGGACCAGCTCTTTTCCGTTACGTCCGGGGAGCAGCAGAGGCGGTTCTGGAACGTGATGCAGGCCCAAAGCGTGATGAAGTCCAATTTCGGCATGCAGTTGGTCAACCGGGGCGACCAGATTAAGAATACCCAGTACACCTTCACCGGGCTCCAGGAGGTCTACGACTCCATGTGCCTCGACCTGTCCGGCGCGTCCCGGATTCCGGTGACCAAGCTGTTCGGACGCTCCCCGGCGGGGATGAACGCCACCGGGGAGAGCGACCTTCGGAACTACTATGACTACGTGGACACGCTGCGGGAGGCCAAGCTTCGGCCCATTCTGGAAAAGCTGCTGCCGGTCCTGGCCATGTCAGCCTGGGGGGCGGTACCCGACGGGCTGGACATCACTTTCCCGCCCCTGTGGACGCCCACGGCGAAGGAGGTGGCCGAGATCGCCAAGACCAAAAGCGAAGCCATCGTATCCGGCTATCAGGCGGGGCTGCTCAACGTGGACACGGCCCAGAAGGAGCTCAAGAAACTGGCGGACGAGACCGGGATGTTTGACAGTATTTCCGAAGAGGAGATCGCGGCCAACGCCGGGAAAACCTACCAGGATGTGACCGCCCTGCGCGACCCGCTGGCTGGGATGGGGTATGGAGGAGAGGTATCTGCCCCTTTTGAGTCAATTGCACAGGACGCGGCAGTGATGGATTATCCTGGTCAGCCGAGAGAGAAAAACGGCCGTTTTTCCGAAGGAAAAATGTTGACTGAGGGAATCAAAAGTGGTAAGATTCCCCTCCTGGACAGAACCGTTGGAAGAAACCAAACTGTAACAGCAATGGGACAGGACGGCTCTATGGAACGGTATAAGCTGGCGCCGGGCAGTAAAATTACAGATGCGTACATCTTTGCGGGCGGGCCTGGACAGAAGCCAATAAGTGTAGCTCATTTTTTGGAGGGCAAAACAGGAATCCCAGCGTCACAGTGGAGGAAGGCACAAGGGCACGGAGTTGTGCTTAATGCTGGGGCCCAAAAGGGAGCTGTTCTCCATTGGTTCGAGGCAAATGGAGAGATGTATAGCGTAAAAGTGGTGAAATGGGAATGAAAGTCAGGTTTCTTGGCGAGAGCGACCCGCTTATGCTCATGCATGGAAAGGTATATGATGTGACAGCGGTAGAGAACGGATGGTACAGAATTGTAGACGAGGACAGCGAAGAGAATCCTTATGAGGACATCCCAAGCGGGTATCTCTATCCGCCGGAATTGTTCGAAATTGTGGAGGAATAAATGCCGTCACTGAACCGCACCCCCAATGAAAAGGAGCTAGAAAAGCTAGTCTCCATCTATCTAAGAGCGGAGACCGCCATCATCAACGAGATTGGGCGGCTTCGCTCCCAGGGTCTGGTGGATTACCACGCTGTGGCCGCCCTGGAGCGGGTGCAGGCCATCCTCCGGCAGATGGAATCAGACTGCTGGGAATACGTCCCAAAGATGATTGAAAAGCAGTTCTATGTCCGGGTGCCAGAGGCCCGGAAGGCCCTGGAGGTGCCGGAGACGGCGGCCAAGCACGCCGCAGGCTACGCCAACGCGGCCGTGCTCACGGGTGAGCAGCACGCCATTGTGGACCGGCTGGCGGCAAACTTGATGGGGGAGATAACCGACGCCTCCATGACTGTGATGGCTACCCTGCAATCCGCCCTGTTTGGCCGCGTGGAGCCGGACGTATACCGCCGGGTAGGGCTGGAACAGGTGGCGGCGCAGCAGGCCGCAGGACGCGGCGTGAACGCCTCGGTGCCCGCCTTTGTGCAGGAGCTCCGGCGGGAGGGCGTCCGGGCCTTTACCGACAAGGCGGGCCGGGACTGGAGCCTGCATACCTACTGCACGATGGTCTCCCGAACCACCTCCCGGCAGGCGGAGGTGCTGGCGGTGCTCACCGCGGACCCGGAGCACGACCTATACATGATATCCAGCCACGGCACTACCTGCGCCCTGTGCGCACCCTATGAGGGCCGGGTGTACTCCCGCAGCGGCACAGACCCGGACTTCCCGCCCCTGGCGGCGGCGTTCGGGAAGGTAGACCCGGCAGGGCCGGACACACTGGCAAACACCTGGCTGAACATACACCCCAACTGCCTCCATGTGCTGCTGCCCTGGACGGCGGCGGGCCGGACAGATGAGGAGATCCAAAAAATAAAGGATTTCTCCAACCCCCGCAAGAACCCGTTCAGCCGAGACCCGCGGTCGGAGAGCCAGATTGCGGCTTACCGCAAAAAAGAGCGGGCCCGGGCCCAATGGCTGGCGGATTACCGCCAGTGGGAGCGCTACCGGGTGACGCTGGGGGACCGGGTGCCCGGGAGATTTGAGACCTTCCTGCATCAGAAGCGGGAGGACGGAGAGCGGTACCGTCTGTGGCGATTGGATTACCGCAGGAGGGCCGAGCTTTTAGAGCATCCAGAGCGGGCACTTCCCGGAGCAGACAAAGCCAGCGCCGCAGACGCCAAATTTACAGGGTATTTTTTTAACCCGGAAAGCAGAGACGGGTATCCAAAGGGGGATGCATTTTCGTCCCGCTTAGGCTATAATAAAGACAACTGGGAAAAGATGCGGGAAGAAATTCTGGATGCAGCAACAAGGTATCCCTCTGTACTCAAACGGGAGGATGTTCATGGAAGGCGTTATGAACAGTTGGTTGTCCTGTATGGACGTAAAGGAAGCCCTGCGAATGTACTGCTTGCCTGGAATGTCAGACCGGATGGAACAACCCACTTTGTAACAGCTCATATGGAGAAGATATAAATGGCAAAATATCAGCAATATGAATCTGTTTTACTTAAGGATGGCCGGATCGCCACAATTGTGGAGGTCTATGAGCCGGGAGCCTATGATGCCGATATTGGGGATTCTCCCGAAGATTGGGCGACGGTTTATGGTATCACAGATGATGAGATTGAGCGGAAAGCGACCGAACAGGAGATGGATAGGAAGTACCGGGAATCCATGCGGCAGCTAAGGGAACAGGGAATTTTGGAGTGAAGGAAAATGACAGAGCAAGTGATACGGGCCATTGAGGCCGCGCTCAAGCGTGGACTGCGGGTGGAGTTGCTGCTGGACAAGGATGGAACCATCAAGGTGCAGACGGTATCCCGCAAGAAACTGAATATTGTTCCCACGCCCTGAATGGTGGGCGGGAAGAGCTGAATGGAGCTGACAGGAGAAATCCTGCCGGCTCCTTTTTTATTTGCAAAGTGAGGTGACGGCATGACCTATCTGGAACTGCTGCAAAGGGCACTGGCCGAGGAGATCGAGGCCACGCGGCTGTATCTGGCCTGTATGGCCCTGGCACCGCGGGAGGATCTGGGGGTGCTGCTGGAGATCAACAAGGACGAGACCGACCATGTGGCGCTGATTTCCTCCCTGATCTCCCGGCAGACCGGCCGGGACGCGGACTATGCCGCAATGGTGCCGGGGGTGGACTGATGGCGGTTGCGTACTATGGCTCCCATATCTCGGAGCACCTGGTCAAGACGCCGGAGGGATACCTGATCTGCTACGATGTGCCGATCAACCGGACCGGCACGCAGATGTATACGGCGGGAGAACTGGGGCTGGAAGGAGAACCGGAGCGGCCAGTGACCGTCTACCGCCTGGAGGAGGACGTGTTCTCTCCGGCGGCGCTGGCCAGCCTGGAGGGAAAGGACATCACCAGGGGGCACCCGGCGGAGATGCTGGCTGCGGAGAACCAGGCTTCCTACTCCAAGGGGCACCTGGAGCATGTGCGCCGGGATGGGGACAACACCGTGGCCGACCTGATTATCAAGGACCCCGGACTGGCTTCCGACGTGGAAAGCGGCGTGCTGAGGGAGGTCTCCTGCGGCTATTATTGCAGGTTTGAACCATACCTGGACGGATACCGGCAGACAAACCTGGTGGGCAATCACGTGGCGGTTGTGCCGAGAGGCAGGGCGGGCCACAGTGTTGCAATAAAAGACCACGCCGCCGGAAAGGCGGAGAAAGGACTGAAACGAATGAAAAAAGAGACCAAAGAGGCGCTCTACCGGTTCTTCGGCCTGGCGGCAAATGACGCTGCACCGGAGGAGCTGGAGCAGTTGACCCGCGATGTGAGTACGGTCGCCACTGCGCTGGACGCCGATCCCGCCGCAAAGGCGCCGGAGGCGGAACCCGCTGGTGATGCAGCCCAGGCTTCTGACGAGATGGTGGAGCGCGCCCCCAAGGGCGACGACATCGGGAGCAAGCTGGACCGCATTCTGGAGATGCTGGAGGCGAAGGCCCGGGGAGGCCGGGGAGAGCGCCCCCTCCACGATGAAGAGGACCTGGACGACCTGATTGAGAAGCTGGCCGGAGAGGAGACGGTGGCGAAGGAGAAGGCGGTCACTATCCCCGCCGAAGAAATGGCGGACCAGTTGATGGAGCCCGGTACACGGGATGCGGCTGTGGCCCTGCTCAAGAAGGTGCGCCCCGCTGTGGCGGCCATCCAGAACCGGGCCGAGCGCGCCCGCGTGGTGGATGCGCTGCTCTCCACCATCCAGGGTCCCGATGTGATGAGCGGGATTGTTCAGGCCGCCCGGGACAGCGCACAGAAGGCCGCCGACACGGCCAGGCGCACCAGCTATGAGACTGCCTGCGCCGAGGCGCAGGCCGCCTATGCAGCCCGTAATCCCCACAAGGCGGGGAAGGAGGGGGAATGATGCCCCTTCGTCCTCAGACCATTGGCCGGGATATGTCCCATGGCTTTTCCGGCAGCTATGCCAGACAGCCGGATATGATCGTCACCACCGCCACTTTGGGCGGAGCGGAGGACATACCCTTCGGGATGCCCCTGGTACGGGGGCAGAAGGGCGAGGTGATCCCCATGGGGGCTGGAAACACTGGAAACCAGTTCATCGGCGTGGCCGGCCGGGAGGTCAAGTCCGCGTCCGAGTTTTACAGCCAGAATGAGGGGCGGTACGGCCCGGGAGAACCAGTCTCCGTATTCCAGCGAGGGTGCATCAACGTAAGGTGCCGGAAGGGCGCTCCGGCGGTGGATGGAACAGTCTATGTCCGGGTAACTGCCAGCGGAGGCTATCAGCCGGGCGACTTCGAGGCGGAGGCGGACGGGGAAAACACTGTGGCGCTGGTCAACGCCCAGTGGGGCGGCCCGGCGGACGGGAATGGCGTGGCCGAGCTGCGCATTGCCTATGTGGGGCCAGTGCCCGCAGCGCAGGGCACTGCGGGGCCTCAGGGCCCCAAAGGGGACCCCGGCCCACAGGGGGAACCGGGAC
>OWJP01000548.1_pt1 | contig 14090 bp, 10 predicted proteins | sample 1732561 | NCBI WGS metagenome assembly OWJP01 (sample SAMN05065729, study PRJEB22554) | human gut metagenome | biome: ENVO:2100002; feature: ENVO:00000062; material: ENVO:00002003 | host: Homo sapiens | place: USA
TCCGGCAGGAGTAGATGTTGTTCATATAGGCATACAGAATGACCTTGAGCATCATCCTGGGGTGGTAAGGGCTGCGCCCGCATTCCTTATACAGCTTTCTGAAACTTTCAAGATTCAAGCCCTCAACCAGGGCGTCAACCATGCGCACCGGATCGTTTTCTGCAATATCCTCATCAATTCTTTGAGGAAAAAGAACGGTTTGGTTGGGATTGTAAGGACGAAAATGTATCTTTGTCATAGTAAAGAACTTATGCTTAAAGATACAAAGTCTTTAGGTAATAACAAAGCCCCAGCTTGTGAAAGTCGGGGCTTTGTGCGTAAAAAACAGAAGGTGTGCATTTTGACACACCTTCACGACGCCACACGAGCACTTGTTCTTCTCCATATTTCTCGGCAGTCTCGGCTTTATTCAATCCCTGCAATTCACCATAATGCTTTTCATTCAGGCGCCAGTTTTTCTCTACAGGTATCCAGTCCAGATTCATCTTATCGAGAACACAGTTCAAGGTTTTCACCGCACGCTTCAAATAGGAAGTATAAGCCTTATCGAAATTGAAACCATATTCTTTCAATGTCTCTCCGGCTTTTTCAGCTTCGGCAACTCCCTTTTCTGTCAGATCGACATCTGTCCAGCCCGTGAAGCGGTTTTCTTTATTCCATGCACTCTCTCCGTGACGAAGTAATACTATCTTTTTCATTTCTAAAATTCTCCTTTCTTCTTTTTATATATACAACAGATTGTTTCTTCACAAAGTTCACTAGAAAACAAATAGTTATCAATACCCAGAAATAATGATTCTTTCTGTAAAGAAGCGGGATGCAGTAATCAGGGACATAAAAAAATACCCTCCTCTAATTCTAAGCTTGCATTATGGATGATGATTCATCAAAGCAAGGTTATCATTAGAGAAGAGTAAGTCTGTTAAAGTAAAAAAGAGAGAGTTTATATATACAAGAAAATCTGTTCTACTTTTCTGTTCTTTTTAAAAAGTTCCACTGTTGAAGTCTACACATCAGCATCTTTTCCATAATAGGTTTCTTTCGTTTTTTTGATGTTCCGCAGCAAAGATGAATAGTGGCGATAGTTCATATCTCCTTCCTTACAAGCTGCCAACTGTTCCTTTACATGCTCTTCAATCTTGTCCAGATGTTTCTCCATAAAGAGTTGAATATCAGAACGGGTGACTGTCATATTCAAACTTGTATTATCTTTCTCATTAGGTTTAATCACACGCCCTACAAACGACAGATAAGTCCGGTGTGTTTGACGACGGAAATTGTTCTCCAACTCATTAGGCTCGTTCAACGGTTTCCATACAGCAACAAATACGTCATTCAAATACTCGTCCAGTGAATACGGTTCGGGTACGCTGAAGGAAGTTGAATAGATATTGTGAAGCATTCCCGGCGCAAGCAACAAAGCTAACGCAGAACTCTGACGGTCGCTAATTTCATCTACCGCTTTCAGGCCTACACGACTTACCACTTCGTCCGGATAGAGCCAGAGGGGAGCTACGAACAAGTTACGTCCCAACCATTCAACAACCTCTTTTTGTATACTACGCGGCACATAATCACGTCCTTTGCTATCCGGCACATTTTTGGTATAACGGCCTCCCAGATTTTTCTGTACTTGCAGCGTATACTTCAGGTATTGGACGCGAACTGAATTATAGATAGTATTCAAGTCGTCATACTGACCGTCGGGTTGCGCCGTCCAAGTCAGAATATTCTCCATCACTCTTTTCAGATTCTTGATACCATATTCATTAGCCTTCATATTATTGTCGCCCAAATCTTCGCTTTGGCTGCGCGGGTCAGAGCCTTTTCCTTCATCACCGATAAACAATAAACGATGGTCTCCTTTCAGTTTCTTGGTAACTTCAGCGCGTAATGCCGCTTTCTCTTTAAAGGGGTCTTTAAATTCCGGACGATATTGATATCCCCATTTTATAGCCCATTTATCATAATCGCCAATGCGAGGGAAAAGTCCTTTTTCTGAAATCCGGTCTTCAGGCTGTGCCACATAATTGAATCGTGCATAGTCCATGATTGATACCGTATGACCATTGGCTTCCACCCAGGCTTTATCACGTAACTTCTCTACCGGAGTAGCTGAACTGGCAGCCATATTGTGACGCAAACCGAGTGTGTGTCCTACTTCATGCGAGGAGACAAACTGGATCAGAGTTCCCATTAATTTGTCATCAAAGGTCATTGATTGCGCACGTTTATCCAAAGGTCCGCACTGCACCATATACCATTTCTTAAGTAGGTTCATCACGTTATGATACCAACAGATATGACTTTCCATTATTTCTCCGCTACGCGGGTCTACAATACGCGGTCCGTAGGCATTCTCTGTTTCCGAAGGCAAATAACGCAATACACTATAACGTGCATCATCCAAGCTCATTGTGGGATCGTCCGGCCACTCTTTGGCAATAATGGCATTTTTAAATCCGGCTGCTTCAAAAGCAACATTCCAATCGTTCACACCGGCTTTAAGATAAGGGATCCATTTCTTGGGTGTTGCCGGGTCTATATAGTATACAATAGGGCGTTTCGGTTCAGTGAGTTGTCCTCGACGATAACGTTCCGGGTCTTTCGGTTCCAACCGATAACGCTGAATGATAGCTCCACGCGATGTGACTTGCTGTTCATCAGAGAATTCTGTCACCGGATTCTGAAAAAAGCCGACCCGTTCATCTGCCAGTCTCGGCTGCATCGGCTCTTTAGGCAACATTACCATACTGGTATTCAGTTTCACAGTCACTGATCCTGTTGCCGCAGCCGGCAGTTTGCCGGAAGCTATGTTGTAAGTACGCAAAGTTACTACTTCCACATTAATAGGATAGGTCTTTATAGTATCCATAAATGTACGATCCTGAACTAAAGAACCAATACCAAGAATAGAACGGTCACTTGATGTAAAGCCACAGGTCTTGTTATCACTTAAAAGGAACTTGGAGACGTTGACAAGCTGTGCCCGGGTCTCCGGATTTCTACCGATAACGTCAAATTTACCGATAACCGGATCTACAGTAGACTGCTTCAACGCCTCTGCTATCTTATCACCCGGGCGGGCAAACTGCGACTGTACATATTCACGTAAGAAGAGAGTTTTATCATTATGTTGTTCCCAATAAACCACACTTCGGTTCACTTCTTCTCCACTAAGCATTTTAAATCCTTGCGGAACAGCTTTAAAGCGGGTAACAACCAATAACAATCGTCCCAATAAAGAATCCGGTACTTCAAAATACCAGTCATCTTTGATGTGACGGATCGTGAACATACCCTCACATTCACTTCCTCCATCTTTCAACAGTTTCTCGTAAGCGGTAGCCTTCTTGACAGTGTCTTTCTTGACCGTATCTTCATGAACTACCAGATTTTTGGTTCCATACTCCAGCGGAAGTTTACCACCGGCATACACTCCAGCACATTGCAGTGTAAGGAGTATGTATGCCGCCATCATTAAAATTTTTCGCATCGCTTTTCTATCTATTTTATTCGTTAGTATTTAGTGTCAAATTGGGATTCTTCTCACGGGCAGCTACTGGGAACGGGATGATGTACAAACGTGAATCCGGTTTCAATGTATATATTTTCTGTTCTACGGTCGTAGTTACCAGCGGAAAAGTACGGGTAATCGTCTTTGCATAGTCGGCTTCCGTATTGAACCGTTTCAAATCCCAGAAACGGCTGAATCCGAAGAGCAACTCTTTACGACGCTCGTTAATGATTTCCTGCATCATCTCACGCTGTGTAGCCGGTTCCGGAAGCACAGCTTCACTTCCTTTGATTCGTTTTTCACGTAATTGATTCAACACTTCAACGGATCCGGACAAATCGTTTAAACGTGCCATCGCCTCTGCCAAAATCAAATAAACTTCGGCTGTACGCATACCTACAGCCATGTATTGAAACTTAGAATAGGTAAGGGCAGTGTTCCATAAAGCAGCTCCAGAACCCTCGTCAAAATAATACTCAAGATTACCGGTCGTTTTGAAGAACAGGTTCAAACGCTCGTCATTATCTCCGAAAAGCTGTACCAATTCCGGACTAATCATGCCATAGGTATAAGCAGGATTGTCCGAAGTGCTACCCATATAAGCATAATTCAACACTTCCGGATTGCCACCTTTGGCATAAGTTGAAACCTTAGTCGGCCCCCCTACGGCATCCAAAGCTATATAATCTATCAAGGCATTGTTCCGTTTCAAAGATTCCTCCGCCGCATCCTTAGCCTTTTTCCAGTCACGGTGGAACAAGTAAACGCGTGCCGCCAATGCATAGCCGAATGCTTTCGAAGGATGATATACATTCACCGGTTCTTCCTGCAGATAAGGTAACGCATCCTCGATATCCTTGATGATAAAGTCATAGACTTGGGCAACAGTAGCTTTGGTAGGAGTCGCTTCCAAGTCATATTCGCTGACAATAGCAATACCACCGTCAGTGGCTGCTGTCTCCGGATTGTAGGCTTTAGCGAATGTATTCACCAGAATAAAATGATCCCACGCACGCATGATTTTTGCTTCCGCTTTAGCCAGCTCCTTCACATCCTTGTCACCTGTACTATGATCTACCAATGAAATCACGATGTTAGAGCGTAAGATGTATTGATAACAGTTTGCATACAGATTATTATCACTTAATTCTTTACGATCGGCATCCTCATTAAAAGTCATATTGATTCCATCAGAGGAAAGATATTCCTTGCCGATAATATTCGATTCTTTTGACCAGACATTATCACTCAACAAAGCAAAAGACGACGGATAATAACTCCGGTTCGGCAAAGCCACCAATTCATAATAAGTCTCGGTAGAGTCCACAGTCTTCTTTCCTGTAGGGGTAATATCCACGTAATTCTCGCAAGCCGCAAATCCCAAGATAAGCAGAACCGGCAATATATAAAGTAATTTACGCATATCCTATATTCTTTTTAATAATTAGAAACTTGTTGATAATCCGATAGAATAAGTCTTGGGTGAAGCCATGCCGCGTGTGCCGCTGTTCAATCCGTAGCTTTCCGGGTCAATGTCGCTTCCTGCCTTACACCAGGTAAACAGGTTGTTCACTTGCAACTTCAAATTCAATGAATTAAGCCGGATTTGACGGCAGATACCAGACGGCAAACTATACCCCAAACTCAAGCTACGCAATTTCACATAACCAGCATCTTTCACATTGATATCACCATATTGCCACCAATCCTGGAAAGTACTTGCGTAAGTTTTAACCTTTGTGGGCATGTCAATATACATACGTACATTTGCATCCGGCGCATCCGCACTCCAACGGTTGGTTATGTCTTTCAACGTCTGGCTTCCCACCTGGTCACTCATACTTACCACACTATTACGCAGTTTGTTACCGCCTGCATACACAAAGAAAGCATTCAAGGCAATTCCCTTGTAGCTAAGTCTCAAGGACACTGCTCCATTAAATTTCGGAGTCAGCGAGCCAAGATTTACAAGATTCTCAGTACCTTTCAGTGACGATCCGGTAGTAATATTGGCAACCGTACCATCCTCGTTGAACGTCACCAGGTCATTCCCATCTTTGTCCACCGCTACCGGATATCCATTTTCAATGCGGTCGATACGGTAAGCCCAAAGCGTATTATAACTGGTTCCTTCCATAAAGTAGTTCTGCGGGCTCATAATGAAACTTGTCGAAGTGTCCGAATCACTATGATCCACCTTTAACATCTTGTTCTTGTTATGGGCAAAGTTGAAATCAACGGCAAAGTTCCAGTCCTTCTTCCTGATGAGATTGGCAGTAAGAGAAAATTCGATACCCCGGTTACGCATCTCACCGTTGTTCACTACACGTGATTTAGCTCCCAATGTAGGATCCATGTAGCGGCGTACAAGCAAATCAGATGAGTGGCGGTTGTAATACTCCAAGCTACCATTGACTAAATTATTGAAAAGACGGAAATCCAGTCCCACATTATAAGTGGCTGTTTTCTCCCAACGGAGTTTCGGGTTCGGAAGATCATCATCATCATAAGTCAGGTATGTCGTCTTGATCGGATTGCTCTGGGTCTTCTGCTTTACTACAAAATAGGTAGTCGAACTCTGATCCACATTACCGTTGATACCATAGGTCATACGTGCTTTCAGGAAGTCGAGCCAAACAATATCTTTCATAAATGGCTCTTCCGACATAATCCAGGACGCACCGACAGACCACAAGGGATGACGCTGGTTACGGATATCAAGTCCGAACAAGTCCGCCTGATCCCAGCGGATACTTCCGGATACATTATAACGGGACAGATAAGAATAGCTTGCATTGGCATAAAAAGATGCATAACGATGGCGTGATTCTTGCAACGTAGGCGACAGGCCACTCAAAGTAATCGTATTGCCGGAAAGTGCACTGGTTCCTACACCGTCACGGTATGCCTGCCAATCTATAATGTCAGAAGTCAGTGTCTGAGGATCGTATCCATACATTAATTGCCGGGTAGGTTTCGGAATCTTATTTTCCCTGAATTCAAGTCCGGCAATGACAGTCACTGTATGATTCTTCCAACTTTTGTCAAAGTCTATCTGGTTACGTACAGTATAACGGTTACTGCTCAACTCATTTTGAAAGAACCGTCCGCCTCTCGGCATTGCCGAATTTCCATTCGTATCAATCATAGAGTTGTACGTCATACGCATCAAATAGGAGTCCTCCGCATCAAACACTTCACTCTTGCTATGATTCCATTCATACTGATACATGAAGTTATATTTAAACATCTTCAGGAATCGTGCCTGCAAGCTGACAAACGGGCGGATGCTGACATTGCGTGATTTGGTACCGCCTTCACCCAATGCGTCAAGCACATTGAAACCAAATGTTTTATAAGGTGAAACACCTTCCGCCTTGCTCACGACACTGCCATTGTAAGCCCCACCCGAATATCCGCTTACATTCACATAAGGAGAATTATAACGGTTACCATCGGCATCCATTATTCTTTCATAACGTTGTTGCATAGTGTAACTGGTAAACAGGGTATTCGGTGTATCGCTACTTCCCAGACGGGCGTCCACCCCGGCATTCACATTCAGCCAACTAGTTATGGCATAGTTCGACTTATAATACAAGGAGAATTTATTCCTTTTATCATTTATCGTACGCCCCTTGTCATTTTCATAATTGAACGAAAGGAAGTGATTGTTTTTTCCGACTTTCTGCGATACGGACACATTATAACGCTGAGTTACAGCCGTGCGCCAGGCATTGTCACGATATTCTTTATAATAGTCATTATTACGCCACTGATTTAATGTGGCTTCGACTTCACTATTACTTAGTGTACCATTCTCCCGAGCCAGATAAAGTTGGAACAACGGATTATAGTAGCCTGCCTTATAGCTGGACAAAAAACCGGATGCACTGCCTGATTCGGCTACATTCGCATCAAACACAGCTGTTTGATAATCAATAATGTCGCTTGTAGAAGCCAGGTTCAAACTGTTGAAATTCGGTTTGCTGGTGATGAACCAATCAGCATTGATATTCACATGCGCACCCTCTTCTTTGGCCTGTTTGGTAACTACCACAATAATGCCGTTTGCAGCCAAAGCACCATAAATACTGGCTGCTGCGGCATCTTTCAAGACAGTAATACTCTCTACATTATAAGGATTTATCTCACTCAAGGTCAGGTCGGTCGGCATATCATCCACAACAATCAACGGCATTGTTCCAACATTAGGCGAGAACGTACCTACACCACGAAGGATAGGGCTCATATCACCGTTATTCGGATTAATATTCATACGCAAACCGGCTATTTGCCCTTCCAAGGATGACGCCAGGTCACTGTGCATCTGTCTTGTCAGTTGTTCAGAATCTATAAAGCCGAAAGAGGCAGTAGAGCGTTCACGGCTGATACGCTGATAACCCGTCACTACAACATCTCCCAATTGCTGTTTATCTTCATGCATAACCACATTGACATGAGTACGCCCTTTAATAGATACCTTTTCAGTTTGCATACCGACAAAAGAGACTTCCAATGTGTGGGTTTCCTCCATCACTTTACAAGTGAAATTTCCTTTGATATCGGAAATAGCTCCAAACGGGCTGTCGATTCCCCGGATATTCGCACCCGGCAGCGGATCCCCTTTTTCATCCACTACCCGCCCTTCGATGTTCCTGACTTTACGAGTAGTCAATGCAGGCTTCACTTTACGGACAGTGATAAAATGTTGTTTCACCTCATATTCAAAAGGTTTCCCTTCCAGTATTTTCTGGAGTGCCGCCAAAGGTGCCAACTGATGTATGCTTACGCTTACCCGGTACGCTCCGACATCTTCACTAGGAAAATTCACCTTATAACCGGACACATTGCTAAACTGCTTCAAAGCCTCTCCCAATGGCGCTTCCTTTAGTTCCAAAGAAATCAATTTGTTGTCCGTATTTTGTGCCCGTCCATGCAGGGCAATTACAAACATCAGCAATAAGAAGGCGGCTTTCATCCATACGACCTTTCTCATTGCCTTTTTGCGAGACAATGTAATTTGTTGCTTTTTCATAAGAGTTGTATTTGTAAAGTTATATATGTTTAATCGTAATAGTCCCGTCCTGATATTCTACACGTACTTTTTCCAGTTTATTCAGCAGTTCTACTGCCTCGTCCAAATGAGCGTTGCGGTTCGCCCAAAAGTTCAGGCGGATATTGTATAGTTCCACCCGTTCAAAGTCGACGTTCACGTTGTACCATCTGCCCAGAGAACTCATAATTTCTTCCAGTGACGAATCTTCAAAATAGAACATTCCTTCTGTCCATGCCGTATAGGTAGCTATGTTGACACGCGATATTTTCTCTTCTCCGGTTTCCGTATAAGTCAAGTCCTGTCCGGGTTGAAGCACTACGGATGAAAGGCTGTTCGTGTTGGTCACTTGCACTTTTCCCTGCACCAATGTCACGTGGCGGTCTTCTGTTGTGTATGAACGTACATTGAATTTAGTACCCAGCACATGGGTATCCATGCCGTCCGCACTTACGATAAAGGGACATTCTTCATCCTTTGTCACTTCAAAGCAGGCTGTAAGCGTCTCCGCGATTCTATATTGCTGTCCGTTTTTAGCTCTCATATCTTTGCGAGGTATAAAAATGAAGCATTATGGATTTAGAAAATAGATTTAGAAGAACTTGGAAACGTTTCCAAGAAGTCTTAAAAACAGACTACAATTGTTCTTTAGCGGATGTTTGCCGCGAGCAGCATACCACTTTTGGAGGTATGAGTTCCTGGATGTCCCGACGGGGCTATAGCGTTAAACAAGCTAAGGCAGATGTGGTTCGTGATTATTATGGCGGCGTTGAGCCGTCCCCACTGAGCACTACCTCTCCTGCGTTCACTCAAATAGCACCCGCCATGTCGTCGGAAGAAGAGTTTAGTCTTGCCGGGATCACAATCACGTTTAACAGTGGAACCACCATTTCGGTCAAACGGGCCACACCCGGTGGTGTTATTAAAATGTTGCTCGATTACGAAAGAAAGGAGGGAGATCCATGTATTCTCTAACATCAGCCAATCGATACTATCTGTACCAGGGCTTTGTTCGTATGAACCTTGGCATTGACGGTTTATTCAAAATTATACGATCGGAAATGAAGGACTTGTCTCCCGTTTCCGGAGATATCTTTTTATTCTTTGGTAAAAACCGACAAAGTGTAAAAATACTGCGTTGGGATGGCGATGGCTTTCTTCTGTACTACAAGCGCCTCGAAGGTGGAAGTTTTGAGTTACCGACATTTAACCCCAATACAGGCAATTACGAGATTTCTTATCAGGTTTTGTCTTTTATCTTAAATGGAGTGTCATTGAAGTCTGTACGGTTGCGAAAACGTTTCAGGATTTAATATAATATGTTGATTGTTAATTATTTGTACTAAGTATATCATCCGATTTATTTGGTCAACTCGTTGATTTTTTATATCTTTATACCATGAAAAAGGATGAGATCATAGAGTTATTGAAGGAACAGATCAAGGGATTACGAGATGACAACAACAGACTCTTGGGGCAAGTAGATGCTTTGATAAAAGAGGTTTCTTCCCTTAAAGAAGCACTCCTTCAAAAAGGCGAATCTCTTAGCAAACAACAGCGCCTTGCTAAGGGGCTCGCCAAACTTGTATCCAACACATCCGAACAGCAACAAGCTCCCCAACCTGCCATGTCCGAAGAAGAGCGGCAGAAGAGAGAAGCTGAAAAAGCAGATAAGCGTAAAGCCAGAAAGAACAATGGTGCCAAACGTGACATGCATTATGAGATGGAGCAGGAGGAACATGACGTTTATCCCGACGATCCTGATTTTGACATCAATAAAGCCCGGCTGGTTACCACCGCTCCCAGAATATGTGTCCGCTATGAATGTGTACCCATGCGCTTCATCAAGCACGTCTACAAGATACACACCTATACGCAAGACGGTCGCCTGTTTGAGGGAAAAACCCCGGTCGCGGCTTTCTTGAATTCCAGCTATGACGGTTCATTTATTGCCGGATTGATGGAATTACGTTATATACAATCGCTACCTGTTGAAAGAATCATCAACTACTTCGAGAGTCATGGCTTTACGCTGAAGAAACCTACGGCTCATAAGTTGATAGAAAAAGCCTCAGGCCTCTTCGAAAATCTTTATAAGTGTATCCGGCAGACAGCTTTGAGTGATCCTTATAAGGCAGCCGACGAAACCTATTACAAAATACTCGTCCCGGAAAAGAACAGTAAGGGAAAAGGAGTTAGAAAGGGATACCTTTGGGTGGTTGTCGGCATAAACACCAGGATGATATACCTGCTCTATGATGACGGCTCCCGGTCTGAAAGAGTTATTCTTAACGAATTAGGCAGTTGCAAAGGTATCATACAAAGTGATGGTTACTCACCTTACCGGAAGCTCGAAAGCGATGCTTATCCCAATATCACACGCATCCCGTGCTTGCAACATATAAAACGGAAATTTATAGATTGCGGTGAGAATGACCCGGATGCAAAAAGAATCGTGGAGCTGATAAACACTCTTTATCAAAACGAGCATAAGCATAAAGTTGGGGTTGATGGATGGACAGTAGAACAGAATCTTATGCATCGAAAAAAGTATGCGCCGGACATACTCGGAGAAATAAAAGATGTGTTTGATGAAATAGAAGAGCGGGGGGATTTATTACCAAAGAGCGAACTACAAGAAGCTATCACCTATCTTCGCAATGAGTGGAATGCAGTGGTGGACATCTTTAATTATGGTGACACTTACCTGGACAACAATATAGTTGAACGGATGAACCGGTACATATCCTTATCAAGAAAAAACTCATTGTTCTTCGGCAGCCATAAGGGAGCCGAACGAGGCGCCATACTCTACACGATAGCACTCACCTGTAGGATGCATAAAGTGAATCTATTTGAGTATCTCACGGATGTGATAAACAGAACAGCTGAATGGCAACCAAACACACCACTTGAAAAATACAGGGAACTGCTTCCTGACAGATGGGAAAAGGCTAATGGATAAAAAGGGAGCATTAGCCTTTTTATTTTAGCAAACTATATAGAATCGCGGAGACGCTTACGTTACCGCTTTCACCTGTCTTATTAAAATATCCCTTGAGCTAAAACAATTATCATTATAGCTAATCCGGATATGCTTATAGCAAATCCGCTTTCAGGTATTAATGAGTGAACTGTGCGGATGTAGTACTTTGGCCGCCAGGTCTTAACACCTTAGTTCTCATGTGTTAATACTTGAGTTGTTGCATCTATATATCCAGCATCTTGGAGCTATATATCCAACACCTTGGATCTATATGTCCAACAGTCGGTATGAATAAACTCAATAGGTGAAACCGGGAAGGTTCAGTTTCGCCTGAATTTCTCCCTTGCTTTCACCCGCTGTTACCTTATTCATCGGCATTTAGAGAATTGGGTGAAACCGGTGAACCGCAGTTATTTTACATAGTTGCATTTATGAAATGTCTTGCCTACGTAAATTACGTGGAGAGGCACCAAAAGATTTCTTGCAGAAATTAGAAAAATGGGGTAAAGATTCAAAACCATATTTATAGCATATCTCCGAAATGCTATATTCAGAGTTGTTCAAGTCGTCCAAAATGCCCTCTTTACGTCTCGCCAGCATCCATTCATAAACAGGTTCATGAAAGACGTTATTGAAGATACGACGGAATGTACTAAGAGTATATCCACCCAATTGTGCCAGTTCTTCCACTGTCTTTACTTTCTTATAGTTTTGAATAATGAAATATTGGAAACTGTTTACATATCTAGAGAGTGGGTGCACCAAGCTCGAAAGATCATAATCGGAATAATAGTATCCCAACACGAACGCTAATTCTTTTCGTTTCAGAGATAGCAAATCCCGACAGACTTTATCTCCTTTCAAATAAGTAATAGACCCATTGAGGAAATATTGCAATTCTGGAATTATTTTTAATGGAGTATAAATAAGTGGAGGAGATACTTCCTTCATGATATGATTGAAACGGAGGTCACAAAACAGTTCGGGCTGAATAAAACGATAATAAATGCACTCACATTCAGTCATAGCAAGCATCTCAAACATAGAACCAATGGCTTGAAGGATAAATTCACCTTCCTTAAGCATTGTCCCCGCATATTCCTTACTATTGACCAGTATTTCTCCCTTCATCAAAAAAAGGATAAGATTTTCTTCACACTTTTGAGCCGGTTTATGAAAACCACGCTGATAAATCACACGAGTAATGGCATTACTCACCGCTTTTGGACATATCTGACAATCCCAGGTTCCTTGACAAATAGATGGCATACGCTGACTGTGTTTGTTTTTGTTTATGCTGCCAGCAAAAATATATGAAATCTTTCATATTGCCATAAAAAAAGAGAGAAAAGTGAAAAAGAGGTTAGGTAAGAGAAAAAAGGTATCCACTACAAAAATGTAAGTAACATATAGAATTAAAATTCTCAGTCTTTTTCTGGAGAAACTAGGCTATATTTTCTATCATAATTCCAAAACACAAGAAGAACCGATGTAACATACAAATTACATCGGTTCCATAGATTTAATCTTGTGTTAGTCAACAGTTGGAGTTACAGGATCTTCAGCATCCCAACCAGTAACAGTTGCAGTGATACCAACTTCTTGAGCACCAATAGGCAATGTTAGTTTATATAGTATTTTCTTTCCAAACGCCCATGCAGCAGTACTTGTCAAAGATACTTCCTTACTATTTTCAGCAATCTTACTTCCATCTTTCTCTACGGTATATTCTATAGATATTTTTGCATCAGTAAGAGCTTGCGGTATTAACATCAACGCATTACCTGCTTTTACAGCTGTCTTATCATCTGAAAAAGCCCCAAGTTCATATGCATAAGAGACACTTGTCTCTGTACCTGCAGTCCAAGTCCCTGCGTTAACACCTGCATATGTAAATGTTCCACTTCCCTTAATTCCAGTCAATTCCACTTTAGATATAGTATAGGTATAACCAGCCTCTTTTGTCACCTCGATATTTACTTGAGTCAATGCATGTTTAAAAGTTAAAGAAACATCTGTTGCTGCTTCATTTGTCTTCTTTTGAGCATTTGCCACAGATGCAATCACTAAGTCCTTTTGAAGGGCAGCTGTATTTCCCACTGTATAAGTAAACTTAGGATATCCTTTATCAGTAGTACCATTCGGAGCTGTATATGTAACTCCGTCTTTTGGAGAGTATGCAAAGAATTGCAGATTTTCTGCAAGAGGCCAATAATATGGACCTCCAGATACCGTCCATTTAGAATCCGAATAAGTAGCAGAACCATTTATCCATGGTGTCGAAAGAGTCACCGCAGCACTCATCTCCTCTGCCTTCGTATTATACGCATAAACCTGAAAGCCAGAAATCTTTAAACCGTCTGTATCCAGTTCAGTAGCTCTAGTTACCACCGTATTAAAATTAATTTCGGCCTTCTGTGAAGGGGCTTCAAACTCTTCATTCTGTGAGCAACCCGTAATTGCCAAAGCAGCTGTTACTGCCAATAAAATCTTCTTCATAACTGTATTTTTTTAAGTTTATAATATTGTTA
>OWJP01000551.1_pt1 | contig 14044 bp, 22 predicted proteins | sample 1732561 | NCBI WGS metagenome assembly OWJP01 (sample SAMN05065729, study PRJEB22554) | human gut metagenome | biome: ENVO:2100002; feature: ENVO:00000062; material: ENVO:00002003 | host: Homo sapiens | place: USA
GTATTATGTACCGTTGTCCGTATATCCATATTGACATAGGCCTCAGGGGACCATTTACGCCCGGCACGGTCGTAAAAACCGGTAATTCCTTCCTTATGTACCTGGGAGAGCGATTGCCTTAATGCCTGTTGCCGGATTTCTGCTCCGGTTATTACTTTTCCGGCAGCAATATTCAACGTCTGCTGAACAGCCTGCATCTGACGCTCGACGGCGGCTGTATTAGTTATGATTTTTCGATATTGAGCGAGGGTGCTTTCCAGCATGGTCGTATTGACAAGGTTCATTTTTTCAAGGGCCTGCTGCTCATAAGCCTGTAAAGATTGTATTATGCTTTGACTGGCCAGCACGTTATCCGCGGCGGCATTTTGTATAGCGCCTTTTTTTACAGCCCTTTTTAACTCCGGCTCTATGTCTTTTGCCGCCATGTATACAGCATTTTCTAAAGCGGCGGTGATCAATTCTTTATTTTGCCTGGTAAGGGAAGCGATAATTTCAACGCTTTCTTTGTTTAGCTGCCCCATCTCTGCAAGCTTTCGGATTTCCCATTGCTGTGTCGAAAGCGAGTAGCCGGAATTAAAATGTTTGGCCATATTGACCAGCAAAGAATCCACAATATTGCTATACACTTGTTCAACGGGCTCGGACAACCGCAATATGGTTTCCGGCGTAAGCTTTGCCATTTAACCCCCTCGCCATCTGTCAGGATTCATCTTCCGCGTCCTCTTCGTCTTCCTCTCGCGCTTGAGGCTCATTATTTGGGCTTGCCGGCTCCTGCCCGGCCTGTTCCATCCAATCGTACAGACCGCCTGAGACGCCGCCTTCGTTTTTTATTTCCTGAAGCTCCTGCAAGGCTTCCGCTTCTGTATAACCCAACTTTTCCACCAAAAACCGTTTTTTGCTCATGAGGCCGTTTGTTGTCAGCAGAATCCCCTCGTTAATATTTGTTTGCCGGTCTTGAAGGATGGAATCATCAAATACAACTTTTGTTTCCCACCCTTGTTGCGCCAAAGCCCCGATATTGTAACCCTTCCATTTCAAACCATACAGGCTGGCAATCTGAATAATGGCGTCAATAATTTTGGCAATAGCCATTTTGATTTGCAGCTGGTGGCTTTTAATGGTCTTATAGGTTTTGCTGTTTTCGCTGATAACCTCGGTGGCTGTTTTTAACCCTGTTGCCCTGTCAAAGGTAAAGGTTCCGGCAGAGAAACCCACTTGTAAGCACAGGATTGAGAGGAAAGCATTGATTGCTCTCTCATGCTCATCAATGCGCAGCTCGACGCTGTTGTCCTGAACCTTTAGAGCGTCTGGCCCATCCGTAAAAAGCGCCTCGTACGCTTCATCGTTTGCGTCAAAAAAACGCCTGGCTTCTCCCGTGACAGGGTCAAGCACAGTTCTTATGCATTGAGATGGAACGATGATTCTTTTCTTTCCCAGCCGAAACTCCCGGATGAAGCTGTCATAGCAAATGTCCAATGCTTTTAACGTAGAAAGCGCGTTAGCATAGATAGAGACCCCAAGCGGGGAATTGTCATCAATATTGTTTGCGACGGCAGTTCTATAATAAGCAAACAGGGAAGTGGTTAGCCCCTGCATAGGAGTATTTGCATTCAAAAATGGGTAAACTTCATCGAGCGGATAGCGAAAACCGAGAATGTCCTGTGATTCTGCCATGCCGGGATTTGTTTTTTTATATTCTGAGCGAAAAACCTCGTTGCTTATGTAATAGGTCAGCCCGTCCCATTTATGCCATTCTAAGCGCGTATAATAGTATCCGTCTTTAGCCTCGCGGCTGATAAACACGCCGTCTGTTACTTGAGAATTATCCCAAGCGGTCGGGACGAATTGATCCGCCATGCAAAACCCCAGCCGAACCATGCCCGTTCCGGGAATTTCGTTCCCCTTGCCGTCCCTTTTTACTTCATACCATGCTTTAATAGCGCCGCCGCCCAGCGCCAATGATTGTTCAATGTGCTCTTGCATTTTGGTCCAAAATCCATTTTTAGTAAGAACATCGTGGACAAACTCCTCCAGCAGCTGCTCGCCACTTTCCCCTTGGCTTACATGCACGTCGCACTGCTCGGACCATATAAGGCCAGCAAGCTCAGAGCATATGGCTTTCGGCGTATCCATTCGCTCAAGGTCACGCTGGTTTTTAGAATTGGCTATTGTAGGGGCAAGGATTCTATGCCAAGGTCCGTAGAATCCTTTATAGAGATATTTCCAGATGAAAACACCGAAATAATAAAATTGATTGAAAGCGGGGACCCCGCCGACTTCAAATATATCTTTAAATTCTTTTGAAAGCCCTGTTTCTGCTCCTGTCTTTTGCACCCAGCTTTTCACCCTCTCTTTTATTTCCTGAAACAACGGACCACCGCCTTTACAATACATAGTTCTTATAAAAATAATTGTGCGAATAACGGCATTCATCCATAGCGTGGTTATATGCGTCAACAGGGGTTCCGTTTTTATCTACGCAATACATGCCGATTTCTTTTAAAAAATCCAAATGGCCAAATAAATTATTTTCAACAACATAAAAGCGCCCATCCGATATACTGCTTTGCAGGTATTCGATTCCAACTTCTATACCCTTGCTGCTTCCCTTAATATCATGCGCGTTGTTATCCGCGCGGTCTGTGTAAAAACCAAGCAAATCAAGCTCTGCCCGTAGCGCTTTACATGCGGGGTCAATCTTAATGCTGGATTCTCGCATATTTACAAGCTGACGGCAATAAGGGATAAAGGCGCCGCAGATTTCCCGGGCTTGGACAGACATAGCCTTGGCTATTCCGGTCTCCGAGCCGGAATAGTACCAGCCGGCCATGCGATACAATTTATATTTTTGCTCGGGAGACAGCGTTATAACATAACAGCCGATAGACGTTGCGTCAGATAGTCCGCCATCGCCCGCAAAATACATTTCTATTTTTCTTTCACCTTTGGGGATGGCAGAAACAATATGCTTTTTAGTATCAAACATTGAATATATGACGCCTTGCGGTATGCAGCGCTCGCCCAGCCAATCGCGCCTGTAAAGGTATGGGTTTTTAAGGCATGTTTTTCGTATTTCTTCCTTGCGTTCCTTTGTTATGATAGGATTATCATCAATTGTCCAATGCGTCCATTTGGTGTCTTGTACATCGAAAACCTCTGATATAACAGGATGGTTGGGCGAAGGCGGGTTAAGATCGGCAATATGCCAACGAATTTGCGCCGCATAGGTACGGCGGAAAGCCTCTTGTATCGCATCAATATGAAGCAAATTAATCTCACAAAAATAAACGCTTCCCAGAGACATGCCTGTAAACGATTTATGACTGTCCGCTTTTCCTGCGCCTTTATAATAAATGCGTTTTACCCCTTGCTCGGTGTTAATTTCCAGATGATCGCCAAAATCATCATGCTTCATTTTGGAAATTCCATTGAAGATATGAATTAAACCGAGACCATCGCAATCCATAACAAGCTTAAAGGCTTGCTCTTGGTTATAAGCTAAAACCAAATGGTTCATATCCGGCGTATTCCATAAATACCACGCATAACGGGCAACGCTTACGGTGGTCTTTCCACTTCTTGGCGTTCCTTCATTTACTTCCAGACAATGAGAATAGGGCGCGGATAGAATTTCTGTTTGTTTCATTCCCCATTCAAGCTTTTTGCTCATGTTTAAAATCTCCCGCAGTTTTTACAATAGAAGAAAACAGAGAGGTGTCGGGCTGCTTTTGTATATCTTTGGTGAACTTGTCTACAACAATCCCGAGGGCGGTTGCTATCTGTGAAAGCGTAGCCTGATCCAATTTTTCCGGGTCCGCCAGCGCTTTTAAATATTTATCTATAACCCCCTGCGCTACTCCTTTTCTGGAATCCATAAATTCCAGCATATCGGCCGTGTTTTGCTCCTTTTTTTGTTGCGCCTTTTGGGCGAACTCTTCGCAATTCAGCACTACGCGCTTTACTGTGTCTTTTGAAACTCCATTTTCCTTTGCCGTAGCATTGTATGACTGCAGCTCCAAATAATCGGCCACTATTTTCTTTTTTTGCCTATCTGTCAAGCGTTTTGCCACACATCACCACCACGCTTTAAAATAAATATCAATCCTTTGTCATTTCCTTCAGGGAGAAACAGAGGCTATTTCGCATGCCATACAGAAGAGCAAGACGCTTGCGCCCTTCTGTGCTCATGCATTCCTTTCTGTTTGCCAGCGCCTCTTCTATTCGGTCCATTACCTTTTTGAGCTCGGCCTGGTACTCAGTTATAAGCTTTTCTTTTTCCACGCATATCACCTCAAAATGTGCATAAGAAAAGCAGGGTGGTAAGCCCTGCTTAATTTATTCTTGGCGAGAAACTCTGGCTCTGACCCAGCAGGCCCCGGCTTTTGCCGTGCCGTTTCCCATATATCCGGGTTTTGCCCCGGATTTTGAAGGAGGATGGCTTTAAGCTAAATTTCTACAATATTATTTTATCACAAAAGTACGTCCCCCGTGTTACCCATTTTCTCCCACAAAAAGTAAAAAAATATTCTTCGATATTCGTAAAATTGTCTCCGCCCGCAAGGGGGACAAAGCTTTTCGTATGTAGCGCCTTCTCTTGTCACATGCTGAATGATATGTTGATACAGGTTCCCGGACGCCTCTAATGCCGATTGTTCGATCATGGCAATATCGTTGCTTAGCTTGACCGCCATTTCTGCATGCTTTGCGGTTGGGTTTCCGGGTTCATTCTTTCCCGGCATGCCGGTTATCGGAGCAGAAGCGATAGAGCGCAGCTGTTGAAGCCGGGCTTTCTTTTCTTCATACTGAAGGCAGAAGCTTCTCAATTCCCGATACGCTTCTTTTGAAATTCCGTATTTATCTAGCTTTAAATCCCGTCTTCTCGGCATATTTTCCTCCTTTTCGTCTTGCCCCCGAGATATTCCGCATTTATAGATTCAGGCAAGAGGGAAGATGGCATTTCCCGTCTGAGCCAATCCATTCACAGCGGTTCCTTTTGCAAAATTCCCGGGGCTTCCCGTCGTATTGAAAACGGGAGGCCTTTTCTTTGTCCTTATTGGGAACGCCTATTCCCTTCTGTTCTGCGATTGGAACTTGCGGTGCTTTTTTAACGCGCCTGCTTTGGCCGGCTTCTTCCGCTGCCTCTATAATTTCCTCCGGGGGTTCAACGCCAAACGCGGCGCCAGCTTTTCTAATGCTGGCCGGGTACGGGTCTTGTTCTCCGCGCTCCCAGCGGCTGATCTGTATTGCGCACATCCCGCACCTTTTAGCAAACTTCTGTTTCGTAAGGCCCGAGCCTTTATATAAGTCCAAAAGCCATTTTGCCGCGGGGTTCATGCTTCTTCCTCCTGCTCCATGCAAGCACCACAATATCTGCAAAATGAAGCTAACGAATCGATACTATCCAGACGGTTACACACGCTGCAAATACCCGTGCCTTTTTTCTTATCTACTGCAATCCAATGCCCAAGCTTCAGAGAGCTAGGACACTCCTGTTTCATCTGCTCCAGCTCTGCGCGCAGCTTGCCGTTTTCAGCAAGCAGCTTTGCGCTCTGGCTTTTATCAAAATCATTGATTCTTTCCAGCTTATCCGCGGCTTCCATGCACAAATCCATGATTTCTAACGTCGCTTTGTCTTTGTATAAGCTTTCTGTGCGCAGCTTCTCAATCAGTTTTTCTATGTCCATCACTCTTCCTCCTTCACCGGCCCCGCAGCGGTCGTTGGCTCTTTATTCTTTTGAGGTTTCTCAAACATCGTCAATACCCTCAAATTTCTTCACGCATACCCTACCGACTACGGGCTTCAATGGAAGCGTTGCCCCAACCGCTGCCACCACGGCTTTCAACGGGCTTCCCTCCAGTTCAAAGCTGTCACAGGTACATATACCATCTACTTCTCCACGCCTGTTTCTAACCATGACCCTATCGCCCTCTTTGAGCTTTATATTCTCCGGTACCTCGAACAAGTATTGACGATTGTCGAAGTGCCTAATAAATACAGCATTCATTCAAATACCTCCCAATTGTTTAACATGATTCGCCTTGTTTATTGATTGCCCGGCCCCCGTTGTAGATAACCACCATCGAGGGAAAAGGGGCGGCGTTTACGGCGTTGCCGTCATCGTCCGTAAAATGCAAACGCCCTCGCACAAACCTGATTTCCGCCTTCCCATAAATGTAATCGTGAAAATAATTCGTGTCCGTCCGCGCTGGAATGAGCAGCACGATTGGAAAACCCCCGCGGGCCTCTATAAACGCCTTTTTCACCCATTTCCCAATCTCGCGCCCATAAGGCGGATTGCAGAATACCGCGCCGCCGCGGTCCCAGCTTTGTGAAAGTCCGTCCGTCTCCGGCGTATAGTATAAGGGGCATTTCGCTGTCTTATCGGTAGCCGCGGGGTCCAGAACAAATTGAAATTCTTGGTTCAACTTATCAAAAAAATCCTGCGGCGTACACCAACACATATTTTTAGACGACAGAAGCGCCTTGTTCAATTTCTATGGCCTCGCTTTCCCTGAAAAATTGCTTGCGGCGCCATTCGCCGGCCTTCGCCCCTGCTGCACCCTTCCCAATCCTCGAATGCGGTTTTAAAGCCTGAGAACTCTCCCGTGACCGTTCTTTCAGCCTTTGCCATTGGACATTCGGATGTGTCTTTTTTTCTGCATTCCGAGCAGGTGAGTTTGTCTTTCATGTTGCTGCCTCCTGTATAGATGAATTTTTTCGATATGTATTTTTAGACTTTTTCCGCTAATAAATCATCTGTAAAGCATACTGGGTACACTCTTTGAGCAATCGCAATATAAATACTGTACCCAGTATTATATTTTGCTGTTTTCATACTGTACCCACCATGATAAATGTGATATAATATCTTAGGAGGTGAGTATATGGGAAAAACGTCCAGTGTTGTCAAAGACCGCTACAATTCAAAAGCCTATGATGAAATAAAAATCAGAGTGCGTAAAGGCCAAAAAGAAGTGATACAATCCCATGCAAAAAATTATGGGGAGAGTTTGAACAGGTTCATTGACCGTGCTATCTGTGAGCGTATGGGGGAGCGTGTGCAACTCTCCGAGGATTCCTCGGTTAGTCCGCAAAGCAGTTTAATGGTTTCTTTACCCACAAACACCCTTAAAACGGCTCAAGAGGCCGCAGAGGCACAAGGAGAGGGGACGGTTCAGTTTATTGAGCGGGCTATCTCTATGCAAATAGAGCGAGACAAAGTTCAACGAATCATCAACAAGCAAAGCAAAAAGGGCGGGGAATAAACCCGTCTTTTTTGTTTCCTTTGCGGCTAAAAATGGCCACTAAAATAAAATTGACAAAACACACCCAAATTTAAAACAAAAAATCAAAATAGTATAATTTCATTACTTAGCCATAAAAATTGAAAAATGGGCCGATAAAATCAAAACCACGCATACTTCGTTGGACTTTCAGAATTGCCGTTTACTTAACCACCCTCAATTCAAAGCCTGGATAAAGCGCTTCCCAGTCCTTTTTCTTGATCTTGAATTCCTTTGTCTCCACGCCCTTGACGTCCTCCACCCATACCAGCCCGGAAGAATCGCACACCATGAAATCCGGCCTGTACCGGGTGTTTCCCAACAAGAGGAAGGACGGCTGCCGGGTAAACCAAAGAATCCGCCCCGCTGCTCTCAGCGCTTTCAGCTGTACGTACCGCGCCGCCTCCGCCTTGCTGTCAAAGTGTATTCCGTCAACCTCAACCGGCGTGTTGTGATACTTCGCCGGCTTAACATGCAGTTTCATGTTACGGCCTCCAGTCCAAATCATCGAACGCCCCCGATTTCTCGAACGCCTCGATGTTGTAGGTGGTTTCGGCCCCTGTTCCTGTTTTGCTCTGTTCAGCCCTTTCACGCTTAACCCAGTTTCGAACAGTGGCTTTCCAGTCCTTCATATTGTTTTTTCCGACTTTCCAGCCATTGCTCTCGTAGTAGTTGCAGAAATAATCTGCGTCCAAAGCATAGCCCTGTTCCTTACAGAATGAACGAACTTCCTCTACGGTGGGCTTTTGAAAGCGTGGTACGCGCGCGGGCGCGTCTTTCGTATTCGTATTCGGATTTGGATTGGATTCTGGATTGGATTCTAGCGGTGAGTCACCGTGAGTCACCGTGGACCACCGTGAAATATCATTTTCGCTTGGCTCAGGAAACTTTGACTTCTTGGTTTGTATTCTTTGATACTTGCCCCAGTTTGGAAGGCAAAAATAGGGTTCTCCTGCAACATCATAGAGAAGAATGCTACCATTGCGTTCCAAAGCTTCAAGGCCCTTTTGAATATCTTGTTCCCGAACTCCGTTCCTTCTTGGAAATACGAATCCTTTCAGCAATTCCGGATCCGCGCTGCCTCTTCCGTAATCATCAACATAAGTCAGTAGATACGTCCATAATCGAAATTGAAAATCTGAAAGCGCGTTGATTGATTTGCTTGTACGAATCTTTTCGCTAATAATTCTATTTGGCACCTTACCACCGCCTCATAGCTTTGTTTGGGCGGGATTGAACGGAACCGATAAGATGATGTTCAAGTGCAGCCAACTCCTTTCACCTCAAACGAGTAGGAAGAACCAAACGAAAATCTTCGGGATTTTTGTAGCTCCGGATAATAACCGGGCTGCAAGGATCGTAAATCTCTAAAGCGACAGGATTGCTTGAAGATGAACGGAAACCCTTTAATGCGTCCGTAAGATAGTCTGGATTAAATCCGATTGTCTCCACTGGTTCCTTTTTAGGAATGACTTTTTCAAAATCAATAAAGTCATCTATTCCCTTCCCAAGTCGCTCAATGAATTTCTGTTCCCCAAAATTAAATGCAATTTCTTTTTCACCAAGTGTGCACTCGATAAAAGAGGATTTCATCGCGGGAATTGAAAACGGCTTTAGCAGGAAGGAAAACGGCTGGTTTCCCTTAAGCACCGTGATCGGAACAGATACACAGTGCATCCTATATCCATCCACCGACGCCGCCTGCAACATACCATCGTTTCCAGTAAATTTTATGTACTGATGTACTTCTTTTCTGCAAACGTGGCCAAGTGACCTCTTAGTAATATCGAAAATATATCTTAAGTCTGCTTTTGCTAAACGAAATTTAACCACTTCAATCCCTCCTGCTTAGTTAAAAAGGCAAGTCGTCGTCTGTGGGAACAGGAATCTCTTCAAAACGATCATTTTCAGTAACCGGTGCAGATTTCTTAGATTCCCCTAAGGGCTTATCTTTTGGTATTTCAAATTCTCCTCTCTCGATATAGCCGACGCTTACAAACCGGTATGGCCTTACCTTCCACCCGTGACGCCCTTCGTATTCCCACTCTTCGTTGCGGAACATTACTCCAATGCGTTTCCCTTTCAGTTTAGTTTCATCCCAGTCCCATTTGTAACCGGGATTGCTCAGCTCTAATGCGTTTGTAATTGCCTTGAAGCGTCCCTGAGACAACTTCGCTTGGTCGCTGCTTCCTTCCATCGGGGGAAATACCCTGAGAACTCCATTCCATTTTTGTTTTCCATATACGGCCTGTGTCCGATAATCTCTGGCAAAATGGCCGGCTCTAGGACCTTCCACAATATCAAAACTGACCTGAAGGCGTTGAAACGCTTCTCCATTGTTGTTGTAATAGGTCGTTTCCTTCGCCTCCATAATCTCGCAAATATAACCGCCCGGCTCCAGCGTCTCCTTGTCTCCATTGAACGCTTCTACTTGCTCCCAATTGTCAATTCTCTTCATGTTGCTCCTCCTCAGTGTTGTAATATTCTCTAATTGTCAAATCTATTGTCTTTAGGTCGTTTTCAGTTAATGAATCCTCAAACATCCCTATCGGGCTTTTAACGGTATCCATTCCGTTGTTTTGCGTGGAAAAATAGTAATGCCCGTCCTTCACCTGCGTTTTGAGGACAATCGTGAAAAGCCCCTCAACGGTAATCTTTTCGTCTAACAACTTACCGATTGTTTTGCAGCGCTCCCGGCCTTGATCGTCTGTTGTCAAATGTGACAGAAAATAAACAATCCTATCATCCGGCAGAGTTTTTACTAACGATATGAGATCAAAATAATTTTTTCCTATATCCGTGAATTTCTGAAAACCGTTTTCCTTTGCCCTTCTCATGAACTCATCGGCCATTAAATACTGTGAATCATCTATCACAATTGATTTTGCACCTTTTCCAACATAGCCGCGGATTGCTGCCGTTACTTGATTATAATCATCCGATATGTAGGTTTTTAGCCTTGTGCGAAACGGCAGCGGCTTTCCTGCAACATTTATAATTGCAACTTCTCCCGGCTGAAAGTTTCTCAGTGAGGCACTTTTCCCTGTGCCCGATTCTCCCAATATCATTACGGGGATTCCCATTTTTGCTCCTTCTTTCCTACAATTTCACCGGTAAAGCTTAGGGGACAATCTGCTCCGAGCTTGTCTAACTCCATAAGAGGTTCATAGGTTCTAATACAGAGGATTCGCAAATGGCCGTTTACTGTTTTGCTCTTGCAATAAGGGCATTCTCTACAGCAAACCTTTCCGTTTTGGAAAAATACCTTGCGCTCATCAATTCCAACAAGATAAAAGCTTACTCCGTTCATCCCGCCAATGCTCCCCAGCTCATAATCCGGTCTGTCATAATATCCAAATGGTTCAGGAGCCATTCGGAAACACAGGCTTCGCAAAGCCTCGTCCCGTCTATATCAGCGACGGCGTCTACAGTGCGGCCGCAGCCTTCACAGACAGGAAGGAAAGGCTCCTGCCGGTCATATTGTGCCTGTGCCCATTCATACCCCTTAGTCATTGAGCCTCGCCTCCAGCTCCTGGATTCGGGCCTTTAAGGCCTGAATCTCATATTTAAGGTCCAACGTCTCGCCGTAGTATTGCTCGCCCTCTTGGGCCCGTTTATATAAATCTGCTACCATGTCAAGCATTAACCCATTCACATTTTCCATTTGACATCCTCCGTTAATCCCCGGAAAGCATAACGCGGGCCATCTCGGCAGCTTTCAGGTATTGCTTTGCGTGCTTATTGCTTCCGTGGGTTTCTTTTACCTTCTTTTCAAATTCTTCTAGGGTTCCGAAAAAGCAGCCTGTAACCGCGTAAATCTTCTTATCTTTATCAAGATAGTAGGTCAGAAAATCATCCCGTGAGCCGATAGGGCCTTGCACAAAGTATGAGCGCGGGCTTGAAATATAAGCATTAACCCCGATTCTTGCGTTGCCGAAGACCTCGCCGTCGCCGAAGACCCTGCCGTTGTCGAAGATCTTGCCGTTGCCGAAGACCCTGCCGTTGCCGAAGACCCTGCCGTCGCCGCCGAAGATGCACAGGGCGTGGGTGGCGAGTGAACGGGCAGAGACGTGGATGACGCTCGGCAGGAACTCACCGGCCATTTTGTACATGTTCGGGATCATCAGCAGAAGACCCTGGGAGGCGGTGTAGGTGGTGGTCAGGGCGCCTGCTGCCAAGGAGCCGTGCACGGCTCCTGCTGCGCCGCCCTCGGACTGCATCTCCGTGATGCGGACCTCCTGGCCGAAAAGATTTTTGCGGTTGGCGGCGGAATACTTGTCCGTTTCATCCGCCATGGGGGAGGACGGTGTAATGGGGTAAATTGCCGCAACGTCCGTAAACGCATATGAAACGTGTGCGGCGGCGCTGTTGCCGTCCATGGTTTTCATTTTTCTGGTGTCCGTCATTCTAAATATGTTCCTCCTTTTAAGGATAATCAATGAATGAGCTTCCAGTGAAAATGCACAGATTGACACATTTTTCACTTTCAATAAATTCTATCATTTTTCAGGCGTTCTGTAAAGATGCAAAGGGATTTTTATTTGTAATTTCACGGTTATTTTCTGCCCCTACACGGGGCCGGGCGGCCGCGAGCCCATCCGTTTTGGCTTAAAGCGTGATATTTACTCAAATTTACTTTAATGAATGGAAATTTCCGGCTTTTTTGCCGGTAGGGTCCGTCCTGCGGGGCCAGGCTCGCTCCTGCGAAGCTTTTTGGCGCTTGCAAGAAAACCTTTTTATACGATAAAATAAAAAGCAATGCATACCGGGGTGCGAAAACCACGCCGGGCAAACGGCGGCGGCGCTGTTGCCGTCCATGGTTTTCATTTTTCTGGTGTCCGTCATTCTAAATATGTTCCTCCTTTTAAGGATAATCAATGAATGAGCTTCCAGTGAAAATGCACAGATTGACACATTTTTCACTTTCAATAAATTCTATCATTTTTCAGGCGTTCTGTAAAGATGCAAAGGGATTTTTATTTGTAATTTCACGGTTATTTTCTGCCCCTACACGGGGCCGGGCGGCCGCGAGCCCATCCGTTTTGGCTTAAAGCGTGATATTTACTCAAATTTACTTTAATGAATGGAAATTTCCGGCTTTTTTGCCGGTAGGGTCCGTCCTGCGGGGCCAGGCTCGCTCCTGCGAAGCTTTTTGGCGCTTGCAAGAAAACCTTTTTATACGATAAAATAAAAAGCAATGCATACCGGGGTGCGAAAACCACGCCGGGCAAACGGCGGCGGCGCCAAGCAGTAGAACCGCCAGCATACAGAGCGGTAGGGCGAAGAAAAACCATGGTTGTTTAAAAACGCTGTCATTCGGGTATAAGTAGATCTCGAAAATCAAAGAGGGATTGATAAATGTAAGGAGCAAATCATAGCACAACCAAAAAACAGCAGGCAGGCCCAAAACCAACAGTTTTTTATGAACACCTAATAAAGAAAGCAAGTAAGAGGCTACCGCGTTCATGCCCCCGAACAGAGAAGCATAGAATATGAAAACAAGATTATGGAGGTAAGGGTGGTTCAGCAGCAAATATGGAAACACGTAGGCCTCCGATAATGTAGGAGAAAACATCCACGCACCCCAACTAGCATAACCTTCTATTTTCCCTCCTGTAGCGGGAAACAATAAAAATGACAGCAGCTGCGACACAAGCAACGGCGCTAAAATAACCAAAAAACCCCCGGCAAAGGATAAAAAAATCCCAGTCCGGCGGTATGCCCCCCACGTTGTGCGCACCAGCACCGACGCCAGATTGTGGCTTTTCCGATCCTCTAAAAAGCTATCAGCAAAGGGTAACGCCGCGATTAAGGAGATTGCCAGCAGATAAAAAGCTTGTAAAGTGACCCCCATCACCTGTGTAATATTACCCACCCAACCAGATGCCGCCGTGTATAAATCCGACTGGTCGGCGCCCCATTGCGAGCAGCATTCCTCAACAAAAGCTAATACGATAAATAAAAAGCTCAATACACAAGCAATTTTAAATTCTGCCCGGGTCGCCATGCGGACCAACTGCATACGAAAGATGCCGCTATTCCCATGCTTTTCCATTTGTGCCCTCCATTTATTTAAGTGTCAGGGAATATTCCGTCCAAAAATATTCCCTGACAATATCAGCCTTAGCCTAAATCAACAGTTCCGCTAATTGAAGTCGAACTTAGACCCCAATTGGACGCGTGCGCTCTAAATTCAACAGGCCCGGTCCATCTGTGTGTAACTAAATAAGGTACTACACCACGGCAACTCATAATATTGCAAATAATTAAAACATCGGAAACACCCTTTCTACTAATTTCATAAATTAATTGAACTCTAATAAAATTATATTAATATATTAAACATCAAAAATCAATTATTTTATAAATTTTCTGTCATCTTTTGAAATATAAGGCACCGATTCTATTCAATTTAGACCTCTGCACAGAGGGAACCTTCTATGAAAAAAGTAAAAACGAAAAGCGTTGTGAACGCATCTACAGGCGAACAGCAAAGGCGCGGCGTGACTCTTTGCGGAGAAGGAGGAGCAGCGGATCCGGTGACTAATTTTTTATGAAATAAAAAATCGGAACGAGCATAACTCGTCCCGATGTGGGTTTAGGTTACAAAAAAAGAGGCCCGCTTCTGGTCAAGCAACTGAATGAAAAACGGCCGGCGAGCTCATCGCGAAAGAACTGTTGCGACATATACGTTTGCATCAATCCCCAAACTGTGCTTTGATCCGCTCATTTACCCGAGCATCCATCCCATTCGGCAGCA
>OWJP01000554.1_pt1 | contig 13986 bp, 17 predicted proteins | sample 1732561 | NCBI WGS metagenome assembly OWJP01 (sample SAMN05065729, study PRJEB22554) | human gut metagenome | biome: ENVO:2100002; feature: ENVO:00000062; material: ENVO:00002003 | host: Homo sapiens | place: USA
CCTGCACGCCGCTCAGGGGGACCCAGGAATAAATCTCCTTCAGCAGTACCCGGTCGCTCTTGACCTGCTGGACCGTGTAGGTGTTCCCTTTAACATAGGAGGGAATCGCCACGCCGTTGGTGTATTGGCTGCCGGTTACCTTCACCTTGCCGCCCGCCTCGATCTTTTTCGGCTCGGAAGGGGCGGGCGCGGCGCCCGTGCTGCCGGCTGCCGACAGATACTTTGTATTTACCGGGCTGCATATGGAGCTTGTCCCGCTTTCGTTCTTGTCAATCACAGCCCGATCCCCGCTGACTTGAGACACATACCAGCTTTGATTCTTTACCCAGGACGGGATTGCCGCGCCGTTGTAATAGACCGCGCCGGGGGCAATTTTTACAAGGTCGCCTTTTTGAATGGATGCGCCGGCCTCCGCCTGTCCAGAACCGCCCAGGCGCTTGTTGACCTCTTCGGCTATGTAGGGGAATTTGCTCTTGAGATAGGGGCCGGGGCAGGAGGTGGCGGAAAACCAGCAATGCATGGTTAGGCTGCCGGCGGTGTCTCCGGTATAGTTCAGCCTATCGATCCCGTTTCGTTGGCAAATGTCCACACAGAGGTCAATGAGCTTAGCCAGAGCCTTATCGCTTACATGCCAGTCGCCGCCGGTTTCATCGTTGGCTACCTCGATTGTCACCGCCTGATGGTCGTTTGACGGGCTGGAGCTGCACCAGGAGCGGTTTTTCTCTTCCACATACATGCCCACTCTTCCGTCGCTTCCAATCCCATAGTTGGAGGAAGCCTGACGGGCGGAGCTGGCAAAAATCTTCCCGCAGGTCTCAACAGAGAGGTTGCCCGCCATGTGGTGGATGGTGATCTTTTTTATGCCGGTGTTCCGCGGATTATTGCTGTTAGGGGATATACAGGTATAGTTCACCAATGCGCTGTTACTCATGCTCTTCACCCTTTCCGTTGCTCAGCTCTTTGGCTGTTTCGGCGCTGATTTCCTCGTCTGGCCCAAGCTCGATTTCCAAAATGCTTTCGTTCATGTTTCATTCCTCCATAATAATTTTAACGCCGTATTTTTCGGCACAATCATGCTCAATTTTACAACCCCGTGCCTTTTCCCAACCTTTTACGAAGTATACTGCATGGCATAAGCTCATGTTCTCGATAGACTTCGCTAAAAAGCACAATGGAATCTGTACAACTCCACGCTCCTGCATTTTCTTTTCGCTATACCACTCATCGGTGAACAAAGTATTTATTACCTCGTATCCGTTTAACTCAAGAAAATTGACGGCTCGTTCTCTTGCTGCAACAATCTCCTCATCTGTCTTTCCTGCCATTGGTTGGCTAATCATTGCTTTTTCCATTTTCATGCCTCCGTTTCAATGATTTCCGGTTCCTCCGGGAATACCGTGGGTTCTTCTCCCCATACCGCCATAACGGCGCTGAAGTAGGGCTCCGCAATCTCCTCCTGGACCTGCTTTCGCCCATTCGCGCTGTTCGCATACGACCGCCGGAAAATATCTCCGATGGGGTAGCTTGTCCCTTCCAGCTCGATATACTTTTGCCTCATTACATTGACCTTATCCCGGTCAAGGTCCTGCAAAGTGATTTCTTCGTACATTTTTCCTGCACCTCCTTTCTCTATGTCGCTTTCTTGTACCAACCGCAAAAATTAATACCGCCATCGGTAGAAGAGTTAACCATCCACCATTCCTGTGCGGCTCCGTTGTCCTTCTGAAAATAAACGGAGCCTCCGCCGTCGTCATCGATATATCCGACATCCCAATTATTGCTGACGCAGCCATACAGCTCTGTCACGGTAATGGGGTACCTGCTTTCGGTTGATACCGCAAAGGGCAGCCCCTGTATTCCGGCGTAGGACCTTTGGCTCGATGAGCTGCCGGAGCCGGCGCTCGTAATCCTTACCCGCAGATAACAGGTAATATAGACCCAATCGCCGAGCGTCCAATATTTACAGCCGCGATTTTCGGTAATTGTATAGCTTACCGCCGGGCCGCTCCTTGCTATCAACACCGGCGTCCACGCGCCTTCCTCTTGTCTCAGGTTGAGAAGGGCGGAAGTCTGTTGTATGCTGTTCTTGTTTCCCCCAACAACACTGAGTAACGTTTTCCAATCGCCCCAGGGAGACGCGGGAATCCAAAGCATATCACGGACGCGGTAATATATCGTATATACCGAATTCTCGCCTGTATGGCCCGGGATAATGTATTGATATACGATTTCTCCGCCAGATGAAGCCTCATCTACTACCAGCTTAAATCTTCCTCTATAAGGGCAATTTATCAAGCTTTCCGCAATAGCGGTGCCTGCACACCAGTAGCTCCCCGGCGTTATATAATTATTTAAATCCTGGCCTGTTTGCAGCCTGTCACTAGTAGGGATAGGCCCCAGGTTCAACACCTGAAGGGAATTGGCTGCCGGGATTTGCGGCACGGGAACCTTAGCGCCGGAATCGAGCGTGGCTACGCCGTTGGCTTTTCCCTTCGTCCCGGCAAAATTATCTATTGAGAGAAAGGCATTGTTAAAGTCTGTCATTTGAGGCGGATCTGACAGGACCCATTGAGGTAAGCCGAGGTTAGGTGTTTTTGAATTTGACGACATAGAAATCATCTCCTTTATTCAATGGTTGTGCTTATTGCAATGGTTATTGAATATTGACCGCGTGGCCCTCCGTAAATATGGTCTATATCTACATCAGCCGACAGAATCGCCTCCCCATCTTTTTTATTGTTTTCGGGAACAAGGATTTTTTTGATTACATAGGTTGCGTCTGTGGGAAGAAGGAAAAATGTAGAGACGCCCCCGGTTGCTGTTTTTGACACATCCTGCGGTTCAAATAGTTCGCGGCCTCCTAGGTTGTTCTCAAGACAAATTGCGCCAAATAAATCCGCAAAGTTATTTACGCTTTCGCCAGACATAAACTGCATAAGTTTTTCTTTCCCGTAATTTGTTAGGTAATTTCCCAAGTAATACCACCCCAACTCTATGTTTTCAATCCATGCCCAGGATTTGATTTTGTTTTCCCATTCGGCCCATGATTTAACTATTTGCTGCAACGAGTTCCAAGTTATAGGGCTTGTAGGGGATTGGAGCAACTGCCATGAGGGGTAAAGGCTTTCAAATAATTCCCAAGACGTCGCATTTTCTTCAATGGCCGCCCACGTGGTAACGCCGCTTGCATATACGCTAATAAACGTTTTCACATTAATCGCATTGTTTAAAAAGATACCGTCCTCCGGCGCTTGATCACCGGTAAGCGTAAATTTTGTTACTATAGGGCGATACCACAAGCCTTTATAAGGATCCCTGTAATCTACTGTGGAAGCTGTTACATTGTACTGAAAAACTATCCCGCTGACGCGATCAAGAATCGTTGTAGCGACAATTTTTGTAATTTCATAATTCCCAAAAATCGAATAGTACGGAAGATCTGCGGTTAAAAGCTGCCCAACCTCACATTTAGAAAAGGTCGAAAAACTGATTTCAGTCGCTATCCGGGAATGGGATTTGAGAAAATCTTGCGCAACATTTGCAGCGGTTGGCAGATCGGTTATTGAATCATCCTCAAGAGCGTATTCAATAACGCCAGTCCCTCCTCGCTTTGCAGCAATCTCTTGCGCTAACTGAGGGTCCACGATTCTGATGAACACATCGACATCAAACACAGCGTCATTGACCGTTATGGCATAATATGGAGAGTTCGGTATAATGACAACGAGCTTATAGCCCTCTTTCATGGTGATTTCGGTTCCGCCCGATGTCATAAGTGCCTGATATTCTGGATCGTCGTCATGTAGTCCCTTATAACCAACCTTGATCGTCCCGGGCATTGCCGGATCAGCAGGAGGTTTTCCGGCTTCTGTCTGCGTAATAGAAACGACCGAATGAATAGGCGTTAAAGACACAATCGTCTCCGCATCTTTCTGATAAAAAACGTACTCATGAACCCTTTCGACAAACGCCCCCCGAACGCTGGATTCTTCAACCTTTCGTGATGTTCCCGTACCTCCATTCACCCGGCAAGCGCTGTAATAGGTCAAAGCGTCATTCGATACCGAAAGATTGAACGCCTTAGACCCATTGTCTAAAGTGAACGGAGCTGGAACCCGATTGGATTTGTATTTCATATTGAACCTTTTATCCGGCGTGACTTCCCACCAAGCGCTTGCTATACTACATATTTCATCCAAAGTGTCTGAGACGCTGCGCCCCCACAGATAGGCGGATTCACTGAGTATAAATCCGGAAAAGTCGTCAACGTCGTTGATGGTAATCCCCTCCGGCTCTATTCTTGTTCCGAAGAGCCCAAGGAACGAGCCTAGGTCAGAATCAAAATCAGGATCGCTCCTATTATTGCCGTAGAGAATTTGCTTGATATTGGCGCCGGCTGGAAATGTAAGATCAACAAACAACGGGGTTATTAAGTCGCTGTTCCCGGATAAGGTAAGATCGTAAATTTTCCATTGAGGGGTCATGTTGAATGTCGCTTGCTTTTTCTCCATGATGATTCCAGCAAAAATAATTTGTTCGGAATCGTAGAGCTCTACATAGTCACATTCCTTTATGTCGTCGGTTTTAACCGGAATTTCAATAGAAAGAGAAGACGACGTAGCGTGCGTGGATAACTGTTCCAGCTGTCCGCCAGCCATAATTTTGATGTCATCCCGTTCCTGTTGATTTAAAAAAAATCGTATCATTTATACCGCCTGACCTTTACGTCCGTGTACTGGTTGCGAGTGACAGAATCCGAAATAAGCCTGCCGTCCAAATAAACAGGGGTATCGTTTTGGATAATAATAGGCAAGCGGTTATCCGGCGACGCTAAGGAGCCTATTTGACCATTTGCCATTGCGAACAGCTGCGCTTGTTGTTTCTGAGTTAAAACCATTTCGCCTTTTTGTAACCATGCCGGCCCTTCGCTGGCTTCAAAGTCCACTATGCCGCCAGTATGGAAGCGGGGAAGCGTGACCTTTGGAATCTCTGGAATGGCAGGAATCCCAATAGCGCCTGTCAACTGATTGATCCCCCATATAATGCCGTTGATAATCCCTATTGCACCGTTGATGATACTTTCAACAATTGTGGGAATGAGATTGAAAATCCCCTTGAACATATTTACAATGCCGTCCCATGCCTGTTCCCAGTTACCGGAAAAAACGCCTGTAATAAATTCGATCAGTCCGCCGAATACGTCCATAATGCCGTTAATAATGGGCATGAGTCCCTCAATTGCGCCGCCTAGCACTTTTGAAAACAGCTGAGCAAGAAATTGAATAATTGGGGTAAGAGCTTCAAACAAGGGTACAAGCCCTTGAAAAAGCTCTGTCAGCGGTGGGAGAAGATTCTCGACCAAGGCCATAATCGGCTGCAAAATCTGGTTAAACAAGTCAATTAGCGGGGGAAGAATCGTACCCAAAATTTCAGCTAAAGGAGCAATAAGCGCCCCTGCCAGTTCTACCAGCGGTGGCAAAACAGTTTCTACCAATTGCATAATGGGAGGAAGCAGCTGCTGAATTAGGTCGAGGATAGGCGGGAAAATCTCTTCTATGATCTGCAAAAAGATGGGCATAAGCGTGGAAAGCAGATCTAACAAAGGAGGCAGCAGGGCTTCCACGATTGGCAGCATAGAGCCGACCATCTGAGAAATAAGGTCGGTAATCATTGGCAGATTTTCCTCTAGCGCCGGCATGATAGCTTCGAGAATATTTTTCAGTAATGGAATAAGGCTTTCACCGAGCGGAAGCAGCAGGGTTTCTAATGTTCGTCCCAAGGCTTCAAACATGGAACCGAGATCATCGTATTTGATCTCCTTGAGTGATTCCATTTTGCCTTCGACATTATTAAATTCATCCCCAAGGGAAGACAACGACTTGATAAAATCTAAATTCGCGTCTTCACCCATTGTTCCAAAGGCTGTAGCAGACATCGTTAGAGCATCTTGCTCATTGGTGCAATTTTTGATGTCTCGAACAATAGAATCAATAACTTCTTTTTGAGAGGCGCCACCGTTTTGCCACTGCTCAAAAAGGTTTTGTGTTTCTGTGCTGAATTGACCTATATTCTCACCGATGGTTCCGTCTGCCAAGCGAGTAGTCACTTCATTTATTGAATCATTTACCTTGTCAAGATTGTATGCTCCGTTTTCTGCACCATTTTTTAGTAACTGGAAATATTCTTCAGCACTATATCCAGCTTGCGCAAACTTTCCACCATATTCGGCTATGTTATCTCCGAGTTCATCCGTGTAATTGAGCCCCTGTTGGCTACCGGAAGCCATTAGATCAAGGGCTTCTTCGGCCGTTATACCAAATTGTTTTGTTAACTGATTAACGCCTCGTAAAGTTTCGTTGAAATCGGTTTCAAATGTGTCAGAAAGAGCGAATACGCCTTCCGTTACCTTTTGCAAGTCGGTTTGATCGAGATCGCCCATTTGCTGTTTAACAGCTGCCATCGCGCCGGCAATATCTTCAAAGGATTCGCCATAATTGTTGGTATAGATACTTTTTAAGGTCTCTTCATAATCAGCTAGCTCATCCTGTGAGGTTCCGGTTGAGGCCGCAAATTGATTCATTGCTTTATCAAAATCAACTGCACCAGAAACAGCCTTAGTCCCAACAGCAACGGCAGCGCTACCAATAGCAAGAAAGCTTGCCCCGGCGATTTTCCCGGCAGATAGAAAAGCAGTCCCAACTTTAGAAGCTGATTTTTCAACTTGCTTGGTATCTTTTTGTGCTTGTTTAGAGCTTTTTCCAATAGATTCTTCAGCGCCTTCAGCTCCGCCCTTTATAGCTTTTTCCGAATCATCTGCGCTTTGTTTCACGGAGGCTTCGGCCTGCTTAGCACTTTTTTTAATCTTTTTTTCAGTTTGATTCAGGTCGCTTTCGACCTTGCTGTCATCTATTTCGGCCTGATATACAACCTTGCCGTCAGCCAATGCTTTTCACCTCTTTTGGCAAAACCATCGGCACATAATGGCGCTACTTGGTTTTTGAAATTCTTATTTCAAATTCTTTTTTGCAATTTCGCCCTTTGCAGCGCACCCACACGCCTTTGCATTCTGCGGTACGGTCAATTTTAATTGGCATAACATAACCGCAATACGGGCATTTAACATTGTTCACAAAATCACCTTTGTGCCAGTCCCTGCAAAGCGATCGCCACCTTTGCAAGGCCTTTCTGGAATTGTTGTTTTCTTTCCCCCTCAGAAAGCTCCAGCCTGTAAAGGTGTTTGAGCTTCATAAGCTGCCGTCGTTCCTCCGCGTTGAATTTTGTGGGCTTTGGGAGCGGCCGGGAGCGAATTGACATAATCTGCACGATTTTTGTGTCGTCGGACAATCCTGAGAATAAAGCGATAAAGCTCCACCAATGGAGCTTCCTGTCTTTGCCTACCAGGTCAATGTGATAGCATTGAAGAAAAGAGGAATAAATAAAGCCCGCGTCCTGGTTGAAATCAAAGTGTTTTTCTCCCTCGGCTTTTTTGTTCGGAGCGTCAATAAATCTCTTGTAGATTAAATCAAAAAGGGCAAATTTATGTTTTGGGGTTAATAACCAAAGAATAAACCGGGCCTTTACAAGCAGATAAAGGCAAACATCAATCCGATCAAAGTCTCCGATTAAATCGTCCGCGAAGACGTCAAAGCATTTCAGAACCGTTTGATAAGAAGTGTTTATCCTTATACGCAGGAATTTGTAACGAACGCTTTTAATAAGCGGAGCATAGAGCCTCATTTCCAGAACTTTCTTTTCAGGTCATGTTTTCTTTGGCGGATTATTTCATTGAGGCGCGGAACCAATGTGTTTTCAATGTACGGGTAAAGGTTTACCATCATTTGAATGTAATCATCTGAGTAAAAATTGATGATCTTCTCCGCATTTTCTTTCCCGAACAAAAGAGCAAGAATTCCGACGATAACCTCCCCGGCCTTTTCTATGGCAACAACGTCCTTCGGGTTTTCGGCCGTTTTCTTTTGGTAGTCTATGTATTGCAGCTGGAGCTTTCGGTATTCTTTGACCAAGTCTGGTGTGATGTTGAGATTGATGGTTATAAATTCACTGGTACCATCGTTTTTTGCCAGTTCAATTTCATCGGAAAAAAGAGCCGATTGTCTCAGTGTATACAATGGGAATGCCTCCTTAATAAAAAATATAAGGGGGAACGGTCCAGTCTCCCCCTTACTTGTTTTTTAGGTTGCCGATGAAACCGTGGGTTTCCCGTCGAATCGAATTTCGACCGAAATCGCACTGTCATCCGTACTGGCGCCAGACCATTCCTGAATATTGCACAGCGTGCAGGCGCAAGTGATCGTTGTCGATTTTCCCTCCGCATTGTTGTATTTTAACTGGAACGAGGACATGCGGTCGGTGTCTAAGCTATACTTTTTAGAAAAGATATAGTCCTGAGCTTGGTCCCCAAGGACGCGCTTGCCGGTCAAAGTAAACGCGGGAGCCATGCCGGTAACATGGTTTTTAGCAAATCCATCATCCGATAAAAAGAAATATTGCTGTACTACTTCATTGAGGGCCTCGGAAATGTTATCAAAGCCTTCTTCGAGCGACGCGTATGTCCACGTGGTTGACGGTTCCTCTCCGCTCTGCGACACGCCGATAGACGCGACTAGGTTATACATTGTAAGCAAGCCATAAGCTGCCATTTATTATTCCCCCTTTAGGAAAAATTTGACTTCCAGGCTGGAGCCATAAAGCCATTGGTTATTTTCTTCACGCCCTAAATAGGTAGGCGCGCCGATTGTTGCAATGTTGGTGATTTGAAAGTTTTCTGCGGCAGGGTAAACCTTTCGCATATTCAAAAATGTATGAAGCCGCCCTAATACCCCTGAGGCGGCTTCTTGGTCTTTGTTTTTGGCATTTAAGACAACTGACATCACAGCCGCTGCCTTTTTATCCATGAATGTATTGAGGCTCCCAGAGCTCCACGCAATCGAAATGCCATTCTCCGGGGGCAACGGAGAAATAATGATTTTTGAATATAGTTCAATTTGTTCTGCTAGGTCAATCACGGCGTTTAAAACATCATCATAAACGCTCATTTTTCCATCCCCTTTGTGAAAGCATTCTGCGCGATTTGGTCAAGCTCCTTTTTATGAGCGCTTACTCCCACCTCGGCCCATTGTAAAGAAGCGTTTGGGTTTCTGTCCTTTGACGGCGAACCGGTATAATACACCTTTTTAGCGTATGGCGTGTCCCATATAGCAAGGCCCTCTTCTGGCCGACTACCAGATGCAGCAGAATAATTCTTTTTGTCCTCATCTGTCCAATCAGAACGATTAACACTATCCGTTATTGTTGTGCCGATTAAAGAGGATGCCATTAGCACGCCTTGATCCTCACGAACATAGATATTCCCGTATTCGATAATAGCTTCCGTCACCGCAATCGTAGCCGCGCGTTTTCCCGCCGCAATTTTTTGCGCGATTCGGTTTTTATCCCGGGTAATCTTAACAGACATCAAACCAACCCCAATTCTATATGGTGAACACGAGTTGCGGGAACATCCGGCACGGGGTCGACCGTCAGAACCTCAAATTCTCCGTATTTTTGACCGCCTGCATTTCTGACCTCACACCGTAGAGGTTTTCCGTTCTGCAAGGAGGTACTTGCCAACGCGTCATAATCCAAAGCAGGAAAGGAAAGACGCCCATCAATAAACAATACCGAGCGCAAAACCACCTCTGTGTTGTCCCTGCTTTTTTCAACTTCGTTGGTATTCTGAAGATGTACATGCCGCACTACGGTTTCATCCCAGGTAGCGTGTTGATAGCGGTCTATGCCAGCGCATACCTTTATTATGGCTATATCCCCCAAAAGGGATTGAGGAATTGATCTGAGCATACATGCACCCCCCTGTACATAAAAGGTGTTTGTTCAAGCAACGCAAGGGCAAGCGGGCTAATCATCACAGCTCCGGGCTTTGTTGTTGCGGCAGACAAAGCTCCGCCGGAAACAGAAACCTTTCCTACAGTGAATGATTGGCCGGATTGGCCGGTCAGAACAGTTTCAAGGCCTAACTGGGTATAGTAAAGCACCTGTGCGGCCGTGGCCTTCCGTATAATCAGTTGAATAAAATCAGGAAGGGCAGAAATTCCTCCGCCCTTCACGATTTTATACTGTGTTATACTGTCGATTAAATCAGACGCAAGACCGGCGTACACTGGAAACTCATCTATAGAGATTGGGCATGTACCGTAAATATCAAGATACTGCTGGTATGTGATGTACGCCATAAGTCTCCTTTCTTATGCCCCTACGACAGCGGCGGCAGAGCCCGCAGCGGTTGCAGTATTTCCTTTAGTGGTATTGACTAGAGCTACGGTTACGGTATCGCCTGCTGCAGTTTCAAAGCTTGCCCCGTTTGTTACGTCCGTCCAGCCTGTCAAAGCCTGCCCATAAGTTACGCTTTCTGCACTGCCCGTCTTTGTCTTAGCGACATATTTCATTCCGTATGGAGCCGGAGCAAGGCCGTTGATGATGGTGTGGGTGCTGTCAGAGCCTGCGGCAGTGGCAATATTCAAAGTACCCAAAGCAGGGTTGGAAGCCATATTTACGAAGATACCAGGTAAGCGTTGATTCAAAGCGAATACATCATAATACCAGCGTTCAAAGTAAGTGTATTGCCCATCTGTATAAGCAGACGGCGGAGACACCATAGAAGTGTCATAAACAATCGGAGCGGCGATCGCGATAGGGTCAAACATTAACAAATTGATTTGTTTTGCTCCGCTTTCAGCTTCCCAGCCCTCAGTGTAATCATATGCGCTCATCATCATGTCTTTGGGAACTTCCATAATAGCCACGCCGTCAAGCTTGCCAACATTTCTGTCAATGTTGCGGATTCCGGTGTCTGCCTCCACAAAGCGGGTGATTCCAGCTGCTTCTTTCAGAAGCTTATAGGTGTCCGGTGTCATCTTGCAGCGAATACGATCACGGGGTACACGCTGATTGACCATATACGCCAGGTAGGTGTCCCATTGCGTCAGGATATTATCAGCAGTCAAAGCAGCGGCGTCCACCCCGCCAAAGTCGGCAGCGGCTGCCGCCAGTGTAGAAACTGCATAGGTGTCCATCTCTGGAATCTTCTGCTGTTCGTTAAATGTTTTCGTGATATTTGCGAGTGCAACAATGGGATCCTCCTGCATATCCAGCGGGTCAACAGAGGTTTTAAATTTTCTATCCATACGCATGGTAAGAACCTGTTGCTGGGTGTTAAAATTACGTTGCGCGCTGCCCGAATATCCATCTCTGTCTGCAAATGTAGCCCCTTTTACAGTCATGCTCTGCACCGCCACGGCTTTTCCGCTGATCGGTTTATAGGTAGCGCTGTTAGGGCTGCCGTACAAATCAGAGAAGTACGAAATATACGGATACACGTTTGCCATCTGTTTAGAATATTCGATTGCATAGTTAAGGTTTGTTTGGATAAATGCCATTGTTTAATCATCCTTTCTTGTTATAGCCCCACAAATCTGTAAACGATTGTATCGTGTTCCCACCCGGCATTTGACCTTTGACCTCCGCGCCGAACTGTGGCCCCGGTTGGGCAGGCTGTTCTTTGGGGTTGAAATATTCTTCGTATTTTTCCGCGACGGTCTTTAATTGCTCGGAAACTGCCGGGGCATTTTCTCCCCGGTCAAGCATCTTATATACCATCTCACGGAATTTGGGTTTCACCGACGAAAAATCATCGCCGCCCAAAGCGCGAAGCATATCGCGTTCCTCCGCGACGGCCTTATATTCATCGGTTTCTTTGATTTTTACATTTTGCAGCGCGTTTTTTTGCGCGTCTGTCAGTGCCTCATCGATCTTTCCCTGTAATTCGGATTTTGGAATAAAGTCGGACATGCTGGTACCATGCAATGTCATCACCTTTTCAATCTGCTCCTCATTCAGTCCAAGACCGGCAAGTGATCTCCTTGTAAACGCCATAAAAATACATCCTTTCTTTAACGCCCAAGAACGGCGGGCGAGCTGCCGCACAGTTTAACGCCATGTGACGGGGGCGAAATGGATATAAAAACAGCGCCCCGCACAGTTGCGAGACGCTATCATTATTTAATTTTTAATCATCGTCGTATTCGCCGCCGCTGTGCGCATGTTCTCCGATAGCAGCGGCTACCTTGAAGTTTGCTTCCTTGTTCCATTCGTATTCATATTCTTGAAGTTTATTTGCTACAGAAGCGGGAACCAGCGGCTCAGCCGCCTGCATCAGGCCAGCAGCACCTCTAAAATATCCTAAAATCAAACGGAAGCTCTCTTCCGGGCCTCGCGGCTGGGCCGGAAGGCATTCATTAGAAAATTCCAGTACCGCTTCTTTGATCCCGGGTTCTTGGTAGCCTAATGCTATCCCTGTTTCTACAAGGTCGTCTATCTCGCTGGCTACTTCTTCATACCACTTCCCAATCTGTTTATGATTTGCAAACCAGGCGCCGTCCTTTACAAGATTTCGATGTAGGGTGGTTAAATTGTGGTAAAGGATTTTAAGATATGCCAATAGCCTTTGGTATTCATTCATTATTTCTCACCCTCCTTCCTTCGTTCCGTTTTGGTTTTGGTTTTTCTTGTGCTTCTGGATTTATGTACCGCGCATACTCTATCGGGCTTAATACGAGCGCGCATTTTTTACAGTGCACGCCGTCGGCTTTTCCGATAAATTCGTGTTTGCATTCTGACACAAAATCACCTCTTTCAACTTAAAAATGAGTATGAAAAAACCACCCTGTTTGGGTGGTTTATCCGTTAATTGCTTTCTTTAGGGTTCCAAGCTCGTCATCTTCCACGATTTCCCATTTCCCTCCGGGAGAACTACCATCGAGCGGGCGAGGATTAATAGCGGAATATAAAATGCCATCGTCTTCCTCGCTTTCATCAATAACTCGAAGCAAGCCATATTCTACACTTAAACATTCGTAAATTTTATTGTTTCTCAGGCCAAGAACGCCGAAGCTTTCGCCCTTATACCTTACTTTCATTTTTTCTCCTTCACATTTTTCAAAACAGATTCATGTTGTATATTATCGCCGGCATACTGATACCAATGAATATCATATACGAAATTATCCGTCTTAATCAAGCCCCCGACTTTTTGCCATTTGTAAGCGTCGTTCCCAAATTGTTTTGCAAATTTTGGAGCGTTACGGAATTCGTCCTTTACCCCATATCCCGCAATGATTCTTACATCGGTGATGTCGACGCCAGAAGGTATCATACTTTGCAAAGGATGGCCTTTCTTTGTTGTAATGTCAACATTAATTCCGTTTTGCAATACAGTATCGGCCAATTTTGCATTATTTTTAGGAAGTGTAGGCTTTATATTGGAAATATAATTTACTTTTGCCTTTCCAGCAGCCGTCTGCTTTTTAACCGCCGCGTTTGCCTTGCCGCTTACGCCTTTATTATACTCGAATATCTGTGTACGATCAAGGCGTTTGGTTCGTCCGGTCTTTTTGCAAAAGGCGTTGTAAGCAGACTGTTTTTCTTTGATTTTCAGCGCTTCTTGTTCAAAGCCTTCTTTGTCTCCGGCAGCTTCCATCATGGTGGCTTTTTGCTTGGAATATCGTATTTCCCGCTCAAGCCGCCGCTGTTCCTGAGATTCTGCATAAGCGCGGTCGTTTTCCCCCTTGTTTTGTTCGTCGCGATCTCTCGGAATAGATACGCCAGGGATAACCGTGATCGGGTGATGGCCGCAGTTAATTCTGAATAATCCGGCAGGCTTTCTGTAGCTTGTGGAGGATAGGGGATAATACCGGTGTTGTTTTCCTTCTCCGTCGTAGAATGTACCGCTGGAATTATCCCATGAAAAATACCGGCCCTGGTAAGGATAGCAAAGGGGGCGGGCGCCGGAATGCTGGGAGACCCTAAAGATATTTACGCCATAGTCTTGCTGGCGAATTTTAACAGCTTCAATGGCTGTATTATGTACCGTTGTCCGTATATCCATATTGACATAGGCCTCAGGGGACCATT
>OWJP01000573.1_pt1 | contig 13700 bp, 7 predicted proteins | sample 1732561 | NCBI WGS metagenome assembly OWJP01 (sample SAMN05065729, study PRJEB22554) | human gut metagenome | biome: ENVO:2100002; feature: ENVO:00000062; material: ENVO:00002003 | host: Homo sapiens | place: USA
CCATTTTAAAGGAAAAGAGCAAGGCCGGATAGACCTTACTCTTACATTATGAATCGGAAGTTGGCAAAGGAGTTGAGCTGATATGAAAAAGAAAATCATCCTATTGCTGTCTGTTGTGATAATTCTTTTGATGGGCATTGTTGTATGGTTTAATATTCCACTCGACTTGATGGACTTAGACCCTAATGAGGTCATGGAAATAGTTGTTTTCAATGGCAATAGCGGAAACGCAACACATATTACCGACAAAGAGCAGATTCAGCATATTGTCGAAAATTTGAATGGCGTCGAATTAAAGCGGTCAAAGCCGTCTTTGGGATATATGGGATATAGTTTCAAAGTTACTATTTATTTGTCTGATGGCAACGAGGCAGGCGATTGGAATAATTTTATTATCAATTCAGATGATACAATTAGAAAAGATCCATTTTTCTATTCTGTTACAAAGGGAAATATTGATTACAGCTATATTGAAGGTATCGTAGAATAACAAAAATTCCAGTTTGTCGATGGTTATCAACCGGGATAGTGGCCTAGGCCCTTACTCCGAAAAATTTTTCATAACCTGCAAGAAAGTGGGCTTGATAGAATACTTCCATTCATGCTATTGTTCGTCCGGGAATAGCTTCGAAAAAGCTGTACAGTTAGAAAAAGAACTTGATCGGTTTGATAACGAAATGCGTAGACGCGCAAATGAACGATTCGAAAAAGAGCATCCGAATGGTGTGCCAGATGCTCATTGGACTGACGAAAGCAGATGGGATTGACGATAAAAGACTTAAAATAAAACACAATCGAATGGAGAGTATCTGAAATGAAAATCGTAGTTTTGAACGGTAGCCCTCGCAAGGGCGGCAACACAGAAATCATGGCGCAGGCTTTTGCAGAAGCCGCCCGCAAGAACCAGAATGAAGTCAGCGTTCTGGATGTGGCATCTATGAATATTTGCGGCTGTCTGGGCTGCAAATACTGCTGGGCGCATAAGGGCGAATGCGTCCAGAAAGATGATATGGGCAAGGTTTTTGCAGCTTTGGCCGATGCTGATGTGGTGGTCTTTGCATCACCTATCTATTGGTTCGACGTTACCGCACAGATGAAAACCGTCATTGACCGCCTGTATGCCGGCGGCAGTGTGGGCTTCCACTTCCATAAGACTGCCCTGCTGCTGGATGCCGGTGCCGACCATGTATTCGATGCAGCCATCGCCCAGTATAAGGCAATGACTTCCTATCTCAAGTGGGAAGATATGGGTATCATTACGGTGCCGAACATGGAAACCAAGGGCAGCATGACCACTGCACCGAATCTGGATGCGGTTGTCAAACTTGGTGAATCGCTCTGATTGATTTAGAAAAACAAATAACATTACATCCCTGCGGGCAACCCCAAAACGGTTGCCCGCTCTTTTTATGCTCAAAAACGAAGGGAGGAACGCTATGCCAAGCAAAACCGAAGAATATCTCGCCCTTGCCCAGCGCACGGCCAACGGCCTGACCCGGTACTGGGAAAGCTGGACGGACTACCTGACCACCGCGTCCCGGCTGTACAAGTACCCCTTTGCAGACCAGCTCATGATCTACGCCCAACGCCCGGATGCCACTGCCTGCGCCGACTATGATGTTTGGAACAGCCGGATGAACCGTTATGTGCGCCGGGGTGCCAAGGGCATCGCTCTGCTGGACGAATCCAGCGGATTTCCCCGACTGCACTACGTCTTTGACGTAAGCGACACCGGAGTGCGCCGCAATTCCCGTGACCCGGAGGTGTGGCAGTACAACGACGACCTGAAACAGCCTGTTTCGGAAATGTTGAGTAAGACCTACGGCATCAGCGGGGAGCGTGTCAGCCAGCAGCTTGCGGATGTTGCGGGGAAACTGGTGGCAGATTACTGGGACAACAACGGCGGCGACATCCGCGCCATCGTTGACGGTTCGCTGCTGATGGATTATGATGAAGCCGGGGTGGAGATGCAGTTCAAGTCCGCTGCCGCCATCAGCGTCACCTATACGCTGCTGGAACGCTGTGGGTTTGAACCGACAGCGTGGTTCGACAAGGAAGATTTTCGAGCCATCCACGAGTTTTCCACCCCGGATGCCGTCTTTGCCCTCGGCGCAGCCGTCAGCGACATGAGCCGGGAGGTCTTACGCCAAATTGAGCGCACCGTAAAAACCACCATTCGCCGCCGAAACAATGAAAGGAGCCAGCATGAATATGAGCAGCAATCTGAGTTACACGCAGACCGGGGATTATTTTCTCCCGAACCTGACCATGCATCAGCCGAAGACCCCACTGGGCAAGTACGGCAGGCTGCGCCGGACCTACCTGAAAGACCATCGCCCGGTGCTGTACAACACGATGCTGATGAACGGGAGCCTGTACCCGCACCTGATGGAGGTGGAGCAGACGGCAGAGAGCCGGATGCAGCAGACCATGGCGCAGCTTCTGAAACAGAACCCGGCCCCGGACAAGGAGAAGAATCAGATGGCGTGGGTACAGCACATGAACAGCCTACAGGAGCAGGTCGAGGAAGTGATTCGGACGGAACTGATCTACAGCTAAGTTTTCTGGATGCCGTCATCCCCACCGAAGCCCAGCAAATTGAACATATCGACCGAGCGGAGAGCGAAAAATCGCCCTCCGCTTTTGTTTTGTCGCAGGCTGAAATTGAGAATGAACTGCGCAAGCATGGTTCCGGTTTTCAGGATGGCAAGCAGCGGATCATCGAACTGTACCAGACACAGCCCGACCGCAAACTCCGCGCTAAAGCATTGGCGAAAGAGTACGGCATCGGCGGACATTCGCAGGATTTTCTGGATGGCAGCAGCGGTTTTGTAAATCATGATGGAAAAGGACTTGAATTTGACCACTACCCGGATCATCAAAAGGTTACGTTAAGCTGGACACAGGTCGAGAAATACATCGACCTGATGATTCAGTCTGACCGCTACCTGACCGATAAGGAAAAAGAGCATCGTGCCGCCGTGCAGGAAGCGGAACGACAGCTCCCAATGCTGGATGGTGATGCCGCTGCCGAATACAATGCTCTGAAAGAGCAGTACCCCAATACCCTGATTGGCTTTGAACTGGGCGGATATTTTCTGTTCTATGACAAAGATGCAATCACTGTAAAGGAAGTTTTTCGCTCTAATTTGCTGTCACAGGAAAATGCGCTGGGAAAAGTCAAAGTGACCGGCTTTTTGCGCAGAGAGTGGGTAGCAAAATCGCAGAAGCTGTGGGCCGAGGGCAACAGCATCTATCTAGCCGGACAGGGCGGAGATGGTACCCACCATCAGACAAAATATCTGCGAGAGGAAGATTATCTGCCGATCGGCATCATCGTCAAGCTAGATGGCCGGGATTTCCGTGTGGATCACGTCAACTTCATGTTCAAATCCGTCAGCTTGCAGGACATGGACTTGACCAACAGCGGACAGCCCATCTTCCGGGTTGAACGGTTGCCCAATATCCGGGAACTGTATGAACAGCAGCAGGATGAAATTATTGACGTTTCTCCTGAAAAGGCTGTTGATTACAAGGTCGGTGACGAAGTTGTTGTTGACCTTCCCACCCGAACCATCGAAGGCAAAATCGGCTATGTTGGCGAAACCGATGTGCGCATCGACACCAGCGCGCATGGGCAGTCGTGGGATAACGAGGTACTCAACAAGCAGCAATTCGAGGACGGTCTGCGGCGGGATGAACCTACACCTGATGAGGAACTGGACAAGTTGCCTATCTCTGTGGAGGTCAATGGCGAGTGGCAGACCTTTCCGGATGCTGCTGCCGCAGACGAAGCCCTGAACGCTGAACCGATACCGGAAGCCGCAGGAAATTTTCACATCACGGATGATAATTTGGGTGTCGGAGGCCCCAAGCAGAAATTCGCCCGCAATATTGAAGCCATCCAGACCTTGCGCACTTTGGAGCAGGAGCATCGCGGTGCCACCGCCGAGGAGCAGCAGGTGCTTTCGCAGTATGTAGGCTGGGGCGGTCTTGCAGATGTCTTTGACCCCAACAAGGAAAACTGGTCTGCCGAGTACACCCAACTGAAAGGGTTGCTCACCGAAGAGGAGTATGCCGCCGCCCGCGCTTCCACTCTGAATGCCCACTATACCTCTCCGGTGGTAATTCGCGCCATCTATGATGCTGTGGAAAAGATGGGCTTCCAGTCTGGAAATATCTTGGAGCCTTCCATGGGTATTGGCAATTTTTTCGGTATGCTGCCCTCTGGCATGGCTGACAGCCGTCTGTATGGTGTGGAACTGGATTCCATCACCGGACGCATCGCCCAAAAACTATATCCACAGGCCGACATTACGGTTGCTGGCTTTGAAACCACCGACCGCCGAGATTTTTACGACCTTGCCGTAGGTAATGTCCCTTTTGGTCAGTATAAAGTCAACGACAATGCGTACAACAAGCTGGGATTTTCTATCCACAACTACTTTTTCGCCAAAGCCATCGACCAAGTGCGTCCGGGCGGCGTGGTGGCGTTTGTTACCAGTCGTTACACGCTGGACAGTAAAGATTCTTCTGCCCGCAAGCACATGGCAGAACGAGCCGATTTGCTGGGGGCCATTCGTCTGCCCAACAACGCTTTCCGTGCCAACGCTGGCACGGATGTTGTCAGCGACATTATCTTTTTGCAAAAACGTGACCGCCCCATCGACCACGAGCCGGACTGGGTGCAGTTGGGCAAAACAGAAGATGGCTTTGCCATCAACCAGTATTTCGTAGACCACCCGGAGATGGTGCTGGGCGAGCTGACCACCGAAAGCACCCAGTACGGACGGGAGGAACTCACCGTTGCACCCATTGAGGGTGCAGTGTTGGCAGACCAGCTTGCAGAAGCGGTGCAGCATATTGAGGGCAATTACACTGCGGTGGAGATTGCTGCCCCGGACGTCGCAGATGTGGAAGCACAGCGCAAAACGCTGCCCGCAGATCCAAAGCAGACAAAACAGCCATCTACTTGCGACTTGCAAATAGAGGGCTGTCTATTATTAACTACGCATTTTAACAATGATTTTTCTTTTCAACAATCATTCCGATAATAAACGAAAGTAGGAAAACGAGTAGCCAAATCAAAACTCCGTAGTGTGCCTTGAGCTGCCATACTTTTCCTATATACATATCCGGCGTGATTTTTGTGGCGTTTATTTTGATAATAAAATCGCCCAACACTTGTCCGATCAAAATTCCTGTCCAGTTTCCAGCTGTTGTGATAAGAGCTGCTCTATACATTTCCAGAAAACAGAAAGCAACAGATGCAACCCATAAACACAAATAATAATGGGCTGCTGTCCATTCAAACAAGTAGACTTCATGAAACACTGTTTGAGAAAGAAGATAGCACACCACATATGCTAAAAATACGATCAGCAAAAATCCGAGACAAGTTTTCTTTTTTGATGCTGTGTTCTTCATACGGCTTTTGAATCCTATTCCAATGTGTACCAACATCTTTGTGTTTCATTATAAAACAGCTTGGCTGCTTACTTCGATACTATTTCGACAGTTGGCATCTTGCCTTCCAATCCGAGTTCGTCATCTTCTGCAACTCTATAATTGGTAACATTTATTGAATAGCGTACTCCTTACCCTTTTGCACTCCGCGCTTCTTCCATTCATCCGTCAGCTCATTTCGGATGCGGATTGCCAAAAGCCGCTGATGAATCCATTCTTCGGAGTAGCCTTTCTTCAAATAGGTATCAAGCGCGCGGTCGATGGCCTGCTCCGGGTCGATGGTTTCCTCGATGCGTTCCTTGCCTACCATTGCCAGCCATGCCTTGAACGGCTCAGCCTTTTTGGAAGGAATCGACTGAATGATACGTAAAAGCTGCTCCGTATTGGCAACATCCGTAAGACGACGTTTGCCATCTGCTGCCTTCATTTTCAACTGACTACAATTTGTAGTCAGTTCACTGCCTTCGTTTTTCAGTCTAACTTTCAGAACGCTCCAATATTTAGCAGCACTTCGACTATCCTTTTGCTCGGTTAAAACCGCAACCACATCCACAATAGAAAAATACCATTCTTCCTTTTCTGCATCCCATGCAGTACGGATTTTCTGATCTTCAAAAAGCTGGATAGAGCTGTTATCGTTCACTTCTGCCATAGAGGGTTCCTCGCTTTCGTTGTCTAAGTCTATTTTACATGATTTCGGGCGGAAACGCCACCCGGTCTAAGCGTTTGGGATTCAAAAATCCGAACAATATTTTGTGCAGATTTACCGTTCCTGCATCTGCTCCTTTCCCGGTGTTGTCCGTAGGATGCCGTCCACATTCTGCTTGATGATGTCATATTCCTACATCGTGTTTGGCTTTGCCACGGTCAACATGGCCTCCCTGGCTTTTGAGAAGATCTTCCAGTCCGTGGGCCGGATGAAAGTGACCATGGTAGCCCTCATCGTGGGCTGTGTGGGCAACATTATCCTGGACCCGCTGCTCATCTTTGGCATCGGGCCGTTCCCTGCCATGGGCATTGCAGGCGCGGCGCTGGCCACCGGTATCGGCCAGGCACTGAGCACTGGTATCTACCTCGTGGTGTATGCTTCCACGGAGCTGCCCGTCCGGCTGCGCCGCGCCTGCCTGAAGCTGGACAAAGAGCTGGACACCCGGCTCTACTCCATCGGCATCCCGGCCATCCTCAACCTGGCGCTTCCCTCTCTGCTGGTCACGTTCCTCAACAGCCTGCTGGCCGCGTTCTCAGGCAGCTATGTGGTGGTGCTGGGCATCTACTACAAACTACAGACATTCCTCTACCTGCCCGCCAACGGCATCGTGCAGGGAATGCGTCCCCTCATCAGCTACAACTACGGTGCCGGGGAGCACAAACGGGTACGCCGGCTCTACCAGATCACCCTCATCCTGAGCGCCGCCATCATGGCAGCGGGCACCCTTGGCTGTCTGGTGGCCTCGGAGCCTCTCATGCGGCTCTTTACCTCTACCCCGGAGACGGTGGAAGCCGGAAAAGTTGCTCTGCGGATCATCTGCCTGGGCTTTGTGGTCTCCGCCATCTCCACCACCTCTTCCGGCGCGCTGGAGGGTCTGGGCAAGGGCACGCAGTCGTTGGTGATCTCCCTGTGCCGCTACATCGTCTTCATCATGCTGCTGGCCTGGGTGCTCTGCCGACAGTTTGGCCCTGTGGGCGTCTGGAACGCGTTCTGGGCCACGGAAGTGCTCTCCGCCATCGTTTCCCTTATCGTCTACAAAAAGAGCGTCTGACACGTTTTCCGTATACGCAAAAAAGGCTCCGGGCCTGCACTCCCCTTTCACAGGGAGGCAAGCCCGGAGCCTTTTCCGTTTCAGCCCAAGGGCTGGTTTTTATTTGGTGTGCTGCTCGGTGCTCTGGTCGTCCGATTCAATCGGCGTATCCAGTTCCTCCACGGGGGCAGCGTTCTTTTTGGCCTTACGGGCCTTACGCTTGTGGATCAGCTTCCGTGCGAGGAATGCTGCCACCAGCAGCGCGGCTACCGTGCCGCCGCAGAGCTCCCAGAGCGGGATGCCCTTGGGCACAAAGGCCATGACGATCTCGGTCCCGGCAGCCGTAAAGGTGATGTAGCTGCCAAAGGTATCGGTAGGCACTTTGATCCATTTGCCATCCTGCTGGACATAGACGCTGCCCTGCTTGCCCTGCGGCAGATAGCGGATAGTGTGGGTCTCCTGCCCGTCGTCCGAGAAGTCCAGCAGCCACTGCTCGGTGGCATTGGCCACGCCGGACGGCGTCTGGGAGGTAACGCTCAGGGCATTGGAGCCGCCAAACAGGCCATCCACATAGAAGATCGGACGGCCGTTGATGCGGACATCAATGCTCTTCAGTGCCGGGGTGTAAGAGGTGTACAGCGCCGTGACCACGGTGTCCAGATGGAGGTCATCCAGCACCGGGGTGTTCCACTCGGCAAGGTAACCGTCTTTCTGGGGCAGTTCGGGGTAATCCGCCTCGGTAAACGATGCACCGTAAGTAAAGGTGCGCTGGTCCACGATGTGGCCGTCGGCCATAAAGGTCAGCGTCAGCTTCTGGAAGCCCTTGGGCGCGCCCTCCAGTGCCCGCATGGTATCGTAATCAATGGGCTCTGCCTGACCGGCACGGCTGATGCGGTCAACGCCGCGCAGGGTATCGGAGACAAACAGGTTCCCCGTGAACGTACCATCCTGGCCGCCGGAAATGGCGCCCCAATACTGACCGTCGGTGTTGCTGCTGCTCGTGGAGAGGGCCACTTCGGAGTCATCCCCGTCATCGTCCGGCTCATGGATCTCCACCATGGCGCGGTTATCCTTGATGATGCAGCTGTTGCCGGTCAGGACACTGTCCGCGCCCTGGCCCACGATGCCGCCAATGTACTTGCTGCCAGTCAGCTCACACTTGGCCCAGTTGGAGATCAGCTTTGCGGAGGAATGGCCTGCAATGCCGCCCACCTTGTTGTTGCCATCCACTTTGCCGTAAGCTTCGCAGCCCGTGATGTAGCCCAGATCCATCTCGCCGCAGATGCCGCCTGCCGCCTTTTTCTTGGAGGTAACGGTGCCCTCGTTGACACAGTTCATCACCACCGCGCTGATGGTGTACTCGGTGCGCAGGAGCGAACGGTTCTCATCCTTATCGTCGTCTTCGGGGTCAAGGGTGTTTTCCACCGCCATGGTACCCGCGATGCCGCCCACATTCATGTCGGCTTCCACGGTGCCGCGGTTGGTGCAGCCCTCGATCTTGCCCTCGTTCTGAGCCGTCAGGTTCTCGGACTCATCTTCAAAGATGTTCTTGCTGCCGGGGTCGCTGATCTCTTCCACAGCATCCAGCAGCAGGTTGGAGACCACATTGATCTGGTCGTTGATGGAGCGGAGGTTGCTGGTGAGGGTGTTGCTGGCCGAGAGCATATCCCGGTTGAGGGTGCTCATCTGGTCGGTCATGTTCGTCACAGCGTCAAACAGTTCATCCTTGGTCGCGGTCATCTCGGAAGAGGGGCGCGGCACATGGATGGGATCCTGCTCCGCCAGCCAGTGGACGATATCCGCCGCCTGGCTGGTCATGCTGGTCAGGCCGCTCATGCCCTCCGCCATGATGCCGAGGCTGGCGGACATGTGGCCCAGCGTTGCGCTGGTGAGGGCGGAATCCGTCTTGAGGATATCCAGAGACTTGTCAAAATCATCCGCAGCCTTGCCCAGATCCTGTGCGGCATCGCTCAGGGAATCCAGACCCGCCTGAATGGAGGCATTGCCGGAACTGATGTTGCCGGTGTTGAAGCCCAGCTTATCCAGAATATCTTCCAGATTGCCCAGCTGGTCGCCCACATTGCCAAGCGCGCCGGACATGCTGGTAAGGGCAGAAGCCATCTGGGGATTGCCCTGCTCCGAAACGAGGTTGGCGGTGTTGCCCAGCAGCGCGCCGATCTGCGTGGCCCGGCCTGCCATATTGCCCACGGCGCGGGTGACCTGCTTGCCGGCGGAAGCCAGCTGGCCGTCATCGGCCAGCAGCGTGGCGCTCCGCAGCAGACCCAGGCCGGTGGTCAGCAGCTTCATCTGGCCGCTCATGCCGGAGCCCAACGAGAGGATGCTCATGGCGGAATTCGCCACCTGCAGCAGGGAGATGGCTGTTTTGATGTGATCGTCCACCGCGTCACCGGACACGCTGGAATAGCCGCCCAGAATGGTGCTGATGGCGCTGCTCAGGCCGCTGTCATCCTTGCCCGGCAGCGAGGCGATCAGGTCGTCCAGGCCCTTGCTGATCTGCTCCAGACCCTGCTTGCTGGAATCCAGCGCGTCGCTGGCCTTGTGCGCGCCGGAAGAAGCCTTGGCCAGTGCCGTGGAGGCGGTCAGCATCTCGGCCGCCATCTCCGCGGTGACCCACTTGAGCTGGCCCACGGCGGTGGTCATCTTATCCAGTGCGTCGACACCCGTGTCCATCACGGGCTCCAGCCGGGTAAATGTATCGGAGATGAGGTCTCCCGTGCGGTCCACCTCGTCCGCCACTTCGTCAAAGTAATCGCCTCCCTGCTCCTGCAGACGGCGGGCTGCCTGCACGGCAGTGTCCATCTGAGAGTTCAGGGTGTTGAGGTCGGTATTGAGGAGGCTGGTGCTGCCGTCCATGTCATCGGCCGCGCCGTTGACCATGGTGTGCAGCGTGTCCAGCTCGGTGCGCAGACGGTTGATGGTGCTCTGGTCCAGGTCCAGCTCCACATAGGGCTCTGCCTGGCCGGCAATGCCGCCCACGTCCTTGCGGCCCTGTACCAGGCCCTGGTTGACACAGCCGGAGATCAGGCCATCGGTCCGGCCCACGATGCCGCCCACGTTATAGCCTACATGGGCATAGCCCACGTCGCCCGCGTTGGCACTGCTGAGGATCAGGCCGGAGGAGCGGCCTGCAATGCCGCCGGTATCCGAGGAGACATTGGAGATGTTATTGCTCAGGTCATCGCCCATATCCTTCTTGACCAGCTCCAGCAGGGTGGCCGGGAGGCCCTCCATATCGAGGGCGGACTCCTGATACTCGGAGTTGACGGCGCCCACATTGGTGCAGCCGGTGATGACACCGAGGTTGTAGCCCACGATGCCGCCGGTGGCATACGCACCGCTGACCATGGCACGGGAAGTGCTGTGGTCGATGGTTCCGCTCGTCTCATTGCGGCCCACCAGACCGCCCGCCTCCTCCTCGCCGTGGACAGCACCGGAGAACGTGCAGTTGATGATGGTGCCGTAGTTGGTGCCCACCAGACCGCCTGCGGTCTTCTGGGTACCAGCGGGATTGACCACACCCTTGATGGTAAGGTCCTGAATGGAACCGCCCTCTTCCAGGATGCCGAAGAAGCCGGCTGGAGAATAAGCCCCCACGAGGCTGACATCCGAGATGGTGTGGCCGTTGCCCTTGAACGCGCCGCTGAACGACGCAACGGGGGCCCACTCCGTATCCTCCAGCGAGAGGTCTTCCTGCAGGATCACGGTCTTGCCTTTGGACCACTGATCAAAGCCGCATTTGTCGGCAAAGGCCAGCAGGTCCGAAACACTGTTGATGTAAATGGTATCCGTCGGCGCGGTGTCGGCCGCAAATACCGGCAGCGCCGCCGAAGCCGCCAGCACCAGTGCCAGCAGCGCAGCGGTCAGGCGGTGCAGCAGCCGGGTGCTGCCCGCCGCAGACTCATTCGTCCGCATGGGAGTCGTTTTCATCCTGCACCTCCTGTGAGATTTTACCAGAAAGAACGGTAAGATGTACGTTTCCATCCACAACGGCGTTCATGGTACCGGCCACGGAGCCGTTCACCTCGCCCTGCACCATGCCATTGACACGCACCCGGCCGCTGGCCGTGTTGGTGTGCAGCACCACATGATGCATGGAGAACGAAGTTTTATCCACCAGCTTGCCACCCACCAGCAGGATCTGCGGCAGGACGAACAGCACCAGGAAGATGGAGATGATGGTACCGCGGCCCAGGCACTGGCCGATGCCCACGATGCAGGCATCGGACGTCATCTGACCGATAAGGGTACCGGCCACCGTCATGATGGTGCCGGAAGTGAGGATGGTGGGGAACGCAAAGTTCAGCGTCTCGATCATGGCTGTCTTATGGTCCATCTTATCCCGCAGCTCGTTGTAGCGGGTTGCAATAACGATGGCGTAATCGATGTTTGCACCCATCTGGATGGAGCTGACGATCAGGTAGCCCATGAAGTACAGCGGCGTGTGGATAAAAGCGGGGACGGAGAAGTTGACCCAGATCGCGCCCTCGATGACGAGGATCAGTAGGATGGGCATTGCCACCGACTGGAACGTGAACAGCAGGACGATCAGCACGATCAGCACGGAGACCACGCTGACCACGATGTTGTCGATGGCAAACGACTTCTGGAAGTCGTACTCGTTGGTGGCGTCGCCCGCCAGATAGATGTCGCCGTCCGGGTAATACTTCCGGGCGATGGTGCGCATCTGGTCCGTGAACTCATACATTTCATCCCCGCTCTGGAGGCTGGGGTTCAGGTAGACCAGAATACGGTTGTAATCCGCACCCTGCAGCTGGGCCTTTGCGCTCAGCATCTGGGTCTGGGCATCATGCAGGTCGTTGATCTGATCCTGGTCCAGGCTGACAATGCCGGAATCGACCTCGTCACAGACGTAGAGGAACATATCAATGAGCGGCACACTGTAGTTGGAGAAGTTGCCAATGACCTGGCCGTACTCATCATTTTCCAACGCGTAGCCTGTGTAGACCACTTGGGCCAGCTCGTAATCCAGGCCCGCCATCTCAGAGAACTGGCGGGAAGTGAGCCGGTCTTCCAGCATGTAGCCGTCCATGGCCTCAATGTTGGAAAGGCCGCGGGTGTGGTCCACCTCATCGTGGCTTTCCAGTTCTTTGATCATGGCTGCTTCCACCCGGTAATCGTCGTTCTTTGGTACGACGAGAGCCACCAGGTTGGACTTGGTAAAGTTTTCGTCGATCATGTTATCGGCGATCTGCGTCTCATTCAACACTGGCGTCTTGATCGGGCCGTAGCCATAGGCGTAGGGGCACTGTGTCTGGAAATGGTAGGCAAACACCAGCACCACTGCAAAGACGATGGGAACGATCTTGCGGGTTTTGTAAGCATAGCGGCCCACGAACGAGATCTTGGGCACAAAGTTGCGGTGCTTGGTCTTGCTCATGTAAGGGCCAAACAGCATCAGCAGGCCGGGCATGACCACGAAGACCGACAGCATGGAGAACAGGATGGCCTTGATGAGGCAGATGGCCATATCCGGGCCGATCTTGAACTGCATGAACAGCATGGCCACCAGACCGCCGATGGTGGTCAGGGAGCTGGAACTGATCTCCGGGATACTCTTGGCCAGCGACTCGATGACCGCCTCTTTCAAGGGCAGGGTCTCGTGTTCTTCTTTAAAATGGTTGCAGAAGATGATGGCGTAGTCCAGCGAAAGGGCCAGCTGCAGAATGTTCGTGACCGAGTTGGAAACGAACGAGATGGTGCCCAGCAGGAAGTTGGTGCCCATGTTGAGGATCATGCCCACCACGAAAGTGAGCAGCAGCACGGGAACTTCCGCATAGGTCTGGGAGGTGAAGATCAGCACCACCACAATGATGATGGCAACATACACCATGATGACATTGACTTCACGCTCAATCGTCTCCTCCTGCGTATTGCCCAGCGAGGTGGAAACGTAGATATCGTAGTCTTTCAGGTACTCCTTGACGCTTTCCAGCGTTTCCAGGCACTGGTCGTCGTCCTCGGGATAATCGAATGTGATGGAGTACAGCGCCGATACATTATTATAATGGGCGGTGGTATCATCGTACTCGATCATCTGGATGCCCCTGAGGCCCGCCAGCTCGTCGTTCAGCTGGTCTGCCTCGTCCGGCGTGATGTTTGCCACCATGACATCGGCAGAACCGTAGGTGGTAAACTCTTTTTCCATAATGTCCAGGCCCATGCGGGTCTCGCTGGTCTTGGGCAGATAGGTGGTCAGGTCGCTTTCCACCTTGACCCAGCTGCGGGAGAAGATGGTGAAGATGGTTCCCAGAATGACGATGAGGAACACAAGGTTGCGCCGCTCAACAATTTGCAGCGCGAGCTTGTGCATAAAATCGTTTTTGGGCTGTTCCTGCTCGGTCATCGTGTTCCCTCCTCTCGGCATTGCATTACTGGAGTTTTGCAAGGATTTCCTCAGCCGTCATACCGCTGGCCAGCAGCTTCTTCAGCACATCTTCTGCTTCGCCTTTCTTT